>OBLV0100000014.1_pt1 | contig 167345 bp, 142 predicted proteins | sample 1520071 | NCBI WGS metagenome assembly OBLV01 (sample SAMEA3888446, study PRJEB22518) | metagenome | reverse complement strand
TCCAAACCACCGCACCTCTGCACCTATCGGTGGCCTAACTCAGGGTTACCCGTCACGCTTTCCAATGCCGCGTTTGTCGCATAGACCAAGTCGATGAACTTCGTTGGGGGAGACGTCTGGAAGAATGCGCCCGGACGGGCCTCGGGACGCCCGCAACGAAGCGGTGCGGCCTCGCGCGATTTAACCGATACGGCCCATGCCTTCGTGCGACTGGGGGCTCCTCGGTTTTCAACCGCTACCCAAAGCGTCCACCACGCCGGTTCCCCAGATACCGTAGACGGCGCGCCGCCGTATTGCACAATCTCGCCTCGGAAACGCGGTCTATTGTTACGCAATGCCTCTTCGGCGTCGATACGCGCAAGGCGTTCTCGGTGAACCACTAGGATCGCGGCGTACGGGAGAGAGACGGCAGCGAAGACTAACGTGGCCGCCCCGGTAACCTCGACGGGCCACCCTGGGAACGCTGCTCCCTTAACCTGTGCTGCGATCAAGAGGCCGGCGTCCGCGACGACTAGGCAGGTTGTGACGACGCTGCCATTCACGGCGGCGTTCCACGCAGCGAGAACGGCGCCCAACGCCGCCCGTAGGCGCCTATCGGTGGAGTGGTCCATGTGCCGAACCTACGCGCCCCCGCCCCGCCCATTCCCCCGCCGGATGGCGACTTGCCCATAAAGTCACCCGACTGCCCACAAATGAGCCGCCCGGACAGCGTATATAGGCAAAGCCGAACCGGAGGGTCTGTCCGCCGGGCGAGCAACCTTCCGCATTCCCGCGAAAGGACCGCCATGCCGACCCGCACCACCGTTGTTACCGGATCGCTCGTCGCTGCCGTGCTCGCTCTCGCTGCGACGGCGCTCCACACCGGACCGGTGTTGGCCGCCACCGCGACCCCCGTTCCCGGCGGTGCAAATCAAATCGCCGGCGTGAGCGGCGGGCTCGGATCGACACTTTTCAACGGTTTGATGCGCGTGCGCAAGATGCAGCTTCGCGCGGCGACGGCATCGGAGGCGACGCCTCCGGCCGGCGGATCGGCGCTGACGTTCAGCTACATCGTCTCGAACGGCACGCACGCGAAGCGCGGCGGGAACTTCACCGCGTCACTCGCCGATGCGGACGGCGTCACCGTGAACGGACGTTCGGTCAGCGTCTACAGCGCTTACTACTCGCTGCAGCCCGGCGAGGCCGCGCGCGGCGTGATCGTCTTCGTCCTTGCCGACAAGTCGTTCGTGCCGGTGAAGATTCTGCTGACGGACGGCAGCGGCCCCGCGTTTCGCATCAACCTCAAGCCGACCGATCTGCCGAGCGCCGGCTAGAGGCGCAGCCGCTCGGCGTGGCTGTAGACGTTGACGCTGCGGCCGCGCAGCAGCGCGGCCAGCGTGATCCCGGACGCCTCGGCCATCCGCACCGCGAGTCCGGTCGGTAGCGAGATCGCGGCCAGCAGCGCGATCCCCGCGACCGCGCACTTCTGCACCAGCTCGTAGCTTGCGCGGCTGGTGACGACCGCGAATCCGTCGGCGGGATCGATGCCGGCGCGCACCATCGCGCCGATCAGCTTGTCGAGCGCGTTGTGCCGGCCGACGTCCTCGCGCGCGAGCACGACGTGACCGTCGGGCGTCGCCCAGCCGGCGGCGTGCACCGCTCCGGTTCGCTCGTTGAAGTGCTGCCGCTCCGGTAACTCGTCGCCGGCGCGAAAGATCGCGTCCGGTTCGAACCGCCCTCGCGCCGCGACCGTGCGGCCCGGCCGCAGGGCGTCGTCGATAGTGGTGACGCCGCAGAGCCCACAGCCGGTCCGGCCGACCAGCGACCGGCCGCGATTGCGCAGCGCTTCCGCGGCAGCCTCAGGGATCGCGATCTCGACTTCGATTCCTTGGCTGAACCGTGCCGCGCGCAAGCTCTCGACCTCGCCGGCGGATGCGACGATCTCTTCGGTCAGCGTGAAGCCGAGCGCGAAATCCTCGATGTCGGCCGGCGTGCACATCATCACGACGTGCGGCCGGCCGTTGTAGACCAGCGCGACCGGCGTCTCTTCGGCGACCGTCGCGCTCTCGGCCGTCGCGCCGTCGTCGTCGACGTGGACGAAGTCGCGCCGTTCGATCGGCGACGCGTAGCCGAGCCCGAACAGCGGGCTGTCCGCGTCGAGCGTCGGGTGGACGTGCCGGAGGTCGGAGCCGTCGGACGTCACGGCGGCGGCAGCGCCGCGCCGCCGTAGTCGCTCGCGCCGTCGGCGACGCCGGGCGTCGCGTCGTCAGGCTGCTCGACGCGCTCGCGGCGCCCGGAAGCATCGTCATCGCCGGCCGCGGCGCCGCTATCGTCGTCGGCGTCGAGCGCCGCACCGCGCGCACCGCGTTCGTCGATCGTTCCGGGGCCGCCCTCGGGCTCGACCCGGGCGGTGAACGCCAGCAGCCGTTCCATCGCCGCGTGTGCGCGGTCCGTCGTCTCCCAGTCATCGGGTACGATCGCGGCGCCGCGCTCGCAGAACGCAGTCACCTGCTCGGGCGTGAAGTGCTCGACCTCGATCAGGTACGCACGGATCTTGGCATCCGGCAAGGCGAAGACATCGGACTTCCACTCGGCCAGAGTGTCCGAACGGCCGCTGGGCATGCGTTCCATAGTACGAAGACTACCTCAGTTCGGAGGCTACCCCAGCGCCTCCCAGTCGAAGACCTCGACCTCGACGGTCGCTCCGTCGGTCGCGTCCGGCACCCCGGGCGGCATCACGATCAGGCAGTTCGCGTCGGCCGAGGTCCGCACCAGTGACGAGCACTGGTTGTCGAGCGGCTCGACCGCGAGCCGGTCGCCGGCGCGCGCCACGCGGCCGAACACCGCATAGTGCCGGTCCGGGCGGGCGTGGACCCGGCCGCGCAGCGTCGCGCGAACGACGGCCGGAAACGGATCGCGCCGGCCGGCCAGCCGGCGCACGACCCCGCGCACCAGCGCCGCGTAGCCGACGAACGCCGCCGCCGGATTGCCCGGCAGCACCGCGACGAGGGTCGAGCCCGCGCGGCCGAACGCAGTCGGCTTCGACGGCCGCAGCGCCACCGAGCGAAACGCGAACCGCGCGCCGAGCGCGAGCAGCGTGCTCTTGACCAGATCGCGTTCGCCGACCGAGGCGCCGCCGGTCGTGATCAGCAGATCGCAGCGCGCGAGCGCGTCGGCCAGCGTCGCGCGCAGCACGTCGGCGACGTCGGCGGCGCGCGCGACCAGCACCACCTCGGCGCCGTCCGCTCGCAGTTGCGCCGACAACATCGTCGCGTTGCTGTTGCGGACCTGACCGGGCCGCGGCCGCGCGTCGACCGCGACGATCTCGTCGCCGGTGCAGACGACGGCGACGCGCGGGCGGCGGTAGACGACGACCGACGCGCAGCCCGCGGCGGCGAGCAGGGCCGCGCGTCCGGCGGTCACGATGTCGCCGGGTTGCGCCACGACCTCACCGCGCCGCGCGTCGTCTCCGGGCGCGAAGACGTAATCGCCGGGCTGCAGCGGCGTCTCGATCGTGATGGTCGCCCCGAGCCGCGCGACGTCTTCGATCTTGACGACGGCGTCGGCACCGCTCGGCAGCGACGCGCCGGTCGCGACGGCGATCGCCGACTGCGGTGCGAGCACGGCAGGCCGCTCACCGGCATACGTGCTGCCCGCGACGCGCAGCGTGACGGTGCCGGTCGCCGCGGCGACCGTGTCGGCGGCGCGGACGGCGTAGCCGTCCATTGCGGAACGCGCGTACGGAACGATGTCCTCGTCGGTCTGCAGCGCTTGTGCGATGATGCGGCCGGCGGCAGCCTCGAGCGGCAGCTGCTCGACGCCGGCGGGAACGGTCTCGGCCAGCATCAGCCGGCGCGCTTCGGCGAACGCGACCCGGCCTTCGCTCTCGTCGAGGCGCGGGTGCGCGATCATGACGGCGAGCCGTTCCTCCGCCGGCGCGGCGCAAGCTCCGGCGACGGCTCGCCGCGACTCTGAACGTACTGCCAGCCGAAGCGGCCCTTGATGCACAGGTTGCCGCGCGTCACGGTTTGGTCGAACGGTGAGGTCGCCTTGAGGATCTCGTTGTCCTGGACGTGCAGCGTCAACGTGCAGCCGACGCCGCAGTACGGACAGATCGTGTCGGTCTGCGTTTGCCGCGACTCGTCCCAGGTGCCGTCCTGGCGCTTGTCCCACTCTGGCTTCGCCATCAGCGCGCCGGTCGGGCACACCGCGATGCAGTTGCCGCAGTAGACGCAGGCCGACTTCGGCAGCTCGACCGCGAACTCGGTCGAGATGCGGGCCGCGAAGCCGCGGCCCGCGACGCCGATCGCGAACGAGTTCTGAAAATCGGTTCCGCACGCTTCGACGCACTTGTAGCAGAGAATGCACTTCTCGTACGCGCGCACGTAGAGCGAGTTGTCGATCTTCACCGGCTGCGCGACCGTCGCGCGATGGTCGACGTCGGGCGGCTCGTGATGTCCCGCGTGCGCCGCGTCGCGCACACCCGCTTCGTTCGACGGCATCGCCGGACCGTACCGCTCGGCGTCGCAGCCGTAGTCGGCCTTCCACTCGGCGACGTCGGCCGTCGTGCTCAGGTCGACCGAGGAGTCGAGGAACTCGAGCACCATCTTGCGGCTGTGCCGGACGCGCTCGGAGTCGGTGCGAACTTTCATCCCCGGCTCGATCTTGCGCGAGCACGACGGAACGAGCACGCGCGAGCCCTCGACCTCGACGACGCACACGCGGCAGACGTTGACCGGGTGCAGCGTGTCGAGGAAGCACAGCGTCGGGACGTTCTTCGCGTTGGCGCGGCAGACGTCGAGGATCGTCGAGCCTTCGGGTGCGCTCACCGCGACGCCGTCGATCTCGAGCTCGACGGTTCGCGACGGCGCCTTCGGCGGCAGGAAGCTGATCACGTTATCCTCGTTCCTCGAGCAGGCCGAGCCGGTGGATCGCCGACTCGAGCGCGCTGTACGCGGTCTGGCCGAGGCCGCAGATCGACGCGTCTTTCATCACCAGGCCGACCTCGTCGAGCAGCGAGATCTCGGCCTTCACCCCGCCGCGCGCCTTGCCGGCCGCGATCCGCGCCAGCGCTTCCTCCTGCCGCACCGTCCCGACCCGGCACGGCACGCACTGCCCGCACGACTCGTCGCGAAAGAAGGCCGTGATGCGCTGCAGCACGGGCAGCATCTCGACGCTGTCGTCGAACACCATGATCACACCCGAGCCGAGCGTCGCCTTCGCGGCGCGCACGCCCTCGAACGTCAAGGGAATGTCGAGCTCGCCGGGTCCGATGAACACGCCCGCCGCGCCGCCGAGTAGAACAGCGCGGATCGTGCCGCTGCCGGAGACGCCGCCGGCCAGATCGATCATCTCGCGCAGCGTGGTGCCGAACGGCACCTCGTACACGCCCGGCTTGTTGACGAACCCCGACAGACAGAACAGCTTCGGTCCGGTCGACCCTTCCGTTCCGATCGCGGCGTAGGCGGGGCCGCCGATGCGCAGGATCTCGAGCACGTTGATCAGCGTCTCGACGTTGTTGATCGCGGTCGGCCGGCGGAACACGCCCGACTGCACCGGAAACGGCGGCTTGTTGCGCGGCTCGCCGCGGAAGCCTTCGATCGAGTTGAAGATCGCCGTCTCTTCGCCGCAGATGTAGGCGCCGGCACCCTTGCGGATCTCGAGATCGAACGCGAAGCCGCTGCCCATCACGTCGTCGCCGAGCAGTCCCCGGTTGCGCGCGACCGCGATCGCGCGCGAGAGCCGTTCGTGCGCCAGCGGATACTCGCCGCGCAGGTAGATGTAGCCGAAGTTCGACGCGGTCGCGTAGCCGGCGATCGTCATCGCCTCGACCAGCGCGAACGGATCGCCCTCCATCACGGCGCGGTCCTTGAATGTGCCGGGCTCCGACTCGTCGGCGTTGCAGATCAGGTAGTGCGGGTGAACCGACTGCTTGGCGACGGCGTCCCACTTGCGGCCGGTCGGGAAGGCGGCGCCGCCGCGGCCCATCAGCTTGGCGTCGGTCACCTCGCGCACGACGCCTTCGGGACCGATGTCGAACGCGATGCGCAACGCCTCGTAGCCACCGTGCGCGCGATACGCGTCGAGGCTGGTGGGATCGATGACGTCGACCCGGCGCAGTAGCCGCAGCGACGGATCGCCGGTCTGCGGCAGCCGCAGCCGCGGGACGCGCGCGATCGCGAGCGCACCGCCCATCGCGGCGCGCAGCGTCTCGAGACCGACGTCGCCGAACAGCTCCTCGACCGGGTTCTCGCCGGCGATCTGCACGAACGCGGCCGGCGCTTGGTCGCAGAGGCCAAGGCACGGCGACGGCAGCCAGGCGACGTCGTCGTCGCCGATTACGACGTGGTTGCCCTCGGGCACGTGGTGCGCCGGCGGCCCCGCCGAGCGCTCCAGCTCCGCGATCAGCTTGTCGGCGCCCTTGGCCTTGCAGGCGATGTCGTCGCAGACGTGCACGACGCGGCGCGCGCGCGGTGCGGTCGCGAGCAGCGCGTAGAACGTCATCACGCCGTAGGCCTCGGCCGGCGGCACCTGCAGCGTCGCGCAGATGTAGGTGAACGCGCCCTCGCTGATCCAGCCCACCCTGGCCTGCGCGGCTTCGAGCGCGGGCAGCAAGAGGTGCCGCTTGGCGAAGACGCCCCCCGCGCCGACCGGCGAGAGCGGCGCGAGCGCCGCGTCGATCGCCGTGCGTTCCTCGGGGGTCGGCTCGGCGTCGAGGAGCTTGAGATCCATCAGCCTCCTTTAGTTCCCGTGCGCTCCCGCGTGGACCCGCGTCTCAGCCGGCGCGTCGACGCCGAGCGGTTCGAGCTTGACCGCGCAGGCTTTGAACTCCGCGGTACCGGCTTTCGGATCGGTCGCGTCGATGGTGAGCTCGTTGACGCTGATGTCGTCCTGGAAGTGGAACGTCATGAAGACGATCCCGCGCTGGACGGTGCGGTCGAAGCGCACCGGTGCGATGACCGAGCCGCGACGCGTGCTGACGCGAACGCGCTGCCCGTTGGTGAAACCCTGCTCGCGCGCGTCGTCCGGATGCATGTCGACCGACTCCGAGCGGCGCAGCGGCGAGTCGAACCCACCGCTCTGCACGCCGGTGTTGTAGTCGGACAGCCGGCGACCGGTGGTGAGGACGAACGGGTACTCGTCGTCGGGGAGCTCGATCGGCGGCTCGTTCTCGACGACCGCGAACGGCGCCGGCGGCCCCGAGCGCGGCTCGTGCCACAGCCGCTCGTGCAGGAACATCGCGCCCGGATGCGACTCGTCGGGGCACGGCCAGCGCAGGCCCTGCTCCGCCTCGAGCCGCGCGTAGCTCATCCCACCGAACATCGCCGGCGCGAGCTCGCGAATCTCGTCCCACACCTGTTCCGAGCTGTGGTACTCGGGCCAGTTGCCGCCGAGCCGGCGGGCGATCTCGCACAGCACCGGGATCTCTTCGCGCGCCTCGCCCGGCGGTTCGAGCGCCTTGCGCATGCGCTGCACGCGCCGCTCGCTGTTGACGACGGTCCCTTCCGACTCGCACCAGCCGGCGGCCGACGGCAGGATGACGTCCGCCAACTCCGCCGTCTTCGTCATGAAGACGTCGAACACGACCAGATGGTCGAGGCCTGACAGGAGCTTGCGCGTCTTGTGCTGATCGGCTTCCGACTGCACGGGGTTCTCGCCGATGACGAACAGGCTGCGCATCGTGCCGTGCTCCATCGCCTCGAACATCTCGGTCATCGTCATGCCGTACTCGGGCCGCTGAGGCACGCCCCAGGCCTGCTCGAACTTCTTGCAGATCTCGGGATCGCGGATGTCCTGGAAGCCGACGAAGCGGTTCGGGATCGCGCCCATGTCGCCGCCGCCCTGCACGTTGTTCTGACCCCGCAGCGGGTTGAGCCCGGAGCCGTACTTCCCGATGTGCCCGGTCAGCAGCGAGAGGTTGATCAGCGAGAGCACGTTGTCGACGGCGTTGTGGTGCTCGGTGATCCCGAGCGTCCAGCAGATCATCGCGCGACCGGCGCGCGCGTAGAGGTGCGCGACCTCGCGGATGAGGCCGCGATCGATCCCCGTCTCGCGTTCCGCGAACTCGAGCGTGTAGCGGTCGACCGCGTCGCGGTAGGCGTCGAATCCGACGGTCGCGTTGGCGATGAAGGCCCGGTCGTGAAGGTCGGACGCGATGATCTCGCGGCCGATCGCGTTGGCCAGCGCGATGTCGCTGCCGATCCGGATCGGCATGTACCGGTGCGCCCACTGCGCCGACACCGTGTGCCGCGGGTCGACCGAGATGAGCTTGGTGCCCCGGTGAATGCCCTTGAGCAGATGGTGAAAGAAGATCGGGTGCGTCTCCCGGGCATTGGAGCCCCAGAGGAAGAGCACGTCGGTCTCCTCGACTTCCTGATACGAGTTGGTGCCGCCGCCGGCACCGAAAACCGTCGCCAGACCGACGACGCTAGCGGCGTGTCAAGTTCGGTTGCAACTGTCGACGTGGTGGTTGCCGAACAGCGTGCGCGCGAGCTTCCCGGCGAGATAGTTCATCTCGTTGGTCGTCCGCGAGCAGCTGAAGACCCCGATTGCGTCGGAACCGTGGCTAGCAAGCGCCCGCTGGAATCCCTGAACGGCAAGGTCGAGCGCTTCGTCCCAGCTAGCTTGGACGAACTCGCCGTTGCGGCGGATCAGCGGGTGCGTGAGGCGTTCGTACTGCATGGGCATCGCCTCCCGACCGTAGCACGCGCGGGCCGAGCGGGCAACGACCGAACACCGGAGAGCGCCGTGCTTTGAAGCCGGCCGCCGGAACCGGGCGCCTCCACGTCGTAGGCGTCCGCTGCGGTGTGGGGGATTCGACCGATGGAAGGTGACGCCGGCGGGTTTGGGACCCGTCTCGCAGCCCTGTTCCGGCGACAGATCGGCATCATAGCCGGGCTGCTCTTCCTGTGCGTCGTCGGCTTGTTCACCGGGTTCACCCCGACGCCGATGAACAACTACGTCCTGCTGGCGGACGCGTGGATCCATGGGCGAGCGTGGGTCGTGCCGGGCGGGCCGTACATCGACACGGTTCCGTACCTCGGCCACGCGTACGTCGTCCAGGCACCGTTTCCGGCGATTCTCATGCTGCCATTCGTCGCGCTCGGCGGCATCGCCGCGAATCAAACGCTCGTGTGCGCGGTGGTCGCCGCCGTCGGCGTCGCCGCGACCTACCAGGTCGGCTGGCGCGTTCGGAAGTCCGTCGCCGACGCGATCGCGCTGACCGCGTTCGCGGCGTTCGGTACCAGCTACTTCGTGTGTGCCGCCAACGGTGACGTCTGGCTCTTCGCGCACATCTGCGCCTTCACGTTCTCGATGCTGGCAGTGGGGGAGCTGCTCGGGAAGCGCCGCGGCTGGCTCGTCGGCTTGTTCGCCTGTGCGGCCGGATTTTCGCGCTATCCGCTGCTGCCGATCGTCGCGCTCGACGTGATCTGGCTCGTCGCTGCGGGGTCGCGGCGCGCCGCCCTGTCGTGCGCGCTCGTCGTTCTCGCGGCCACGATCCCGTGGATCGTCTACAACGAAGCGCGCTGGGGAACGTGGTACGATTCGGGATTCACCATCTGGTACCACGTCATGGACCCGCGTTCGCACGGCGGACTGCCGCCGTTCTCGTTCGCGAGCATCGCGATGCAGCTGAAGGCGTACTTCGTGAAGCCCCTGCACAATCTCGGCCGGTTCCCATGGCTGGCGCCGCCGATGTTCGGGTTCGCGATCACGTGGCTGAGCTTCTCACTGCTCGGCATCCTCCTGACCATTCCGCGCACGGTTCGCAGCCTACCGGTGACGATGCTCTGGATCTCGACCGTGATCGCAGCGGTCCCGGGTTTTCTCTACTACGATACGGGCGGCGTGCAGTTCGGCATGCGCCACGCGCTCGACTTCGAGCCGTTCGCGGTCGCGCTGCTCGCCTTCGCGCTCGCGACCCGATATCGCATCCTCCTTCGGTGCGCGCTCTACGCGAGCGCGACGTTCGGCGCGTACGAGTCGCTCGTGTTTCTGCTCGACCACGCCGACATCGTTTGAACCACGCGACAGCCGTTACTCGGCTACGGCTGTTGGGCCGAGCCGTCCGCCGGCTTGCCGTTTGCGACGACGACGCGGAACGGGGTCCGTGCGACGAACTCGCCGACGATCTCGAGCACCGCTTGACGGTGCAGTCCGCCGGTGACGCCGACCAGGACGAAGTCCGGAGCTTCGGCGGAGGTCGCGCTGAGCATCGCCTCGACCGGTACACCTTCGCCGATCACGGTCTCGACGGTTGCGTGGTCCGGGAAGAGCGCCCTCAGCCGTCCCGTCTCGACGTGCGCAACCTCGGCCATCGCTTCGTGCAGGTCGTGGAACTCGAGCCGGCGCTCGAGCGCCTTCTCCCAGATCGGACTCTCGCGGACCGGCCACGCCAGCACGGCGACCGTGACGCTGCGCGCGCGCGTGCGATCGAACTCGCCGACCAGCGCGCGCAGCGCGTCGTACCCGTCATCGCTTCCGTCGAACGCCACGAACAGATGCATGATAGCCCGCGCGTTCGACGTCCGGCACGAGCATTCCGACGGACTCGGGCGTCAGCGCCTCACGGGCGGTCGAAAGCCTCGCCGACGAGCCGGTGTTCGGCCAGCCGAACGAGTCCCAGGGCCCCGACGAGCGTCGGCTCGCCGAACGCGGCGGTGAAGATCGTTTCGCCCTGCTGCTCGTGAGCCGGGTCGCCGCAGCAGCAGGCGTTCGCGATCAAGATCAGCTTCGCGTCGTCGGGCAGCGTGTCGATCGCGCGGTGCAGATCGCTCTTCGATTTCGCGACGACCAGCGCGCGTTCGATGGGATCGCGTCTATGCATGAAGCCCGTCCTTTGCAAGCTCGAGGCAGACATCGCGCCAGTGGAGTCGCCGGTTCTCGTCCTCGCTGACGTCGATGCGAATGCAGCCACCGTCCGCGCTCTCCGCCTCGAGCGACGGCCCGGCGCTATCGGTGCCGGCGAGATGCACGAGCCACGTTCGCCCGATCGTGCGGGCGACGTGCAGCCGCCCGTACCCCGAGCTCAACTCGACGTGGTCGGCACGGTCGGCGACGAACCGCGTCGCGGGCCTCCAAGTGACGGTGCCGCCGCCGTTGTCGAGGTGGACGCGGATCGGAAGACGCGCGTCCGCGGCAGCGAGCAGCGCGCGTTCGACGGAGCCCGCCGGCAGCGGCGTCGCGACGCGCGGCCCTGCCAGCGCGAACGCATCGGTTCGCCGTAGACGGTAGGCGTTGACCAGGCGGTCGAAGTCGTCACGGTACTCGACGAACGGCAACGCAGACCGCGCGGCGGTGATGTCGTCGATGCGCTCGCGCGAGTCCGGCCGAGCTGCGGCCGTCGTCGTGTCGTCCATGAGGAGCCAAATCAATTCGTCGACGGCTCGGTCGCAGTCGTCGAGGCGCACGGTTGCGATCGCAGACCCGCCGGCCGAGAAGAAGTCCAAGTGCCGAGCCGCGTCCTCCCGCCGCGCAAAGGCAGTCTGCCAGCGCAACAGGTTGAAGCGCATGCTGGTCCGATCGCCGCGGCAAACGGGCCGTACGCCCGGCCGCCGCTCGATCCACTCGAGCACGCAGTCGCGGTTACCGAACAACCAGGTTGCACGGCGAGCGTACGCCGTCATGGCGAACAGCGCCGGCCAGTCCGGACGAAGTCGGACGGCACCGTTGTCGCGGGCCGTCCCCTCGCCGGCCGGAAGCCGCAGGCGACCCCGAACCGCGCTCGCCCGCTCCTCGCCGAGGACTCGAAAAGCACTCATGGACCTCTGCGCCACCGCCGCTTCCCTCGATTTCGAGCGCCCGCCGACCAGGGCGCCGGACGGTCCGGAGCCAATCGTTAGGCATGCCTAAATCGAATTGTAGCCGATCCTAAAAGCTCTGGCTTGTGAGAATCGGCCACCTTCCGGGCGACGACCAGTCCCGGTTGCCGTCGCATCCCGGTTTGCGCGCGCTCTGCGCCGCGTTCGTCGACGACCCCGAGGGGACGACGCCGGCTCCGGTTTGGGCGGCGCGCTTCGGCATGAGCGCGAGGACGCTCGCGCGGGCGTTCCGCCGCGAGGTCGGCATGTCGTTCGGCACCTGGCGCCGGCGCGTGGTCGCCGCGGAGGCCGCGCGCCGGCTCGCGAGCGGACAATCGGTCACGACGGTCGCGCTGGACCTCGGCTACGAAAGCCTCAGCGCGTTCACGACGATGTTTCGCCGCACGACCGGCAGCCCGCCGAGCAGCATGGCGCGCGATCCTGGACAGCGTGCTATGCTGGACGGATGCGGCGTGGTAATTCAATAGGAGTGTCGGTCGCGCTCGGTGCGGCGTTCGGCGTCGCGCTGGGCGCAGCGTTTCACAACGTCGGCGTCGGGCTTGCGATCGGTGTCGCGCTGGGCGCCGCGTTCGGAGCGGCGCGCAACCGAACGCCGTAGCGCTACTTTGCCGTGCCGAGGTGCGCGGCGAGAAAGTCGGCGGTCGCTTCGTAGAGCCGCAACTGGTGCGCGTACACGACGTTCTCGTGCGTTTCGTCCGGGAACGGGAGCGCCTGCACGCCGATGCCGCGGTCGAGCAAGGCTTGCACCAGATCGACCCCCTCCGAGAACGGCACGTTGCGATCGTCGTCGCCCTGCGACACGAGCACCGGTGAGTGCCAGGAGCCGATGGCGGCGACCGGGGACGAGGTGAACGCGACCGAGCGCTCCGAACGCGTGCCCACCTGGTGCCCGAACTGCGCGTCGATGAACGCGCTCCAATCGTAGACGCCGGCCACGTCGACGCCGGCCTTGAAGATCGCCGAGTCGCGCGCGAGCGCAAGGGCCGTCAGATAGCCGCCGTAGGAGAGGCCGTAGATCCCGAGCCGCCGCGGATCGACGTCGCGGCGCGCCTGCAAGAAGTGCGCGCCCGCCAGCACATCGCGGTACTCGCTCGCGCCGAAGAAGCCGCGGTGCGGTTCGTCACGGAAGTCGTGGCCGTACATGATCCCGCTGCGGTAGTCGACCGACAGCACGACGAACCCGCGATTCGCCAGCGCCTGGTTGAGCTCGTAGAGGTGCGTGTACGCCTCGAAGTAGTGAAAGCCGGGCAGCATCTGGCGAATCGGGCCGCCGTGCACGAAGATCAGACCCGGATGGTGTGACGCGCCGTCGCGCGGGACGAACAGCTGGCCGTGGATCGTCAGACCGTCGGAGGCGCGGAACGCGACGACCTGCGGCGCGACGAAGCGCCCCTCGAGATGCGGTCGCGCGGCGGGATCGGCGTCGACGGTTTGCTGCTTGCCGTTCGCGACGAGCGTCAGCGCCGGCGGGTCGGCCCAACCCGCGTCGACGTAGGCGACGGTTCCGTCGGCCAGCCCGACCGGCGACCACTGGCTGTGTGTCGCCGGCTCCGCACCGACGCGCACCGGCGGCGCCCCGTCGAAGCCGACGCGCCACACGTGGCGCCGTGCAGCGTCGCCTTCGTTCGAGGTGTAGAGAATGGTGCCGCCGTCGGCGGTCAAAACGTTCTGTTCGACTTCGAATCGCCCGCGCGTTAGCTGCCGCGCTCTGCCTCCGCCGGCCGGAACGGCGTACAGGTGACGCCATCCGTCGCGCTCCCAGACGAACGCGAGCTGGTCGCCGTGCGACCACAGCAGCGCGTTACCGCCCTCGGCGAGCGAGAACACATGTCCCATTCCGCTATCGGCTTGCCACACCACACCGCCGGCGCCGGTCGACGCATCGGCGACGACGATCGACCAGGGATGACGAGACGGAAGCGCGCTGTAGAAATCTTCGTGCGGGTCGAAATAGGGCGTCCACGAGCTGGTCAGTCCGGACGTGCGGACGAAGGCAATGCGCCGCCCGTCCGGCGACCACACCGGCGAGGTGTCGTTCGCGAATGCCGGCGCGGCGAGCGTGACGGTGCTCGCGCCCAGCGTGTAGATCGCGATAAACGCGTGCGTGCGCCGGCCGTTGGTGACCGCGATGCGCGTGCCGTCCGGCGACCAGACCGGTGACGACGCCGTTCCCCGGACGACGAACAGCGGCTGCGGCTTGCCGACCGCCGGCGCCCCGTGGTCGTCGATCGCACCCAACGTCGCCGAGACGACCTGGCCGCCGGAGATCCATGCGACGCGATCGCCCTTCGGCGAAACCCGTGGCTCGCGTCCCTCACCCAACTCGACCGTTGGGCCGTCGATCATCGTCAGCATGATCTTGCGCGGCGTCCGCACCGCGCGCGACAGGGGATTCGGGTTGTCGCCGCCGGCGTTGTCGCTCGCGCCGCCGCGCTCGTACACCACCGCGCGCTCGTCCGGCGTCAGCTGCGCATCCTCGAGCTCCGCTCCGTCGTCCTCAGTGAACGCGGTGACGACGCGCGCCCGTCCGCCCTCCCACACGGCGACGTTGCGCGTGCCGCGAACGTGGACCGTCCAGACGAGGGCCTTGCGATCCGGCGATGCGGCCGGCGCGTCGACGAACGGCACGCCGAATGCATCGTCCATCGAAAAGCGCGGGATCGTCGTGCCTGCGCCGCGCGCCGGCGGAGGTGCGCCAACGAGCAACACGGCGAGCATCAGAACAGCAGCACGCAACCACATGCGCGGAACCTGCGCGCAAGGTTTCGGCTGATCCTCTCGTGGCGGCTGACGTTCCCAGCGGCCATCTCTGAAGCCGACGGCACGACCGCGAAGGATGGGAATTACGGAACTCGAGAGACCTCGGGGATGAATCGTGATCCGCGACAGGGAGCAACCGGCGCGGGGCGGATGACTTGGGTCGCAAAAATACTATCGGGATCGCCGGGGTGGTGAACCGGTGAGGGCCTTCATCGACCGTCTTCCGCCGGAGCACCAGGAGATTCTCGATCGCGAGATCGATCGCCTCAACGCCTTCGGGCCGATGATACCCGCCCCGCACAGCAAGCAGGTGCGCGGGAAGCTGCGGCGCTTGAAGTGCGACGTCGACGGCGTACGGTATCGCATTCTCTATCACGAAGCGGGATCAGGGTTCATCGTTCTGCTTCACATCTTCGCGAAGAAAACGCCACGGATTTCCACCTCGGACGTTGCGGTGGCGGAATCTCGGTGGCGCGACTTCGGTTTGCGAATGAACGCACACAGAAAGACCCGGCCCCGCCCTGTTGGGCGAGACGCGCCCTAGGCCGAGACGGCGGTCCCTCGTCGCGAGCCGGCGGTGCGTGCCAACGACCGGGGAGCGAAATCCAACACGACGTCGACCTCGCAGCCCTCCGCAATTCTCGCGAGTGTCGCAAAATTGGGAACGTGCTCCCCACTCTCGAGCCGGCTCACGGCCGACTCTCTCATCCCGAGGGTGCTCGCCACCTGGGCCTGCGTCAGTCCGTGACGCTGACGATATCCGATGAGGAGCCGCGCGATTTTCTCGGCCACCTCGAATCTGAGGCGTGCGGCGCGATAGCGTGGATCACGAGCACGCCCCAAAACGGCCGCCGCATGATCGGTCCCCAGTGGCGACGATTCCGCGCGAGCTGCCATGACACGCTAGAGCATAACAAAAGTGTGAACCTTCGTCAATGTCTCGACACGCATGGGCTCGGATTCGCAATGGCTCGCATCCGCCGCCGCGGATGCCGACCTACGCCAATGCGGTGAGGGTCGGGAAGCCTGCGCCGACGATGGCGGTCGACGGGCGGCCGAGCCAGCGTTCGATGACGGTCGCGTACACGCTGCGGAAGTCGGTCGAGAACGCGAGGTTGCCCATGTTGAGCTGGGCGAGGTTCGGGTGGTCGCCGTACAGGCCGCCTTTGACGCCCCCGCCGATGAGGAACACCGGCGCGGCTTCGCCGTGATCGGTGCCGCGGCTGGCGTTCTCGCCGACGCGGCGGCCGAACTCGCTGAACGTCATCGTCAGCACGCGGCCGTCGTTGCCGTGCGCGGCGAGGTCGGTGTAGAACGCGTCGATCGCGTTGGCGAAGTCGGCGAGCAGCCGGTCCTGGGTCTGCTTCTGGGTGACGTGCGTGTCGAACGAGCCGTGCTGGATGTACAGCACGCGCGTGCCGAGCTTCGAGCCGACGATCTGCGCCGCCAGCGCGAGGCTGCGGCCGAGCGCGGTCGTCGGATACGTCGCCTGCACCTTGTAGCCGGCGACGAGCTTCGGCAGCTCCTCTGCGCCGCGCTGCGCGTGGTCTTCGATCTCGGCGACCTGCGCCAGGAACGGCGACCGGAACGGCACCGTCGTGTCGCGCACGAACTCGTGGAACGCTTCGCGATTCGTCGCCGAGCTGTCGCTGCGCAGCCCGTAGCCGCGCAGGGCGTCGACCGCCGGCACGTCGGTCGTGCGTGAGATCATCAGCTCCGGCAGCACGTTGTTGAGCGCGACCGCGTTGAACAGGTTGTCCTTGGGCAGCCCGGCGGAGTCGAGATAGCGCCCGATCCAGCCGGTCGACTCGTAACCCTTCGGTTGCGCGGTCTGCCAGATCTCGGTCGAGCGGAAGTGCGAGTGGTCGGGATCGGGATAGCCGACGCCCTGCACCACGGCGACCTTGCCGGCGTCGTACATCTTCTTGACCGGCGCGAGCACGGGGTTGAGCCCGACGACGTCGTCGATGCGCAGCACGTCGCCCTGCGGAATCCCCAGCGACGGACGGTAGCGGTAGTAGTCGCCCAGGCCGTACGGGACGACCGTGTTGAGCCCGTCGTTGCCGCCCTGGAGGTTGATCACCAGCAGCACGCGGTCGTTCGAGCCCGGCAGCCCCGGCAGCACCGTCTGCGCGAGCGCGCGAGAGAACACCGTCTCCGTGTTCGCCACTACCGCGAGCCCGGAGACCGCTCCGAGCAAGAATCCTGTCCGTTTCATGCTGTCAAACTGTTCCTTGTGAGATGGGCCGTAGCGCTACGCGAGCTGATAGGCGGGCATCGCCATGGTGAGGTAGGCCGCGCTGCGGACGCGCACGTCGACGTTCTCGGGCGAGAGCTGGGCGAGGGCAGCCGTTCCACTGCCGCTGAGGTACGCGACAAGCTGCGACATCGCAGCCGGTGAGGCGTCGTTCTGCAGCATCGTGCCGGTCAGCGTCGTCGCGATTTGATGCGGGTCCATCGACCGCATCGCCGGATCGAGCCAGGTCGCGCCGGCCATCACCTTCGGGTTCTGCGCGACGCCGTTGGCGAAGTTCTCGCGAGTCAGGATCGTCTGGCTGCTGAGCCAGGCCGCCCCGCCGTCCCAGCCCTTGACGTTGGGCGGATAGAACAGCACCTGACCCATCTGGCGCAGCGTCGCGAGCTCGATCGGGACGACCTCGGGCACGCCGAACAGCTGGTGGGTACCGACGACGAACTCGACCGGCGACTTCACCAGTGCGCGGTACGCGCGGTCGCTGAAGAAGACGTTGCTGCGCAGCAGCGTCGACATCACCGGCTGCACGTCGAAGTTGTTCTTGCGCAGCTCGCCGGCCACTTGATCGACCAGCTGCGGCTCGGGGTCTTCGTAGACGAAGAATGCCAGCAGCTTGGTCGCGAAGAAGCGCGCGGCCGCGGGCTGCGCGAAGATGATGTCGACGATGTCGTTGCCGGCAAAACGGCCGGTGCGGCCGAGAAACGTCTTGACGCCGTCGTCGTGCTGGCGGTCGTTGGAGACGAAGTACCCGCTGCCGTCGAGCTCGCGGCGGAACGTCCAGCCGCTGAACGCGCGCGCCGACTCGCGGACGTCCTGCTCGGTGTAGTTCCCGATGCCGAGCGTGAACAGCTCCATCAGCTCGCGGGCGAAGTTCTCGTTCGGGTGCGCCTTGACGTTGACGTTGTTGTCGAGGTAGCGCAGCATCGCGGGGTCTTGCGCGACGTGCATGGTGAGCTCGTGCACGTTGCCCAGCGCGTACTGGCGGAAGAGCTGGTTCTGCATCAGCAGCTCTTGCCCGGTCGTCCCCTTCTCCGGCGAGCTGGTGAAATGACCGTGCCAGAACAGCGTCATCTTCTCTTGCAGCGGCGCCGGCGACGCGATCATGCGCTCCAGCCACCAAGTCTGCATCGCGATCAGGTTCTGCCGCCTGATCCGGTTGTTCTCCATCTGGAACGCCTTGCGCGTCTCGGCCATCGCCGGATCGGCGGCCATCCCGGGCTGCGCCTGCTGCGCGCCGCGCAGATCGAACGGGCGCACCGGCGGGTCTTGCAGCGGCGGCCGGGCCTGCAGCATGCCGGTGTCGGGGAAGCGGATCAGCGCGTCGACGGCCGCGCCCGGCGACATCGCTGCGAAGCGGTCGACGTCGGCCGGCGAGCCGCCGAAGCCTGCGCGGCGCAAGAGGTGCGCGGCAAGGCGGCGGTTCCACGGACCGGCGTACGGCGTCAGCGCGGTCGACGCGTCGAGGGTGCCGGGCGGGCGATAGGAAGCGGGCGCGGTCGTGCTCGTAGCCACGGAGCGATCATAGCGCGAATCCCCCGAGAGCGCTCCGGGGGATGGAATATTCTCACACGGGCTTAAAACGTAGCGCCGTGAGCCTGCTCGCCACCCGGGTCGACGAACGGTCCGACGACTTCCGCCGCAACGCCGACGCGATGGCGGCGCTGGTGGCCGATTTGCGCGCGCACCTCGCGCGCGTGCGGCTGGGCGGCGGAGCGCTTGCCGTCGAGCGGCACCGCAAGCGCGGCAAGCTGACCGCGCGCGACCGCATCGATCGCCTGGTCGATCCCGGCACGCCGTTCCTCGAGCTGTCCGCGCTGGCGGCCAACGCGATGTATCGCGACGACGCGCCGGCGGCCGGGATCGTCACCGGGATCGGGACGATCGCCGGCGCCGATTGCATGATCGTCGCCAACGACGCGACGGTCAAGGGTGGCACGTACTACCCGATGACCGTCAAGAAGCATCTGCGCGCACAGGAGATCGCCGAGCAGAACGGGCTCGCGTGCATCTACCTGGTCGATTCGGGCGGTGCGTTCTTGCCGCTGCAGGCCGACGTCTTTCCCGACCGCGAGCACTTCGGGCGCATTTTCTACAACCAAGCCCGGATGTCGGCGCAAGGGATTCCGCAGATCGCGGCGGTCATGGGTTCGTCGACCGCCGGCGGCGCGTACGTTCCCGCGATGGCCGACGAGTCGATCATCGTGCGCGAGCAGGGCACGATCTTCTTGGGCGGTCCGCCGCTGGTGCAAGCGGCGACCGGTGAGGTCGTGACCGCCGAAGAGCTCGGCGGCGCCGACACGCACACACGGATCAGCGGCGTCGCCGATCACTACGCGGTCGACGACGAGCACGCGCTCGGCCTCGTTCGCCAAGTCGTCGAGCACCTGGACCGCACGCCGTGCGACCCGTGGCCGATGCGCGAGCCGCGACCGCCGGCGCGCGACGCGCGCGACCTGTACGGGATCATTCCGGCCGACCCGCGCCAGACGTACGACGTGCGCGAGGTGATCGCGCGGCTGGTCGACGGATCGGACTTCGCCGAGTTCAAGGCCCGCTACGGCACGACGCTCGTGTGCGGCTTCGCCCACCTCGAGGGACACCCGATCGGCATCCTCGCCAACAACGGGATCTTGTTCAGCGAGTCGGCGCTCAAGGGCGCGCACTTCATCGAGCTGTGCTGCAAGCGCGGTATCCCGCTGCTGTTCTTGCAGAACATCACCGGGTTCATGGTCGGGCGCGAGTACGAGCACCGCGGGATCGCCAAGGACGGCGCCAAGCTCGTCATGGCCGTCGCGTGCGCCGAGGTGCCGAAGTTCACCGTCGTGATCGGCGGCAGCTTCGGCGCCGGCAACTACGGGATGAACGGGCGCGCCTACGCGCCGCGCCAGCTCTGGATGTGGCCGAACGCGCGGATCAGCGTGATGGGCGGCGCGCAAGCCGCATCGACGCTGCTCACCGTCCGCATGAACGCCGACGCCGAGAAGAAGCACGCACCGATGTCGGCCGACGATCAAGCCGCGTTCAAGCAGCCGATCCTCGACAAATACGAAGCCGAAGGCAACCCCTACTACTCGAGCGCGCGCATCTGGGACGACGGCATCATCGACCCGCTCGACACCCGCACCGTCCTGGCGATCGGCCTCCGCGCCGCCCGTTACAAGCCGGCCAAGCCGACGACCTTCGGCGTCTTCCGCATGTAACGGGAGCGGACGTTATCTCACCGGCTTTTCATCGGGCTACAAGGTCCGGTGGGTATGAGACCGCTATCATTGATGGCAACGCAACACTTCGGAGTCGAACGCAGATGATCGATCGCAATCGCACCCTTGCCGCCGGGCTGATCGCAGCCGCCGCGCTCACCGCGCCGGTCGCCGCCTCGGCGCAGCCGGTCGGCCCGCGCCCGGTGCCGTCGTACGCGCACGCCTACGCTCGCGATCCGTTCCCGTACGCGCGGCCGGTCGCGGTCGCCCGTGTTCGGTACCCCCGCTATCATGGCCCCGCATACGCCTACGGCTATCCGTATCCGGCTTATCCGTACGGCTACTATCCGTATCCGGCCTACGGCTACTACCCCGGCTGGTACGGCCCGAGGGTCAGCGTCGGCATCGGCTTCCGCTTCGGCGGCGGCTACGCGCGCATCGGCGGCCGCTGGCGCTAGCGACTCAGTTCGAACGGCCGGTGAGGCGTTCGACCATCTTGTAGATGATCGTCGTCTGCGTACCGGCCTTCGTCGAGTAGTTCGGATCGTCGTAGCCCCACCAGTCCCAGCAGCCTTGCGGGTTGTAGGGGACGGTCGACGACTTGATCGCGTACGGATAGAGGACGACGATGCCGTTCGTGTCGGCCCACTCGTCGATGCCGGCTTCGGTGGCGTAGGTGTCGCCGATGTCGGCTTGCGTCTGCAGGCAGCCGTGGAACGCGACCACGAGGCCGCAGCGACGGCCCTGCGCGCAGTCGCGCGGGACGAACGCGTAGCCGTTGGTGTCCATCGAGTTCGATGCGCGGGCGCCGAACTCGGTCTGATCGAAGTTGATCAGGGTGCCCGCGAGCCGCCCAAAGTTGCGCGGGCGCAGCTGTCCGAAGAACGCCGTCAGCCAGGTGCGCTCGGAGTCGTAGGCGCGGCCGCCGAGATCGCACGCGATCATGTACGGCTCCGCCGCGGTGCCGCACGGCAGCGATCCGTCGGGCGACTCCCAGCCGTGCTCGGCCGGGAAGCTGTTGTCATAGCGCACGACGTCCGCGCCGTAATGCTCGTACTCGGTTTGCAGATCGTTCATCTCGGCTTGCTTGACGACGGTGTCCGCGGTTCCCGACCACAGGTAGACCGGCTGGTGCCGCAGGTTGCGCTCGTTGTCGATCGCGCCGCTCGCCGACTCCCGGTCGAGATACGCTTCCGACTCCGCCAGCGTGCTCTGGTACACGCCCTCGCCGCCGCACGCGACGAGCGCGGTGGCGACGCTGTCGAGCGCGCAGTAATAGACGCCGCCCGCGTAGATCGCCGCACCTTGAAACGTCGCCGAGTGCGCGACCTGCATCTGCACGCCGAAGAATCCGCCCGATGAGATCCCGGCGACGAAGATCTTGCGCGGATCGATCGCGTAGGTGCGCAGCCGTTGCGGACGCGCCGCCAGAGCAACAGGCGCGGCCGCTGCGTCGACGGCGCGCTGCTCGTCGGCGGCCGTCACCGGCGTAAGAGCCGGCGAGGACGCGGCTCCGCGCCCGCAGCCGGTCACGAGCGCGCCGAGCGCCAGCGCGGCGCAAGCCCATAGCGTGGTCGAGTGTCGCATGCGAGAACCTCCGAGCAGCCGAGCCTCCGAGCACCCGAACGCGAGCTATTCTGCCCAAGAACGCGCAAGTTACGCATGGCCACCGCCTCTGTGCGTCGCACAATCCGCGGATGGACCCCGACCTGGCCGCAACGTCGATCGCCACCCGCGCCGCCCACGCGGGCGCCGGCCCGCACGGCGAAGCCCGATCGCTGGCGCCGCCGATCGAGCTCTCGACGACGTTCGCGCGCGACGCGGCGGGCGAGTATGCCGGCGGCTTCGTCTACTCGCGCGACGACAACCCGAACCGGCGCGACCTCGAACGCGCGCTGGCCGGCCTCGAGGGTGGCGCCGAAGCCGCCGCGTTCGCCAGCGGCAGCGCTGCGGCGGCGATGGTGTTCCAGGCGCTCCGGCCCGGCGATCACGTCGTCACGGCGCACGACTCGTACTACAGCATCCGGCTGATGCTCGACGAAGTCTTCATTCCCTGGGGTCTCGCCGTCACGTTCGCCGACTGCGCGGACCTCGACGCGCTCGCTGCGGCGTTACGACCCGAGACGCGGCTGGTGTTCGTCGAGACGCCGTCGAATCCGATGATGCGGGTGACCGATATCCGCGGCGCGGCCGAGCTCGCGCACCGCGGCGGCGCGCTGCTGATGTGCGACAACACGCTGCCGACGCCGGTGCTGCAGCGACCGCTCGAGCTCGGCGCCGACCTCGCGCTGCACGCGACGACGAAGTATCTCGCCGGCAACCACGACGCGATGGGCGGCGCCGTCGTCACGGCGGGCGACGGCGAGCTGTGGCGGCGCATCCGCCGCAGCCAGAAGCTTTGCGGCGCGATCCCCTCTCCGTTCGCAGCCTGGCTGACGCTGCGCGGCATCACGTCGCTCGTACCGCGTGTGCTGCGCCAGAATGAGAGTGCGCTGGCGGTCGCGAGCGCACTTGTCGCGCACCCGGCGGTGAGCGTCGTCTTTCATCCCGGCCTCGCTTCCGACCCCGGTCACGCCGTCGCGGCCGCGCAATCGACGGGGTCGGGCGGCGTCTTCTCGATCCGCGTGCACGGCGGGCGCGACGCCGCCATGCGCGTGACGTCGAAGCTGCGGTTGTTCCACCACGCGACGAGCTTCGGGGGCCCCGAGAGCTTGATCGAACATCGCGCGTCGGTCGAAGGGCCGAGTTCGTCGACGCCCGATGACCTGTTGCGACTGGCGATCGGTCTCGAAGATCCGGCCGACCTGATCGCCGACCTGACGCAGGCGCTGGCGCCGGCCTAATCGTCGCGAATCGGAGACGCGCGCACGCGCCAGCGCGCGGTCAAATCCCTGCGTACCATTCGTAGCCCTGGTCTTCCCAATAGCCGCCGCCGCCGCCGGCGATCGGGCGCAGGTCGGCGACGAGCTCGATGCGCTGCACCCACTTGGCGCTCTTGTAGCCGAGCTGGGTCGGGATCTTCAGCCGCACCGGCGCGCCGTGATCGTCGTCGAGCGGCTTGTCGTTGAGGTCGAGCGCCAGAATCGTCTGCGGATGGGCCGCTTCGTGCAGGTCGAGCGACTCGTAGTAGCGCTCGCCGCTCGAGTCGCGGTCGAAGCAATGGAACACGCAGTAGCGCGCGGTGAGCTTCGGCTGCGCCATCGCGACGACCGTGCCCAGCTGCGCGCCGCGCCACTTGCCGATCGCGCTCCAGCCCTCGACGCAGTCGTGGCGGGTGATCTGCGTCTTCTCGCCGGCCGCGCGCAGCTCGGCGAGCGACAACTTCTGCGGCCGGTCGACCAGGCCGTCGACGATCAGCCGGTAGTCGCGGAACTTGCCCTTGGCCAGCGCGGTGTACGTCGCGTCGCTCGGCGTGTCGAACCCGTTGATGCGAAAGTTCCGGTCGATGTCGGCGTCACGGTACTCGCGCGCCATCCCGCGCGTTCCGATCAGCCCGTGATCGAGCTTCTCCGGAGCGAGCAGGACGCGGCGGAACGGGCCGTTGGTGAGCGCGTCCTTCACCGGGCCGCAGGCCGTCAAGCCCAGCGCCGACAGCGAGGAGGCCAGGAACAAACGGCGCTTCACGGGCCGACCCCGTCGTGCTCGCCGAGCACGAACCAGCCGGTGATCATCGAGCGCATGTTGTTCCACACGCCGGTGCTCAGCACCAGCACCAGGTGCGTCGCGAAGTAGCCGAGCAGCAACGCCATGAGCGTGAAGTGCCAGGTGCGCGCGAACTGCCGTCCGCCGAACAGCGGCGTGAGCCAAGGGAGCGACGCGTCGACGCCCGGCGAGAGCGCGAGCCCGGTGACGATGATCAGCGGGAACATCACGAACAGCACGACGTTGTAGGTCAGCTTCTGCAGCGGGTTGTAGGTGCCGTGCGGCGGCGGCTCCTTGCGCAGCCGCAGGTAGTAGAGCTGCATCGGCCACAGCCGGCTGAAGTCGACCGGCCGCATCACCAGTTCGCTCAGCTTGCCGCGCAGCGCGGCGGAGATCAGGTAGGTCGCCCACGCGACGAACAGCGTCCAGGCGAACAGCAGGTGCCAGCGGCGGCCGTCGGCGAGGTCTTGTTCGGCCGGCAGCGTCAGCCAGCCCGGGAACGCGCGCGCGTCCTCTTCCCCCATCCCGTCGTCGGTGTACCCGAACAGGTGCGTCGTGGTGAAGGTGAGTCCGAAGACCGTCGTCGTCCCAACCGGCCGTCCATTGACCTGCGCCGCGCCGAACGCCAGCACGCGCCGGGCCGGGTTGCTCTTGTCGGACGCATCGAGATACGGCGCCGCGTTGAAGATTTGCAGCCCGCTCATCACCAGCACGAGCAGCGCGAGCGCCCACAGCCAGTGGGACGCGCGCGCGATCACGTCATGCCGATAGACCCGTTCCCCAGTCACGTCCGTCCTCCGGCCGAACAACGTTCGAGCGGGGGCGCCGGACGTCACCTGCGCTCCGCGACGAGGGAGCGGACCGTCTGCTCGAGCTGGGTGTCGTTGCCTTCGCCGACGTAGGTTGCGCGCAGCTTCCCGCGCCGGTCGAAGACGAGCTGGGTCGGCCAAGCGGAGACGCCGTACGCGTTCCAGATCCGGAAGTCGTCGTCGTAGACCACCGGCCAGGTGATGTCCTGATCGCGCAGCGCCTGCACGACGTTGGCGTGAACGTGCTCCTCGGGCAGCTCAGGCGCGTGAACGCCGACGATCGCCAAGTCGCGCGCATCGAACGCGGCGCGCAGCTTGCGCAACTCGGGCGTGACGTGCTTGCAGTTGATGCAGTCGAAGGTGAAGACGTCGACGACGGTGACGCGGCCGCTGGTCGGCGGCGGTCCGGGCGCGTTGGCCCAGGGCGTCGCGCTCAGCACCGGGCCGAGCGACGTCGCCGCGGCGAGCAGCAGCTGCGCGATCACGACGGCTCCTCGTCGGGGACGACGATCGCGCGCTTCTCGACGCGCAGCCGGCCGGCTTCGACCAGCTTCGCGATCTCGGCGCTGACCGTCTCCCGGGTGCTGCCGACCAGCGACGCGACGTCGGCGTGGGTCAGGCGCAGGTCGACTTTCGTCCCCGCGGCGACGCGCACACCGTGCTCGAGCGCGAGCTTGCGGTACAGGTGGACGATCCGGTCGCCGACCCGCGCGTAGGCGAGGTCTTCCATCGCCGCGCGCGCCTCGCCGAGCCGCCCGCTGAGCAGCTTGGCGACGTTGAGCGCGAGCTGCGGATCGCGCGACAGCAGCCCGAACAGGTCCTCGGCCCGCGCGGTGCAGAGCAACGCGTCCTCGACGACGACCGCGACCGTCGAACGCGGCGCGCCGTCGAACAGCGTCTCCTCGCCGAACAGGTCACCCGCACCGAGCAGCGCGACGGTGACGTCCTTGCCGTCGGGCGTCTCGCGCGCGATCCGAACCGCGCCGCGCTTGACGAGGTAGACGACGCGCGTCGTGTCGCCGAGATCGAACACGCGCGTCCCGCGCGGCATCTCGCACATGGTGAAGATGCCTTGGCTGCCGCTGACCTCGGCATCGGTCGCCTCCGCGAACAGCCGGTTCTGCCGCAGGTACCAGACCTTGTTGGCATCGTCGTCGTCGGGGGTCCGTTCCATCCGCATCGCGGCGAACTGCTCGATCGCCGCTCCCAGCCCGCTCATGCCCGAGATGCTACCACGATGCGGCGGCACGCGGGCGTAAGCGGTCTTACCGGCTATTTGCCGGCCGGGCCTTCGACGATGCGGGCGAGGTCGTTCGGGCGGATCCACTTGGCGAAGGCTGCCCGCACCTGCTCGGGGGACGCGGCGAGCTGGGCGCGAGCCTCGATCGCGTCCTCGTCGAGCGGGCGATCGGTCGAAGCGTAGGTGAGCAGCTGCTGGGCGAGCCCGTCGTAGGACTCCTTGCGCACCGGCAGCTCGCCGACGATCAGCGCCTTGGCTCGCGTGAGCCGCTCGGCGGAAATCGGCTTGGTCTGCAGCGCGCTGAGGTCGTCGATGACCAGCTTGCGCGCCCGCGCGACGTTCTGGGGATCGGCCCCGTAGGTGACGCTGAACGTGCTGCGGTTGTGTCCCGGCGCCAGGCTCGAGTCGACGCCGTAGACGTAACCGTGCAGCTCGCGCAAGTCGTGGAACAGCAGCGACGCGTAGAACCCGCCGGTCAGCACGGTGTTCGCCAGCTCGATGAGCGCGTAGTCGGGGTCCTTGTAGGTCAGCGGCAGCGTCTCGGTGAGGTGCACGTCGGACTGGATGCGGCCCGTCGCCGGCACGTCGACCGACGACGTCTTGTTCGGCGGGACCGCGGGCGGGAAGATGTCGGGGGTCGGCCCGTCGTTCTTCCAGCCCCCGAACGCGCTCTCGATCGCGCTGCGCGCGTGCTCGGGCGTCACGTCGCCGATCACGACGATCGTCGTCAGGTCGGGCCGGTACTTCGCCGCGAAGTAACTCTTGACGTCGTCGAGCGTGATCGCGCCGACGGTCTCCGGCGTCGCGGTTCGCCGGGCCGGATCGCCGGCCGGATAGAGCGCCTCCGCGATCGCCCGGCCCACCTTGTAGTCGGGGCTCTTCATCGTTCCGGTCAGCGCGCCGATCGTCTGCTGCTTCACGATCCCGAACGCTTGCTCCGGGAATGCCGGATGCAGTTCGTCGTCGGCGAGCAGGGCCACGCCGCGGTCAAAGTCGGACGACAGCACGTCGAGCGAGAACTCGTGCCCGGCGCTGACGCTGGCGGCGATCTTGTCGAGCTCGGTCTGGTACGCGATGCGGTCGTAGGTCGTCGTCCCATAGGTGAACAGCGAGTCGACGATCCCGTCGACCCCGTCCTTGCCGGCCGGATCCTCGACGCCGGCGTTGTTGAGGATCTCACCGCGCACGACGACCGTCTTCGAGAGCTGCGACGGCACGACGACCAGCTTGAGACCGTTCGACAGCGTCTGCTGGACCGGGTGAACGGTCTGTTCGGGCACGCGCATGTTGTCGAGCACGTGGCGGGCGAACGCCGGCAGCGGTTTGTGCTCGGTCGGCACGACGGTGTTGTCCTCGCCGGCGCGCCCGCCGAACGCCGAGCCGGCGGCTTCCTTCGGCGTCGCGATCGCGACCGTCGCGGTCGAGTTGTCGAGGTAGGTGCGCAGCACGCGGTTGACGTCGTCGACGGTCACCTTCTCCAGTCCGGCGAGGTCGTCGTCGGGTGTGCGGTGCTCGACCGCCAGCGACTCGCTCCAGGCCGACGCGAGATCGCTGATCGAGTTGACCGCGAACTGCGCCTGCGCCACTTCACGCCGCTTCGCGACCTCGACCAGGTCGGGCGGCAAGCCGGTCTTCTTGTAGCCGTCGATCACGGCTTTGAGGTCGGTGACCGCGGCGTCGCCGGTCGTGGTCACCGGAACGGCCGAGCCGACCAGCGTCAGGCCCGCGTCCGGCGAGGTGACGGCCTGCGCGAACGTGCCGAGCGCCTTGCCGGACGCCTGCAGGTCGTACAGCGCGCCGCGCTGGCTGTTGAGCACGTCGTTGAGGATCTCGGTTGCGAAGTAGTCGGGACTCTTGTAGCCCGGCACGCGATAGGCGAGAAACGCGACGACGATCGGGTCGGAGCTGTAGTCGCGCAGCGTGACCGGCGTGAGCGGCTGCAGCTTCACCGTCCGGCGCGCGGGCAGCTTCGCCGCCGGCAGGCCGGCGTAGAGCGCGCGCACCTTGGCGATCACGGCCTGCGGGTCGACGTTGCCGGCGATGACGTAGATCGCATTGTTCGGGTGATACCACTTCGCGTAGAACGCCTTGAGGTCGGGCGCTTGGATTCGCATGAAGCCGTCGACCGTTCCGAGCCCCAGATCGGCGTACGGCGTGCCGGCGAAGATATGTTGGACGGCCTTCGAGAAGAGCCGGTAGGTCGCGCTCGAGTTGTCGCGGGTGACCTCTTGGGTGATCGCGCCGCGCTCTTCGTCCCACAGCTTCTGCGTGTCGAGCGCGCCCGATGCGCGCGAGCGCTCGAGGTTGAGCGCGATGTCGAGATCCTGCGACGGCATCTCGAAGAAGTACTGGGTGAGCTGGCCCTGCGTGTCGGCGTTGAACGTCCCGCCGGTGATCGCGGTCGTGTCGTGGAACTGCGACGCGCTCAGCGTCTTGCTGCCGCGGAACAGCATGTGCTCCTGCGCGTGCGCGAGTCCGACCAGCGGTTCTTCGTCCGATCCGGTCAGGTAGTTCATCCAGGTCGAGACGACCGGCGCCAGCGTGTCGCGCAGCACCACCACCTGCATCCCGTCCGGCAGCGTGGCGCGTGTGACGTCGACCGTGTGCACCTGCGGAGCTTGGGCGCGGGCGGGAGCGAGGGGAAGCAGAAACGCCGCGGCGACCGCGGCGCAGACCAGCTGGCGACAACGCATGAATGCGGAGTTCCCGCCACCGGGCCGAACCCCTCGGCGGGGAGGCGCGCGCGACACCGTGGAACGACCGTCGCCGTGTCCGACCCCGTCCTTCGGGTCGAGCGCGAGGGACGGCGCGCTCGGGTCGTCCTCGCCCGCCCCGCCGTCCGCAACGCCTTCAACGCAGAGCTGCTCGCGCAGTTGCGCGAGAGCTTCCAAGCGCTCGGTACCGACGCGAGCGTGAGCGTCATCGTGCTGCAGGGCGACGGCCCGGTGTTCTGCGGCGGCGCCGACATCGGGTGGATGCGCGAGTCGCTCGACCTGTCGGAGGACGAGAACTTCCGCGACGCGGTGATGATGTCCGACATGCTGCGCGCGATCGACCGCTGCCCGAAGCCCGTCGTCGCACGCGTGCAGGGCGCTGCGCTTGCCGGCGGCGCCGGTCTCTGCGCGGTCGCCGACGCCGTCGTCGCCGACGACGCCGCGACGTTCGGTTTCACCGAGACGAAGCTGGGGTTGATCCCGGCGATGATCACGCCGTTCGTGCTGCGCCGCATCGGCGAGTCCCACGCGCGCCGTTACTTCCTCACCGGCGAGCGCTTCGGTGCCGCGCGCGCGCAGGCAATCGGTCTCGTCCACGAAGTCGTGCCCGCTACCGAGCTCGACGCCGCCGTGGATGCGATCGCGCACGAGTTCGACACCACCGGACCCGAAGCGGTCGCGGCGGCCAAAGCGCTGATCCCCCGCGTGACGGCCGCGAGCTACGACGACTCGCGCGAGATCACCGCGCGCGCACTCGCCCGCCGCCGAACCACGCCCGAAGGCCAAGAAGGCCTCCGCGCCTTCCTCGAACGCCGCCCACCTACATGGTCCCGCCGATGACGGGCGACAGCGGCATCCCGAGTGATCGCGGCTCAGTCTACGATTTCGTGACCAACGCTGTGCGAAGTACCCCGTTCCGGTTCGGGTTCTCGCACAGTCTGAAGCATTGCGCACAAGCGGCCTCGCCGAGTCCGTTCAACGTGGACGCCGCGTTGCGTTCGGTACACCACGACGTTATCGCCGGCGTGCAAGTGCAGGTCGCGGGCCAGATCCGCCGGGAGCCGAATCATCAAGGTGTTTCCTTGTCGACTGATCTTCGAACGAAACATCGGTTCTTCGCGAGTATACACCGTCGTTCGATCGAAGGCACGCCCGTGCCGAGCCTGGTGTCTCGATGATTCGGCGGCTGCTGATTGCGAATCGTGGGGAGATCGCGGTGCGGATCGCGCGCGGGGCGCGCGAGATGGGGATCTCGCCGGTCGGCGTGTACTCCGACGCGGACGAGGACGCGCTGTTTCGGCGTGCGCTCGATGCGTCGGTGCGGATCGGCCCGGGGCCGGCGGTCGAATCGTACCTCGACGGTGAGCGGATCGTGGCGGCGGCGAAGACGCTCGGGGCCGACGCGGTCCATCCCGGCTACGGATTTCTGTCGGAGCGCGCGCCGTTCGCGCGGATGGTCGCCGACGCTGGACTGACGTTCGTCGGGCCGGCGCCGGACGCGATCGCGGCGATGGGGTCGAAGATCGACGCCAAGCGGCGGGTGCGCGAGTTCGGCGTGCCGGTCGTGCCGGGCTACGACGGTGACGACCAGAGCGTCGAACGGCTGCGCGCCGAGGCGGCCGCGATCGGAACGCCGCTGCTCATCAAGGCCAGCGCCGGCGGCGGCGGGCGCGGGATGCGGGTCGTCGACGACCTGAGCCGCTTCGACGAGCTGCTGGCCAGCGCCAAACGCGAGGCAAAGGCGGCGTTCGGCGACGACGCCGTGCTGCTCGAACGCTACCTGCGCCGGCCGCGCCACATCGAGTTCCAGATCCTGGCCGATGCGCACGGCACGACGCTCCACCTCGGCGAGCGCGAGTGCTCGATCCAACGCCGCCACCAGAAGGTGATCGAGGAAGCGCCGAGCGTCGCGCTCGATCCCGAGCTGCGCGCGCGCATGGGACGCGCCGCGGTCGACGCCGCGCGCAGCGTCGGCTACACCAACGCCGGAACCGCCGAGTTCATGCTCGACGAGGACGGCCGGTTCTACTTCCTCGAAATGAACGCGCGGCTGCAGGTCGAGCATCCGGTGACCGAGCTGGTGTACGGCGTCGACCTCGTGCACGAGCAGTTGCGCGTTGCGGCCGGCGAGCCGCTGCGCTTCCGTCAGGAAAACCTGGTGCCGCGCGGCTGGGCGATCGAAGCGCGGCTCAACGCCGAGGACCCGGCGCACGACTTCCTTCCGCAGTCGGGGACGATCGCGGCCTTCGAGGTCCCGCGCGCGCCCGGGGTGCGGCTCGATACCGGCGTCGGCGCGCGGAGCGTCGTCTCGGTCTACTACGACTCGATGCTGGCCAAGATCATCGTCTGGGGCGCGAGCCGCGCGGAAGCGATCGCGCGAATGCGGGAGACGCTCCGCGAGACGACGGTCGCCGGAATTGCCACCAACCTGCCGCTGCTGCGCGCGATCGCCGCCGATCCTGCCTACGCCGCCGGCGATACGACGACGCGCTTCCTCGAAGAGCGCGGCCCGTCGTTCGCGCTCGGTGGTGCGGAGCTGAGCGAGGCCGCGAAGCTGCGCGTCGCAGCGGCGATCCTGGCCCGCGGCGGCGGCTGGCGGCTGGGCAGCGTCGGCGTGCCGATCGCGTTCGTCGCCGAGGGCGCGGCCGTCGACGCGTGCGCGACCGCCGATGCCGGCGGCTGGGCGCTAAGCGGCGATCTCAGCGGGCAGGTGCAGGCCGACGACTACGGCGCGACCTACGACGACGGCGGTGCGGGCGGCAGCGTGACGGTCGACGGCGCAGTCGTGCGCTGGCGCGCGCCCGAACCGCCGAGCGCCGACGCGGAGCACGCCGCGCACGGCGCGGCATCGGGGGACGTCACGGCGCCGATGCCGGGCAAGATCGTCAGCGTCGCGGTAACGCCCGGAGCGACGGTCGAGCAGCACGCGCTGCTGCTGGTCCTCGAAGCGATGAAGATGGAGCATCGCATCGAGGCGCCGGTCGCGGGAACCGTGCGCGAAGTGCGCGTCGCGCCGGGCGAGCTCGTCGCCGGCGGCGCAACGCTCGTGACCATCGGCGCGAGCTGATGCCGGGCCCGACTCGCGTCGTGCTCGTGCCGGGCTGGAACGAGCAGGCCAAGCTGATGGGCGTCTTCATCGACGGCCGCAACGGCAAGGACGGCTTGGCAGCCTTCGGCTTCGATTGCACGATCTTTCCGACCGACGGCGCGCCGCTGAGCGCGCAGATCGAGCGCTTCGCGGCGTTCGTCGACCGGCTGCGCGCCCGCGAGCCCGAAGCCTTCCCGATCGCGACCCTCGGCTACAGCGCGGGCGGCCTCATCAACCGCGGCTATCTGCGCGCGCATCCCGAGCGCGCGGGTGACATCGCCGCGACGGTGCAGGTCGCGACGCCCAACGGCGGACTCGTCACCAACTACACGATCGCTACGCTGCGGCTGGCGCGCATGCCGACCCAGGTGCTCCGCGACATGGACGTCGCCGACGAGTTCATGAGCTGGCTCAACGGCACGTCGGGCCACTGGATCACCGATCCCGACAACCCGCGCAAGCAGCGCTGGAAGCTCGACGGCACGCCGTGGGTGATGCCCGACGGCCACCGCTACCTGCACGTCGTCGGCCGCATGCCGAAGTACAATTCGCAGAGCGACGGCGTGGTGATGATCGAGTCGGCGACGCTCGACGGCGCGCAGGACGCGACGACGATCGACGCCGACGAGGCGAACCATCTCAACCTGGGCGGCGTCTCGAACCTGTTCGCGACGCTGCTGCGCGGCTTCGCGCACGACGACGTCGTCTGGCCGCAGGTCGTCGAGCTTGCCGCGCGCTTCCTGCGCGGCGAGGTCGCCCGCTGACCGGCGCAGAGGAGGCCGCTCTCGACCGCGCTGCGTAGCAGCGAACGATGCGCCTGGCGATCCGAACCGGACTCTTCTACGACGGAACGACGGCCGAAGTGCGCCGCAACGTCACGCTGCTGACCGACGGCGGAAGGATCGTTCGCATCCTCGCGAACGGAACGCCCGCCGAAGCCGACCGCAGCTTCGAGGCGGCATGCGTCGTGCCGGGACTCATCAACTGTCACGCGCACCTCGAGATGAACGGTCAGCCCGACACCGCGACCTTCTACCTGATCCGGACGCCGATCGAACGGACCCTCGACGTCGCGCTCAACGCGCGGCTCACGCTCGAAGCGGGCGTCACCACGATCCGGGACCTCGGCGGCGCCGAAGCGAGCGCCATCGCGCTGCGCGACGCGATCGCGCGCGGCGAGCACGCCGGGCCGACGATCGTTCCCGCCGGTCGCGCGTTGTGCATGACCGGCGGTCACGGCTACTTCGTCGGCCGCGAAACCGACGGTCCGTGGGACGCGCGCAAGGCAGTGCGCGAGCAGCGCAAGGCCGGTGCCGGGTGCATCAAGCTGATCGCGACCGGCGGCGTACTGACCAAAGGCGCGGTGCCGGGCCAGGACCAGCTCAGCGAGGAGGAGATGCGTGCGGCGATCGGCGAGGCGCACACGCACGGCTTGCGCGTCGCCGCCCACGCGATCGGCACCAGCGGGATCAAGAACGCGCTGCGCGCCGGGGTCACCTCGATCGAGCACGGCCACCTCCTGGACGACGAAGCGATCGCGCTGTTCAAGCAGCACAAGGCGTACTTGGTGCCGACGCTGGCGGCCGTGTGGCGCATCTACGAGAACGTCGCCGGCGGCGCGCAGCCCGACTACGTCGTGCGCAAGGCGACCGAAATTTATCAGCACGCCGGCGAGAACATCCGCAAGGCATGGAAGGCAGGCGTGACGATCGCCGGCGGTTCCGACGCCGGGACCCCGTACAACCGTCACGAGGACTACGCCTACGAGGTCGAGCTGATGTCGACCGTGCTCGGTATGACGCCGCAGCAGGCGCTGACCGCGGCGACGCAGACCGCCGCCGAGCTGATCGGCGTCGACGCCGGCGTGCTGGCCGAAGGCCGCGCGGCCGACCTGCTGCTGCTCGACGGCGACGCCGGCGCCGACGTGCGCGCGCTGCGCGACCCGCGCGTCGTGATCAAAGGCGGCGCGGTCGCGCACGAGCGGCGTTGACCGATCTGCGCGGCCTGCGGGTCGCGGTGCTGGGCGCGATCTCGCATCGGACGCCGCCGCGCGGCTACGGTCCGTGGGAGCAGGTCGCCTACGACATCGCGCGCGGCCTGGTCGCGCGCGGCGCCGACGTCACCCTGTTCGCGACCGGCGACTCGTCGAGCCCGGGGCGGCTGGCGGCGGTCGTTCCGGTCGCTCTGAGCGACGATCCCGCGCTCAACGGCGAGATCTGCACCGAGCTACACGTCGCGTCGTGCTTCGCGCGGGCCTGCGAGTTCGACCTGATCCACAACAACCTCGACTGGAAGCCGCTGCTCTACGCGCTCGCGGCGGCGGAGCCGCCGGTGGTGACGACGATCCACGGTTTTTCGTCGCCGAACGTGTTGGGAGCGTATTACGCCGGCGCCCCCCGCTCGTTCTACTGCTCGATCAGCGACGCCGACCGCGATCCGGGCCTGGACTATCTCGCGACGACCTACAACGGGATCTACCCGCAGCAGTGGCCGTACCGCGACGTGCCCGGCGACTACCTGCTGTTCTACGGTCGCTTCCATCCCGAGAAGGGCGCGCACCTCGCGATCGAGGTCGCGCGCCGTGCCGGCGTGCGCCTCAAGCTCGCCGGCATTCCACATGACGTCGCCTACTTCGACGAGCAGGTCGCGCCGCACGTCGACGGCGACGCGGTGCAGTTTCTCGGCCACGTGGAAGGCGCAGCGCGCGGTGAGTTGCTCAGCGGCGCGCTCGCACTCGTGCACCTGACGACGCGGCCCGAGCGCTTCGGTCTCACACTCGTCGAAGCGATGGCGTGCGGAACGCCGGTGCTCGGCGCGCGCATGGGGTCGGTGCCCGAGATCGTCGTCGACGGCGTGACCGGCGTCCTGTGCGACGGCGTCGACGATGCTGTCGCCGCGGTGCCGAGGCTGCATGCGCTGTCCCGCGCGGCGTGCCGCGAACGCGTCGAGACGACGTTCACCGTCGACCGCATGGTCGAGCGCTACGCCGAGGTCTACGAGACCGCGTTGCGCCTGCGCACACCGTCGCCGCCGACGGACGAGCAGCTGCGCTGGCGACGCCACGACTGGTGGGACCGGCCGCAGGCGTTCACCGATCTGCCGCCGCGGCCGCGGCACTCGCTACGGTTGGAACCCTGACGTGAACATCTGGTCGGTGTAGTCCGGGCACGCAGCGACGGTTTGCGGATCGCTGGAACCCTGTCCCGGCCCGCCGCTGACGGTGATCCAGCAGTTGCCGTCGATGATCGGACAGTAGCACCCTTCGACCCGCGTGCGCTTGTAGTTCTTGAGGATCAGCGCGACGACTGCCGGCGTATTAATGCGAAACAGATCAGTCGAGCCGCCGACGCGGATGACGTGACCCGGGCTGAGATCGCTGAAGGTCGCGTCCATCTTGACCTTGTCGCTGAGGCCGAGCGTCCGCATCGCCTGACGGAACGTGTGCTGCGGCTTGCCGTCGATGAGCACCCGGATCCAGCGCACTCGGGCCGGCCCGAGCCCTTCGTTCGAGATCGTCAGCGTCACCGAGTCCTTGTGGTAGCTGGTCTGGAACGCAACGTACGGCCAGATCTGCGACGCCAGCTGCTGCGCGACGACGCGCGACTGCCAGACCGAGGCCGCGGTCGCCAGCGAGCTGACGAGCAGCGCGCACAGCGCGATGACGAGGTCGATCCGAAACAGCTTGGTCGCGGGCGCCTCGGCGGCGCGCTCCTCGGGGTCGCTCACGCGCGAACGGCGGCCGCGCGGTCGTCGATCCAGCGCAGCGCGTCGCGACCGCGCTCCGCCTTCGCCAAGGCGTCGTCGATCGTGTCGCCCAGCACGGTGAAGTGGCCCATCTTGCGGCGCAGCGCGGCGTGCGCCTTGCCGTAGACGTGCAGCTTGAGGTCGCGCTCGCGCAACAGCTCGTCGAGCCCGCCCAGCGTATCGCCCGCCCCCGCGCCGAGGATGTTGACCATCACCGCCGGCCGGAACTGGCGCGGCTCGACCAGCGGCAGCCCGCAGATCGCGCGCACGTGCATCTCGTACTGGCTGATCTGCGTGGCGTCGAGCGAGTAGTGGCCGCTGTTGTGGACGCGCGGCGCGATCTCGTTGACCAGCAGCTCGCTGCCGACCTGGAAGAACTCGACGCAGAACGTGCCCACGATCTCGAGCCGCTCGGCGATCGTGACGGCGAACCGGCGCGCGCGCTCGGCGACGCCGGCGTCGATGCGCCCGGGCACGATCGTCGTCGCGAGGACGCCGTGGTCGTGCTGGTTCTCCGAGGTGGGAAAGGCGAAGATCTGACCCTGCTCGTTGCGCGCCGCGATGATCGACAGCTCGCGCTCGAACGGGATCCAGCGCTCCCAGATCAGCGCGGCACCTTTGGCGGCCCGCCACGCGTCGCCGGCGTCGGCGCGCGAGCGCACGACCCACTGGCTCTTGCCGTCGTAGCCGCCCAGCGTCGTCTTGAGCACGCCCGGATAACCGATCGCGCGTTCCGCCGCATCGAGCTCGGCCGGGTCGCGGACGGCGGCGAAGTCGGCGGTCGGGATCCCGCACTCGCGCACGAAGGTCTTCTCGAGGATGCGGTCTTGCGTGATCCGGAGCGCGGTCGAGCCGGGATGGACGATTCGCCGGTCGGCTTCGAGCGCGAGCACCGACTCGAGCGGGATGTTCTCGAACTCGTAGGTGACGACGTCGCTGCGCGCGCCGAGCTCGCCGATCGCGCGCAGATCGTCGTACGCGGCGACGATCTGCTCGTCCGCGACCTGGCCGGTCGGCGAGTCGGGCAGCGGCTCGAGCGTCACCGCGCGGAAACCCATCCGCTTCGCTTCGAGGGTCAACATTCGCCCGAGCTGGCCGCCGCCCAAGATACCGATCGTGCTGATCATAGCTCCGTCGCTTCGACCTCGGCCGCGATCCGCGCGCTGCGCTCCTCGAGCCGGCGCGCAAGGTCGGCGTCGCGCAGCGCCAGGACGCGCGCGGCGAACAGGGCCGCGTTCGCCGCGCCGCCGATCGCCATCGTCGCGACCGGGACGCCGGCCGGCATCTGCGCGATCGAGAGCAGCGAGTCGAGGCCGCCCAGAGTCTTCGACTGCACCGGGACGCCGATAACGGGGAGCCGGGTCTTGCTCGCCACCATCCCGGGCAAGTGCGCGGCGCCGCCGGCGCCCGCGATGATCAGCTCGATCCCGCGGTCCGCGGCCTCGCTCGCGTACCGGAACATCAAGTCCGGCGTGCGATGCGCCGATACGACTTGCAACTCGAATGGAATGCCCAGCTCCTGGAGCATGGTCGCCGCGGCTCGCATCGTCTCCAAGTCGGACGTCGATCCCATGATGATCCCGACCCGCGGCGTGACGCTCATCGCAGCCGGGCGTTCGGGCCGTTCGCGGCCGCGCCCTGGAGTCGCGGTCCCAGCCGATTGTCAGACCGCCCCCGTACCATCCGCCTGCGTGCAGGAAACACCAACGCTCGGACCGTGGGCGTCGCGCTGGCTGGCGCAAACGAACCGGCTGCGGGTCATCGACGAAGAGCTCGACCGCGAGACCGACGCCGCGGTCACGCTGTGGTTCGAACGCGCCCGGCTGTTGGAGTCGCTCGGACTGCGCGAGGACGCCAAGCGCGCCTACTTCGACGTGCTCGCGCGCGACCGTGCCCACTGCGAGGCGATGATGTCGCTGGGCGGGTTGTTGACCTCCACCGGCGACGCGAAGACCGCGCGCATCTTCTTCGCCGAGGCGGCACTCCGGTATCCGGCCAACGCCGCGGTGCACGTCCGGCTCGGCGAGTCGATGCTCGACGACGACGAGCTCGACGGTGCCGCGGCCTGCTTCGAGGAAGCGCTGCAGCTCGAGCCGGAGCTGCGCGCCGCCCACCGCGGCTACGCGACCTCGCTCGAGCGCAGCGGCCGGCATGACGAAGCCGAGCGGGAATGGCGCCGCGCGTTTCCTGACGGATCGATCGAGATCGCGCCGTACCGCGGCGCGGTCGAGCCGGTGCGCGTGCTGCTGCTGTCGTCGGCCTGCGGCGGCAACATCCCGATCCGGCATCTCCTCGACGACCGCGTGTTCGAGGTCGCGACGCTGATCGCGGAATCGTATCCCGGCGCGACCGCGCTGCCGCCGCACGGCGTGGTGCTCAACGCGATCGGCGAGGCCGATCGCTGCGAGCGCGCGCTGACCATCGTCGAAGCCGCGCTGCAGCGGGGCGAGCCGGAGATCGTCAACCACCCGGCGGCGGTGCGCGCGACCGGCCGCGCCGAGAACGCGGAGCGGCTGGCGGCGATCCCCGGCGTGGTGACGCCCGCGATCGTTCGCGTGTCGCGCCGGCAGCTGATGGCCGCCGACGGCGCGGCGTTGCTGGCTGCGCTGGGGTTCGAGTGGCCGGTGCTGCTGCGGAGCCCGGGCTATCACACCGGCGAGCACTTCGCGCTGGTCGAGCACGCGGCGCGCGTGCAGCAGGTCGCCGAGTCGCTGCCCGGTCCCGACTTGCTCGCGATCGCGTACCTCGACACGCGCAGCGCCGACGGCGCGTGGCGCAAGTACCGTGTCATGTTCGTCGACGGCACGCCGTACCCGCTGCACCTGGCGATCTCGACCCACTGGAAGGTGCATTACTTCTCAGCGGCAATGGCCGAGCGCGCCGACTACCGCGAGGAAGAGCGCGCGTTCCTCGAAGACATGCCGAACGTGCTCGGTCCGGGGGTGATGCAAGCACTCCGCGCGATCGCGGGCGTCCTGGGGCTCGACTACTGCGGCATCGACTTCGCGCTCGACGACAGGGGCCGCGTAGTGGTGTTCGAGGCCAACGCGACGATGGTGATCACGCCGGTCGACGACGACGAGCGCTGGAGCTATCGCCGCACGGCGCTCGGCCGCGTCGCCGACGCCGTCCGCGCGATGCTGGTGGAGCGCGCCCGAGCGTAGTATCTGCTCCCATGCGGTTCTCGCTGGGGATCAACTACTGGCCGCGCCGCTCCGCGATGGCGATGTGGCGGCGCTTCGACGCCGGCGAGATCCGCGAGGACTTCGGGCGGATCGCCGACCTCGGCCTCGACGCGGTCCGGTTCTTCCTGCGCTGGGACGATTTCCAGCCCGCGGCGGCGACCGTCGACGACGGGATGCTGGCGCGGCTCGCGCTCGTTGCGGACATTGCGGCCGAGGCCGGGCTGCGCGTGATGCCGACGCTGTTCTGCGGCCACATGAGCGGGGTGAACTGGCTGCCCGCCTGGACGCTCGACCGCGCGACGCCGGCCGGGCGGTTCCGCACGATCTGCGGCGACCGCGAGTCGCCCTACGGGATCGGCGACTTCTACACCGGCGCGCTGCTCGACGCCCAGCTCGCGCTGGCACGCGCGGTGGGTGAACGCCTGCGCGAGCATCCGGCGGTTCTGGCGTGGGATCTCGGCAACGAGTTCAGCAACATGCGCGAGCCGGCAACCGCGCAAGATGCCGCCGAATGGAGCCGGCGCCTGACCGCGGCGCTGCAGGAGAGCTCGGGGATCGCCGTGACCGCCGGAACGCACGGCGAGGACCTCACTCGCGACCGCGCGCTGCGGCTGTCGTCGCTGTGCGCGCCGTTCGCGTTCGCGACGATGCACGGCTATCCGGTCTACAGCGGGTTCTCGCGCAGCCGGTCCGATCCCGAGGTGGTGCCGTTCCTGTCGTTGCTGACGGCATCGTTCTCGCACAAGCCGGTGCTGTTCACCGAGCTCGGCAACCCGACGTGCCCGGCCGGCAAGTTCTCGCCGTTCGAACGCGTTGCGCTCCCCGACGAGCCGCCGAACCCGACCATCTCCGAGCTAGACCCCGTGTTCTCGACCTACGCCTGCCTGACCGAGGACGACATGGTGCCCTACTGCTCGAACGTGCTCGACCGCGTCCACGCCGACGGCCGGCTCGGCGCGTACTGGTGGTGCTGGGCCGACTACGCGGAGGACCTGCGTGACGAGCCGCCGTTCGATCGCGCACCGCACGAGCTCAGCTTCGGGATCGTGCGCAGCGACGGCAGCGCCAAGCCGGTCGCGGCGGCGCTGACCGCGTTCGCGCGCGAGCAGCGCAGCGTTCGCACGCCGAGCGACATGCCGCTCATCGCCGAAGTGTACTACTACCGAACGCTGCCGCAAAGCACGCGCACGCTGTATGACGCGTTTCTGGGTGCGGTCGAGGAACGGCGCGGCGAGGCGCGGTAAGCCGATCCGATGCGCGAAAATACGCTCAAGCGCCGGCTGCGGTCCGGCGAGACGGTCCTGGGCTCGTGGCTCTCGCTCCCCGACGCGGTCGCCGCCGAGGCGATGGCGCACGTCGGCTTCGACTGGCTGCTCATCGACATGGAGCACGGGCCGGCTGCGCTGCACGAAGCGGCCGCGATGCTCGCGGCGGTCCGGACGACGAACGTCACCGGGATCGTGCGCGTCGCCTGGAACGAGTCGTCGCAGATCCAGCGCGCGCTCGACCTCGGCTGTGCGGGGATCCTGGTGCCGGTCGTCAACACCGCCGAGGACGCACGCAAGGTCGTGCTCGACGCGCGCTTTCCGCCGCTGGGCGAACGGAGCCGCGGCGGCGTGCGCACCAACCTCGCCTTTGCGACCGACGCGATGACGTACTTCGAACGCGCCAACGACGAAGTGCTCGTGCTGGTGCAGATCGAGACCGAGACCGCGGTGCGCAACGTCGACGACGTGCTCGCGGTCGAGGGAATCGACGGCGTGTTCGTCGGCCCGAACGACCTCGCCGCCTCGGGGCTCAAGCGCTGGCCCGACGTGTGGAATGCCGACGACGACTACATGGCGCTGGTGCGCCGCGTCGCGGACGCGGCGCGTGGCGCGAACAAGGTCGCCGGATTCTTGGCCCGCGACGCGACCATGGCGGTCGAGGTCGACCGGCTCGGGTACGGGTTCGTCGGCATCTCGGGCGACGTCAACATCATGACCGCCGCGGCGAAGCGCGCGCTCGACGAGGCCCGGGCCGGGTTGCGCGGTTGAGCGTCATCCTCATCACCGGCGCGTCGAGCGGGATCGGCCGCGCGCTCGCGCTGCGCGCCGGCCGCGCGGGATACGACGTGGTCGCGATCGGGCGCAACGGGGTCGAGCTGCACGCCGTCGCCGCGCAGGTGGCAAGCGGGCACGGCCGGATCGTGACCGGCATCTTCGACGTCGCCGACCCGGCCAACGCGCCGGCGGTCGTCGCGCTCGCGCGCGACAGCTTCGGCCGGCTCGACGTGCTGGTCAACAACGCCGGCCATGTGGCCGTCGGTCCGATCTCCGAGCAGAGCGACGACGCGCTGCGCGCGCAGTTCGGCGTGCACGTGATCGGCGCGTTGGCCCTCGTGCGCGAAGCGCTGCCGCTGCTGCGAACCGCGCGCGGCCACGTGTTCTGGCTGGGCAGCGGCGTCGCGCGCGTTCCGATCGGCGGGCTCGGAGCGTACCCGCCGGCCAAGGCCGCGGTTCGTTCCGCGTCGGCCGTGCTGCGCCGCGAGCTGCACCCGCAGGGGATCGCCGTCACCTACGTCGATCCCGGCGCCGTCGACACGGCGTTCATGAAGCGCGCGGGCCTGCCCGGCGCGCCGCCGGCGCTGCTCGCTGCGCCCGAAGACGTCGCACGCGCGATCCTGCTCGCGGTCGGAACCCGGCCGCCGGTGCTCAACGCCGTTCCGTGGCAAACCGCAGCAGTCGCGCTGGCCGAGACGTTCCCGGGGATCACCGAGACGCTGCTCGCGCGCGCACCGGGCTTGGTCGGAATCGACGTCGCGAACGCCGGCGCCGCCGCGCCGGTCGAACCCGCCGCGATCCCCACGCCGCTGCCGGTCTCGACCGCGGATGCGTCAGAACCGGCCGAACCTGCGTCCGAGCCGCCGGCCGGCGGGGCGGCGAACGGCGCCCGGACGGCCGCTGCCGAAAGCTTCGACGACGCGCTGGCGCCGGTTCGGCGGCGGATGGAACGGGTGCGGATGCGTCCGGCGTTCGTGCACGATCTGCTGCGCGAAGGTGCCGTGCTCGACCCGAACGAGGTCGCGCTGCAATGGGCGGGGATGCCGAACAAGAACGAGCGCGCGGTGACGAACGAGGTGCTCGACGCGCTGGTCGAGGCGCGCTTTCTGGCGCGCGACGGCGAATCGTACCGCGTGCTGCGAGTGCCGGACCCGTGACCGAGCGCGAGACCGCCGAGCTGCGCGCGCGGCTGGTCGGTGAGCTGCGAGCGCGCGGCGACGTGCGCACGCCGCGCGTCGCCACGGCGTTCGGTCGCGTGCCGCGCCACCTGTTCGTCACCGGCGCCGATCCGGCCGAGGTCTATGCCGACCGGTCGATCACGATCAAGGTCGACGAGGGCGTCCCGATCAGCTCGTCGTCGCAGCCGGCGATCATGGCGCAGATGATCGAGTTGTTGGAGCTGCGCGGCGGCGAGCGGGTGCTGGAGATCGGGACGGGCAGCGGCTACAACGCGGCGGTCCTGGCGGAGCTGGTCGGCGCGCAGGGGTCGCTGACGACGATCGACATCGATCCCGAGCTGGTCGACGCGGCTCGGCGGCAGCTCGCCGCCGCCGGTTATCCCGGCGTTCGCGCGCTGGTCGCCGACGGTGCGGCCGGCGATCCCGAGGGTGCGCCGTTCGACGCGGTCGTGGCGACGGTGGGCGTCGAGCGCATCCCGCCGGCGTGGATCGCGCAGCTGCGCCCGGGCGGGCGGCTCGTCGCGCCGCTCACTATCCGTTCGATGCAAAAGGTCGTGGCGTTCGAGCGCGGCGCGCACGGCTTGGAGAGCACCGCGGCGATCGACGCGGCGTTCATCATGCTGCGCGGTCCGTCGGCGACGCACGATGCGCGCGCGATCGCGCTCGGCGACCCGAACACGACGCTGCACGTGCTCGCGGCCAACGCCCCCGCGGTCGACGCGGCGGCGCTGGTGCGCGCGCTGCGCGGCCGCGCGCACGACGAGCACCCGGCGCGCCACTTGGACGTGCGCGACGCGTGGGAAGGCTTCACGTTCCGGCTCGCGCTGGAGGACGATGCGTTCTGCCGGCTCACGGTACAGGGCGCGAGCGCCGCGAGCGGTGCGATCCCGAACCTCGTCCCCGGCGGCACGTCACCCTACGGCATCGCATCGACGTTCGGCCTGGCGTCGGGCGGCGAGCTCGTCGTGCTGGCGGCGCGCGGTCAGGGCGACCTCGTCTTGCGGCGCTATGGCGCGGGCGCCACGCTCACCGACCGGATGCAGCGCGCGATCGCCGACTGGGACGACGCCGGCCGCCCCGGCAATTCCGCGCTGCGCATCGCCGTCGACGAGTTTGGGGTCACGCGGGTCGCCTATCGCCGCTCGTGACGGCGACGGCTCGTGTCACCAGTACGCGACGTCTTTTTGCTTGGTGTCCTGATACTTGCCGAAGGTCGCGGGGTTGTTGTGGAACTCGTTGATCAGGTCTTGGATGCGCGCCTCGTCGAGCGGATGGTCGCGCAGCCAGAAGTTTTGGCCGGCACCGTACGTCTCGGTCATGATCTGGAAGAACCACACCATTCCCCACGGATTGAACGTGTTGGTGGCTGCCATGATCCGCGCGCCCTCTTCGTCGGCCTGCGCCTCGATGTGGCGTGACTGCGCGGCGTCGCTGCCGGCCACGGCGTACTGCGAACCGTAGTCGATCGCGGCGCCGGCCAACGGTCCGAGCACGATCTGCGCCAGGATCGATCCGATCGACGCGACGGTGCTCTTCTTTTGCAGCGCGGCCATGTGCTGTGCGACGTGGTGCAGCACCATGTGCCCGGTCTCGTGCGCCAGCACGCCGGCCAGCTCGTCGCGGTTCTTCGCCAACCGGAGCAGGGGCTCGTTGACGTAGATGTTCCCGCCCGGTACGGAGAACGCGTTGGCGGAGTCGCCGCGCACGATGTAGTAGCGGATCGGATAGGGATACCGGTCGACGACCGTCTGGGCGATGACCGACCCGATCTCGTTGAGGTGTTCGTAGTACTCGGAGTCGAAGAGCAGATCGCCGTCCTCGCGCAACTGGGCGAAGACTTCGCGGCCGACCGAGGGCTCGTCGATCGCGGCGGCGGCGGGCGCGATGTGCGTCAGCTCGGCGGCGGTAACGGCGCCGGCGGTGGCGGCGAGACTGCGGATGAACGCGGTGCGTTGCATTCCTGGGATCCCCTCGGAAAGGACGCGGTTGACCAAAAAACGCTTTCGCCGTAGCTTCGGTTGCGCGGTCGTCGCGCTAGCCCTCTCGGCCTCTTCCCAGAATGCGGGCGCGGCGGGCTCGCGGATCACGGTTCCGCAGGGCGCCTTCGCCGGGTTGCACGACGCCGGTCCGGCCGATCCCCGCACGCTCCTCCACCTCGCGCTCGAGTTGCAGCCCAAGGGCGACTTGGACGGACTCGCGGCGCAGATGTCCGATCCGACCAACCCGGCTCACCGCCAGCCCCTGTCGCTGCAGGCGTTTCTCGACCGCTTCGGCCGCACCCAGGATGACCGCGCCGCCGGCGCGCTGCTGCGATCGCACGGCGGGACCGACGTCGAGGTCGCCGGCGACGGGCTCGTGTCGGGCGCACTGATGCGCGTCGCCGACGCCGAGAAGCTGTTCAATGCCCACTGGGACAAGTGGACCGACGGAACGCGCACGGTGATCGCGCCGACCGGTCCGCTGAGCGTTCCGCTCGCCGGCGTGCGCGACGTGCGCGGCGCGGTCGTCGCGACCACCCCACGCCTGGCCGACACGCGTCCGTCGTTCACCTATTTTCGCGGCGACTGGTACGATCCGGTCCGCTTTCGCGCGATGACCGACGCGGTCGAGAACGGCGGCGGCGGTCAGCGGATCGTGCTCGTCGAGGACGCGTCGGACCAGTTCGAGGTCAACGACATCCGCAAGTTCCTGTTGTCGGAAGGCGCTCCACCCGGCGCCGACATGCAGCGCATCAGCGAGCGCAGCTTCATGTTCAAGAACGCGTCGACCGAGTGCGGGCGCGACGACCGCGGTCAGGAAGCCGGGCTCGACGTCAGCTCGGCGGTGACGATGGCACCGATGGCCGAGGTGATCGCCGACTACGACGACGTGTGCGGCGGCGGCAACGACGGCACGCTGGCGCTGTCGCGCGCGATGGACCTCGACCCGACGGTGATCGTGTTCCCGATCGTCGTCGGCCCGGTCGACACGACGATCGCCGCGCGCTACGGCCTCACCCCGCTGCCGCAGCTCGAAGCGGTCGTGCGCGGCATCCCGATGGTCGTTCCCGCCGGCGACGAAGGCGCCTACGGCTACAAGGAAGCCGGCGTCGAGAAGCCGCGCGTCGCGTGGCCGTGCGTGTCGACGTACGTGATCTGCGTCGGCGGTACGCAGCTCGGCGACCGCGACGGCGTCGCCGACGAAGGACCGTGGAACGACCTCGGACACGCCGGCGGCGGCGGAATCTCCGGCGAGCCGCGCCCCGCGTGGCAGGACGCGCCCGGCGACTTTCTGTTCTCGACACGCTACGTGCACAACAAGATCGTCCCCGATGTCTCCGCCGACGCAGCCGGCCACCTACGCGTGTACTGGCACGGCTACGGACTCGGCGGCGTCGGCGGCACCAGCGAGAGCGCCTCGATCGTCGGCGCGGAGCTAGCCGCGATCAACAGCCTGATCGGTCCGAACCGCCGGCTGCTGACCGTCGCCGACCTCTACGCGCTGTCACACACCGCACCGCAGGCATTCCGCGACATCACCCTCGAGAACGACCGCGGCTGGAAGGACAACACGCTGCGCCCCCGCCGCGCGCCGCTGCCGAAGAACTTCAAAGGCATCCTCCCCTCACCGCCGCCGCTGGTGAAAGGCTGTGCCGATCAGCAGCCCGACGGCTGCACGGTCACCACCGGCTTCGACGCCGTCACGGGAATAGGTTCGCTCAAAGAACGAGCCGCCGTCGCCGCACTGCGCTCTTGATTATTGCGCGCGGGGTTTCCAACAACTAGGCCTCGTGTTCCCTTGCTCTTACACCTCGCCTGCATAACACACGCTAGCAGGTGAACGCCTGCCGAATAGCGTCGTCGACGGGACGTCGATCAAACTCAATCGTCGCCGTCCGGCCACGTAACCCGCAACGGATTGTGGCGTCGTGCGCCTTTCTATTCGCAAACTTAAGTCGTGCCGTTCGCTTCGTCTTAGCATCAAACACGGAGAATACCGCGACGTGATAGTCTCCATCGAACGACAGTCTGCCGATGGACTGAACATCAAAGCTGTCCATTGCGTCGTGGATTGGCGTCATCATGCATACAGCCATGTCGGCTTTGGTCCGGCCATTCACAATTGTGAATTGTGTTACTTGCAGCACTGAGTAGCGCCCGCGGCTCTCGTATACCACGACTACGTTTGCCGGAAAATACATGATCTGACTCGCGTCATCAATGGTAACATTCCAAAAGCTATATGTAACGCTCGATATAGCTTGGAACCCTGTCGAGGCAAGAACCATCATCTCGCCACCGAAGCCGTAAAACGAGTCTAGATTTGTATGCGACGACATTTCTTCTCCGAGGAGACCGCCGATCTTGCTCAACCCCGTCAGCACCGAGCGATCCCAACCCATGAGATCGGCCGAATGCGATCGAGAAGTAACGCTGCTGAGCTCCGCGAAGTGCTGTGCACCTGACCCGTCGAATGCGACGTCAACAACCGCTGCGCGAGCTCCTGGTGCAGCACTCCATCGGAAGCAGGTCGTTCGGGAGTGGCGCATCCATCCGATGACGGTAGAACCCGAGCACGCGTTAAAAGCACTGAGGACATTTGTCAAGTCTTCAATTGTAGGCGCTGCAGCCGCGAAGCGACTCTCGAGGGCAGAAAATATCGCCGAGCCCGATGTGATCAGCCCAGTAAATCCTGCGATGAAGTTCTCATTGAAGCAATGGATCTTGCGCCGGGTGCCGGCAACTCGTCGCTTTAAGGTCTTAAAGCCGCCGGAGTTAATATCAGGTCGAGTCGGCAATACGGCATGCGCGCTCCGTGACGGATCTGTAAGCAAGAAGTCGCCGATTAGGCAAGGGATTCCGTCGATCGGAAGGGCTGCAATCAGCGTCATTGCTATCTTGGATTTGGTAGCACGCTAACGCACCACCTCCTGGAGCTGTTTGCACAATGCGGGGTCGATGTCGTCAGGATGCCACGGTGCCGTTGAGATTGGCGGCGTCACTCTCATCGTTGACGCGGTCAATGCACATGTCGCCGCTCGGTATGCCGAGTGCCCGACTTTCGCGCGCTTCTATCGGGTGCCTATGACTTATTCTCCCAACGAGAACGCTTGCGGCGCCCCAGAGTAGCTCCGACTGCCGCAGATCAAGGTCAAAGAACGAGCCGCCGTCGCCGCACTGCGCTCGTGAAGAGTGTCGCGAAGAAGATCAGCGTCGCGAGCAACACGATCGTCGCGCCCGACGATGCGTGCAGCGAATACGACGCGTAGAGGCCGCCGATCGCCGACGCGATCCCGAAGGCGCACGAGAGCAGCATCATCGGGACGAAGCGCTGGGTGAGCTGCGCGGCGGCGGCGGCCGGCGTCACGAGCAGTGCGGCGACGAGGACGATGCCGACCAGCTGCACCGAGACGATGATCGTCAGCGCCAGGACGACCAGCAACGCGTAGTCGACGAACCAGACGCGGAGCCCGGCTGCCTGCGCGACCACCGGATCGAAGGACGTGTACAGCAGCGGCCGCCACAGCGCGCCGACCACGAGCGCGATCGCGATTCCGACGCCGACGACGACCGCGACGTCGGACGACGAGACGCCCAGGATGTTGCCGAACAGGTAGTTCTGCAAGTCGACCGTGGCCCGCGTCGAGCGCGACATGAGGAAGATGCCGAGCGCGAACGCGGCGGTGAACAGCACGCCGATCGAGGTGTCGAGCGAGACCCGGCCGCGACGGTGAACGAAGCCGATCGCCAGCGCCGTGAGGATCGTCGCGACCGCCGCGCCACCGTAGAAGTTGGCGCCGCGCAGATACGCGACGACGATTCCGGCGAACGACGCGTGCGCGAGCCCGTCGCCGATGAACGACAGCCGCCGCAGCACGACGTACGTGCCCAGCGACGAGCACAGCACGCCGACGACCAGCGCCGCCACGAAGGCGCGCTGCATAAAGTCGTACTGGAACGGCGCGAGCAGGTCGGACATCGTCAGCGGAGGTGCCCGTGGGTGTGGGTGTGCTCGCGAATCCCGGCGTACGCGCCCGACTCGAGCACGGCGGCCGGCGTGCCGTCGGCGAGGATCTTGCGGTCGACGACGATCAGCCGGTCGAACCACTCGGCGGCGCGGTCGAGATCGTGCGTCGTCATCAGCACCGGCAAACCGTCGGCGACCAGTCCGCGCACGAGATGGAGCAGCGCGTCCTCGGTGACGGCGTCGACGCCGGTCGTCGGCTCGTCGAGCAGCAGCAGCGCCGGCTCCTGGGCGATCGCGCGCGCGACGAACGTCCGCTGCTGCTGGCCACCCGAGAGCGCGCTGATGTGCCGGTCGGCGAACGCGCCGAGGTCGAGCGCTTCGATGGCACGGGTGATCGCGCGCTGGTCGTGCGCCGAGAGCGGACGGAACGGTGCGGCGCGCGGGAAGCGACCCATCGCGACGACGTCGCGGACGCTGACCGGGAAGTTCCAGTCGACGTCCTCGATCTGCGGCACGTACCCGATCGTGCCCGGCGGCAGCTCGCGCGGCGGACGCCCCTGCACGCGAACGCTGCCGGCGGTCGGGCGCACGAGCCCGGCGACCGCTTTGAGCAGGGTCGACTTGCCGGAGCCGTTGGGACCGACGATCCCCAGCGCCGTGCCGCGCGGCACGTCGAAGTCGAGGCCTTGGAGCGCCTCGACGCGCTCGTAGCGGACGCGCAGCCCGCGCACCTCGACGGCGTTCACCGCAGCGTGCTCACGATCGTGTCGGTGTCGGTGTCGATCATCCCGATGTAGGTGTTCACCGCAGCACCCGTCCCCAGCGAGTCGTCGTACAGGAACGCGACCTTCAGCCCGCCGGCGCCGGCGGCGAGCGTGAGCGCGAGCTTGTCGCTGTACTCGTGCTCGGCGAAGACGCCGCGCACGCGCTGCGCGCGCGCGAGCCGGATGAGGTCGGCGAAGTGGGCGGGGTTCGGCTCGGCGCCCGGGACCGGCTCGATCGCGCCGACGATCCGCAGCCCGAACCGGCGCGCGTAGTAGTCGAAGGCGTTGTGGAACACGATCATCGCACGTGCCGCCGCCGGAATCGTCGCGATCTTGCGCGCCGTTCGCGCGCGCAGCGCTTCCAGCTGCGTGTCGTAGGCGGCCGTCGTCGAACGGTACGCCGCGGCGTGGGACGCATCGGCCGCGACGAGTGCGTCGCGGATCTTGTCGACGTAGGCGCGGGCAAAGACCGGGTCCATCCAGAGGTGGGGATTACCGCCAACCACCGGCAAGCCGTCGCCGCAGATAACGATCCGCAGGTTCGGATTGCCGGCGTTGCGGATCGTCGGGTCGAGCCAGGACTCCAGGCCGACGCCGTTCTCGACCAGCACGTCGGCGTCGTGGAGCGCCGCGATCGCATCGGGCGAGGGCTGGAAGTCTTCGGGCGAGACCCCAACCGGAACGAGCGAACGGACGTCCGCGTCCGGACCGGCGGCGCCTCGTGCCAGCGAGGCGAGCGTCGTCGTCGTCGCCACGATGCGCAACGGCCCGGCCCGCCGCGACGCCGGAGCATGCGAGCACGCGGCGACCAGTACGAGCGCCACCGCGCACGCCGCCCAGCGGGGAAGGAGCATCGCGCTACCTGTCGCCGCCGTGCCGGACCGTCCCTTTGACAGGCGGCGTCGCCCCGGGGTAGAATCCCGGTTCGGCCCCGTGGGGGGTGTAGCTCAGCTGGTAGAGCACTTGCTTCGCATGTAAGGGGTCAGCGGTTCGAGTCCGCTCACCTCCACCACGTCGGAAAGCCCGCCCGTCATCACGACGAGGCGGGCTTTCTTGTCCCCGAATCTTTCGCTTCCGGCGATCAGGCTTTCTCGCGGTCCTTCTCGAGTGGCTCACCGTGCTGATCGGTTTCGCGATAGAGTTGCTCGCCGGTTTCGGTCGTGAGGTCGCCGGTGGATGTATCGGCGTTGCTCACCGAGCCGTCGGTCCAGCTCGTCTCGCCGGGATGAGCGCCCGCGGGTACCTTACCCTGATCGTCCGTCATGCCGCCAGTGTTCCCTGGAACGGAGACCCCGCAACGCACGCCACCGTCGACGCAGGGGAGAGGGCCTTCCGCCGGGTTCCGTGCGGGAGCCTGGCGCGGGGTGGTAGGGTGAACCCCCATAACGCCTCGATGCGGGCTTCAATATATTGAGGGAGCGCCGCTCGGGAAGCACATCCTCCGAACGGCCTCCGGAGGTATGGTCTTCGATGACTCGACCGTTCACGTTTTTCTGCGCGCTGCTCGTCGCCGGCTCTCTGCTAGGCGGTTGCGGCGGCGGAAGCGCCGCGCACGTTACCCCGCGCATCGGGTTGACGCCGACGCCGTCTCCCGTCCCGACCATGGGCGGAAGCGTCACGGCGGCGCAGGTGAACGCCGCGTTCGCGGGGGTCGCGACGGCGTACGCGTCACTGCCGCACACCGACCCGGTCTCCGATCTCAGCGCGCTCGCGAAGGCGATGTCCGCGTCCGGCGCGTTCAGCTCGGCGGCGGTCACGCCGGGCGGAATCACGGCGACGCTTCCCGACGGGTCGCTCGCGCTGGTCTACGCCGACGTCCCGGAGGATCTCGGCGTCAAAGGAACGGCCTCGCGGGCCCGCGCCTCCGCTGCAGCCGTCACGACAAGGCGCGCTCCGCTGTCGCTGAGCCAGCCGTCGAACCACGAATACGCCTTCCTCTACAACGACACGGATCCGAATTTCAAAGAGTCGTTCGACCAGGCATGGGCGGCGGCGTTGACCGGCTCCACGTTCAAGAACCCGCAGACCAATGCCGCGAATCCGCAGTACGGCGTCACGACCGGCGGAGTCTCGCTCGCGAACGTGCTCACGCTCGGGGGCGGCGGTCATCCGATCGACTTCCTGAACATCACGACGCACGGGATGATCGGAACGACGCCGACCATTCCGAACACGTACTTCCTGCTCTCGACCACCGACGTCACGACCGCGTCGCAGCAGACGTACAAGGCGGACCTGGTCGCGAAGCGCGTCGTCTACGCGATGTTCGTCACCTCCGCCGGTGGCGCGTTGCAGGCGCAGCCGACCTTTGCGTTCTCGCCGGCGTTCCTCACCGCTCACCTGCAGTTCAATCCCGGCGCGGTCGTCAGCTTCGCGGCCTGCTTCGGCGCGAATCCGCTGATCAAGACGGACGTCGGCAACACCCTGCACGCTGCCGGCGTCGGACGCTACTATGGATGGACGAAGGCCGTCGGCATCAACGACGACTACGAGTCGCTCTCATTTCTCTTCGACCGCCTGCTGGGCGAACAGAACCCGAGCGTCACCGGGCTCGACGCGATCGCGACGCAGCGCGTACCGGCCCAGCGCCCGTTCCCGCTCGACAAGATCTATCCGGCCATGAACAGCGAGTCGCGCAACAGCCCGATGTACGGGGCAAAGAGCGAACCCTTCGGCTCCTCGGACGTCGGCTTCGCGCCCAACGCCGCCGTGCCGCCGACGGCCGACGGCACGCTGGCGCGATTCGACTTCGCCGACTTCGGTGCGGAGGGCGTCGCAGGCGCTCCGATCGTGTACGGGCTGCCGTCGATCAGCAACGTCACGATCAAGGAGCAGGCCAGCAGCGCGACGCTGACCATCGCGGGCAGCTTTCCGGCGGGGCAAGGGTCGGTGCAGATGACGGACACAGCGGGACCGCACGATATAGCGGTGACGGCCTGGCAGCCGACCCAGATCACGGCGACCCTGCCGGCGAGCGGTCCGGCGTACGGGCAAGTCCAAGTGTTCAGCGACACCGGCGTGGCGAGCAACGCTGTTCCGATCACGCAGTGGACCGGCGATCTGACCGGCGAGCAAGACGCGACCTTTGGAGCCATGGGTGGTCAGGGAGGTTCCGGCGGCGGCCAGATCCTCACCAGGTACGCCGTGACGTTTCGCGCCGACGTGCATCCGACCGTGCAGGTGATCGACACCGATCCCGTCTCCCAGAACTTTGCGTTCAGCGGATTGGAGGCCGGCTCGTCGGCGCAGGTCACATCGATCACGGGCTCGTTCGATACCAGCGACGGAAAGCACTCGGCGACGTTCGGGTTGAACCCAACGGCGGGAGCGCTTCCACCGGCACCGCCGCCGTTCTCGAACAGCTTCGATCTCGGAGCGGTCAGCGGTCAGCCGGCGTCCTGCAACAGCGGCGTCCAGGGGCCGACGCAGCAATCCGGCACCGCACCGTTCTTCTGTCCCGGCATCGGCTACGATGCTCCGGATGCGGGGACGTGCTCGGACGACGGTTCCGGACTCTGCGACGCGGCCTACTGGGACGCCGCCGGGGCGTTCAGCGCGCCGAACGTGCTGGGCGACGGGCTCTTGATCTTCCAGCTCGACCCTACGACGTACGCGATCACCGTCTCGAGCGTCGGCGCCTCCGCTGCGGCACACAACTTCGAAGCGACCGAGGAGAGCGCCACCGGCGGGGTCACCGGCACGATCAACGCACCCTCCAACGCGCCGAACAGCCTCACGACGTCCGGGCGGTCGCGGACGACTCGCTGATCCCAGCTCAGTCGCGACGGCGGTTCCAGTACCGGCGGATGCTCTCCATCCCGATGACGTAGGATGCGCCGATTGCCACCTTTACGACCAGCGGAAGCGGCACGACCGAAAGCGCCACGATGACGACGAAGAGGATTCCGTACTCTACCAGAACGGGTAGCGCCCGCGTCCGGTCCATTTCAACACCCCGACGACTGAGCGCTGAGCGAGAATTTCATATGCTGCAAATGCTCCGCATGCCGACGATCGGGAATGCGGCCTCGCTCACAATTCCGTAATCCACCTTTACCTGGGTGATGGCCGGGTACGCTTTCGTGTACGACGCAGAGTGTCAACGAGGGTGGATGCACGACGAAAGCATTGGATTTGCAGACCGCGTACGGATACGCGAAACGCCGCTGACGGCGGAAAAGGGGCTCGCGGGGCGCGTCGGAGTCATCCATGGCTGGACGGTCCCGTCGTCGACCGGCGTCGAGGTCATCGGCGCAGTCGAGAACGACTATGCGCTCAACGTGCATTTCGAAGAGCATGATGACAGCCTCTGGTTCTCAGAGGATCTGCTCGAGTTCGTCGATCACGGCGCGGGAACGACGGTTTCGCTGACCGGCTCCGACACGACGTGGGTGCGCACCGAGTCCGGCGCCTGGGAGGTTCGCCCGGGCTGAGACGGCGCGTGGCGCTCTGTGCCGGGCGCGCTTCCGGCTGACGCGTGCTTCGGTCGACGCTGCGCTGCGCAACGCGCCTGACCCGGCGTTCGCAGGCAGCCGTGACTCGAGAGCGCACGAACCGGCGGTCCGCCGGTCCTCGCACGCCGGCTGACGCGCAGGGCAGGATACGCGTTCGAGCGCGCCCTATCATCAGGCCCACACTTCGTTTCGAGGAATCGCTCATGCGACGTTCTCTTTTCGTTCATACCTCGCTGGCCGCGTTCGCAACGATGCTTTCCGGCTGCGGCGGCGACGGTTCGAGCGCGTCGCATGCGGCGGTACCTGCCGCGGCTTCCGCCGGCACGGGCGTGACGTCGCAGAATCGCGTCGCACCGGGCTCCGCGCGTCGTACGCTTGCGCTCTCGACGTGCAGTTCGAACGGCACCGGCTCATTCGTGGGCGCCGCGAACGGCGGATTCGCCGGCGGCTACCAATCGGTGGTCGTGGGCGGCGACCTCAACGAAGCATGCGGGAGCCAAACCAGCGTCGTCGGCGGCGATAGCAATCTCATCTCCCCGGGTGGTGTCGGCGGATCGTTCATCGGCGGCGGCGAGAACAACACGATCGACGGTAATTTCGGCGCGTATAGCGCCATCGGCGCCGGCAACGGCAACTCGATGTCGGCGGCGTACAGCTTCATCGGAGCGGGGGTGAGCAACGGGATCACCGCGGACTACTCTTCGGTCGCCGCCGGCGAGTCCAACAAAACGGTGGCAACGGACACCTTCATCGGCGCAGGCGCCTACAACAACATCACGCTCGGTGCATGGTACAGCCTCATCGGAGGAGGCCGGCGCAACACGGTTTCGGGCTACTACGACGGCGCGATCGTCGGCGGCGAACAGAACTCGATAACCAACGGTTCGACGGAAGCCGGATTCGTCGGCGGGGGAACCGTCAACGGCGTGTCGGCGAGCTACGCTGCGATCGTGGGCGGCACGACCAACACCGTCACGGGCGAGTACGGGTTCATCGGCGCCGGCACGAACAACACCGTCTCGGGCGCCGGCGGCTACATCGCGTCCGGCGGTTACAACACCGCATCGGGCGAGGGCGCAGTCGTGGACGGAGGCTACTTGCAGACGGCCTCGGGGCCGTTCTCGACGGTCCCCGGCGGCTACGAGAACAATGCGGGGGGCTCGTACAGCTTCGCCGCCGGGATGCGTGCGCAGGCGCAGCAAGCCGGCACGTTCGTCTGGAGCGACGGTTCCGACGGGGACGTCGTCTTGAAGTCGTCGCGCGCGTATCAGTTCCTCGCGCGCGCCTCCGGCGGGTTCACTCTGTACACCAATGCAGCGAGTACGGTCGGCGCGCAGCTCGCCGCGGGCTCGGGAACCTGGGCCTCGATGAGCGACCGCAATGCGAAGATGAACATCGTCCCGCTCGACGAAGCGTCAGTGCTCGAGAAAGTCGCGGCGCTGCCGATCAGCCGGTGGAGCTACCGGACCGAGCACGGCGTACGTCACGTCGGCCCGATGGCGCAGGACTTCTACGCGGCGTTCAAGGTCGGAGAGGACGACAAGCACATCACCTCGATCGACGAGGACGGTGTCGCGCTCGCCGGGATCAAGGCGTTGCATGCCGAGAACGCGCGGCTGCAGACGCGCGTCGTCACGCTCGCCGCGGACAACCGCGCGATGCACGCCGAGCTGCGGGAGCTGCGCGCCGCAGTCCGCTCCCTGCGCGAGCGTAGCTAGGCGGCGCGGACGCGGCCCGCGATGGGAAGCTGCGCGAACGTCTCAGGCGGGACGGGCTTGGAGAACAAGTACCCCTGGCCGCGATCGCTGTTGAGGCCGACCAGCGCCGCCAGCTGCTCCGGCGTCTCGATCCCTTCCGCGACGACGCAGGCGCCCAGCGCGTGCGCGGCGGTGATCACGGCCGATGCAATTGCGCGGTCGACGGGATTGTCCGTGATGTCGGTGACGAAGCATCGGTCGAGCTTGAGCGTGTCGACCTCGTACCAGCGCAGCGTCGCCAGCGAGTTGTAGCCGGTACCGAAGTCGTCGACCGCGATCCGCACGCCTTGTGCGCGCAGCTCGTTCACCACGGCGACGATCCGTTCCACGTTTGCGCTGATCGACGTTTCGGTGAGCTCGAGCTCGAGCAGCGACGGCTCGAGCCCCGACTCGTGCAGCGCGGACTGTACCGTCTGAACGAAGTTCGGCTCGGCGACCTGCTTCGCGGACACGTTGACACTGACGACGAGGCGGAGCCCGGTGCGGTTCCAGACAGCGTCCTGCATGCACGCGGTTCGCAGCACCCAGGCGCCGATCGGCACGATCAGTCCGGACTCCTCGGCGAACGGGATGAAGTCGTTCGGCTGCACGACCGTGCCGTCGGACTGCATCCAGCGCAACAGCGCCTCGGCGCCGCGAAGCGGCCCGCCGAGCTCGTAGATCGGCTGATAGACGAGCGTGAACTCTCCCGCGTCGAGTGCGTGGCGCAACTGCTCTTCGAGATGGTCGAGCGCGGCGTCGTACAGCACGCAACCGCCGCCGCCGCGCTTGGCGGCATACATGGCGACGTCGGCCTTGCGCAGCATCGTGGCTGGATTCGGACCGTGCGGCGGCCACACCGCGAGTCCGATACTGCCGCCGACGTCGATCGAGCGGCCGTTGAGAACGCACGGCTTCGAGAGCGCCGCCGACAGGCGGCGCGCGATCGCGCGGGCCTCGGCCTCGGCGGTGTACGGCAGCAGCACCGCGAACTCGTCGCCGCCGAAACGGGCGACCAGGTCGCGGTCGCGCAACACGTCGCGCAACCGCCCCGCGACGTCCTGCAGCACGAAGTCGCCTGCATCGTGGCCCATCGTGTCGTTGACGTCCTTGAACCGGTCGAGGTCGATCAGCGCCAGCGCGACCGGTTCCTTCGTCCGGACGGCCGCCTCCATAACTTCCGCCAAGCGTTCGTTGAGGAAGGCGCGGTTCGGCAGCCCGGTGAGCGCGTCGTGCAGGGCTTGGTGCTGCAGCGCCATCTCGGCGCGGTGGCGTTTGGTCACGTCGGTGGCGACGGCGACCACGCTCTCGACGCGACCGTTCACGAGGACCGGCGTCCAGTGCGTCTCGAGGATCACCCCGTCGAGTGTGCTCAGCGCGTTGTGCTCCTCGCCGCGCAGCGCGCGGCGGGCCTGCTCGACCAGCGCCGGAACGTCGCTGTAGGCGGCAAAGAACGAGCGGCCGATCAACGATTCGGCCGTGTGGCGCAGCGCCGTGAGATGCCGGCCTTCGACCGTCGTGATGATGCCGTTGGCGTCGAAGGCGAGCAGCACGACCGGAGCGTTGGCGACTACCATGCTCAGCTGCTGCTGGCTCTGGACGAGCGCGGTGTCCTGCGCGGAGAGGCGGCGGTCGAGCAGCGCCAGCAGCGCCGCGAAACCGCTGACCAGCAGCGTGATGAACGCGATCGCGGCGATACCGACCGCGTCGGCGCTGAGGCGCAGCCCCTCGGCCGGCTCGTTCGGAGCGCCGAAGAACGACGCAGCCGCCATTCCCGTGTAGTGCATGCACGAAATCGCGGATCCCATCACGCAGGCGGCCGCGACGCGATGCCAGCCGAATCGGCGGCCCGATGCGGCGCGCAGCCGCACGCTCAACCGCAGGGCAACGTACGAGAGCACGACGGCGACGGCGACCGACAGCACGACGATCGCGACGTTCCAGTGCATCATCGCCGGCATGCGCATCGCGAACATGCCGATGTAGTGCATCCCACCGATCCCCGCGCCCATCGCGATCGCCGCGTACAGCGTTCGCAGGCGCGTCACGTTCGGATGCGCGACCGTCGCGAGCGCGACCGCCGCGGCGGCCATCGCGGCCAGCAGCGACACCACGACCAGCGACACGTCGAAAGTCACGACGACCGGCAGCCGCAACGCCAGCATTCCGGTGAAGTGCATGGCCCAAACCGCGCTGCCGAAGGCGATCGCGCCGCCGGCGAGCCAGGCCAACCGGGCCGGTCCGCGGTGCTTGGCGACCCGCTCGCTGAGCGTGAGCGCGACGTACGCGCCGGCGATCGCGATCGCGACCGAGAGCAGGACGAGCGGCACGTCGTACCCGCTCGCCAGCGGGCGTGCGCCTGCCATTCCCATTGCGCTCACGTCCCTACGCTACGGCGCCGCGGTAACCAAGCGCGGTCGCCGCGCGCCGCGCCCTGCAGCTGCGAGCGTGCGCTCGTCAGCCGCGAATCATGGTAATCGCGCCGCCGTAGTCGACGTCTTTCCAGACCATGCTGTTCGGTCCGGTGACCGTGATCTTGAACATCCCGCCGGGCGGCTTCGCATTGCGTTCGACGTGGCCTGAACCAACCTGGGAGCCGACCACGTAGCGCGTTTTCGGCTCCCAGTCGACCACCGTGAACCCGATCTCGTTGTCCGGGAAGATCTTGTAGGAGCCGGACTGCTCCGTCGTCACGGTGCCGCAGCGCGCGGTCTGCACGTAGCTTCCGTTGGGCGCGAGCACGACTTGGATCGTGCAGGACTGTCCGTTGAGGCGCAACGCGCCGTGCCACGTTCCGGTGAACGATCCGGCCGACACGGCGACCGGTAACGCGACCAGTGCGAGCGACATGACGGCGAATCGGAGCATCGGACGGTCTCCTACGACGGGGTGCCGGGCTCGTACCGCGGCGGAACCTGCCGTTCCTGGGGCCGCCGCACCAAGCTCGCGATGCCGCCCGCGATCATCCCGCACGCATAGCCGGCGTGCACGAGCGGAAAGTAGACCAGTGACGCCGCGGTGACGGCGGCGGGCTGCCCCGGCGGCCGCAGCATCACCGTCATCACCGCATAGACGGCGGCGAGCGGAAGCAGCGCGAGCCGTGCCGGGCTGATCGCCAGCGCGACGGCGCCGGCGAGTGCGACCGGCGGCGCGACGTGCCGCAGCCGGATGCTGCGCGGATGCGCCGCGACGGTCTGCGCGCGCCAGTAGCCGTAGCGCGTCCACTGCCGCAGCGCGGCACGCGCGCCGCGGGTGAGGATCTTGCGGCTGTGCGCGGGGACGCGCACGACCTCGCCGCCGGCCTCGCGCACCCGCTCGGCCAACTCCGCGTCCTCGTTCGCGCGCCAGCGCTCGTCGTAACCGCCGAGCGCGCGCATCACACCGGGCCGCCATGCGCCGAGGTACACGCTGCTGACCGGCTTCACTTCGTCGAACGTCCGGTAGTCGGCCGGGCCGAACCCCATCGGGCTGCGGAACAGCGCGGCGTGCAGCGCGCGGCCGAACGTCGTCGGCGCGGTGAGCTCGTGGTTGCCCCCGACGCACAACACGTCGGCCGGCAGGGTCGCGAACGCGTTGAGGATCGTCGCCACGTAGTCCGGTGCGTACACCGTGTGGGCGTCGACCCGGATCACGTACGCGTCGTCCGGGACGCGCGCGAGCCCGCGGTTGAGCGCCGATGCGATGTTGCGCGCATCGAACGGAACGACTTCACCGGGCCAGCCCGACTCGGCCAGCCAGCGTTCGACGATAACCGCCCCGCCGTCGGTCGAGCGGTCGTCGACCGCGATCAGCGTCAGCCGTAGCGGACGGCCCGCGCCGTCGGCCTGCGCGCCCAAACTGGCCAGCACCGCCGGGAGATGCGGCGCCTCGTTGTGGAAGGGCATCACGAGACAAGCAGGTGCTCCCGGGTACATTGCCCCCAGTGTACCTCACAGGAGCATGCGGCGTGTCGCGTGCAGCGGCAAGGAAGTAGCGTTTGCGGGTCGTCCAGCTCGTTCCGAACCTCGTCGGCGGCGGTGCCGAGGCCGTCGTCCGCCTCCTGAGCAGTGGTCTGGCCGCCGCCGGGGTCGACGTGACCATCGTGTCGGTCTATCCGTCGGGACTCGCCGAGGCCGAGCTCGAGCAGCTGGGGGTCCCGGTGATCGACCTCGGCCGGCAGGGACGCGGCGACCGCGGCTACTTCCGCCGGCTCGCCGGAACGTTGCGGGAACTGCGCCCTGACGTCGTCCACGCCCACTTGCACACCGGCCAGTACGGCGGCCGGGCCGCGGCGCTGCTGGCGCGCGTTCCGGCGATCGTCTTGACCATCCACGGCGTCGAGCCGGGCGGCCCGATCCGCTGGCTCGCCGATCGCGTGCTCAATGCCGGGACCGCCCGTTTCGTCGTGTTCACCGAAGCGCAGCGCCTCCGTTTCGCGGCCGAGGAGCACGTCTCGCCGGCCCGGATCGCGGTGATCCCCAACGGTGCAGCGCCGCCGCCGGCGGTGAGTTCCGCGACGCGCACCGAGTTGCGAGCATCGCTGGGCTTCACACCGGACACGTTCGCGCTGTACTTCGCCGGCCGGCTGGCACCCCAGAAGAATCAAGGCGCCGCAATCGAGGCGGTCGCGTCGCTGCGCGCGTCGGGCAATGAGCGCGTCCGACTCGTGCTCGCCGGCGACGGTCCGCTCGCGGAAGAGCTGCGCGCGCGAGCGGATCGGCTCGGCGTGAGCGACCGGGTGGACTTCCTCGGCTTTCGGAGCGATGCGAGCGCGCTGGCCCCGGCGATGGACCTGTTCGTCGTGCCGTCGTTGTGGGAACGCATGCCGCTCGCGCTCGGCGAAGCGATGATGGCCGGGCTCGCGCCGGTCACCACGCCGTGGGACGGCTACGAAGAGTTCGTGCATGACGGCGAGACGGGCTACGTCGCCACAGGCTTCGACGGCGCCGCACTCGCCGCCGCGATCCGCCGCGCCTACGACGACGACGCGCAACGCGCGGCGATCGCCACGCGCGCACAAACCACCGCTCGCGCCCAATTCGACGTCTCTGCCATGGTCAACGCGCACGTGGCATTGTACGCGTCGCTCTAAATTGGATCGAGCCCCGAAACGGTGAGCCGCCGTTCACGAGCCCTCTAACGTCCTCATGGGTTCGAAGTCAGCAAGCACCCATTTACTTGTTGAAGCTATGGCAATTTCTTGTCATAAGGGAAAGACTCAACCGGCGTTGCGAAGGCACAGAGCCCGCATACGCGATCAGCCTTGGAGGGGCAACATATCGGTTAACCCACTCTCGGGGAACACGACTCTTCTGCCTCAGACGAGCATGAGCGATGGAATCCGCGTCAATGCCGACTGCTGTTTTGATTTCGTCAACCTTTAGCAGGAACGCACGAAGAACAGGAGCGTTGAATACGCTTGGCCGACTAGGTGTTCTCCTGTTCGCCGGACTTTGCAGCACAGTCGGCACATACGCAACAGCCGCAACCAATGAGACCCCTTCGCACGTGGAACCTCTGTTTCTCCACCGCTTCTCCGAGACACCCTCCGACCGCCTTGGGTTCCGCCGGTACGTGGGCACGACGAAGCACGTCGTGATCTCCGGGGTCCTGCTTGGAATCGTGACGGAAGGCGTACCAGCTCCCGTGCGCTCTTATGGAGCCGTGGCGATAGGCCATAACTTATTCTACTTTGAGAAGGGCTTTACAACGACGGGGAAGTCGTCGGGGTGCTCCGTGCTCTATGTCCCCGCAGACATCATGTTTCCCGAGGAGCTCCTGAACCTGGATCGCGGCATCCGCTGTCGACCTTGAGAGCGCGGCGCCGCCGGGACCAATGCAAGAGTAACCAGCGTCGGTAAGTAGAAGACATTGGTTGTGAAGCTGGCGTACGTGACGGCGCTGTTTCCGAACGCGCCGGCCGAGCAGTTCTTCGAGGCCGAGGTGCGGTCGATCGCGCGGCGGATGGACGTCGTGCTGATCCCGACGCGACCGCCGTCGGCGACGATGTGCTACGACGATCTCGGCGCCGCGGTGCTGTCGCTGCCGCTGTTCGACCTGCGCGTCGCGGGGCTGGCGTTGCGGCAGGTGCTGCGGACGCCCGGCCGATCGCTGGCGGCGCTCATGCGGGTCGCGTTCGGGCCGAACAGCAGCTTGCGCGCGCGCGCCGTGAACCTGGCCGCGTTCCCGAAGGCGCTGGCGGTCGCGCACGAGGTGCGGCGGCTCGGGATCGATCACGTGCACGCCGCGTGGCTGACGACGCCGGCGACGATCGCGTGGATCGTGCACCGCGTCACCGGCATTCCGTTCAGCATCACGGCCCACCAGCACGACATCTTCTCGGGCAACCTGCTCGCGCCGAAGGTGCGCGACGCGCGCTTCACCCGCGTGATCTCCGACCGCAATCGGACCAAGCTCGTCGAGCAGCTGCCGGCGGCGCTGGCGGAACGCTGCGTCACGCTGCACCTCGGCGTCGAGGTGCCGCCGCTTCCGCCGGCGCCGCCCGCCCGACCGCCGCGCATTCTGTGCGCCGCGCGCCTGTGCGAGTGGAAAGGCCATCGTTACCTGCTCGCGGCGCTGGCGCAGCTGCGCGACGGCGGCGTCGCGTTCGCCTGCGATCTCGCCGGCGACGGTGAGATTCGCGCCGAAGTCACCGCGCTCGTCGAACGGTTCGCGCTCGGTGACCGCGTGCGGATGCTCGGCAACGTTCCGCACGCGGACGTCGTCGCGCAACTCGCGCACAGTGACTACGACCTGTTCGCCCTCGCCAGCACCGAACGCGAAGGCGAGCACGAAGGGATCCCGGTCGCCGCGATGGAGGCGATGGCGGCGTGCGTCCCGGTCGTGTCGACGACCACCGGGAGCTTGCCGGAGCTGGTCGCGCCTGCCGAAGGGCTGCTGGTGCCGCAGCGCGATCCCGCGGCGCTGGCCGAGGCGATCGCGACCATGCTGGCCGATCCGGAACTACGACGGCGCTGCGGCGCACGCTCGCGGGCGCACGTGGAAGCCGCGTTCGAGACCGGCGTGACGACCGACGCGCTGCTCGCGCGGATCGCCGCCGGCGACCCGGGTCAGTTGGCGGAAGCGACCACCACGGTCCGGGCGGTCTGATCGGCCTGGAGGGCAACCTGCGCCAAGTCGGCGCCGAGGGTCAGGATGCCGGCCACCATGACGGCGGCGGCCAAAAACGAGCGGATCACGGGGACGGTCCTTTCAACTAATTTGCTAGGTGCTCGATGTACAGACCCTAGCACCCGATTGTTTCAAAGTCAACTAAAAGATTAGTTAAAGAGCGGCAGCAGCAGTTCGGGAGGCGCGGCGCTTTCGGCCGCGGCGGCCTCCTTGAAGGCGCAGAAGGTCGCGACCGCGCGAAGCTGGCCGACCGTCGTGCAGCGCGCCGACAGCAGTTTGGGCGAGCAGACCAGGACCGCCAGCGCCCGTCCGCGCGAGAGCGCGACGTTGAAACGGTTCTCTTCGAACAGGAAGTCGGCGCCGCGTGGTGCGTCCTCGACGCTCGAGGCCGCCAGCGAGTAGACGACCGCGGGCGCCTCCTGGCCTTGGAACTTGTCGACCGTTCCGACGCGGATCGCATCGCCGAACCGCTTGCGCAGGACGCGCTTGAGCAGCCGGACCTGCGCGTTGTACGGCGACACCACCAGGACGTCGGCGACGCCCATCGGCCGCGTCGTGCCGAACCGATCGGTGAACGACCCGCCGACCAAACCGCCGACGATCCGCGCGACTTCGTCAGCCTCTTCCGCCGACGACTGCCCGTTGAGCTGGTGATCCACCGGCACGTAGCGCAGGCCGGCGCCGGCGAACCACGGCGCGTCGATCCGCTGGCGCTCGCACGACTCCGCGGCATGCAGGCGCCCTTCGTACACCATCGCCGACAAGAAGTCGCACAGCGCGGGATGCATGCGGAACGTGCGGTCGAGAAACACGCCGCGGTCGGGCGGGATCGTTCCGCGCACCATGTCCTCACCCGTTGCCAGCAGGTGCTCGAGCACCGACGCGCCCGCGCCGGCGGAATGGGTTCCGACCGAGACGTGCGCGAGCTGGAGCGGGTCGCCGAGCAGGATCACGTTGCGCGCGTTCGTCGCCATCGCGAGGACGTCGGCGAGCGCCACCTGACCGGCCTCGTCGACGACGAGGTAATCGACCGCAGCCAGGTCGTCGCGCGCGAACAGCCACGCGGTGCCGGCAACGAGCTCGTAGTCACCGAACGGCGCGTTCTTTTCGGTGCTGTCGATCAGCGCGACGGGAAGCGTCGAAACGAACCGCGTCTCCTCGTTCTTCGGGTCGTGCTTCTTGATACCGCGAAACGCGAACCCATCATCGGCGGCCGCGGCTTCGACCGCGTGCAGCAGGTTGTGGATCGCCTTGTGGCCGGTCGATGTCACGCCGACCCGCTTGCCGGCGCGCAGTAGCGCTACGATGACGTGCGCACCCGTGTAGGTCTTGCCGGTGCCGGGCGGCCCTTGTACCGCGAGCGCGCTGCCGTCGAGCCGCAGCGCGAGCTCCGCGACGTCCGACGGCATGATCGCCTCGTTGCCGGGGTGGACTGCCGGCTGGACGACGTCGCCGTCGTGCAGACCGGTGATCCGCGGGCGTGCGCGAGTCAAGATGCTCCACGCAGCTGCGTAGCGTGACTCGACCGTTCCGTCGAGAACCGTTTCGGCGAGCCGTCGCAGCGCGGCCCGCTGCTCCTTCGTTTGAATCGGATCGCCTGGGATGAGCGCGCGGGGGTGGGGTGCGGTCGCGGACTTCTTGATGCGGACCACCAGCGCATCGTCGTCGATCTCGAGCAGCTCGCCCTGCAACGAGCGGCGCGCGTGGGGGTCGTGCGGTTTCGTCTTGCCGAGCTTGTGCTGCTGCGGCGGAAAGCGATAGGTGTACACGTCGTTGCGATCGTTCGGCGCGTTGCGGTACGGCGCGACGTCCTCCGCAAGAACGAGGCCGCCCAACGCTTCATGATCGTCGTCGATGAAGTCGGACTCCCGCTCGTAGCGGTCGAACAGCGCCCACCAGACCGGCTTCTCTTCGCGGCGGTGGTAGCCGAGAACGTGCGCAAGCAGGGCGCGCGGGGATCCATCCGCGGAACCGTCGAGCAGCGCGCGCTGCAGCTCGTCACGCTCGGCTTCGGCCGCGAGCTCCTCGGCATTGCGCTCGCGCGGATCGCGCTGCGGGCGAAACGGAAGCTCGACGCTCTGGCGTTCCCGCGCCTCGTCGCGGCGCAGCAGCAGCCATTCGTGGAGCCGGTGCGTCGAGGCGCAGTCTTCCTCGTTGTAGCGAATGATGTCGTTCTTGCGGGCCTGGTCGCGGGCGGGGTCGAGCAGGTACTCTTCGAAGGCGACGATCGATTGGTCGCCCTTGCGCACCTCGGCCGAGCGCGCGAACCCGTAGAACGCTTCCAGCTTCTTGATCGAGTAGCCGTCCTGCGACTGCGCGACGGCCGCGCGCACGACGGCGTACAGATCGACCAACACCTCACCGCGCAGCAGATCGTCGACCTCGTCCTCGCGCGTGCCGTGCCGCATGGCCAGCTTGCGCAGGGCCGTCTTCTCGTACGGGGCATAGTGGTAGACGTGCGCGTGCGGATGACGCGCGCGGTGCGCCGTCAGCCAGTCGACGAACTGCTCGAACGCGCGCTTCTCCTGATCCGGCGTCTCGCCCCAGAACGCGCGATACGGCTCGCCGGCGCCGTCCGGCACGTAGGCTCCGAACAGGTACTCGAGCCCGCGCCCGGCCTCGTACAGCGGATCGCCTTCCATGTCGAAGTAGACGTCGCCGTCGGCCGGCGCCGGCAGGGCGGCGAATCCGTGCTGCTCGCTGACCGCAAGCAACTCGTACCGGTGCTCGCCGGTCGTGCGCCGGTGCAGCTGCAGCACAGCCTGCCGGCGCAGCGTCGCGAACGTGGGCGGAACGATCGTCGCGGGACGCGCGTCGTCGGCGGCGGCCGCCAGCTCCGCCAGCGTGGCGATCCCACCCACGCTCAGCCGTTTGATCTGGTCGCGCCGAATGTTGGCGACCAGCGACAGGTGATCGACGGCACGCCGCGCCTCGTCGCAATGATCGCTCCAGGCGCACTCCTCGCAGGCCGTGATCCGCTCCGGAACGGTGCCGGCGTCGAGCGACTCGACCACCTCGATGAAGCGCCGTTGCGCGTCGCGCACGAACGCGACGTAGCGGGCCGGATCGTACGACGTCTCGTTGCCGTCGCCGAAGATCGCGCGGACCGCGCGCGGCAGCACGCCCTGCACCGCCGCGACGAACTGCGCGTAGGTGCACAGCTGAACGAGAAAGCGCGCTTTCTCGCGAATCGCGAGCTTCGTGTCGGCGACGTCGTACGACCAGGTACCGAGCGTGCTCGGCTCGCCCGTCCGCAACAGGAAGTCGGCGCGTCCCATCCACGCCCCGTCCAGGAAGGCGGCCTGGTAGATCGCCTCGGCGCCGCTGCGCATCGCGGCGCGCGTCGTTTCGACGGCTCGCCGTAACTCGGCGACCGTGCCGTCGCCTTCCGGGATCCGGAGCACCGCGACGCCGTCGGCTTCGAGCCGCTCCAGGACGCGGCGCTCGTGCTCGCGGCCCTTGCGCTTGACGATCTCGAGCGTCGGGTCGTCGGCCGGCGGTCGCTCGCCGTGCAGCAGCGCGCGACGGTTGAGTGCGACCCGGTGCGGGCAGGCCAAGTAATCGTTGAGGTCCGAGGCCGCGTACACGACCCGGCCGTCAACGAGGCGCACGGTTCACCATCTTCGGCGGCAGCATACGACGAAGCTACACCCCTCCCGTGCCAAGCGGGTGGCAGAGCCGCCCGGCCGAACGCACCGCGCATGAGCGCGGAACCGCGTTGGAAGTACGACGGCGTGCGAGTGGTCGCCGCCTGCGACCTCGATCCCAACACGCCGCAGACCCAAGGAATGAACCGCGAGGCCGCGATCACCACCGCGACCGCCGGGGCCAAGAAGCTGTGGGCCGGGACGGTGCGGATCGATCCCGACGCGCGCACCGGCGCGCACCACCACGGCGAGCTCGAGAGCGTCATCTACGTCGTGAAAGGGCGCGCTCGCATGCGTTGGGGCGAACGGCTCGAGTTCGCCGCCGAGGCCGGCCCGGGCGACTTCATCTTCGTCCCGCCGTTCGTGCCGCATCAGGAGATCAACGCGGCGCAGAACGAGCCGCTCGAGTGCGTCCTGGTCCGAAGCGGCCAGGACCCGGTCGTCGTGAATCTCGACATCCCGGTCGCCGAGCAGCCCGAGACCGTGCGTTGGATCGACGATATCCACAGAGCGTAGCCACTTATCCACAGGTCGTAAAGACGGCGTCAGATTTCGGTCCGAAGTCGTCAAAAGCAAGCGGGACCCACCCGACGGGGGTGCGAACGCGCCCTTTCGATGACCCGCATCTTCTCGCTGCGTCTCGCAGTGGCGTTGTTCAGTTTTTGCATCTGCGCCGCGGTAACCGTGCCGGCGCGCGCCGGCGAGCCGCATCCGGTCGCCACGCCGACCGAGTCCGCCTACGCGGCCGTGCTGCGCACGATCAACCCGAAGCTGCCGCTCGAGAAGGCGCGCGCGTATGCGCGTTCGGTGATGGCCGACGCGTGGCGGACGCACCTCGATCCGCGGTTCATCATGTCGATCGTCACCGTCGAGTCCGCCTGGCGTTCGAACGCGCTGTCGCGCGTCGGCGCGCGCGGCCTGGGCCAGCTGATGCCGCACACCGCGGCGCTGCTCGGCGTCAACGCATGGAATCCGGCCGAGAACCTGCGCGGCACGTCGCGCTACCTCAAGACACTGGTCGATCACTTCGCCGGCAAACCGAACGCGACGAAGCTCGCGATCGCCGGCTACAACGCCGGTCCCAAGGCGGTCGAACGCTACCACGGCGTGCCGCCGTACACCGAGACGCAGCACTACGTCGTGCGCGTGCTGCGCGTGTGGAAGCAGCTCGACGCGCGCGTCGGCCGCGCGTTCGCCCCGGCCGTCGTCACCGTCGCGGTGCGCCCGCGACCGTTGCCCGACGAACGCCAGTGGCTGAGCAACGTCAACGAGGTGCTACCCGCGACGGCGGCCGCGCTCGAACCGCTTCACGACCCCGCCGTGTCGACCGACCTCGGCGCGCGCACCGAGACGGTCGTCCAGCCGCCGGTCGGAGACGACACGCAGCGCTGATCGCCGGCCGGCTCCGGCCCGCCGACTGACGCAACCGGTGCCTGCTCGTGGCCGGTCACGGCCCGCATGAGGGTGGACGGCGCCGTACCGGCCACGATGCAAGCAATGGTGATCGACGCGTTCGGCGGCCCCGAGCGTCTCGTCGTTCGCGAGGTTCCCGTGCCCGCGGTCGGTACCGGCGAGGTGCTGGTACGCGTCGACACGGCCGGTGTCGGCATCTGGGACGCCAAGGCGCGCGGCGGCCTGTGGGCGAGCGGTCACGAGCAGTTCCCGCTCGTGCTCGGCGCCGAGGGGTCGGGGACGATCGCCGCCCTCGGCGACGGCGTCCAGGGGCTGCGCCTCGGCGACGCGGTCTACGGCTACGGTTACGGCGACACGAAGGGCGGCTTCTACGCGGAGTACACGGCGCTGGCCGCGGCGCACGTCGCGCCGTTCCCCGCCGCACTCGACTATCGCGAGGCCGGTGCGGTCCCGGTCACCGGACTCACCGCGCTGGCCGGGATCGACGACGCGCTCGGGCTGCGGCCCGGCCAGACGCTGCTGATCCACGGCGCGAGCGGCAACGTCGGGATCATGGCGGTGCAGTTCGCCAAATACCGCGGCGCGCGCGTGATCGCGACCGGCAAGGGACGCGAGGCGCGCGACTTGTTGCGCGGGCTGCGCGCCGACGAGGCAATCGACACCGAGCACGACGACCTGCTCGCGGCACTGCGCCGGGCCGCTCCGGACGGCGTCGACGCCGTGCTCGCGTTCGCCGGCGGGGCCGACCTCGAACGGGCGCTGGCCGGACTGCGTCCCGGCGGCAAGCTCGCGCACCCGAACGGCGTCGACGTGCCCGCGGGCGCCGGCGCGATCGCGTTCGACGGCGTTCCGAACCCGGCCGCGTTCACGCGGCTCGGCGCGTTGTTCGACGCAGCGACGGTCGAGATCCCGATCGGCGCGACGTTCGGTCTCACCGCGGCCGACGAAGCGCACCGTCTGCTCGAGCGCGGTCACCTGCTCGGCAAGATCGTGCTCGTCGTCGACGCGACCGAAGACGTCGTCGAAAAAGTCGCCTAGCTAGGGAGACTTGGCCGGCGCAGGGGTTGACGGATTCGTCGTCGCCGCCGGTGCGCTCGACGGGCTCGTCCCCGACGTGCGCGTGGTCGACGATGCGGCCGCGGTGGACGGCTTCGGTGCAGGCGTCGACGGATGCGGCAGCGCGTACAGCGCGAACACCGCCGGACGGTTCGCGATCAGCTTGAGCGTCGTCGCGGTACCGGCGAACAGCAGCCGCTGCGGCGGCAGCGTCGGTGCCGCGCTCGGCGCGATCGTCGCGCCCGGCGATGCGCCCGGTGCGACCGACGGCGCGCCGAAGGCCATCGTGCGCGGCGTCGCGCTCGCACCCGGCGACGGCGCGCCGGACGCGCCGGGGCGCGGCGTCGGCAGCGGCGCCTGCGCGACTTGATGGACCGCCATCGGCGGCGGCGTTGACGTCGTGTCGAGCTCGGCGACGGAAAGACGGTAGCGCGAGTCCTTTTCGCCCGAGTTCCACAGCGCGAGACCGAACTCACCGTCGCGGTACTGCGTGGCGACCTCGCGCGGCACGTCGATGGTGAAGCGCGGATAGCTCGAGAGAACCGCGTCGTGCGTCGGCAGCAGCTCGATATACGCCAGCGCGCGCGCCGGCAATTCGCGCATCTTCCGATGTTTGCCCTTGCCCGACTCGAAGTTCAGGTCGGGACCGTCTTGCGGTTTGTTCACCGACAGCGTCACGCCGATCGCGATCGAGACCGGCGTCGGTGCCGCCGCCGGCGTCGCGTTCTTCCCCTTGGGCGACGGCTCGGCGGTCGGTTCGGGCGCCTTCGGGAACGCGATCTCGCCGCCGTAGCCGCCGATCTCGGTCAGCGGCTGAAACGCCGTCGACTCACCGTACGTGAGCACGACGCTTGCTGCCGTCGGCGAAGGCGACGGCGTCGTGGGTCCGCCGAAGCTGGGCGACGACATGGTGGTCGGCATCCCGGTCCCCGACCCGAACGAGCCCGAGCACGCGGCAACCGCCGCGCCGAGCACGACGCAGCCTGCCACCACTGGGATCAAACGCGCAAGACTCATCACGCGAAACTTCGCTGCCGGGCCATGCCGCTCCGTCACCCGGCGCGCGGAACGGCATTCTGGGGCGCGGCTGCGAGACTTCAAGCCGTCTCGACGTAGATCTCGGCGCCTTTTTCGCGGAACTCGGCTGACTTCTCGGCCATCCCGGACGCGGCGAACTCGCGCACCTCCTGGGTGATCTTCATCGAGCAGAAGTGCGGTCCGCACATCGAGCAGAAGTGCGCGACCTTCGCGCCTTGCGCCGGCAGCGTCTCGTCGTGGAACTGCTGCGCGGTGTCGGGATCGAGGCTCAGGTTGAACTGATCCTGCCACCGGAACTCGAAGCGCGCCTTCGAGAGCACGTCGTCGCGGTGGCATGCGCCCGGATGCCCCTTGGCCAAGTCGGCCGCGTGCGCGGCGAGCTTGTAGGTGATCACACCGACCTTGACGTCGTCCTTGTCCGGCAGACCCAGGTGCTCTTTGGGGGTCACGTAGCAGAGCATCGCGGTGCCCATCCAGCCGATCATCGCGGCGCCGATCCCACTGGTGATGTGGTCGTAGCCGGGCGCGATGTCGGTCACCAACGGTCCGAGCGTGTAGAACGGCGCTTCGTGACACACCGCCAGCTGACGGTCCATGTTCTCCTTGATCAGGTGCATCGGTACGTGACCGGGACCTTCGATCATCACCTGGACGTCGTGCTTCCAGGCGACCTCCGTCAGCTCGCCGAGCGTGTCGAGCTCGCCGAACTGGGCCTCGTCGTTGGCGTCGGCGGTGCAACCGGGACGCAGTCCGTCGCCGAGCGAGAACGTCACGTCGTACGCCTTCATGATCTCGCAGATCTCGTCGAAGTGCGTGTAGAGGAAGTTCTCGCGGTGGTGCGCGAGGCACCACTTGGCCAGGATCGAGCCCCCGCGTGAGACGATGCCGGTGACGCGGTTCGCCGTCAGCGGCACGTAGCGAAGCAGCACGCCGGCGTGAACGGTGAAGTAGTCGACGCCCTGTTCCGCCTGCTCGATCAGCGTGTCGCGGTAGATCTCCCAAGTCAGCTCTTCGGCCTTGCCGCCGACCTTCTCGAGCGCCTGATAGATCGGAACCGTGCCGATCGGGACCGGCGCGTTGCGCACGATCCACTCGCGCGTCTCGTGGATGTTCTTGCCGGTCGAGAGGTCCATCACGGTGTCGGCGCCCCAGCGCGCGGCCCACACCATCTTCTCGACCTCTTCCTCGATCGACGAGCCGATCGCGGAGTTGCCGATGTTGGCGTTGATCTTGACCAGGAAGTTGCGGCCGATGATCGTCGGCTCGAGCTCGAGGTGGTTGACGTTGGCCGGAATGACGGCGCGTCCGCGCGCGACCTCGCTGCGCACGTGCTCGGGCTCGCAGCCCTCCCGGATCGCGATGAACTCCATCTCGGGCGTGATCTCGCCGCGCCGCGCGTAGTGCAGCTGGCTGACGTTTCCGCCCGGCTTGGCGCGCCGGATCGCGCGCGGTGACGGGAAGCGGATCTCGTCGAGCTCGCGCATCGCCTCGCGCCCCAGCCGGTAGACCGACGACGCCTTGGCCAGCGTCTCGGTGTCGCCGCGGCGCGCGATCCAGGGCTCGCGCAGCGGCGCGATCCCGGCGCGCAGGTCGATCCCGACGTCGGGGTCGGTGAACGGTCCCGACGTGTCGGTCACCGTATGGACCGTCCCGTCGGTCAGCGCGATCGCGCGGAACGGGACGCGAATCGTCGGCTCGCTGCCCTGCGCGTACACCTTCGTCGAAGCCGGAAACGGATCGCGCGAAACGGACTCGTTGGACGGCGGGAGCATGGTCGCCATCGTGCACTCCTCTTCGCCGGTATGAACCGGATCAGGTGGTAACGGTCGACGGCCGGCGGCCGCCCTCTCAGCCCTTGCGGACTCCCGTAGCGTACTGACGACGGTATGCCGAAGGACGCCCGGTGTCAAGGACGCACCGCGCGCTGCTGTTGGTCGCGCTGGCCCAGCTCGCGATCGGTGCGGCCGCCGTCTTCGCGCGCTTCGCGCTGACCGCGTCGGGGCCGCTCGCCGTCTCCGCCGCCCGGCTCGCCGTCGGCGCGACGCCGCTGCTCGTCCTGGCCGCGCTGCGCGGCCGGCTGCGCCCGATCGACGGGCCGACCGAGCGTCGGCTCGGCCTCGCCGGCCTGCTGCTCGCCGCGCACTTCGCGCTGTGGATCGCGTCGCTCGACTTCGCGTCGGTCGCGCTGTCGACGCTGTTGGTCTGCTCGTCGGCGATCTGGACCGAGGCGTACGCCGTGCTGCGGCGCGGGCGCATCGATCCGTACGCCGCGTTCAGCGTGCTCGGCGCGCTGGCCGGCGTTGCGATTGTGGTCGGCCTCCCCGACCGCGCCAACACGCCGCTGGGCATCGGGCTGGCGATCGGCGGCGCGATCGCGATCGCCGCGTACCTGATCGTCGTGCGCGCAACCGATCCGCGATACGACACGCTCGCCGTCACGTCGCGCACGTACACGTACGCCGCGGTTGCGCTCTCCGCAGCCGCGCTCGTCGCGCACGATCATCTGCCGCCGGCCGGCGACCTCGGCGCGTGGGGCGGGATCCTGGCGATAGCGCTGCTGTCGCAGCTGTTCGGCCACACCGCGCTCAATGCCGCGGTGCGCGTGCTCAGCCCGACGTTCGTGTCGACGATGACGCTGCTCGAACCGGTCGTCGCCGCGGCGCTCGCGGCCTGGCTGTTCGCCGAGCGTCTCGGCCCGACGACCGCGATCGGCGCGGCGGTGATCCTCGGCGCGATCGCTATCGCGCTGCGCGGCGAATCGCGCAGTGAGGTATTGACGAACGGTACGGAGCGCGTGAAGGATGAGCGTGGAGGACAAACGCTCATGGCAGCCGCGCTCAGCCTACCCGATCTGGGCCACCTCGAGGCCGCGACGGAGATCGTACCGCCGCATTGGCTCGACGACGACGACCTGATCGCGCTCCAAGAGCAGTACCCGCTGTTCATGGTCGAGCGCTTTGCCGACGGGACGCTGCTCGTGACGCCGCCGCCGAGCTACCCGAGCGGCACGGGTGAAGTCGAGCTGATCTACCAAGTCACCGGCTGGGCACGTCGCCAGCCGGCGTCGCTCCGCATGAACGGCGGCGTCCATTTGCCCGACGGGTCGCTGTTCGGACCCGACATGACGTACGCGTCGCCCGAACGCTGGAAGACGGCACCCCGCAACACGACCTTCGCCCACGTCGTCCCCGATGCCGCGTTCGAGATGCTGTCGAAGAGCGACCGCATCGCGGCGACCCGGCGCAAGCTCGAAGCATATCTGCGCAACGGCGTCGGTCTCGCCGTGCTCATCGACTGCAAGCGGCGCCACGTCTACGTCGGGCGCGAGGGCGAAGCCGAAGCGCGCGACCTCGGCTGGATCGACCAGCTCGACTGCAGCCCGGCGATGCCGGGCTTCGTGCTCGACCTCGCCGCGATCTACGCAGCCTGGGAGATGGTCAACCGGCGATCCTGAGCCGAGACGCGCCCGAAACGCGTCTCGGCCCGTGATCCCGCGCTACTGGCGAGTGCAGGACTCCGTCGACGACATCGGTTTGCCGCTCTTCGACGAGGTCCAGGTGCTGTTCGACGAGTAGCCGTTGTCGGACGTCTTCTTGAAGACGCTCTTCCCGTTGCTCGTCGGCGGGAACGCGACCGTCCAGCTGGATCCGTTGAGCGCCGCCGAGCTGCTCGTCTCGACCTGACTCGCTCCGCCGGAATCGAGCGTGACGAGCACCCACTGCGAGTGGTGGGCGTTGTAGCCGAGGAAGAGATCCTGGCTCGAGCCGGTTTGGCCGTTGCGCATGACCGTTTGCGTCGCGTGCAACCAGTTCGCACCGTGCGCGGTGACCACTTGCGTTTCGGTCATCGTGGCGGCTTGCGACACGCCGGCGGTGTTGATCGTGCGGGTGCAGTGCCAGGTACCGATCAGGAACTTGAAGCTCGCCGCGCGGTCGGCGGCGGAACCCGGGGCCGGGGCCGCTGCGCCGAGGGCGGGAACGGCGCCGCCGAACGCGAGCGCGAGCGTGAGGGCGAGGCCGGCGGCCTTGATGTTCAGGATGTGCATCTCAGCCGGCCTCAGTTGCACACGTAGACGTAGCGATAGACGTAAGCGCAGCGGCCGCCGGAGCAGACGTACGCGTAGCGGTACACGTAGTAGCAGACCGGCACGAAGGCGACTTGCGCCGGCGGCGTGAGGCCGAGCAGCTTCGCGGCGCGCGCCGTGTCGGCGGCGGAACCGACGATCGCCGGGCCGGCCGGCGCTGCCGGCGCCGCGGCGACGGTGCTCGCGGGCGAAGCGCTTTCAGGCAGCGCAAACGCGACGCCGGTGCCGGCGCCCATGAGGACGCTGCACGCTAGGAACAGGGTGGCGACGATGCGGGGACGTGGCACGATTCCCTCGTTTCTTCAAAGAGGACACCCCTGAGCGGGATGTCCTCACCGTAGCATCGTGCCGAGCGGCTCGGTATGGGGGAGCACCCTACCTGCACGGCGGGGCGCCGCCGGGCTCAGAGGTGGTGGGTCAGCACGCCGACCAGCATGACGCCGGCCGCGATCGCACCCGCGGCGATCCGCCGCAGACCTGAACGCACCATCAGCACCGTCGTTTCCATGCGAAGCTCCCTTCGCCCGGATATACGTGACGGTGCCGGCGGTGTTTCAGCCTGCGATCAGGTGACCTGGTGCGCGACGGGGGTCAGCTGCCACTGTTCGTTGGCCGCGCCGCCCTGCCACTGGTAGGTGATCACGACGTTGCCCGGGTTGTACGGCCCGGCGCCGGAAACGTTGAGCTTCAGATCCTCATTCCCGAGCGGCGAGACGAGCGACATCTGTGCGTCGGGCCCGGGACCGATCACCCAGATCGACCACGGATCGACGTCGGTCAGGTCGGCGCAGAACGCTGCTCCTCCGCCGGGGGTGGTGCGCAGCGACATCTGCAACTCCGCGTTCACAAGGATCACGCCCATCGGCTGCGTGCCGTTGATGTAGTAGTTGGCGGCCCACAGCTGCGCGTCGGCGGCTGCATAGTCTGGTCCTTGCGCGGGCTGGATCGTCAGTTGCCCGCCGGCGTCTTCCGGATTCGCGGTGAGCATCGTCCCTTCGGCGCACTCGGGGACGAGCGTGTAGTACCACGGATAGTCGCCATAACCCAGCGGCGCGAAGCTCCAGACTTCGTTCGGCTGACCGCCGCCCCAGCCGTCGTAGGCGATGACCAGGTTGCCCGGCGCATACGGTCCGGCCCCTTCGACGTTGAGGTTCAGCGACGAGCTCAGTGTCGGACGTACCGCCAGCGCGTTTCCGCCGTTCGCCACGTCCCACGTCGTTCCGGGGCCGAGGCCGCCAATGAGTGACTGCATTTGCAGCTTCGAGTTACCGCCCCCGGTGTTCGCGAGTCCCAGCAGCATCGGCTGGCCCGACTCGACGCTGTTGAGGCTGATCATCCCGAAGTTTCCGCTCTGCACGTCGTAGATCAGCGACCACACGAGGTGGATCGTGACCTCGGCGCAGTCCTCGACCGTGATCGTTCCGTCGTCGTTGGCGGAGAGCGCCAGCTGCTCGCCGTTCGGCCCCGTGCAGCCGGGGCTGATGACATAACCCAAGACCCACCTCCCGAGAAGCCAGTGAAGAAGGTCTATCGTCTGCGGCGGCCTCGAACAGGAAACCTCGCGGCGGCCCGGCGAGAGGGAGCGGATGAACCGCAATGCCGAGCGCGCGCGGGTCGAGGCCATGGCGCGGCGCGACGAGCACTGGTGGCGCTGGGGTCCGTATCTCAGCGACCGCCAGTGGGGGACGGTTCGCGAGGACTACAGTCCCGACGGCACGGCCTGGGACTACTTTCCGTTCGAGATGGCGCGGCTGCGCGCGTACCGCTGGGGCGAGGACGGAATCCTCGGGATCTGCGACAACCACCAGCGGCTGTGCTTCGCACCGGCGTTCTGGAACGAGCGCGACGACATCATCAAGGAGCGGCTGTACGGCCTGAGCGGACCGCAAGGCAACCACGGCGAGGACGTCAAGGAGTACTGGTGGTACCTCGACGCGGTTCCGTCGAACGCGTACCTCAAGGCGATCTACCGCTACCCGCAGGCTGCCTTTCCGTACGCGCGGCTGCGCGACGAAAACGCCCGGCGCGGGCGCGACGCCCGCGAGTTCGAGCTGGTCGACACGGGAATCTTCGACGACGGCGCGTTCTTCGACGTCACCGTCGAGTACGCCAAGCGCGACATCGACGACGTGCTGGTGCGGATCAGCGTCACCAACCAGGGCCGCGCGAGCGCGCCGCTGCACCTGCTGCCGCAGTTCTGGTTTCGCAACGAGTGGTCGTGGAAAGCCGGGATCGCCAAGCCCACGATTCAGCCGGTTGCTGCCAGCGCACCGCTCGAGCACAACGAGACGCTGGTCGCCGAGCACACGACGCTGGGCCGGCGCTGGATCTTCAGCTCGGCCGGCGCGACCGAGACGCTGTTCTGCGAGAACGAGACCGATTTCAATCGTGCGTTCGGGGTCGCGTCGCCGTCGCCGTACGTCAAGAGCGGGATCGACCGCGCCGTGCGCGGCGAGGGCCGCGACGGGATCAACCCGGGCCGGGTCGGCTCGAAGGCCGCGCTTCATTACCGCTGGCTGATCGAACCCGGCGCGACGCGAACCGTGCGGCTGCGGCTCACCGACGACTCGCGCTCGGACGGGATCGACCGCGACTTCGACGCGACGTTCGACCGCCGCGAAGACGAGGCCAATCGGTTCTACGCGGCGTTCCCCCGCGACGAGACCGATCCCGAAGCGGCCACGATCCAGCGGCGGGCGTTCGCCGGGCTCATCTGGTCGAAGCAGTTCTACAACTACGTCGTGCGCGACTGGCTCGACGGCGATCCGCTCACGCCGCCCCCGCCGCCGCAGCGCAAGCACGGCCGCAACGCGGGCTGGCTGCACGTCTACAACGACGACGTGATCTCGATGCCCGACACCTGGGAGTACCCGTGGTACGCGGCCTGGGACTTGGCATTTCACGCCATTCCGCTCACGCTGATCGAGCCGGCTTTCGCCAAGAACCAGCTGACCAGGTTGACGCGCGAGTGGTACATGCACCCGAGCGGTCAGCTGCCGGCCTACGAGTGGGCGTTCGACGACGTCAACCCGCCGGTCCATGCCTGGGCGGCGCTGCGGCTGTACCGGATCGAAGCGCGGCGCAACGACGGTGTGGGCGACTACCGCTTCCTCGAGGCCGTCTTCCAAAAGCTGCTGATGAACTTCACCTGGTGGGTGAACCGCAAGGACGTCGCCGGGCGCAACGTCTTCCAGGGCGGCTTTCTGGGGCTCGACAACATCGGGCCGTTCGACCGCGGCAAGGCGCTGCCCGACGGCGCGTATCTCGCCGAAAGCGACGGGACTTCGTGGATGGCGGTCTACGCGCTCAACATGCTGGCGATCGCGATCGAGCTGGCCAAGGTCGAAAGCATCTACGAAGACGTCGCCTCGAAGTTCTTCGAGCACTATCTCATCATCGCCGACGCGATGAACTCGCAGCGTCCGGACGAGCCGGGGCTGTGGGACCCCGACGACAGCTTCTACTACGACCAGGTCTACCTGCCCGACGGCGAGCGGATTCCCGTCAAAGTGCGCAGCGTGGTAGGGATCATCCCGACCTTCGCGGTCGAGACGCTGAGCGCCGAGACGCTGGATCGGCTGCCGAACTTCAACCGTCGCGTCGAATGGTTTCTCACCAACCGGCCGGAGCTGGCCGAGAACGTGGCGCGGATCGACGTCGGCGGGATGCTCGACCGGAGGCTGCTCGCGATCTGCAATCCCGACCGTCTGCGCCAGATTCTCCGGCGCGTATTCGACGAGGACGAGTTCCTCTCGCCGCACGGTGTACGGATGCTGTCGCGCTATCACCGCGACCACCCGTACGTGCTGCGCCTGAGCGGCCAGGAGTTTCGCTGCGACTACGAACCGGCCGAGTCGACCAGCGGGCTGTTCGGCGGCAACTCCAACTGGCGCGGTCCGGTCTGGTTTCCGCTCAATTTCCTACTGATCGAAGCGCTGCAGAAGTTCCACTACTACCTCGGCGAGGACTACACGATCGAGTTTCCGACCGGTTCGGGGCGCATGCTCGACCTCTGGGAGATCTCGCTGGAGCTGTCGCGCCGGCTGGTCGGTCTGTTCCGCCGCGGCGCCGACGGGCGGCGCCCGTTCAACGGCGAGGTCGCACTGTTCCAGAACGATCCGCACTGGCGCGACCACATCCTGTTCCACGAGTACTTCAACGGCGACACCGGCGAAGGACTCGGCGCCTCGCATCAAACCGGTTGGACCGCGCTGGTCGCCAAGCTGATCGATCAGCTCGCAACCTACGGCGGCCCGCACGCGCACGCCCCGATCGCCGGCAACACGATCATCCACCCACGAACCTGACCCGGCAAGATTGCCGCCGTTGACACGCAACAGACCGATGGTAGAATCGACGCTATGGCCGCGAAGAATCATCGATACGCGCTCGCGCCCTCCATGGGTCACGCTGGTCGCGCCGTCAAGCGCTCGATCACCGTCCGACCGGACATCGACACCGCGCTCCTCGAGGTCGTCGCCGAGGGCGACACGAGCTATTCACAAGTAGCAAACTACGCGTTCATAGTGTACCTGCAAGCTCGTGGTATCGACAACATCGTTGCGACCGGACCGATCCCGCGCAGCGTAAAGCTCGAGGGCGACCGCCGCTTGTAGAACGCCCGACGCTGCGCGCCCCTCGGCTAAGGAGCGCAGACTCGATGTCACCAAAGGTAGGGGATGAGACGATACCTGACGGTCTTCTTATAGTCGGCGTATCCAGGCAACTTGGCCATCAGTAGCCGCTCCTCGTCGAACATGCGGACGATGATCGCCGCGATGAGGACTGTAACGGGCGCGAACGCCCACCACGAGGCGAGCGTGAGCGGCATACCGACGACGTAGAGAAACGCCCCGGCGTACATCGGGTGGCGTACGATCGCGTACGGGCCGGTGCTGACCACGTGCTGGTCGGCGGCGATCTCGATCGTCGAAGAGGTGAACGAGTTCTCCCGGAAGACGAACGTGATGATGGCCCAGCCGATCGCAAAGAGCAGGTAGCCCACCGCGACGAGCATGGTCGGTACCGATGACCAGCCGAAGCGGCGATCGAGGCCGGCGACAACGAAGATCGCGATGAAGCCCAGCGACGCGATCGCCATCAGAACGCGCTCGGACGGTAGCGACTCGGCGAACGGGCCGCCGCGCATTCGCCGCTCCAGCAGCGCCCGGTCGCGCTTCATCAGATAGCCGGTCAGCGCGAGCGCCGAGATCAACCACAGCAGCAGCGACCACCAGGCCTGCGGATAGTTGAACGTCCCCGCGAACGGGAACACGATCGCCCCCATGACGACGACCGTACTCAGAACCGCAATCGCCGCCCGCACGTTCAAGCTCATGCTTTGCTCATGGTAGCATGGGCGCCCGGGAGGACGCCGAACGGCGGGGCGATGCGGTACGATCTGGCGGTCATCGGAACGGGACAGGGCGGGGTGCCGCTGGCGCTCGATTTCGCCAAGCGCGGCAAGCGGGTCGTCGTGTTCGAGCGCGCACAGCTCGGCGGATGCTGCGTCAACGTCGGCTGTACGCCGTCGAAGGCGTTTCTGGCCTCGGCGCACGCGGCCGGGCGCGCGCGGCGCGCGACCGACGTGCACGTACACTGCGACGTGCGGGTCGACGTCCCGGCGGTGATGCGGCGCGTGCGCGACGTCGTCGGCGACTGGCACGACGGGGTCGAGAAAAAGTTCGCGAAGAGCTCGGCCGAGCTGGTTCGCGCCGAGGCCTCGTTCGACGCGCCGCACCTGATCCGTGCCGGCGGCGACACCTACGAGGCCGACGTCGTCGTGCTCGACACCGGCGGCCACGCCAACGTGCCGCCGATCGAAGGTCTGGCCGGAACGCCGTACCTGACCAACGAGAACTTCTTCCTCCAAGAGACGCTGCCGCGGCAACTGATCGTGCTGGGCTCGGGCTACATCGGTCTCGAGCTCGGACAAGGCGCGGCACGGCTCGGCAGTACCGTCACGCTGGTGACGCCCGACGACCGCATCATCGCGCGCGAAGAGATCGACGTGTGCAGCGTCTTGTCGGCGTCGTTCGAACGCGACGGGATCGACGTGCGGCTTGAGCGGAAGGCGACCAAGGTCGCCCACGACGGCGCGCGCTTCACCGTCACCCTCGACGACGGCGCAACGGTCGAGGGCGACGGGTTGCTGGTCGCGATCGGACGCCGGCCGAACATCCCCGCCGGCACGGTCGAACGCGCCGGCATCGCGCTCGACGAACGCGGCAACGTGCGCTGCGACGAGCACCTGCGCACGTCGGTCGCCGGCCACTACGCGCTGGGCGACGTCGCCGGCCAACCGCAGTTCACCCACGTCTCGTGGGAAGATTTTCGCCGCCTGCGGTCGATCATCGACGGCGACGAGTCCCGCACGCGCGACGACCGCGTGCTCGGCTATGCGATGTACACGGAGCCGCAGCTCGGACGCGTGGGCTTGTCGGCCGATCAGGCCAAGGAGCGCGGAATCGCGCACCGCGTCGTGACGCTGCAACTCGCCGACGTCGCCCGCGGCGCTGAGTGGGCCCTCGAGGCCGGCTTCTTCCGGCTCGTGGTCGACCCGCAATCCGACGCGATCCTGGGCGCCACGTTCACCGGGTACGAGGCTGGGGAATTGATCCACGTGATCCTCGCCCACATGGAAGCCCGCTCGACCTGGCGCGTCCTCGAACGCTCGGTCCACATCCACCCGACCTTCGCGGAAGGACTCCCGACGCTCGCTCGGCTGCTGTTGTGATCGATCCCGGCCGGCTCGCGCAGCTCGAAGACGCGCGCGAGGGGGACCCGTTCGCGCTGCTCGGACCGCACGTGCTCGGCAGCGGAACCGTCGTGCGCGCGTTCGTCCCGGACGCCCGCGCGGTCGCCGTCGTCGACGACGATGGAACGGTGCTCGCCGACGGCGTTCCGGTCGGTGGAACGAGCTTGTTCGAAGCGCTGGTCGTCGAGATGCCGGCGCACTATCGCCTGCGGATCGACGACTCGCGCGGGACACGTACGGTCGAAGATCCATACCGTTTCGGACCGCTGCTCGGCGAGCTCGACATGTGGCTCTTGGCCGAAGGAAACCACCTCGAACTGCACCGTGCGCTGGGCGCGCACGTGATGACGGTCGACGGCGTCGCCGGAACGCGCTTCGCGGTCTGGGCGCCCAACGCGCGGCGCGTCAGCGTCGTCGGCGACTGGAACCGCTGGGACGGCCGCGTGCATCCGATGCGCGCGCGGCGCGAGGCGGGCGTGTGGGAGCTGTTCGTGCCCGGCGTCGAACCGGGCGCGCGCTACAAGTACGAGCTGATCGGACCGCATGGCGAGCTGCTGCCGCTGCGAGCCGATCCGGTCGCGTTTCGCACCGAGGTTCGCCCCGGCAACGCGTCGGTCGTCACGGCGCCTTCGACGCACGTCTGGCACGACGCCGGCTGGCTCGAGACGCGGGCCGCCAAGCAGCGCCGCGACGCGCCGATCCAGATCTACGAAGTCCACCTCGGCTCGTGGCGGCGCATTCCCGAACAGAACGATCGCTTTCTCACGTATCGCGAACTGGCGGAGCAGCTCATCCCGTACGTCGCCGAGATGGGGTTCACGCACGTCGAGCTCCTGCCCGTCACCGAGCACCCGTTCGACCTGAGCTGGGGCTATCAGACGACCGGCTGGTTCGCACCGACCAGCCGGTTCGGCGACGCCGACGACTTCCGCGCGTTCGTCGACGCGGCGCATGCGGCCGGGATCGGCGTCATCCTCGACTGGGTGCCGGGACATTTCCCCACCGACGCGCACGGCCTGGGCAACTTCGACGGCACGCCGCTCTACGAGCACGGCGATCCGCGCGAAGGCTTTCATGCCGAGTGGGGGACCTACGTGTTCAACCTCGGCCGCACCGAGGTGGCGAACTTTCTGATCGCGTCGGCGCTGTACTGGCTGCGCGAGTTCCACCTCGACGGCTTGCGGGTCGACGCGGTCGCGTCGCTGCTGTACCGCGACTACAGCCGAAAGGAAGGGGAGTGGATCCCCAACGCCTCCGGCGGCCGCGAGAACCTCGAAGCGGTCGCGTTCCTGCAGCGGCTCAACGCGACGCTCTACGGGCTCGTGCCGGGGATCGCGACCTTCGCCGAGGAGTCGACCGCGTGGGCGGGGGTCACCGCGCCGGCCGACGTCGGCGGGCTGGGCTTCGGCTTCAAGTGGAACATGGGCTGGATGCACGACACGCTGCGCTTTCTCGAGCGCGATCCGCTGTGGCGCGGGCATCACCTGGGCGAGATCTCGTTCGGCTTGATCTATGCGTTCAGCGAGAACTTCGTGTTGCCGCTCTCGCACGACGAGGTCGTGCACGGAAAACGCTCGCTGCTGGGCCGCATGCCGGGCGGCGACCGCGAGCAGTTCGCCAGCGTCCGATTGCTCTACGCGCACATGTGGGCGCATCCGGGCAAGAAGCTGCTGTTCGCCGGCGGCGAGTTCGCCCAGCGCGGCGAGTGGCGCGCGCAGGCGTCGCTCGACTGGCACGTCGTGCACGGTGCGCACAAGGGCGTGCAGACGCTCGTCCGCGACGTGAACCACCTTGCGCGCGCGACGCCGGCGCTGCACGAACGCGACTGCGAGCCGCAGGGATTCGAGTGGATCTCCTACGACGACGCGCGCAACGGCGTGATCGCGTACGTGCGCTGGGACGCGGCGCACGACGGTCACCTGGTCTGCGTGGTGAACTTCAGCGGCGGCGTTCTGCACGGCTACCGGATCGGCGTCCCGCGCGGCGGCGTCTACCGCGAGCTGCTCAACACCGACGCGGCGGCTTACGGCGGCTCGGACCTGGGTAACCGCGGGTCCGTGACCGCGACCGACCGCCCCTCGCACGGCCGACCCTACTCGGTGAGCCTGACCCTTCCGGCGCTCGCGGCGATCTGGCTGGCCCCGTGATCGCGGCCAAGCCGCGGGTCGAGCCGGGGCTGCCGTACCCGCTCGGTGCAACCTGGGACGGCAAGGGGGTGAACTTCGCCCTGTTCAGCGCGCACGCCGAAAAGGTCGAGCTGTGCATCTTCGACGCGCGCGGCCGGCGCGAGCTCGCGCGCATCGCATTACCTGAGTACACCGACGAAGTGTGGCACGGCTACCTGCCCGACGCGCGACCGGGGACGCTGTACGGCTACCGTGTCTACGGGCCGTACGATCCGGCGCGCGGCCACCGCTTCAACCACCACAAGCTGCTGCTCGACCCGTACGCCAAGGCGTTGGTGGGGAAGCTGCGCTGGACGGACGCGCAGTACGGCTACCGGATCGGATCGCATCGCGAGGATCTGGCGATCGACCGCCGCGACAACGCGAGCGCGATGCCGAAGTGCGCCGTCCTCGAGAGCGCGTTCACCTGGGGCGAGGACAAACGGCCGTCGGTGCCGTGGACCGAGACGGTCTTCTACGAGCTGCACGTCAAGGGATTCACCGTGCAGCACCCCGGCGTCTCGCCGTCGCTGCGCGGAACGTACTCGGGACTCGCCGCGCCGGTCATCGTCGAGTACCTGCGCGAGCTCGGCGTCACCACGCTCGAGCTGCTGCCGGTGCACGCGTTCGTCGACGACCGGCGGCTGGTCGAGGCGAAGCTGCGCAACTACTGGGGCTACAACTCGATCGGCTTCTTCGCCCCCGAGCCGCGCTATCTGCTGGCCGGCGATCCCAACGAGTTCAAGACGATGGTGAAGCACCTCCATCAGGCCGGGATCGAAGTGGTGCTCGACGTGGTGTACAACCACACCGCCGAGGGGAACCATCTCGGTCCCACCCTCTCGCTCAAAGGGATCGACAACGCCTCGTACTATCGGCTCGCCGAGGACAAGCGCTACTACGAAGACGACAGCGGGACCGGCAACACGCTCGACCTGCGGCACCCGCGCGTGCTGCAGATGGTGATGGACTCGCTCCGCTACTGGGTCGACGAGATGCACGTCGACGGCTTCCGGTTCGACCTGGCGCCGGCGCTGGCGCGCGAGGACAACGGCTTCGCGCGCGACGCGGCGTTTTTCAAGACCATCCGCCAAGACCCGGCGCTGTCGCGCGTCAAGCTCGTCGCCGAGCCTTGGGACGTCGGCCTGGGCGGCTATCAGCTGGGCAACTTCCCCGCCGGCTGGTCGGAGTGGAACGGCACGTACCGCGACACCGTGCGGCGCTTCTGGCGCGGCGACTACGGCGTGCTGCCGGAGCTCGTCACGCGGCTGGCCGGCTCGTCGGACACGTTCGCGCACAACGGACGCCACCCGCGTGCCAGCGTCAACATCGTGACGGTGCACGACGGCTTCACCCTCAACGACCTCGTCTCGTACAACGAGAAGCACAACGAGGCCAACCACGAGCAGAACCGCGATGGGGCCGGCGACAACCTGAGCTGGAACTGCGGCGTCGAAGGTCCGACCGTCGATCCCGGCGTGATCGAGCTGCGCGAGCGGCAGAAGCGCAACTTCTTTGCGACGCTGCTGCTGTCGCTGGGGACCCCGCTGATCCTGGCCGGCGACGAGCACGGCCGCACCCAGCGCGGGAACAACAACGCCTACTGTCAGGACAGCGAGATCTCGTGGGTCGACTGGACCGGGGTCACCGACCGCGACGCCGCGCTCGAAGAGTTCGTCAAGATGATGTTGCGGATGCGGCGCGAGCACCCGGCGTTCAAGCGCGACACGTTCTACCGCGGCGAGCCGATCGAGCACAGCGGCCGCAAGGACATCACCTGGATGCGGCCCGACGCCGAGGAGATGGGCGCCGACGACTGGGTCTCCGAGCGTCGCACGATCGGGTTCTTCCTGGGCGCGCGGCCGGTGCTGTTCGTGGCCATGAATGCCGACCCCGTCGACGTGCCGTTCGAGCTTCCGGAGACCGGCGTGCTGTCGTGGTCGCTCGTGCTCGACACCGCGCTCGAAGGCGGCGCACGGCGCCAGGTGCCGACCGATGCGGTGACCGTCTACCCGATGACGTCGCGTTCGCTGGCGGTGTTCGCCGGCCACGAACGATGATCGAGCGCGTTGCGCGCTCGTACGTCGATGCGCTCGGCCAAGAACGACGCGCGTCGCCCGAGACCGTCGCGCGCTTCGAGGCGCTGGTCGCCGAGGAGGCGCACGCGTTCGTCGCGCCGACGCAGGTGCTGCGCGAGGGCGAGCCGCTGGCGCTCGACATCACGCTGCCCGCGATCAGTTGGCCGGAGATCGTGCAGTGGTCGCTGGTTCGCGAGGACGGCAACCTCGAAGAAGGCACGCTCGCGCTGCGCGACGCCGAAGTCGTGCGCGCCGAACACCGGCCCGAGTCGACCTACGACACGCGGCGCGTCGTGCTGGCCCCAGCGCAACCGCTCGGCGTCCACCGGATCGCGCTCGAGGTGGCGGCCTACGGCCGTGCGGTCGTGCACGTCGTGGTCGTCCCCCGCCGCGCGCACGCGCCGCAGGGGCGCAGCTGGGGGATCGCGCTGCAGATCTACACGCTGCGCAGCGCGCGCAACGCGGGGATCGGCGATTTCGCCGACCTGCGCGAGGTGTGCCGCGTGCTCGGCCAGCGCGGCGCGTCGTACGTCGGAATCAATCCGCTGCACGCGCCGTTTCGCGACGATCCCGAGGCCGCCAGCCCGTACGCCGCGTCGTCGCGGCGGTGGCTCAACTGGCTCTACGTCGCGGTCGACGAGGTCGCCGAGTTCTCGAGCACGCGCGTGCAGGCCGAGATCAGCGGCAAACACCTGAGCGCGCGGCGTGACGCGGCACGCGCGACCGGCCAGGTCGACTACGCCGGCGTCGCGGCGTACAAGGACGCGGTGCTGCGCTCGTGCTTCGCAGCGCTGCGCCGCAACCCGGCGCGCCGGAGCCGGCTCGACGCGTGGTGCGAAGGACAGGGCGACGCGCTGTTCCGGTTCGCGGCGTTCGAAGCGATGGTCACCAAGTACGGCCGCGACCTCGCGGCCTGGCCGGCCGGGCTGCGCACGCCGGCCTCGCCCGACGTCGCGCTGTTCGCCGCCGCCAACGACCGCGCGATCCGTTACGCGATGTACCTGCAATGGCTGGCGGCGGAACAGCTGCACGCGGTCGCCGAGGACGCCGCCCAGTACGGCGTGCAGCTCTACCGCGACCTCGCGGTCGGGGTCGACGCCAACGCGGCCGACGTCTGGGCCGACGGGCGCGCGTACGTGGAAGAGGTCTCGGTCGGCGCGCCGCCCGACGTGCTCAACACCCAGGGTCAGGACTGGGGACTGCCGCCGCTCGATCCGCGCGGGCTCGGTCGCGAGGGCTACGCGGAGCTGCTGGCCGTGGTGCAGTCGAACTGCCGGGATGCCGGCGCGCTGCGGATCGACCACGCGTTCTCGCTGGCGCGGCTGTACTGGATCCCGCGCGGCGGCGATCCGCGCAGCGGAACGTACGTGACGTATCCGGTCGACGACTTGCGCGGGATCGTCGCGCTGGCCAGCGTGCGCGAATGCTGCGTGGTGATCGGCGAGGACCTGGGGACCGTCCCGGTTGGATTCCGCGAGCGGATGGCCGAGACCGGGATCCTGTCGTACCGCATCCTGTTCTTCGAGCGACGCGACGACGGGACGTTCATCCCGCCCGAGGAGTACCCGGCGCTCGCGCTCGCCACGTCGGGGACGCACGACCTGCCGACGATCGGTGCGTGGCTGCGTGCCGAGGACGCCGCGCTGCGCGACCGGCTCGGCCTGCTCGAGACCGACCTCCGCGCCGCGACCGCTGAACGCGAGCGCGACCGCGCGCTGCTGCTCGACACGCTGGTCGCGCACGGCGACCTGGCGCAGGACGCGCGTGACGACGACACCGCGATCGTGATCGCGGCGAACCGGTATCTGGCAGCGACGCCGTGCGCGATCGTGATGGCGCAGCTCGACGACATCCTGTCCGAGCGAGCGCCGGTCAACGTCCCGGGAACCTCCGTGCAGTACCCGAATTGGCGGCGAAAGCTGGGTACGGACGTCGATGTGCTGGCAAACGACGACCGGCTCACCCGGCTGTGTGCCGCGCTCAACGACATTCGCCCCGGAGCAACGACGTGAAAGCTGTTCTGATGGCCGGGGGTGAGGGCTCCCGCCTTCGCCCGCTCACCTCGCGCCGGCCCAAGCCGCTGGCACCCGTCGCCGGCAAGCCGGTGATGGAGCTCATCGTCGAGCTGCTGCGGAACCACGGCTTCGACGAGGTCGTCGCGACGCTGCACTACCTGGCCGACGAGATCGAGGCGTACTTCGGCGAGGGCGAAGCGCAGGGCGTCAAGATGCACTACGTCGTCGAGGACACGCCGCTCGGCACGGCCGGCGCGGTCAAGATGGCGCACGACCTGCTGGCCGGCGAGACGTTCCTGGTGATCAGCGGCGACGCGCTGACCGACGTCGACTTGTCGGCGATCGTGCGCCACCACAAGGAGCAGGGCAACGACGTCACGATCGCGCTGCAGCGGGTCACCAACCCGCTCGAGTTCGGCGTGGTGGTGACCGACGAGAACGGCCGGATCGTGCGCTTCCTCGAGAAGCCGTCGTGGGGCGAAGTCTTCTCCGACACGATCAACACCGGAATCTACGTGCTCGAACCCGGCATCCTCGACCGGATGCAGCGCGGCCGCGTCTACGACTTCTCGAAGGATCTGTTCCCCGAGATGCTGCGCGAGGGCGCGAAGCTCGGCGGCTACGTGATCGACGCGTACTGGACCGACATCGGCAACCTCGAGCAGTATCAACAAGCCAACTACGATGCCGTCGAGCGCAAGCTGTCGATCCAGCTCCCCGGCGACGAGGTCAGGCCTGGCGTGTTCGCCGGCGAGGGCACGCGGATCGATCCCAGCGCCACGCTCGAGGGGCCGATCGTGCTCGGGCGCGACGTGCGGATCGGCGCGGGCGCATCGATCGTGGGTCCGGCGGTGATCGGTGACCGCAGCATCCTCGAGCGCGGCGCGACCGTCTGCCGCAGCGTGGCCTGGGAAGACGTGTACGTCGGCGAGGAGGCGTCGCTCAACGACTGCACCGTCGCCGACCGGAACACGATCCAAAAGCGCGCCAAGGTCAACGAGAACACCGTGATCGGACGCGGCTGCACGATCGGCGCCGGAGCGAACGTCAACGCGCACCTCAAGCTGTGGCCCGACAAGTGGGTCACGGCCGGCTCGATCGTCTCGATGTCGTTGATCTACGGTCAGAAGTGGCCGGGTTCGCTGTTCGGATCGGGCGGCATCAGCGGCCTGGCGAATCTCGAGATCACACCGGAGTTCGCGCTCAAGCTCGGCCAGGCGTTCGGCACCTGGGCGCGCCACGGGCAGACGATCATGACCAGCCGCGACACGCACCCCGCATCGCGGGTGATGAACCGCTGCATCATCTCGGGGCTGCTCAGCGTCGGCATCAACGTGCTCGACCTGCGCTCGTACCCGCTGCCGCTGGCGCACTACGCGGTGCGCGCCGGCAGCGACGGCGGCGTGCACGTGCGGGTCGCCTCCGAAGACCCGAACGCGCTCACCTTCGAGTTCTTCGACCAGACCGGGATCGGGATCGACAAAGGCGCCGAGCGCAAGATCGAAAACCTGTTCTTCCGCGAGGACTTCCGGCGCACGCCGATGGACGAGGTCGGCCGGCTCGACTTCCCGTCGCGCGCGCTCGAGCGCTACACCGCGGCGTTCATCGGCGCGCTCGGCGCGAGCGCGATCAAGGGCGCGAACTTCCGGGTGGTGATCGACTACGCGTTCGGCAACGCGTCGATCGTGCTGCCGCAGATCCTCGGCACGCTGGGCGTCGAGCAGATCGCGCTCAACGCGTACTTCGACGCCGCCAAGGTGCGGACGTTCCGCGAAGACCGCGAGCGGCATCTGCAGCAGCTCACCTCGGTCGTCACCTCGCTCGACGCGAATCTCGGCGTGCTCATCGACGCCGACGGCGAGACGCTGACGCTGGTCGACGACGCCGGCAGGATCGTCGGCCGCAACCGGCTGATGGCGCTGCTGACGCTGCTGGTCGCGCGCGCCAAACCCGGCGCCCGGATCGGGATGCCGGTCACCGTGCCGAGCGTCGTCGAGCGGATCGCGCACGACAACGGCGCCGAGATCGTGCGCACGCGCAGCGACCGCCGCTCGCTGATGGCGCTGGCCGAGCAGGAGGGCAACGCGCTGGCGTTCGCGGGCGGGATGAACTACGAGTTGATCTTCCCCGAGTTCCAGCCGGCGTTCGACGGCATCTACGCGACCGCGAAGATCATGGAGCTGCTGGCCGCCGAGCACCGCAAGCTGTCGGAGCTGGCCGGGATGCTGCCGAGCTGGCACATCGCCGGCCGGTCGGTGCCGTGCCCGTGGGACCGCAAGGGTGCGGTGATGCGCTCGCTGCACGACGAGGCCGCCCACGGCAACGGCAAGGTCGACACGCTCGACGGGATCCGGTTGCCGCGCCACGACGGCTGGGTGCTCGTCCTGCCCGACGCGACCGAGGCTTCCGTCAACGTCTGGGCCGAGGCCAACTCCGACGACGACGCCGCGCGCTACGCCGACGAGATCGTCGCACGCGTGCGTGCGATCGCCGCCGGCTGAGCGACGGTCTCCGGATTTCCTAGGAAGAGCGCGCCGCGGCACGTAAGGCCGAGCGCATGCGCTCGACCACCGTTCGTCTCGCCGTCGTTGCCGCCGGGATCGCGCTGCTCGCCGTCGCGGCGATCCCGCCGCCGCCGAAACCGCCGGCGGTGCGGCCGGTCGTCGAGACGCACTTCGGGGTGACGGTCACCGACCCGTACCGCTATTTCGAGAACCCGAAGGACCCCGGCCTCGCGAACTACTTCCGCGCGCAGAGCACCTACGCGCGCGCGGTGCTCGACGCGATCCCGGGCCGCGCCGCGCTCGCGGCGCGCGTCGCGGAGCTCGACAACGTGACCGAGTCGGTCGGCGGTGTTCAGCCGGTGGGCGGATCGTACTTCTACGAACGGCGACCGGTCGGGGCCAATACCGCTCGCATCTACGTTCGCGCGGTGAGCGGCGGCGCCGAGCGGATGCTGTTCGATCCCGACCGTTTCGCCCGCTCGGCCGGCCAGCACTACGCGATCGACTACTTCTCGCCGTCGAACGACGGACGCTACGTCGCAGTCGGCATCTCCGAAGGTGGCTCCGAGAAGACGGTGCTGCACGTCATCGAGGTTCGCAGCGGGCGTTTGATGCCCGACGTGATCCCGCGCGCACTCTACAACCCACCCTCGTGGAACGAGGACAACCGGTCGTTCTACTACTTCCGCACGCCGCCGGCCCGGCCGAATCAGCCGGAGAGCGAGACGGATACCGAGGGGGTCGCACGGCTGCACGTCCTCGGCACCAATCCCGACCGCGACGTCGCGATCATCGGCTACGGACTCGACGCGCGCATTCCATTTGCGCCCGAAGACGCCGCTGCCGTGACAGTCTCGCCGCGCACGCGCTGGGCGGTCGCGACCCTGCAGCACGGCGTGCAGAACGAGATCGGGGTCTACGTCGCGCCGGCCGCCGCCGCTCGCCGTCCGCACGCAGTCTGGCGCGAGGTCGCCGGTTACACCGACAACGTGCTCGAAGCGGTGGCGGTCAACGACACGCTCTTCCTACTGTCGCACGCCGGCGCTTCGCCGCATCGCATCGTTGCGCTCGACCTGCGCCACGGTGGTTCGCTGCGCACGGCACGCACGGTCGTGCCGGAGTCGAACCGGGTGATCGAGGACTTCGAGCTCGCCGGCGATGGCTTCTACCTCCGCGACCTCGACGCCGGACTGTCGAAGATTCGCCACGTCGCGGTCAGCGCGAACGGCGCCGTCAGCGCGCCGGACGAGATCGCGCTCCCGTTCGAAGGTGCGGTCGACGCGCTTGCCACCGACCCGATGCTTCCAGGCGTCACGTTCGGGCTGCAGTCCTGGACCGAGTCGCCGCGCATCTACCGCACCGGTGTCACGATGGCCGTGACCGACACCGGGCTGCGCGCGAAGTCGACCGTCGACTACTCGGCGATCGTTTCGCGGGAGGTGCTCGCGACGAGCGCCGATGGAACGAAAGTGCCGCTGTCGATCGTGATGCAGAGAGACGCCGCGCTCGACGGCTCGCATCCGACGCTGCTCGACGGCTACGGCGCATACGGGCTCGTGATCAGCCCGTCGTTCTCGGCAACGCGGCTGGCCTGGCTCGAGCGCGGCGGGATCTTCGCCGAGTGTCATCCGCGCGGCGGCGGTGAGTACGGGGAGGACTGGCACTTCGGCGCACACATCGCGACCAAGCAGCGCACCGTCGACGATTTCCTCGGCTGCGCGCAGTACCTGATCGCGCAGCACTACACGTCGGTTTCAAAGCTGGCCGGGATGGGGACGAGCGCCGGCGGCGTGACGATCGGCAACGCGATCGTTCAGCACCCCGAGCTGTTCGCCGCTGCGATCGACGACGTCGGCGACACGAACGCCGTCCGCGACGAGTTCGCCGAAGGCGGTCCGGCCAACATCCCGGAGTTCGGCACGATCACCAACCGCGTCGGTTGGAACGCGCTCTACGGGACCGATGCATACGTGCACGTCAAGGACGGCACGGCGTATCCGGCCGTCCTGGCGATCACCGGCGCGAACGACCCGCGCGTCGCGCCCTGGATCGTCGCCAAGTTCGCAGCGCGCCTGCAGGCTGCGAGCTCCAGCGGCAAGCCGGTCCTGTTGCGCGTCGACTACGACGCCGGTCACGGCTTCCTCGACAGCTCGCGCGCGCAGGCCCAGGCACTGACGACCGACATCGACGCGTTCCTGTTCTGGCAGCTCGGCGACCCGGCGTACGGACTGCCCTGGCCGGCCGGCACGTCGCCCGGTCCGCACGCGACGCCCTGACGCATGGAGCCGTCGACGCCCGAAGCGCCCGAGCGGCGAACGCGCATCCGCATCGACCCGTCGGACCTCGCGCTCGAGATAATCTCGATCGTGGTCGCGATCGTGCTCGCGACCGGCGTCGGTCAGCTCGTCGAGCATGCACGCGCGCAAGCGCGCACGCATCAGGCGCTCGTCGAAGTGCGCCGCGAGATCGCGGCCGACGACGCGGTGCTGCGACGCGTCACCGCGCTGCACCGCCGCGTATGGCTGTCGTTCAGTCACGCGGTGACGAGCGCGCACGGCGAGCAGATGACGTTCGACACGTTCATCGGCTCGTTCAAGCACGCCGCGCCGCAAGGCTATCAGCCGTTCGCGGGCACGACGACGGCCTGGGACCTCACCCGCAACTCGCCGGACCTCGACAACGTCCCCTACGACCTGCGCGTGCGGCTGCAGACGCGCTACGGCGAGCTGGCCGGATTGCGCGAGACCGAGCAGCGTGTGGTCGCCGGCTTCGAGTTCGAACCGTCGGACGCGCGCCCGAACTTCTACTTCGCCGCCTACGCGCTCGTCCTCAACCTCGCCGACGTCGTCTTCTCCGAGCAGCGCCTCATCGACGACGACGACCGCGCGCTGACGTCGCTCGCCCAAGCCGGAATCAGCTAGCAGCCAGCCGATCCTCCCGAAGTACTCTTCTGAGCCGCCCCCGCTCCGAGCGGGAGTCCTCGTTGCCGGTCCAGACCTTCGAGCCAAGCAAGCGATCGGCTTCGCGTTCATAAATATACGACCGTCACCTCTTCCATTGTTCACATATATATGTTAATTTAAAGTCTACTAGGACACATATATATGAACGCCACTCATTCTGCCCTGGCTCGTAAGCAATTGGAGCGCCGACTCGCGCCGCTTCGCACCATGACGCTGGTTCCTCCGCCTAAGGGCTGGATGAAAGCCATTCGCGACTCCCTGGGCATGACCGCGCGCCAACTCGCTTCCCGAATGGGCGTTGCCCCATCGCGGATCCCGACCATAGAGAGAGCGGAGGTCACCGGTGCGACCACCTTGAGGACGCTGCGCCAAGCTGCGGCGGCAATGAACTGCACCCTCGTATATGCCTTCGTTCCAATCGAACCGCTCGACGAAATGCTCCGCCATCGCGCCGTACAAAAGGCGCGAAAAGACATCACGCGACTCGATCACACTATGCGCCTCGAAAATCAAGAGCTCCTCGAGCCCGATCTCGACGCCGAAGAGCAGCGCACGATCAGCCTCATCCTCGGTGGCTCACTGCGCGGCCTTTGGGATGATGAACGGGAATGACGCCCGACCCTCTGTTCGATCGTAACGACGACGCCAACACTCCCCTCACAGCCGAGGAGCGCGATCAGCTCATACCTTCGTACATCACGCTGCGGCACGAGTTGAATGAAGCCGAGCAGGTCAATATCGCGAGAGCCTTGCGCTGGGCCAGTGGGCGGAAGCGCGACGTCCTCGACCGTGCCTACCTCAGCGAACTCCATCGGCGAATGTTCCGCGACGTGTGGCTTTGGGCGGGCCAATATCGTACGACTGCCCGCAACATCGGGGTAGAAGCGTATCGGATCGCCATGGACGTGCAGCACGCCGTCGACGATGCGCAGTACTGGGTCAGCAAGGTCACGTATCAACCCGACGAAACGGCGGTGCGCTTCAGCCACCGTCTTGTCGCCATTCACCCATTTCCCAACGGGAACGGACGCTTTTCGCGGCTCGTCGGCGATCTTCTCGCTCTTCAGCTCGGACAGCCGGTCTTTACCTGGGGTCGCGTGAACCTGATCACTGCCGCGGAGACGCGAGCACGATACGTCGAGGCTCTACGAGCAGCTGACAATCACGATATCGGTCCGTTGCTGCTCTTCGCTCGATCCTAGAGAGCGCTACTATCGTTTGCTCACTCGCAAAAATTGGCAAGGTAGGATTGAAGCGATCGACGCGATTGCTTCAAATCAGGACTGGTGATTGACCTGATCTCGCCAACTCGCCGGACCTCGACAACATCCCGTACGACCTTCGCGTGCGGCTCCAGACGCGCTACGGCGAGCTGGCCGGACTGCGCGAGACCGAGCAGCGCGTCGTCGCCGGCTTCGAGTTCGAGCCGTCGGACGCGCGCCCGAACTTCTACTTCGCCGCCTACGCGCTCGTCCTCAACCTCGCCGACGTCGTCTTCTCCGAGCAGCGCCTCATTGACGACGACGACCGCGCACTGACGTCACTAGGCCAAGCCGGAATCAGCTAGTGCAGCCAACGGCGAGTTCCTAGGTGCACCCGTGTATCTCTACCGTGTGACCCGCGAACTGAGAAGGGTCGTGTTGAACGGCATGTTGTCTCCAAGCCGCGCGGGTGCTCCGTCGCAGCGGCTTGCAACGCCGCGTGCAGACGCCGCAGCTGCGGACCCTGCCTCCTCCGAGAGGGCGGCCGCCACCAGTGCCGCAGCGATCGCCACGATGCGCTTGATTCTCACGACGCCCATCTACCCTCAGTGTTCGAAGCGCAAGGTGTTGTGGCGGTAGTCGAGGACGAGGTTGTAGTGGCGTAGGACTTGGTCGCCGATGTTGGCGGCGACGGTGGGGTTCGCTTCGGCGCCGGCGGCTGCGTCGGTGAGCAGCAGCGGGACGTCGGTGAAGCGTACGCCGTCCAGGCGCAGTTCCGCGGCGCGCGCCGCGTAGGCGCGGACGGGGCCGCCCACGCCGGCGATCGGCGAGCCGGCGTCGACGGCGTGATACTTCTCGCGCAGGGCGTGCGCGACGGCGAACGGCGCGTTGACGTCGAGCGCGCTCGCGCTGCCGGTGTCGATCGTCATCGCGCCCGGGACACCGTCGAGCAGTCCGTCGACTTGCGGCTGGCGCTCGTCGAACACCATCGGCACGTCGGATCCCGGCGCTTCGCCGAGCGCGCGCGCGTCGGCCGCGATCGCATAGCGCTCGTGCGCGAAGTCGAGCCGCACCGCGAACCGCGCCAGCAGCTCGTAGCCGATGATCCCGTCGAACGGAATCCCCTTGCCGAGGTCGAGCACGATGAACGGCTGGTCGCGCATCTGCGCAGTGCCGACCGCGACCGTGCGCGCCCAGGCGTACTGGATCTTGGCCAGCCCGGCACCGGCACCGCCGACCGTCCCGTTGCCGACGATGTCCATCCCGAGCTTGCGTGCCGCGTCGGGCGAAATGACGTTCTGACCGCCGGTGTCGAGCGCGAACCGCAGCGGCGTCCCGCCGTTGACCGAGACGGCCAGCGTCGGGATCACCGTTGGCCCGAGCAGCGGACCGGTGACGACGCCCTCAATCGTTGCGTCGTGCGGATCGGGCGGTGGTGCGAACGTGCTCGCCGGAACGGTTGCCGGCGTCTCGACCGCCCGCACGTGCGCGTCCCAGGTCCCGTTCTCCGACGTGTCGACCACCGTGTGCGGGACGATGAAGCCGCCGTCGCGGCGGTAGTCGGCGAACGTCGTGCGTTCGCTCTGCTCGCCGATGTGCCGCACGATCGACGTCAGGTAGCCGGTCGCGGGTGCGACTGTGACGTCGGGCGCGCGCGTACCGCAGGCCGCAGCGCAGGGTTCGTCGTCCTTGGCCGGCGCCAGCAGTCGCGACCACACGACGATCGAGCCGCGTTCATCGACGTTGCCTTCGACGCGCGCCATCCCGGTGGCGTCGGCGCGCCACGCGCGGGTGCCGTCCCACCCTTCACGCTCGGAAACGGGCCCGGCGTCGAAACGCCGGACGAACTCGCCGGTCGTCCGGTCGATAACGATCTCACCGTGACCCGCCACACCGTATGCGGTCACGTCGAGGTCGAGGCGCACGAAACGCGCGGCGCTCGTCGTTCCGGCCGGCCGGATCACCGGCGCTCCCCCGAGTGCCATAGCGACGGCGAGTTGGGCGATCATGCGAGGTGATGTACCCCAACCCGGTCGGGAACCGCGCTCGCGTGCGAAGTCGAAGCGGAATGTGCGAGCGCGGCCGTGACGGCCGCGAGGCCGTCACAAACCCGCGTTTAGGCGAAAGGGGTCAGCGTCCCCTGCGGTTGCGGCCCCCGCTGCGTGCGCCGCCGTTGAAGCTGGTGGGAATCGGCGCACTGTGTGCAGCCCGGCGCGGTGCCGAGCGGCGCTGCTGCGGAACGGGTTGGCGCGGCGCGTGCGCCGTCGCGGCGACCGGTTCGGGGAGTACCGGGACCTTCGAACGGTCGATACGGCGTCCGACCGCCTTCTCGATGTCGCGGAAGAGCCGCTCTTCGTCGTGCGAGACGAACGTGATCGCGTCGCCGGTCTGCTCGGCGCGCGCGGTGCGGCCGACGCGATGGACGTAGTCTTCCGGAGCCATCGGAACGTCGTAGTTCACCACGTGGCCGAGGTCGGCGATGTCGATGCCGCGCGCGGCGACGTCGGTCGCGACCAGCACCCGCAGCTTGCCGCGCTTGAAGTCGGCCAGCGCGCGGGTGCGTTGCGCCTGCGAGCGGTCGCCGTGGATCCGCTCGGCCGCGACGTCGTGCTTCGCGAGCGCGAGCGCGAGCCGGTTCGCGCGCGCTTTGGTGCGCGTGAACGCGATCGCGCTGTAGATGTTGCCGTCCTTGAGGAGCTCGACCAGTAGATCGGTCTTGCTCTGCTGCGGCACGGCGTACGCCGTGTGCGTGATGCCGGCCGCAGTCGTCGCGCTGCTGCGCGGCGTGATCTCGACCCGGACCGGGTCTCGCAGCAGGTCGCGGGTCAACTGCAGCACCTCCGGAGCGATCGTGGCCGAGAAGAACAGCGTCTGCTTGCGCGACGGAAGCTTCGCGACGATGCGCTTGACGGCAGGCAGAAAGCCCATGTCGAGCATCCGATCGGCCTCGTCGAGCACGAGCAGCGAAACGCCGTCGAGACGGGCCGCGCCCTGACCCATCAGGTCCATCAGGCGGCCAGGGGTCGCGACGATGATCTCGGTGCCGCGCGCGAACGCGGCGACCTGACCGCCGAAGCCGACGCCGCCGAAGATCGCGGCGACTCGCAGATCGGTGCCTTTGGCGAGAGCCGCCACGTGCGCGGCGATCTGCGCGGCCAGCTCGCGCGTCGGCGCGAGAACGAGCGCATGGGTCTTGCGGCGCGGCAGCGCGGCAACGCGCTCGAGGATCGGCAGCGCGAACGCCGCCGTCTTGCCGGTGCCCGTTTGGGCGCTGGCGAGCACGTCCTTGCCGGCCAGCGCCGGCGGAATCGCGGCGGCTTGCACGGGGGTCGGGACGGTAAAGCCGAGCTCGCGCACGGCGCGAAGGGACGCCGGGGCGAGGCCCAGCGCGTGAAAAGTCGGTTGCATCGATTCTTTCGAAAGCGTGGCGCGAGGTCGATCGGTCGCATGTTCGAAAGATCGCGCTGAGGTGGGGTGCGGCCCAAGCGGCCGACGGATGAGTCTAGCACGCCCACGGACTGCTGCGAAGCGCGAAAGGTCGGCCTGCCTGTATGGATGACGCCACCGCCGAGGCGAAGGCGGACGCCAAAGCGCGCATGATGCTCGGCCGGTCCACGGCCCCGCCGATCATCGTCGCCGTCGTGTTGCTGATCGTCGCCGTCTGCATGACGTGGGCGGGCGGTTTTCTGCTCTACCAGTACCAAACGGGAGCCCGCACGACGGCGAAGGTCGACGACTGCGACGTCTCCTACAACGGCGGCCGGTACGTGTACTGTACCGGCAGCTGGACCGTCGGCGGCACGCCGGCGAGCAACGGCGGCCACACCGTGGTGGGATCGGTCGAGGGCGCCGATACCGACGACATCGGCAAGACGATCGACGTCACCCTCAGCCGTGACGGGCAGACGGCGTACACGCGTGACCCCAAGCTCGGCATCGCGATCCTCGTGATCGGCCTTATCATCGGGGTCGGATTCTTCTGGTGGGCGCGGCTCATGCTGCGCGCCCGCAAAGCGCCCGCCACCTAGGCGGACCGCCCGCGGTCAACGGCCGCCGCCGACGTCCAGCACCGCTCCGCTGACGTATGAGGCTGCCGGTGAGGCGAGCCAGAGAATTGCGGCGGCGACTTCCTGCGGCGTTCCGGCGCGCCCCATCGGAATCTGCGGCGCGATCTTTTCGAGGCGCTCGGGACGGCCGGCGCGCGCGTGGATCTCGGTGGCGATCAGACCGGGCGAGATCGCGTTGACGCGCACGCCCTCGCGCGCGACTTCCTTGGCCAAACCGATCGTCAGTGTGTTGACGGCGGCTTTCGATGCCGCGTAGTGAACGTACTCGCCCGGCGAGCCGAGGCTCGCGGCACGAGACGAGACGAAGACGATCGAGCCGCCGCGGCCGCCGTGCGCGGTCGACATGCGACGCACCGCCTCGCGCGCGCACGTGAACGCGCCGTGAACGTTGACGGCGAGCACGCGCTCGAGCATCGCTCCGTCGAGCTCGTCGACGCGGCAGAAGCCACCGGTGATCCCGGCGTTGAGCACGACCGCGTCGGGCGCGCCGAACGCGTCGTCGAGAGCAGCGAACGCGGCCACGACGTCGGCCTCGCGCGCGACGTCGCAGCGGATCGCGAGCGCGCGCCGGCCGGCGGTTTCGACCTCGGCCGTCACGTCGCTCGCCGCCGTCGCGTCGTTGGCGTAGGTCAGCGCGACGTCGTAGCCGTCGGCCGCCGCGGCGCGTGCAACGGCGGCGCCGATCCCGCGACTGCCGCCGGTGACGAACAGGACCGGCACGTCTACTTCGCGATCGCGTCGACGTAAGCGATCTTGCGGCCGAGCGACTCGAGCACGTTCGCCCAGGTGTAGCGCGCGGCGGTCTGCGCGCCGTTCGCGCGCAGCTCGTCGGCCAGCCGGCGGTCGTCGGAGAGCGCGCGCAAGTACGTTGCCAGCTCGCGGCCGTCGCCGGTGTCGCAGACGATCGCGTTGACGAACGGTTCGGCGTACTCTTCGCCGGTCGCGCCGCAGACGACGATCCCGCCGGCCGCCATCACTTCGAGACCGACCAGCCCGAACGGTTCCTTCCCGCTGTTGGCGAGCACGACGTCGGCGGCAGCGTAGAGCGCGTACAGCGTCGCTTCGTCGAGGAACGCGCGCACGTGAACGACCGGTGAGTCGATCACCGCTAACCTCGCGGCGAGCTCGTTCCAATCCGCGCCTTCGTAGTCGAGCCGGCAGACCTCGAGCTGGCGGTCGCGCGCGCGGCCGAACACGACGTCGCCGTACGGCTCTTTGCCGCCGCGCGCGATCAACTGCGCGTCGATCCCGGCGGCGCGCACCTCGGCCAGCGCATCGATCGCCTGCAGCCAGTTCTTGTCGGGGTCGAACCGTCCGACTTTCACGTAGATGGGACGCTCGCCGAACGCCTTGCGCAGCACGGCCGTGCGTCCCGGATCGGCGCCCTCGAGCAACGCTTGATCGATCCCGTTCGGGATGACGAGCGCGTGCACGCCCCACTGCGCCAGCTCGAACTTCATGTACTTGCTGACCGCGGTGACCGCCGCCGCGCGGGTGAGCGTCGGCCAGTGGATCTTCTCGAAGCCGTAGGTGTTGTTCGCGTTCCACATCAGCGTCACGGCACCGCGCAGCCCGCGCTCGCGCGCGGTCCGGTCGATCGCGATCGCGACGTTCGCGGTCTGCCACTCCTCGCAGATCACCAGCACGCGCTCTCCGGCGGCGTGCGCCGGCGCGATCAGCCGGTCGACGATCCAGGGCGGCACGCTCGACTCCCAGTCGTGGATCTTCGCGGTCTCGCCGTCGTAGGCGTTGCGCGGATGCTGCGCCGAGAGCCACTGCGACCAGCGGCGCAGGGTCACGCCGGGATCGGTCTCTTCGATCGCCTCGGCATGCGGGTCGCCGACGAAGAACAGCTCGACGCGGTGCCCGGCCGCACCGAGCGCGCGCGCCAGTTGCGTCACGCGCGTCCCGAGGCCGCCGATCGACGCGTAGCGATCCGGCCCTTCGAACGACAGGATGGCGACGTTGCGCGGGATCATCGGAGGGTCGTTACCCGCGAATCGGCCAGCACCGGCGCGAACACGGCCGCGTCGACGTTCCCGCCCGACACGATCGCAGCCACCCGCTTGCCGTGCAGCCGGTCGCGCTCGGCGGCGACGCCCGCGACGGCGGCGGCGCCCGCCCCTTCGGCGACGTTGTGGGTGTCGGTGAAGATCCAGCGCATCGCGTCTTCGATCGCGGCTTCCGGCAACGCGACGACGTGCGAGACGCCGGACAGGACGACCGGCAGCGAGGTCGGATCGGTGACGCGGCAGGCCATCCCGTCGGCGATCGAGGACGACGGCGGCGCTTCGGCTGCGGCGCGCGTCGCGAAGGCGGTCGACCACACCGGGAAGCGCTCGGGCACCACCGCCACCACCTCGGTCTCGAGGCCGAGCAGGTCGCGAACCGCGATGACGCCGCTGATCCCCGAGCCCAGCCCGATCGGCACGTAGACGACGTCGAACGTGCCGGCCGCGAACAGCTCGCGCGCGCAGCTCGCCACTCCGGCAACGAGGTCGCGGTGGTACGACGGAACGAGGTGCGCGGCCGGATCGGCGGCGACGATGCGTTCCGCGTGCACGCGCGCAGCCTCGAAGTCGGCGCCGTGCACGATCAGCTCGGCGCCGAGCGCGCGCATCGACGCGTTCTTCTCGTTCGAGTTTCCTTCGGGGACGACGACCGTCGCGCGCAACCCGGCGCGCGCGGCGGCGTGGGCGACGCTCTGGCCGTGGTTCCCGCGCGTCGCGGTGACCAGCCGGCGCACGTGCGGCTCGCGCCGCAGCAGCGCGTCGACGTACGTGATCCCGCCGCGCATCTTGAACGCACCGAGCGGCGTGTGGTTCTCGTGCTTGAGGGTCAGGTCGACGCCGAGCCGCTCGCACAGCAGCGGCCAACGGTACGCCGGCGTCGGCGGCACGACCGCGTAGACCAGTTCCGCGGCGCGGTCGATCTCCTCGATCGTGAGACCCAGCGGTCCGGTCGTGGAGACCTCGTCGTGTCGCACCATGCCGGTGAGCTACCGCGAACGCGGCGAGATTACTGCCGCCGGAAAGGTATTGCCGCAACGGCGCGTATGGACGCACGATGATCGCCACGTCGTTCCGTCGCGTGCTCGTCCTGTGCTGCTCGGCGGCCGTCCTCGCTTCCACCATGGCGGCGTCCGCCGTAGCGGTGCAGGCGGACCCGGTCGAATCGCACCCGGCCGCCGACGCCTCCGCGCTGCGGCCGGCGCCCGACCCGTTCGCGCCGCTCGCCTACCGCGCGATCGGCCCGGCGATCTCGGGCGGACGCGTCACCGCGGTCGCCGGGAGCGACGCCGACGTGCGCGTGTACTACGCGGGCGGTGCGGTCGGCGGCGTGTTCAAGAGCACCGACGGCGGAGCGTCGTGGGCACCCGTCTTCGACCGCGCGCCGGTCGCCGCGATCGGCGCCATCGCGGTCGCGCGCACGAATCCGAACGACGTGTGGGTCGGCACCGGCGAGTCCAACCCGCGCAACGAGGTCGAGGAAGGCGCGGGCGTCTGGCACTCGACCGACGGCGGAAAGCACTGGTCGCACGCGGGGCTCGACGACAGCGGGACGATCTCGGCGATCTCGATCGACCCGCGCGATCCGAAGCGCGTCGCGGTCGGCGTCCTCGGCCACCTCTTTCGCGACGCCGGCGAGCGCGGCGTGTTCGTCACCACCGACGGCGGTGCGCACTGGCGCCGCACGCTCTTCGCCGGCCTCGCGACCGGCGCGTCGGACCTCGTGCGCAGCCCGGATCATCCGTCGACCTTGTTCGCCGGCATGTGGCGCTTTCGCCGCCGCCCGTGGACGTTCGACAGCGGCGGTCCGGAAGACGGCGTCTACCGGTCGGTCGACAACGGCGTCAGCTGGCACAAGCTGACGCGCGGTTTGCCCGCGGGAACGGTCGGCAAAGTCGGACTCGCCGCCGGCCGCGGCGGCCGCGTCTACGCCGAGATCGAAACCAAGCACGGCGAGCTGTGGCGTTCGGACGACGGCGGAACGACGTGGCGCGCGATGCCGCACAGCCCGTACCTCGGCGCGCGACCGTTCTACTTCACCCACGTCTTCGTCGATCCGGCGAATGCGAACCGGGTGATCGCGGTCGCACTGATCCTATCGATGAGCACGGACGGCGGCAAGAGCTTCCACGCGATCGCGACCGACGCCGGTTGGGACTACCACAGCGTGTGGTGGTCGGGTGACGGCACCCGCGTCCTCGAAGGCGGCGACGAAGGCGTGACGATCTCCGCCGACGGCGGCTCGCACACCTGGCAGCCCTACGCGCTGCCGTTCTCGCAGCCGTACCATCTCGGGCTCGACGACGCGATCCCGCACTATCACGTCTGCGTGGGGCTGCAGGACAACAGCTCGTGGTGCGGCCTGTCGTCGAGCGATAACGGTGTCGGTGTCCTCAACCGCGACTGGGCGCAGATCGCGCCCGGCGACGGCATGTGGTCGGTGTTCGACCCAAAGAACCCGAACCTGATCTGGTCGACCGAACGGAATCTCGACAACGGCCAGGTCTACCTCACCGACCTGCGCACGAACCAGGCGTCGGAACTCTCGCCCGACGCGGAGCTCAACGGCCTCAACACGCCCGCCGGCGACGCGTACCGTTTCAACTGGGACAACCCGATCGCGTTCGACGCCGACGGCGCGGCGCTGACCGCCGGCAACGTCGTCTTCCGCAGCGCCGATCTCGGCAAGACGTGGCAGGTGATCAGCCCCGATCTCACCCGCAACGACCAGGCGCACCAGCAGCGGCCGGGCGGTCCCGTCTCGCACGACGGCTCGGGCGCCGAGATGTCGGACACGATCCTGTACGTCGCGACGACGCCGCTCGACCGCGGCCTCATCTGGGTCACGACCGACGACGGCCTCGTGCAGCTCACCCGCGACGGCGGCGCGCACTGGAGCAACGTCACGCCGCGCATGATGCCGGCTTGGGCGCGCGTTCCGACGGTCGACCCCAGTCACTTCGCGGCGGGGACGGCATTCGTCGCCGCGGACCGCCACATGACCGGCGACGACGATCCGTACGCGTTCGGCACGAGCGACTACGGGGCAACGTGGCACTCGGTGGCGGGCGATCTGCCGCGCGGCGTCTCGGTGCGCGTCGTGCGCGAGGACACCAAGGACCGCGACATCCTCTACGCCGGCACGTCGCGCGGCGTGTTCGTCTCGTTCAACGGCGGCGCGCACTGGCGGTCGCTGCGGCTCAACATGCCGGCGACGGCGATCTTCGATCTCGCGATCCAGCCGCGCGCCGACGATCTAGTCGTCGCGTCGCACGGCCGGGGCGTGTGGGTGCTCGACGACCTCGCCGCAGTGCGCGCCGCGCGTGCTCCCGCAGCCGAGGTCACGCTCGTGCAGCCGCGTGACGCGTACCGGATGTGGCAGTGGTCGCCGGTGAACGTCTTCACCAAACCGAAGCTGCCGGCCAACGTCTTCACCGGCGAGAACGCACCGGCGGCACTGCTGACGTACCGCCTGCCGGCGCGCGCGAAGCACGTCGAGATCCATGTGATCGACGCATCCGGGAAGATCGTGAAGCACCTCAAGGGCAAGGAGCTCTCGACGCGGGCCGGTTTCGGCCGCATCGCGTGGGACCTCACCGAGGACGGGCCGGTCCGCTGGAACGGAACGTTCGAGCAGAACCGCGGCCCGGAATCCGGCGCCGAAGTCGTCCCCGGCACGTTCACGGTGCGCCTCTTCGTCGACGGCACGACGCGCGAACGCCAGCTCGTCGTTCACCCCGATCCGCGCGATCCGGCGACGCCGGCGGAGATGCAGCAGCGCCACGATGCGCTCGCGCAGCTCAACGGCGAGCTGAGCGGCGTCGACACGCTGCTCAACCACATCGACGCCGAGCTGCGCCACGCGTCATCGGCGCGGGCGCGCGTTCTTCGCGCGTTTCGCGCCCGCCTGACCTACGATCCGGCCAACGTCGAAGACTTGAGCGGCATCGCGCAGATCCGCGAGCGCATCCTCGATCAGCTCGCCCGCATCGGTTCATCGTCGTTGCAAACGCCGAACGCCGCCGAGACCGCCGAGATGGCGAAGATCAAGGCCGCCTACGTCGCGATCGTCACCGGCGCGCCGCTGCCGCCGTCACCGGCGACGATTCGGTCGCGCTAGCCCGCCAGCTGACGCAAGACGTACTGCAAGATGCCGCCGTGGTGGTAGTACTCGGCTTCGTCCGGGGTGTCGATGCGCACCAGCGCTTCGAACGAGCGCCAGCCGCCGTTGACTCCGGCAGCCGTGACGTTGACGGTCATGCCGGGCCGGAGGTTCGCGGCGACGCCTTCGATCGAGAAGATCTCCTCGCCGCTCAGGCCGAGCGACTCGCGGGTCGCGCCGTCGACGTACTGCAGCGGCAGAATCCCCATCCCGATGAGGTTCGAGCGATGGATGCGCTCGAACGACTCGGCGATCGCGGCCTTGATGCCGAGCAAGTACGGACCTTTCGCCGCCCAGTCGCGCGATGAGCCGGAGCCGTACTCCTTGCCGGCCAGCACGACGAGCGGCGTGCCGTCGGCGCGGTAGCGCTCCGACGCGTCGAAGATCGACATCTGCTCGCCGGTCGGCAGGTAGCGCGTCACGCTCCCCTCGACGCCGGGGACGAGCAAATTGCGCAGCCGGATGTTGGCGAACGTGCCGCGCACCATCACCTCGTGGTTGCCGCGCCGCGCGCCGTACGAGTTGAAGTCGGCCGGCTCGACGCCCTTGCTCATCAGGTACGCCGCGGCCGGCGAGCTGCGCGCGATGTTGCCGGCCGGCGAGATGTGGTCGGTCGTGACCGAGTCGCCGAGCACGACCAGGGCGCGCGCGCCGCGCACGTCGGTCGGCGACGGCGGCGACTTCGGCATCCCGTCGAAGTACGGTGGCCGCTTGACGTACTCGGACTTCTCGTCCCAGGCGTAGCGCTCGCCGGCCGGGACGTCCATCGACGACCAGCGGCGGTCGCCTTCGAACACGTCGCCGTAGCGGGTGCGAAACAGCTCCTCGGAGACCGCCGACGTCATCGCGGCGTTGATCTCGGCGTTGCTGGGCCACAGGTCGCGCAGGTAGACGTCGTCACCGGTCGCGGTGCGACCGAGCGGCTCGGTGGTCAGGTCGACGTCCATCCGCCCGGCGAGCGCGTACGCTACGACCAGCGGCGGCGAGGCGAGGTAATTCGCCCGCACCTGCGGGTGGATGCGGCCTTCGAAGTTGCGGTTGCCCGACAGCACCGCGGCGACGATCATGTCGTGCTCGGCGACCGCGTGCGCGACGTCCTCGCCGAGCGGGCCGCTGTTGCCGATGCAAGTCGTGCAGCCGTAGCCGACCAGATTGAATCCGAGCCTGTCGAGATAGGGCGTGAGTCCGGCGCGCGCGAGGTAGTCGGTGACGACTTTTGATCCCGGCGCGAGCGACGTTTTCACCCACGGCGCGGCCGACAAGCCCTTCTCGACCGCGTTCTTGGCGAGCAATCCTGCTGCGATCAGCAGCGCGGGGTTCGACGTGTTGGTGCACGACGTGATCGCGGCGATCACCACCGCGCCGTCGGAGACCTGCGTGCGCGGCTGCGCGGCGACCGCGGTCCCGCCGCCCTCGCCCTCGAACCGTTCGACCGCTTTGGCCGAACCGTTGCGCGCGCTCTGCCACTCGTCGAGCGCGACCGCGAACGTGCTCTTCACCTGCGAGAGCGGCACGCGGTCCTGCGGCCGGCGCGGGCCGGCCAGGTTCGGTTCGACCGTGTCGAGATCGAGTGCGAGCGTATCGGTGAAGCGCGGCTCGGGCGCGTCGTCGGTGCGGAACATCCCCTGCGCCTTGGCGTACGCCTCGACCAGCGCGATCTGATCGGCCGAGCGTCCCGTCAACCGGAGATAGTCGAGCACGAGCGCGTCGATCGGGAAGATCGCGACCGTCGAACCGTACTCGGGTGACATGTTGCCGATCACGGTGCGGTCGGCGACCTGCAGCGACGACAAACCGGCGCCGTAGAACTCGACGAACTTCCCGACCACGCCCTTCCGGCGCAGCATCTGGGTGATCTGCAACGCGAGGTCGGTCGCGGTGACGCCGTCGCGCAGCTTGCCGGTCAGCTTGAACCCGATCACGTCGGGGACCAGCATCGTCACCGGCTGGCCGAGCATCGCAGCCTCGGCTTCGATCCCGCCGACACCCCACGCCAGCACGCCCAAGCCGTTGGCCATCGTCGTGTGCGAGTCGGTGCCGACCACGGTATCGGGATACGCGACCGTCGTCCCGTCGGGATGCGGCTCGCCGGCGCCGCCGGCGCCGAACACGACGCGCGCCAAGAACTCGATGTTGACCTGGTGCACGATCCCGGTGTCGGGCGGGACCGCGCGGAAGCCGTCGAGCGACGACTGTCCCCACTTGAGGAACGCGTAGCGCTCGCCGTTGCGCGCGAACTCGAGGTCGGCGTTGCGCTCGAACGCCTCGGGCGACGCCCAGGCGTCGACCTGGACCGAGTGGTCGATCACGAGCTCGACCGGCTGCAGCGGGTTGATCCGTTTCGGATCGCCGCCGAACGATGCGATCGCGTCGCGCATTGCGGCCAGGTCGACGACGCACGGGACCCCGGTGAAGTCTTGCAGCAGCACGCGCGCGGGACGGTACGCGATCTCTTTGCTCGAACGCGCGCCGGGCTGCCAGCCCGCCAGCGACGCGATGTCCTCGCACGTCACCGAGCGGCCGTCCTCGAAGCGCAGCAGGTTCTCGAGCAAGATCTTCAGCGAGTACGGTAGCGTCGCGAGGTCGTCGCGGCCGACGGCGGCCAGCCGGAAGTAGGTGTAGGGGCGGCCGCCTACCTGGAGGGTGTCGCGCGCCGAGAAGCTGTCCGGATGCGTCGTCATGGCTCTGCTGCGTTCGGCGCGGCAGGCTCGCCCTGCTGCCCTGCGTCCGTCCACATTTTGTTGACAGTCGTACCGTTCTGGTGGACAGTGGCAGGGTGCGGCGAGACGACCTGCGGCCGGCCCTGTTCGGCACCGCGACCCGCGACCGGGTGCTGATCCGGCTGGCGCTGTCCGAGAACGGGCTGCACGTGCGCGAGCTGGCCCGCCAGATCCAGACCAGCCCCAACGCCGTGCACCGCGTCGTGATCGCGCTCGAGCGCGCCGGCGCCGTCGTCTCGCGCCCGGTCGGGACGACGCGGATCGTGCTGCTCAACCGGCGCTGGTACGGCGCGGTCGAGCTGCGCGCGCTGCTCGAGCGGCTCGCTCAGGCGTATCCGGAGGTCGACGCGCGCGCCCGCACCTTCCGCGAGCGGCCGCGCCGGATCGGGAAGCCGCGCTGATGCTCGCCGACGGCGCGGCGCTGGTCGACGTCGCGTTCGCCGCCTGCACTGTGCTGGCGCGGGCCGGCGAGACGGCCGTGCTCTGCGGCGGGAGCGCGGCCGCCTACTACGTCCCCGACCTCTACCAGTCGCTCGACGTCGACTTCGTCGTCGAGATCGGCGCGGCACCGCACATCGTCGACCGCGCGCTGGCGGCGCTCGGCTATGCGCGCACCGCCGAGGGCCACTACCGGCATCCGTCGCTGCCGTACGCGCTGGCCTTTCCGATCGGGCCGTTGGCGATCGGCCGCGAGCTGGTCACCAGCTGGCGCACCGAGCGCCGCGGCGACCTGCTGCTGCACGTCTACACGCCCGCCGACGTGGTGCGCGACCGCTTCCTCCACTACTGGGCCTGGGGCGACCGGACCGCGCTCGACGTCGCCCTCGCGGTCGCGCGCGCACATGCCGCCGAGGTCGACCTCGACGCGTTCGCAGCCTGGACCCGGCGCGAGCTGGCCGCCGACGCGTCGTACGATCCCTCTCGAATTGGGCGGTTCTTGTCGGCCCTACAATGAAGTTTCGCGCCGCGGTTGGAAGATGACGGTCCCAAGGGACGCTCCCCGCCTACGGAGTAAGCAAGCTGCCGTGTACGAACGCACTCGCCTCTGGTTCCTGACCGGCGTTATTGCCGCTGTCGCCCTCTCGCTCGGATCGGCCGCCGTCCCGGTGCGCGCCGCCGACGAGGACCCGAATCTCGCGCGCTTGATGATCCCGTGCTATCAAGCACTGCGCGCCGAGGAGACCGTTCGCCCGCGGGTCTACGCGCATTCGCCCGGACTCGCGGGGGCGCACCAGACCATCGTCAACGCGCTCAAGACGAACTCGCGCTGCAGCACGACGCTCAGCCCGATGGCGTCGATGCACTTGGCGACCGACGCGTTCTTGTGGTCGCTGCTGGCCGAGGACGAGCAGCTGCTCGGGAGCTCCACCTGGCACCACAGTCTCGACGTGGCCGACAGCCTGCTGTCGCGCTGCATCGTCGACCCCGCCCTGATCAAGAGCGGCGTCAGCTCGCGCTGCCAGAACCAGCGCTCCTTCAACATCGCGTTCGCCCGCGAGCCGTACGGCAACGACCCGTGCTTCCGCGCGCAGCAGGCCGAAACGATGGCATCGGATCTGCTCAGCGGGACCACCATCGACCAGGCACGCACGCAGGCCGGCTTCAAGGCCGCCAACGACGGGTTGGCCGCCGCCGACAAGTGCCAGTCGCCGCCGATGAAGCTGGTGAACCAAGCCTACCTGCTCTCGCTGCGCGGCGAGGCCGAGCACGATCTCGACATCCCCGGCTGGGACCACACCTTCCGCGATGCGGACGACCTGCTGACTCGCTGCGCGACCACCCTCGGCCGGCTTCCCGGCAACGTCGCGCGCAACTGCGCGACGCAGCGCACCTCGAACGACCAGCTGGTCCAAGAGTACCGCGACGAGGCCAACGCGCCGGCGGGGCAGACGTCGCCGGTCACCTACACGACGCTGCCCTGGCCGTATCCGGTGCGGGCCGGCTTCAACCCCGACCAGCTCTCGACCAACGACCCGTTCGCCAAGACGGTCGACTACGACACGTTCGCCGCGATCGGGAGCGTCGACGACCTGACCAAGATGTTCGACTTCGGCGCGGCGGGCGCGCCGTCGAACATGGATGCCAAGTTCTTCCGCGCCAACATGCTGCTGATCGCGGTCTCGCACAAGCACGACCAGCAGTGCGCCTCGCAGGCTCAGGACGTGCACCAGTTCGTCCCGCAGACCGCCGTCGGCGCGGGCGGAACGCTCCCCGTCGTCGTCGTCGACTACTCGCTGACGTGCCAGCCGCCGGGCGGCCCGGCGACGCCGGTGACGCTGGCGCTGCAGATCGCGCGCTCGGGCGGTCAGGTGCAGTTCATCGAGAACGGCATCCACCACCGCAGCCACTACTATTTGCCGGCGCCCCCGCGCCGGTGATCTAGACCGCCTCGGGCTCGAGGCGCTCGAATGCCGTGCGCGGATCACCGTCGAGGTATCCGCGCACTCGTAGCGCCGACTCGCCGGCCAGCAGCTCCCAGAGCGGCGGCACGACGAGCTCGCGCCGCCACGACGTCAGGTTCACCACGTCACCCAGCGTCTCAGGGCTGCGCGGCGCTTCGCGCGCGATCCGTTCGAGCGACGCGCGCGGCAGCAGCAGCGTCGTCGGCACGTCGTTGTCGGCCGCCAGCGCGCTGACCAGCACCGCCATCGTCGAGACCAGCGCTTCGCGCTGCGCGCCCAGCGGTTTGGGCGCGCGCTGCGGCAGCTCGTCTTCGGGGAGCGCTTCGCCGCGACGCACCGCCTCGACGATCCGCTCGCCCAAGTTGCGGCGCGCCCCGGCGTCGATCCGGCGCAGCTGCGAGAGCTCGTCGACCGACTTCGGCCGCAGTTGCACCAAGCCGACCATCACGTCGTCGGGCAGCACGTACTTGAGCGGGATGTTGCGCTCGCGCGCGTAGCGGTCGCGCAGGTTCGCCAACTCGTTGAGGATCCCGAGCTCGCGCCGGTTCATCCGCGCGTTCCCCGACACGCGTAGGTAGAACCGGCGCGGATCGGCGCGGTAGGTGTGCAGCTCGGTGAGCGCCGGCATCTCCTGCTCGGCCCAGGTCTCCCGGCCGCGCGCGGCGAGCCGCACGCGCAGCCGGTCTTCGAGATCGAACAGGTGGCGCACGTCGTCGACCAGGTACTCGACTTGCTTGGGCGTGAACGGTCGCGTGCTCCAGTCGCTGACCGTCTGCGACTTGCGCAGCGTCACCCCGCACAGGTCGCGCACCAGGTCGAGCAGCGAGATCGACAACCCGTAGCCGACGAACGCGGCGGCGACCTGCGTGTCGAAGACCGCTCGCGGCAGCTCGCCGTACGCGTCGGCGAAGATGCGGAGGTCGGAGGACAGCGCGTGGCCGACGACGCGCGCGCCGGCCAGGGCGTCGATGAGCGGCCGCAGGTCGCGCAGCGCGAGTGGGTCGACCAGCGCGACGCCGTCGTCGAGCAACAGCTGCACGACCATGAGGTGCGGCGTGTACGACTTCTCGGTGTGGAACTCGGTGTCGAGCCCGACCCGCGACGAGCGCGCGACCCGTTCGCACACGTCCGCCAGCGCTTCGGGCGTGTCGGCCAGCGACACTGGCTGCCCGGCGTGATGCGCCGGGTTCACGGTCTCACCGGGCGCGTGGTGGGGTGGGCCGGGAACGGGTTGAGCGGGTTGAAGGTGACGTGCGGGCGCGGGCGGCGGTGCGGAAAATGAATGTGATGTCTCTCTCCGTAGGCTTGGACCGGGGCGACGACGTGGTCCTGAAAATAATCCGACGCGGCATCGCCGAACACCGCTAGGACGGTACAGATCGGGATCGCGACCGCGCACATCGTGTAGATCTGCACGTAGATCGGAACGCGCAGCGCCGCCGCAGTTTGGGTCGCGATCGTTCCGCCCAAGCCGGGGATGATCCGGACCGCGATCAAGAACATCGGCGAGCCGATCCGAAAGTGCTTCGCCCAGGCCGGCAGCCGTTCGACGTTCTTGCGCACGTCGAACGCGCTCGACGTGCGCAGCGCGACCGCGTATCCGAAGATCGCGGCCAGCACGAGCCCCACCGCATTGACGATCGAACCGCCGACGGGACCGAACAGGACGCCGTTCATGATCGCCAGCGCGTCGGTGACGGAGAACGGCGCCGATGCGACAACGGCGAAGACGATGATGGCGAGCACGACCGCGAATGGTCCGAGTTGACCGAGCGCATACTCGACCCAGGGGCGGTGCGAGACGACGAACGCCGCCAGCGCAAACGACGCCACCAAGATGGCGACCGCCTCCACGCGCCGCAGCACTCGCCCGATAGCTGGATTCACCTTCGGTGGTTCTTTGCGGACCGGGACCCTTCGCCTCCGCCGAAACCGGGGTTGACCCGACTCTCGGGTGGCGGTACGATAGCTGAACCTCGAGGGAAGATTTGCACCGCGCACGGGAGGGCGGCTTGACGTCGCAAGATCCACCCGGGTCCAAGGCACCGACCGGCAGACTGCGCGCCGGGCGGTGAGCCGACAACGAATCTACCAGCGCAACGAGTGATCCAAGGATAGGAGGGCGGCATCAGCTCGATAGCCGAGAATCCACCGAAGGAACCGCGGTCGTAGCGACCGGCAACGCCGATCGCGACGACGAACACAGAACGAAGAAAAAGGAGAGGCCACGCCGTCGGGCGTGGCCTCTTTCGTCGTGACCGCGATCATGAAGTGCGCGTGAATGCGCGCCGCACGACTACTTCTTAGTGGTAGGCGGCCAGTTGGACGCTGGTCGCGCCGAGCGCCTGCGCGAGGTCGTAGTGCGCTTGGTCGGCGATGCGGTGATAGTTGCCGTCGGCCGACGCACCGTACTTCTGGTCGATGTCGTCCATCACTTCGGCGTGGATCTTGTGGGTGAGCAGATGGTCGAGTTGCGTTCCTTCGTAGTACGTTCCGTCGACCAGCCCGAGGCCGACGACGCGCTTGGCGAGCACCGCGCCGTGCAACATCGGCGACGGGAACTTGACGCCGGCCGCCGTTGCGATCTTGACCGCGTCGTTGACGGCGAAGTTCTGAACGGTCACGAACGACGCGACCTTCTCTTTGCCGTACTGCTTGGTGAGCTTGGCGACTTCCGCGTTGGCCGTCTTGGCGCCGGCGAGCGCGGTCAGCGCCTTGACGATCGAGAAGTTTCCGGCCGGTCCGCCGGCCGTGACCAGCGAGATCGTGGCCTGCAAGTCAGGCGCGCCGTTGTAGGTCACGCCGTCGCCGCCGGCTTTGCCCTTGGGCATGCCGTGCTCCATCCCGCCGGACATCATGCCGCCGGACATGGAACCCCCGGCCATCGGGGCCGGCGACGACATCGACTGTGCGAACGCCGGCGTAAGGGAACAGACGGTCAGCGCCACGCCGACCGCAAGGGTTGAGAGTCGTTTGATCAAGGATGCCTCCTGGGTTTTTTGAGTCCAGGAAAGCGAACGTCGCTGGACTCAGCCCGGATTGAGCTTGCCCGGCTCGAGCTTGCCGATTGAGGAGCGGTCGCCCGGTTCGCTGCTTGCCGCAGTGCCGAGGAAGGCGTCAAGGATCTCGAGGCCGACCGTCGGGCTGACGGCGCGCAAGCTCAGCGCCAGCACGTTCGCGTCGTTCCACCGCCGCGCGCCCGCCGCGGTCGGCGCGTCGCAGCAGAGCGCTGCGCGCACGCCGCGCACTTTGTTCGCCGCGATCGAGATCCCCGTGCCGGTGTAGCAGCAGACGATCCCGACGTCGGCGCGGCCGTTCGCCACTGCTTCGCCGACGTTGCGACCGATCGATACCCATTCGACGTCGTCGCGATCGCCGGGGCGGCCGTCGCGAACGTCGTTGCTCGCGACGCGCAGCGCGCCGAAACGGTCGGCGGCGATCCCGCGGCGCTCGAGCTCGGCGAGCAAGGCGTCGGTCAGTGGTCCGATGTCATCGGCTCCGATCGCGCAGCGCATCAGGCCACGACTATTCGCGAACGGCGACCGCCTCCGCTTCGGGCGGCGCACCGGCTGGCGCCCCGGTCGCGGCGAGCGCGAGGAGCACCGAGGCCGCAGCGATCAAAGGAAGGTCCATGCAGCACGTCAACGCGCGGCGCCCGCGGCGAGGTTCCGATGGCTGACCCGGCGGCCGATCCGCGCGACGAGGTCCGTGACGCGGCGACGGTCATCGTCGGCCGCGACACGACCGCGGGCGTCGAGGTGTTCATGGTGCGGCGGCACCCCGGCGCGGCGTTCCTCCCCGATCGCTACGTCTTTCCGGGCGGGCGGGTCGACGACGCCGATCGTACCGAAGCGGCGCGTCACGTTCGCGGTTCGGCCGGCGAGATCGAGCCGGCGTACGTGCTGACCGCCGCGCGCGAGACCTTCGAAGAGGTCGGGCTCCTGTTCGCGAGCGGACCGGTCGACGACGCAGCGCTGCCGGCGCTGCGCCGCGCCGCCAACGCCGGCGAGATCGGCTTCGGCGCGTTGCTCGAACGGCTCGGCACTACGGTCGACGCCTCGCAGCTGCGCTACTTTTCGCGCTGGATCACGCCGAAGGCCGAGATCGCGACGCGGCGCTTCGACACGCGTTTCTTCGTCGCGCGTGCGCCGCGCGACCAGGTCGCGGAGGCCGACGCCGCCGAGGTTCGCGACGGGCGCTGGATCACAGCGCGCGACGCGCTGGCAGCGAACGCGCGCGGCGACATCAACCTGATCTTCCCGACCGTCAAGCACCTCGAACGGATCGCGCCGTACGCGACGGTCGACGAGCTGCTGGCGTTCGCGGCGACCAAGCCGATCGTGACGGTGACGCCCGAGGTCCAGCCCGGCCCGCACTTCATCATGATCGCGGAGCTCGAGAACGCATGGTGACGCTGAGCCCGCGCGTCGGACGGCTGCGCGCGAACAACCCGTCGCCGCTCACGCTCGACGGCACCAACGGCTACGTCGTGCGCGTCGGACCGCGCGCGCTGGTTGCGATCGATCCCGGTCCGGTCGACGATCGCCAGCGCGACGCGTTCCTGGCGGTCGTGCGCGATGCCGACGCGTCGTACGCGGCGATCTTCGTCACCCATGGACACCCCGATCACTATCCCGGCGCCGCACCGCTGGCCGCCGCGACCGGCGCGCCGGTCTACGCGCACCCGCAGGCGCGCTTCCCGCACGATCGTACGTTTGCCGATGGCGAGCAGATCGCGTTCGGCGACGCGTCGTTCACCGTGCTGCACGCGCCCGGTCATGCGCCCGACCATCTGGTGTTCGTCCTCGACGACGAGCGCGCGCTGTTCACGGGCGACGTCGTGCTCGGCACGGGTACGGTCGTCGTCGCGCCGCCGGGCGGCGAGATGCGCGCCTACCAGCGCACGCTGCGCCGTCTTCGCGACAGCTACGCCGACGCGAGTGCGATCTACGGCGGACACGGGCCCGAAGTGCGCGACGCGCTCGACAAGCTCGTCGAGTACATCGCGCACCGCGAGCTGCGCGAGCGCGCGATCCTGGCGGCGCTCGACGGCGGCGGCGCGACGATCCCGGCGATCGTCGAACGCGTCTACGCCGACGTCGACCGGCGCCTGTGGCCGGCCGCCGGCCGCCAGGTCCTCGCGCACCTCATCGCGCTCGAAAGCGAAGGCCGCGTACGTTCCGAGCCGCTGTCGCGCGAGCCGACGCCGGCCGAAGCCGCGCTGCTCAACCCCGACCTTTCGCGCCTCGACGAAAACCTCGGCGCCGACGTGATCCGCGCCGAGCTCGGCTACGGCACCCGCGAGCCGCTGCTCCTCTATACCGTCAGCTGAATGCAAACCGCCCGCTAGGAGCACACGTGTCGAATACCGGTCTTTCCAAACCACGTCTCAAGCGGATGCGCCGGGTCTTGTCCGGCTATGTCGAGCGCGGCGAGGTGCCGGGACTCGTCGCCGTGGTCGCCCGCGACGATGACGTGTTCGTCGAGGCACTCGGCGCGCTCGCCCTCGACGACGCGCCGCCGATGCGCAGCGACACGATCGTTCGCATCGCCTCGCTCGCCAAGCCGATCACGGCGGTCGCGGCGATGATCTTGGTCGAAGAGTGCAAGCTGCGACTCGACGCGTCGATCGATCCCTGGATCCCGGAGTTGGCGAACCGCCGCGTGCTGCGCAGCCTCGACTCGGAGATCGACGACACGGTCCCGGCCGAGCGCGCGATCACGTTGCGCGACCTGCTGACGTTCCGCCTGGGCTTCGGCAGCGTGATGGCGCCGCCGGGGACATATCCAATCCAGCGGCTCGTCCACGAGTACGCGATCGGCGGCGACGGACCGCCGGTCCCGACGCGCGCACCGGCGACGGACGAGTGGATTCGGCGGCTTGGCTCGCTCCCGCTCATCGCGCAGCCCGGCCGCACCTGGATGTATCACGTCGGCGCCGACGTGCTCGGGCTGCTGATCTCGCGCGTGTCCGGACAGTCGCTCGGGAGGTTTCTGCACGAACGCCTCTTCGCACCGCTCGAAATGCGCGACACCGGGTTTTGCGTTCCGGCCGAGAAGCTCGACCGGCTCGCGACGTCGTATACCGTCAACGCCGCGACCGGCGCGCTCGACGTCTTCGACGACCGAGCGAACAGCGCGTGGCATCCCGAGCCGCCGTTCGAGTCCGGCGGCGGTGGACTCGTCGGTACCGCCGTCGACTATCTCGCCTTCTGCCGGATGATGCTGAACCGCGGGCGTTGCGGACGCAAGCAGGTTCTGTCGCGCGCGAGCGTCGAGCTGATGACCCGCGATCAGCTGACGCCCGATCAGCGGGCCGGCGCCGAGATCTTCTTCGGCGATTACCGCAGCTGGGGATTCGGGATGTCGGTCGACGTCAAACGCGACGACCTGTTTCACGTGCCGGGACGGTTCGGCTGGGACGGCGGGCTCGGAACCACGGCCTACACCGATCCGTCCGAGCGAACGATCAGCATCCTGTTCACCCAGCGCGCGATGACCTCACCCACACCGCCGCAGCTGTTTACCGACTTCTGGACCCTCGCCTACGCTGCGATCGCGTGACGCTCCCCGACGCGGTTCAACGCAATGCGGTCCCTGGTCCCGAGCGCCTGATCTCCCTTTATAGCAGGACGAGCAGGCACATCGAAGCAAGTAAGCCGGAGCCAACCTTTGGGGAGTGTGCCGTTGGAACCGCATCTTGAGACGTATGACGCGATCTCGTTCATCACGTGCGCGATCCGAGTCCCGACGGGATGGAAGTCGCCGTTACTTGCATCGGACGCCTTCGAGCCCGAGAGACCGCCTCGCGGATCGCAGGCGCAGTCTCGCGGTGAGAACGACCTAGAATCTGAAATCAAGACGTATGCCAACTTGGTCAAACATTTTGCGTCGATGCAGTCCCGGCTCATATCACTGGGAGAGTTTGGGACACGCATTCAAGAGCAATTCGCCGCGCAAACTGCCGCCGCGGATGCTGACGAACTGTTGCGGGCGCAGCAGCCTTCTGGGATGCTACAGCCGTACCGGCTGCGGTGGCTGGACTCGCCCTACTTTCCGTTACCGACTTCGCGGTCTGCGGAGGAAACCTCGACCGTCGTTTCCTTCGTCGCACCTGGGCGCTCGGACACGCCGCCGTGGCGCGAATACTTGCTCGAGACCAACGAGATGCAGGACGCCGCCTCGGCCGGAGACCGCGTCGTTTCATACGATGAATATGCGACGATCTTTGACGTACTCGGCCTGCTTGCTCAACGCCGATCTCTCATATCGCCGACGGCGCAACGCCGGCTGTGCAAGATCGTCCTACCATGGGGCCGCTGCCGATTCTCACTGACGAACGGTGAGACCTCGCGATCCTATCTCCTCGTTCCGGTCGTTACGCTGTTGGGACGGCGGGCGACATCCCAGTTCCGGCGGACGTTCACGCTGACGCTGTTCCTCATGCCGGACACCTCGAGCATCGACCCTCCGCTGGCTCTGGTCGATCTCGCGGCGATCTGTCAGCAGGCCGTCTGGAGCCAAACGAGCCCACCCCTTCCAAGACTTTGCGTCAGCGAGGGGTTGACGTTGGGCGGCCCGCTTCAATCGCTGATCCCCAGCGAAGGCGGCCACCTACTCAACATCTTCGACGCCGTGCTCGCAAAAGTGATCGAGTTGCTCGGCGTCGAGACAACGGTCGGAAGCGTTAACTCGGTTCAAACGCTGATCGCGGTCAGCCGAAAACACTCGGTCATCGTCGGCAGCGGACTTCATGTGGCCGGAGAACACAGCTCGGAAATTTGGAGTGAGTTGACGAGGCGAGAGAATCGCGAGCTCGCGGAGCAGCTCGGCAGGCTTCTGAGTGTAAACGCGGCTCGGCAGGGACGTGAATGGCTCGTCGGCGGAGACGGATTCCGCCTCGAGAAGATGCGCGTGACGAATCCGTACGAAGAAGATGTCAGTACGATCGTTCTCTACAACCCCATGTCGCGCTTCATGGTCAACATCATGCCGAAGAGCCACGACTGGTTTCCGATTGCGTCGGTGAAGTTCGGAGTGTCGTGGCTCAACCTGCTGGCCGGAACGCTTGGCAGCATTAAAGAGATCTTTCGGTCTTACCGGTACGAGATCGAAGATTTTCGGAATCGAATCGAACAGCTTGGAAACGATGAGGATCCTGGCACGCTTCTGAAACTCGTTCATAAGAGCACGTTGACCATTCTCGAAGAGATCGACGTCGTTTATTCGTTTGACCTCGTCACCCCAACGTACAGGGCCGCGCACACGCGCATCCTCGAAATGGAGAACATCGCCGACGAGCGGGCTAATCTCATGCGTGAGCTCGAGATCATGACCGCACTTCTTCGCTCCGAAGAGACGGACCGATTGAATCGGAAAATCGTGCGCAGCACAAGCAGCACCGATGAACTGACCTTGTTCGTTGCCGTCTCAGCGCCCTAACCGCGATGTTAGTGGCAGACGGCCTTATCGACTTCTATCATCGAGGTTCGAGCGGCGCATTCTTTTGGAGCATCGTATGGGACGTCCTTATTGGAAGCGCAGCGTTAGCGGGTTGGCTGCTGCATCGCATACGATCGAAGAGCCAGTAGGAAGCGCGAACGCCGCTTCTCGTTGGCGAAGTGTCACGTTAGCCGATAGCAAGCACGACCTTGCCGAACTGCGCGCCCCTGTCGACGGACTCGGCGGCCGCGACGACGTCGTCCATCGCGTAGACCTTGTCGACGGCGGGCTTGAGCGCGGAGCCCGCGCCGGGCGGCGGGGCGAAGAACGCCAGCATCTCGGCGAAGTCGCGCGGCGAGCCCATCGATGTGCCGAGGATGTCGAGCTGTTTCCAGAACACCGAGTACGGCCGCACCTTCGCGTCACCGAGCGTTCCGCCGTAGACGACGACGCGCCCGCCGTAGCGGGTGACGTTGATGGCTCTCGACAGCGTGTCGCCGCCGGCCGAGTCGACGACCAGGCTCGGGCCGCCGTCGACCGCGGCGACCTCCTTCTCCCACTTCTCGTTCGCTTTGTAGTTGATCGCGACGTCGGCGCCCATCGCGGTCGCGCGCGCGAGCTTCTCGTCGCTCGATGACGTGACGATCACCTTCGCGCCGATCTTCTTGGCGAACAGCAGGCACATCGTCTGCACCCCGCTGCCGATCCCCGGCAGCAGCACGACGTCGTCTTTGGTGCAGCCGCCGCGCGAGACCAGCGCGCGGTAGCCGGTGAGTCCTGCCAGCGGGAACGCGGCCGCTTCGTCGTCGGTCAGCGACGGCGGCGCAGGGTGAACGTTTTCGGCCGGGACCGCGATGTACTCGGCAAAGGTCCCCTGATGGGGCATACCGAGCACTTGCGCGGTCGGGAGCCACACCCGCTCGTTCGGTCCCCATCCCAGCGCCGGATCGATGACGACGCGCGTTCCGACCGCCGGCCCGCGCGAACCCTCGCCGTGCGCGGCGACGGTCCCCATCCCGTCGGAACCGGGGATGCAGGGCAGCTCGATTCGCGGGTAGAGCCCCTGGCTGATGAAGACGTCGCGGCGATTGAAGGCCGCGCGCGCGATCTTGACCAGCGTCTCGCCGGGGCCGGGCACCGGGTCGTCGACCTGGTCGACGCGGAAGTTGCGGGGACCGTTCTCGCGGTCGATCTCGTGGAGTCGGACGGCTCGCATCCGGGCTGCTACGCGCCGAGCACCGGGAGCGCCTACCGCGCATCGTGAACACCGCCTCGAAGGATTTGGAGGGAAGTTGGATTTTCCGTCCGTCAGCCTCGGGCCGCCGATCGCCAAACGACTGTCCCGGCTCGAGGTCCAGATCGAGGCCAACCGCTGCCTGAACTGCTACGACGCGCCGTGCACGCGCGCGTGTCCGACCGCGATCGACGTGCCGCGGTTCATCGGCCGCATCGCCACCGGCGACTTGACCGGCAGCGCGCGCACGATCATGGACGCCAACCCGGTCGGCGCCAGCTGTGCGCGCGTCTGCCCGACCGACCAGCTGTGCGAGGGCGCGTGCGTCTACAACGCCGACCACAATCCCATCCGGATCGGTGACTTGCAGCGCTACGCGACCGACTGGGCGATCCGCGAGAACGCGGTGCTGTTCGAGCCCGGTCCGCCGTCGGGCAAGCGCGTCGCCGTCGTCGGCGCGGGACCGGCCGGACTTGCCGCCGCACGCGAGCTGGCCCGCTGGGGACACCTGGTGACGATCTACGAGCGCGACGATGCGGCGGGCGGGCTCGACACCTACGGGATCGTCCCGTTCCGCTTGCCGGCCGAGATCCCGCTGTGGGAGGCGGAGCAAGTGCGCGCGCTCGGCGTCCACATCCACACCGGCGTCACCGTCGGTCGCGACGTCGATGCCGAATCGCTGCTGGTCGGCTACGACGCCGTGCTGCTCGCGGTCGGGATGGGCGCGGTACCGAAACTCGGGATCGAAGGCGAGAACGCGCCGGGGGTATGGGACGCGCTCGACTTCATCCGACTCGCGAAGTGCGGCGGCGACGTCGGCCTGCTCGGCGAGCGCGTCGCGATCGTCGGCGGCGGCAACACCGCGATCGACGCCGCGACGTGCTCGCGCCGGCTCGGAGCGCCGTCGGTCACGATGTACTACCGGCGCGGCGCGGAGCGGATGACCGCCTATGGTTTCGAGATCGAGTTCGCGCAAGTCGAAGGCGTCGAGTTCCGCACCTTCGTCGTGCCGAAACGGATCGTCGTCGACGACGGCCGCGTGACCGGGCTCGAGCTGCTGGCGACCGACCAGGGCGGTACGGCGCGGCCGCTCCCCGGCACGGAACACGTCGTCGCCGCCGACACGGTGATCCTCGCGATCGGACAGCAGCGCCACGTCGACCTGTTCGACGCGTTCGGCGTTGCGCACGACGTCAACGGGATCGCGACCGTCGACGACGCGATGCGCACCAACGTGCCGCGCGTGTTCGCCGCCGGCGACTGCACGTTCCAGCCCGGCGGGATCGACGCGATGGTGGTCGAGGCGGCGCAGCGCGGCAAGACCGCGGCGCGCAACATCGACCTGCAGCTGCGCGCGGAGGTGCGCTGATGGCCGACCTCTCGATCGATCTGGCCGGAATCCGCAGCCCGAACCCGTTCTGGCTGGCATCGGCGCCGCCGACGAACTCCGGCTACCAGGTGATGCGCGCGTTCGCGGCCGGCTGGGGCGGCGCGGTGTGGAAGACGCTCGCGCTCGAGCCGATCGTCAACGTGACGTCGCGCTTCGCCGGCCAGAACATCGGCGCGTACCGGATGGCCGGGATGAACAACATCGAGCTCATCACCGACCGGCCGCTCGACGAGAACCTGCGCGAGATCGCGGAGTGCAAGGCCGCCTATCCCGACCGCGCGATCGTCGTCTCGCTGATGACCGAATGCACGCGCGAGAGCTGGCACGAGCTGGTGCGGCGCTGCGAAACCGTTCCGGTCGACGGCTTCGAGCTCAACTTCGGCTGCCCGCACGGGATGTCGGAGCGCGGGCAGGGCGCCGCCGTCGGCCAGGATCCCGAGCTGATCACGATGGTGACGCGCTGGGTCAAGGAGGCCGCCCACGTTCCGGTCATCGTCAAGCTGACCCCGAACGTCACCGACGTGCGCTACCCCGCGCGCGCGGCGGCACAGGGCGGCGCCGACGCGATCAGCCTCATCAACACGATCAACTCGCTGATGGGCGTCGACCTCGACACGTGGCTGCCGATCCCGCACGTCGACGGAAAGTCGTCGCACGGCGGTTTCTGCGGACCGTCGGTCAAGCCGATCGCGCTCAACATGGTCGGCGCCTGCGCCAAGGACGCGCAGGTCGGCATCCCGATCTCCGGGATCGGCGGCGTCGCCGACTGGCGCGACGCGACCGAGTTCATGCTGATGGGTGCGAGCTGCGTGCAGGTCTGCACCGCGGTGATGCACCACGGCTTCCGGATCGTCGCCGACATGATCGACGGCCTCAACAACTACCTCGACGCGCGCGGGATCGCGTCGGTGCGCGAGCTGGTCGGACGGACCGTGCCGCGCTTCGTCGACTGGAACGACCTCAACCTCGACTACAAGATCGTGGCTCGGATCGACCCCGAGCTGTGCATCCGCTGCAACAAGTGCTACATCGCCTGCGAGGACGCGGCGCACCAGTGCATCGACCGGTCCGCCGACCCGCGTCTCGCGCCGGTCGTCGACGAAGAGCACTGCGTGGGCTGCAACCTCTGCCAGATGGTCTGCCCGGTCGAGCACTGCATCGAGATGGTGCGCGTCGACGCCGGCGACACCGTCCACACTTGGAGAGAGAAGCTACCATCGGTACCATCGTAAAGGGCGGGACGGTCGTCACCGCGACCGACCAGTTTCCCGCCGACATCCTGATCGAGAACGGGACGATCGCCGCGATCGCGCGCTCTGTGCCGAGCACCGGCCACGAGACGGTCGACGCCTCGGGCAGCTACGTGTTCCCAGGCTTCATCGATCCCCATACGCACCTCGACATGCCGTTCGGCGGCACGACGACGATCGACGACTTCGCCAGCGGCACGGTCGCCGCGGCGCTCGGCGGCACGACGACGATCGTCGACTTCGCGCTGCACACCAAGGGCGACTCGCTCGCCAACGCGCTCAAGACGTGGCACGGCAAGGCCGGCGGGAAGGCGGCGATCGACTACGCCTTCCACCTCACGATCGCCGACGGCCGGCCCGAAACACTCGAAGAGATCCCGCGGATGATCGAGCGCGAAGGCGTCAACTCGTTCAAGGTCTTCATGGCCTACAAGCACGTGCTGCAAGTCGACGACGAGACGATCTTCAAGGTGCTCAAGGCGGCGGCCCAGCACGGCGGCCTCGTGCAGGTGCACGCCGAGAACGGCGACGTCATCGAGGTCACCGTGAAGGAAGCGCTGGCGGCCGGCGAGACCGCGCCCAAGTACCACGCGCTGACCCGGCCGGTCGAGCTCGAAGCCGAGGCGACGTCGCGCGCGATTCGCCTTGCCGAGGTCGCCGGCGCGCCGCTGTACGTCGTGCACGTGTCGAGTGCGATGGCGGCCGACGCGATCAGCGACGGGCGCAAGCGCGGGCTGCCGATCTACGGCGAGACCTGTCCGCAGTACCTCGTCTGCGACACCAGCGACTACGACCGCCCCGACTTCGCCGGCGCCAACTACGTGATGTCGCCGCCTCTGCGCGAGAAGCGCGACCAGGCCGTGCTGCTGCGCAAGCTCAAGAACGGCGAGCTGCACGCGTTCGGATCCGACCACTGCTCGTTCAACAACTGCGGCCAGAAGGAACTGGGCCGCAACGACTTCTCGAAGATCCCCAACGGCGCGCCGACGATCGAGGACCGGGTGTCGATCCTGTTCGAGCACGGCGTCAACAAGGGCGTGATCGGGCTCAACCAGTTCGTCGCGCTGGCCTCGACCAATCCGGCCAAGCTGTTCGGGCTGTTCCCGCGCAAGGGCACGATCGCGGTGGGCAGCGACGCCGACCTCGTCGTGTGGGATCCGAACGCCACCCGCACGATCTCGGCGAAGACGCACCACATGAAGGCCGACAACAACATCTTCGAGGGGATGTCGGTTCGCGGTCGCCCGCGCTACGTGTTCTCGCGCGGCCGCAAGATCGTCGACGGCGAGAGCTTCACCGGCGCACCCGGCCAAGGGATCCACCAGAAGTCCGCGCCCTTCCGCCCCGTCCAGCTGTGAGGAAGTTTTCGTGAGCGACACCGACATCGTCCGGATCGGGCTGATCCAAGCGCACCACGACACCGACGGCGCGGAACCGGTCGAAGTCCACAAGCGCGAGGCGATCGCCAAGCACGAGCGGCTCATCCGCGAGGCCGCGCAGCGCGGCACGCAGGTCGTGTGTTTACAGGAGCTGTTCTACGGGCCGTACTTCTGCACCGAGCAGAGCCCGAAGTGGTACGAGGCGACCGAGCCGATCCCCGACGGTCCGACGACGCGCCGGATGCAAGATCTCGCCAAGGAGCTCGGGATCGCGCTGGTGGTGCCGATCTACGAGCGCACGATCAGCGGCGTGTACTACAACACCGCCGCGGTGATCGACGCCGACGGATCGTTCCTGGGCATCTATCGCAAGCACCACCTGCCGCAAGTCGCGGCCGGCCCGGCGCCGTGCGGCTTCTGGGAGAAGTACTACTTCAAGCCCGGCAACGCCGGCTATCCGACGTTCCAGACGAAGTTCGCGCGAATCGGGGTCTACATCTGCTACGACCGCCACTTCCCCGAAGGTGCGCGGCTGCTCGGCCTCAACGGCGCCGAGATCGTCTTCAACCCGTCCGCGACGGTCGCCGGTCTGTCGGAGTATCTCTGGAAGCTCGAGCAGCCCGCGCACGCCGTCGCGAACGGCTACTACGTCGGCGCCATCAACCGCGTCGGCTACGAGACACCCTGGAACATGGGTGAGTTCTACGGCCAGTCGTACCTGGTCGACCCACGCGGACAGTTCGTCGCGGTCGGTTCACGCGACAAGGACGAAGTCGTCGTCGGCGACATGGACCGCCGCGTGATCGAGGAGGTCCGCAACACGTGGCAGTTCTACCGCGATCGTCGTCCCGAGACGTACGGCGCGATGGCCGAAGTGTGAGAGGTTCGAGGTGAAGCCGGCGGTCGACGAGCGGCAGGTCGAGAGTGACGGGATCGTCACCCTGACCGACGCCGCCGCGCGACAGGCGTCGACGAACTGGGATCTCTGGAACGACGATCTGCGGCCGTGCACGCGCACGGAACACTCCTGGGGCGCGTCGCGGTTCGCGAGCCTCTGGATCGGGATGTGTCTGTGCATCCCCACCTACTCGCTGGCCAGTGGGATGCTCTCGCTGGGGATGAACTGGTGGGAAGCGGTGCTGACGATCTTCGTCGGCAGCTGCGTCGTGCTGATCCCCATTCTCTTGGTCGCGCACGCCGGCACGCGCTTCGGGATCCCGTATCCGGTCTTCGCCCGGCTGTGGTTCGGCACGCGCGGCGCGCACGTTCCGGCGCTGGCGCGCGCGGTGATCGGTGCGGGCTGGTTCGGGATCAACTCGTGGTTCGGCGGACTGGCCCTCGACGCGATCCTGTCGCGCCTGGTGCCACCGTGGGCCGCGTTCGGCCCGCACGTGTTCGTCGCGTTCGGCGCGTTCTGGCTGCTCAACGTCGGGATCGCGATGCGCGGCCCGCAGGCCATCGGGCGGCTCGCAGCGTTCGCCGCCCCGACCCTCGGTCTCGCCGCCGTCGTCTTGTTCGCCTGGGGACTCAAGGCCGCGGGCGGACTCGGGCCGATGCTGGCCGCGCCCGCGACGCTGCACGGCGGCGCGTTCTGGAACGTGTTCTTCCCGTCGGTGATCGGCGTCGTCGCGTTCTGGGCGACGCTGGCGCTCAACATCCCCGACTACTCACGCTACGCGCGCTCGCAGGCGGCCCAGCTGCGCGGCCAGCTGGTGATGCCGTTCGTGATGGCGCTGTTCGCCTTCGTCGGGATCGCGGTGACGTCGGCGACCGTCGCCGTCTACGGCAAGCCGTTGTGGAACCCGGTCGACCTGATCGTGAAGTTCCCGACCGCCGTCGTGCTGATCGGCGGTATCATCGTGATCCTGTCGTCGATCACGATCAACGTCGGTGCGAACGTGATGGCGCCCGCGCGCGCGTTCGAGAATCTGTGGCCGCGGATGATCACCTTCGCCGTCGGCGCGGTGCTCACCGGGCTGCTGTCGCTGGTCATGCAGCCGTGGTACGTGCTGTCGACCTTCGCGACATACGTCTTCACCTGGCTCGGCACGTACGGCACGCTGCTCGGCCCGTTCGACGGAATCGCGATCGCCGACTACTGGCTGGTGCGCAACCTGCGGCTGGACTTGTTCCAGCTGTACTCACACGACGGCCGCTACGACTACGCCGGCGGCTGGAACCTGCGCGCGATCGGCGCACTGGTCGTCGGCTGGATCCCGCCGCTGCTCGGCCTCTGGATCGCCCCGCTGCATTTCCTGTGGAGCGGCGGCTGGCTGTTCAGCATCATCGTCGCCGCCATCGCCTACGCCGCCTTCATGCAGTCCGACCGCTCGCGCCTCACCGAGCCCGAGTACGACGAGATCACCGAGTTCCCGCCGGCCGCCCCAACCGGCTTCGCCCGCTTCGGCCAACCCGCCCGAAGGTAAGCGCCGCCAAACACAGGACGCACGCCCTGTTCCCTCCCGCGACTTGACGAAAAGGGAGCAGTTTAGTATATACATTGTATGTCCGGCCGTCTTCATTCCGAGTCGCAGCCGTCCCACCTTCCCGCGCGCGTTTTCAAGGCCGGCAACAGTCTCGCAATCCGCATTCCTAGCATAATTGCCAAGAGCATAGGCCTTGGTGAGGGGAGCGCGGTCGAAGTGGCACTTGAGGACGGAAGAATCTTGGTGAAGCCCTCGGCACCGCCGCGGTTAGCTGATCTGATCGAGCGGATCACACCGGAGAACGTCCATGGCGAAGCGTTCGAAAAGCTATCGGAACGCGAGCGCTGGTGACCACGTATATCCCGGACATTGGCGATATCGTTTGGCTATCGCTCGACCCTCAGGCAGGGCGTGAACAAGCGGGGCGTCGACCTTTCTTGGTGCTTACGCCGCGAGATTATAACGATCGCACCTCGCTTGCCGTCGGATGCCCGGTCACGACACAGGTGAAGGGCTACCCCTTTGAGGTTCCATTAGGCTCGAAGGCGACGATCAGAGGTGTCGTCCTCGCCGATCATATCAAGAGCCTCGATTGGAGACAACGCCGCGCGGAGCTGGCCGAAAAGGCTGATGAGAACGCAATCGGTTCGACAAAGCGGCTGGTCTCCGTCCTGCTGAGCCTCTAGGCTTACACCTTCGCGGCGTACGCCTCGGCGAGCTCGCCGACCGAGGCGTCGATCGTTGCCACGGCTTCGTCGATCTGTTCGTCGGTGATCGTCAAGGGCGGCGCGATGTGCAGCACGCTGTAACGGCCGAACGCGTACGCGCCGCGCTTCTTGAGCGCCGCGAACAGGGTCGGAATCGGACCGAGTGATTTGCCCTGCCAGGGAACGAGCGGCTCGCGGGTCGCGCGGTTCGCGACGAACTCGAGCGCAAAGAACGCGCCGACGCCGCGCACCTCGCCGACGATCTCGTACTTGTCGCGGATGCGTTCGAGGCCGGCGCGCATGCGCGGCTCGATTCGGTCCTTGGCGCGCACGTAGAGGTCGTCGTCGGCGTAGGCCTGCAGGGTCGCGATCCCGGTCGCCATCGCCAGCGGGTGGCCCGAGTACGTGTGACCGGCCGGCACCGGCTTTTGGTCGAACGCGGCGGCGTATTTCTCGCGCAGCAGCACGCCCCCGAGCGGTACGTAGCCCGACGTCACGCCCTTCGCGAACGTGATCATGTCCGGCACGACGCCGAACCGCTCGCCGCCGAATGCCGCACCGGTGCGGCCGAAACCCGTCATGACCTCGTCGAAGATCAACAGGATCCCGTGCGCGTCGCAGAGCGCGCGCAACCCCGCGAGGTAGCCGGGCGGGAACACGATCACGCCGTTCGAGCCGATCACCGGCTCGATCAGGATCGCGGCGACCGAGTCCGGATTCTCGGCGGCGACGACATCGGCGACGTGCGCGAGCGCGCGCTTCGTCTCCTCGGCCGGATCGGTGCTGTAGAACGGGCTGCGGTACGGATACGCGCCCCAGAAGTGGACGACGCCCGGCATCACGCTCGCCGGTTCGTTGAACCAGCGGCGGTTCTCACCGGTCAACGTCGCCGAGCCTGCACCCGAACCATGGAAGGAACGATAGCCGGCGAGCACTTTGCCGCGGCCGGTGATCGCGCGCGCAAACTTGACCGCGTCCTCGTTCGCCGCCGCGCCCGAGGTGGTGAAGAACACGCGCCCGCCTTCGTCGCCCCACGGCGCCAGCTGCACGAGCGCTTCGCCGAGCTCGGCGCGAACGTCGTTGAACCAGCTCGGTGGGCTGAAGCACAGCCGGTCGACCTGTGCGTGCATCGCCGCGCGAACCGCCGGATGTCCGTGGCCGAGGTTGACTGCGATCAGCCCGGAGGTCAGGTCGGCATAGCGGTTGCCGTCGGCGTCGTAGAGGTAGATCCCCTCACCCCGCACGATGACCGGCGGCCGCAGGTTCCCCTGGACCAGCCAGGGCGAGAGCACGTACCGAGCGTGCTTGGTAGCGAGCGCGTCACCGGTTGCGATCATCGGCGGAATCCTCCCATTCTTCCGCTACGCCGCGCGAGGATAACGCCCTCTTCGCCGCGCGCTAAGGATCGACGTCTAGCGACGATCGAGCACGGCGAAGAGGGCGGGTAGGGCGAGGTGGAAGTTCGGTAGGGCGGAGTGGACGATGGCGTCATCGCCGCGCAGCACGCGCGTCCCGTCGGCATCATGCAGCGAGACGCTGCGGGCGGCCGGATCGACGACGATCACGAGCGATGCGCCACCGGCAAGATAGATGTCAATCTTGTGCTCGATGTAATGGGGACGGTTTCCAGGCGAGCGAATCTCGATCGCGACGTCAGGCGCAAACGGCGGCGCCTGAAAATCGAGTCCCTCGAGCGGATCGAGCCGCACGTAGGACACGTACGCGATGTCGGGCACGAGGGGACGCCGAATCACGTTCGGCGGCGCGATGCGAAAACGCCACTCGGTTGCTACTTCGCCGCGCCCTTCGGCCCATGCGTCCAGTATGGCGGAGAGCTTCGTCTGAAGACGCGCATGCGTCCGAAACGGGCTCACTTTGCGCTCCGCGCGACCGAGAATCCACTCGGTCTCGGGCTCGGTTTCGGGCAGGACGATTTCGTGGATCGACATCGGTTCACGCATTGCTATCACGCGATCCCGCAAAAGAGCAATACCGCAATCCGAGCCCGTGACTCAAACCTCTGTATTTAAAGAGGCACTTCGAGGACCGCGAACATGTCGATGAGCGGCAACGAGAACCCGGGAAGTGCGGCGTGCTCGATTGCCTCGTTGGAACGCACGGTACGGATGCCGCTTGCATCGCGGAGCACTACCTCGCGCTGTCGTGGATCGACGACGATCACCAGCGACGAGCCGCCGCCGAGGTACACGCCGATCTTGTGTTCCAGGTGCGTTGAACGCCACCCCGGCGACAAGATCTCGACAGCCACGTCGGGCGCGAACGGCGGTAACTCGAGGTCGTCGCCTTCGAGGCCGCGCAGGCGCACGTACGAGACATACGCAACGTCGGGGACGAGCGGCCGGCGAATCTCGCCGGGCGGCGCGATGCGGAAGCGCCACTCGCATGCGACGTCGCCGCGACCCTTCGCCCACCGCCCGAGCCGCTCCGCGAACACGCGCTGCAGCAGCCCGTGGGTCCGCCGGGGGCTCACTTTGCGGACCGCGCGGCCGAGAATCCACTCGGTCTCGGGTTTGGTCTCGGGGAGGACGATTTCGTGGATCGACATCGGTTCACGCATTGCTATCACGCGATCTCGCGCGAAAGCAATACCTTATTGCCAATTGACCCAAACGCAGACCCAGCAGGGATTGATTGCGTTGCTTGATAAGGTTCGATAGAATGAACTATGGGCAAAGGCACACGCGACGATTTCGGTCGTGTGGGACCTTGAAGCGGCGAACGGCCGAATATCGGAAGCGCGTTTCGACGGTCGACCGCAGTATGCATCGCCTCCAATCAGTCACGGTGAGTGACACGAAAAAGCTACGGCGAATTCGGCGCGAACTCACAAATGCTCTTAGTGCTTTGGACCGTGCCGCCGGCGCTTGCAACTGGCTCGGCGAACACGCGCTTTCGGAAAATCTCCGTACCATCCGGTCCAGCCTGATTGCCGCTTACCCAGATCGCGAAGCTCACTCTAATGCGGACAGGATTCGAGAAGCATACGCCGCCCTCGGCCCGCTCTTGATCGAGGGATTCGACGTTCTGCGCGTGGCGCTACGGAGGGCCTGTCCCGATCGGTTGAGAGTACTCGAGGCGGGCCAATAGACCCAGCCCAAAGGGCCTAGTGCGGTTGACGTCCTCGACCGCCTTGACGTACGATCTCGCGAATGGCTCGCCTGGACACAGCGCAAATGCCCATGGCGGGCTTTTCGCTGTTGCCGCGGCGGTTACGCCGGGCTGGGGTTATTGCTGCGACGTAATGGAAATTGCTCTTGACCGAAGCCGTCCCGAGGACTTTCGGTACGCCGTCCGCCTCAGGGTCGGTAACCGCATTCGCCGCGCGACGGTGACTCTTGATCCGCGATATGAAGGATCCCATCGCAATTTACTGCTCGTAGAACTCCGAGTCGGTGAGTTGCCGCCAGCTTATCAGGAAGCTTTCGACGTCTTTACCCAACGCATCACTGCGCTTAAGGCACGTGGAAGAATTTCAACGGTTAAACAAGCCGTCGTAAAGATTGCCGACAACGAGTGGCGGGACGAGTATTACGCCATCGCCGTGCATAGGATGGGCCCTGTTCCCGTCTTCGTCCTGCCTACTCGACTGAAGGTTCCAGGGGTAGGGCTCGCCAGGGTCGCCGTCTTCCCTTCCTTGCCTGACATCTCGAGCGCGACGAAAACGAAGTCCACTTCAGGCACTCCGACGAGGATCAGTCCTCGCGGAGCCGTTGATGTTTTCGCTTCACTTGTGGCAACCGATGTCTCTCGCGTCTTGCTTTCCTACACCGAGGAGATCTTTCAGCACTTACACGAGATGGTCGATAAGCTGAGCATCATCGAGTCCGCGAACCGTATCCGTGAGATACGGAGGCTACTGAGCCAGTCGATTTGCGCCAAGCTCGACATCCTCGTCCCTGCTGTGGAAAAGTGGAAAATCTTCTGCCATCTCCAGGCCCGAGGGGAATTGGGAGCTCAGACAAAGCTAAGCGACTTCGAGACAACGGTTTGCCAGTGGTTCGCGGGCAACTCCGTCCTCATCGGCGAAGTGCTTCATCTGTCGAATGTTGCCCGATTCTGCTACCTCGAATTCCTGCAGGCCGCGGGACTGAAGATAACCGACGTAACCGACGACGACCGTAAGAGGCTGGACCATAAACTAGCTCGCCACGGCGTTTTGGGCGATCTCGATGGCTTTTGTGCACGATACGGACTCACCCATGAGGGGTTTGAGCAATCAGAGCTTATTGTGACATCGCGTGACTTATTACGATTGTACGAGCATTCATTCAATGACTTGGTGTTGACCAAGGTGACTGATCCAATGCTTGGCGCGCTGAAGCACTTCCTCGTCTTTCTTCAAGTTGTTGCACAAGAGAAGTCGAGCATACGAGGTCAATCGTCGAACGATTCTCGCGAAAAACCGGTTATCTTTCTTTCTCGTCGGACACAATCGGCCTTTGCCGACTTGGTAGCATCTATCATCCAAGATGGGATAACAGAGATATTCCCAGATGGGTCACGCGTGACGACCTTTGTCGGTACAGGTGGCGAACACCTCGAAAGGTCGATCAAGGCGAGAATCTGGCTGTCCGACAGCTTCCTCACGGTACTTCCGGAGCCGGAAAACATATCGACGACCGGACCGAACTGGATTTTCCGCGAAGCGGAACACGCGGTGTTATTGCGCAAGCCGGCAACGACAGTAGCGCGCGACATGTCAAGCATGAATCTGTGTCGTGCAGCTCTTGGACGACCGCAAGACGAGCCGCTGGCCCATGAAGTCGAATCGTCGGCGCGAGAGTTGCTATGCACGGAAACCATTGAGCGCATCTTCGACGGTTTTGCCATTGTCGCATCTGATGGCGCCGACCTCCGCAAAGTGCTCTACAAATATCTCGAGAGCTTGAATCAAACCAATGCCCGGACGCGGCGCGTCGCCCTGCTGACAACGTTTCTGCGAATGTTTGAGAGGAAGCACCTTGAAGTTTTCGCAGTGCTTAACGCAATGCTTCGTAAGGATGGAAGCCTTAGGACGGTGACTTTTAGCGCGGCGATGTTTCGATCTCATCGGCCTAAGTTTGTCAAGGAATCTGCTTTTAAGAGCGCTTGTGGGCGATGCAAGAAGACAGCGGTACGGGTGGGGGATCAGTGGTTGACACTAATCTCTTCGACTGGACGTTTTAGGGGCACGCCTCACTATGCATTCAACATTGACCGAATCGCGCGAGCTTTGACCGTCACGCCGGACGTTCCTGACGACGTAATTGCCAAGGACGTCGCGACAGCTCTCGATGCCGCAATGACGTAGACCAGCGCGCTACGTATAGGTCGCTGCTCCACCGGCCTGCGTAACTCCACCGGTGTCGCCTGCGCCGCCGCTCGCAGGCGGCGGAATGCTGCCGCCGAGGCCGAGCCAATGCTGCACGTCGGCCCACAGGTGCGCGATCAACGGGGGCGTGAACTCCCCGAACGCGATGATCGACGCCAGCGTGCGCTCCGTGCTGAGGATGAACGGGATACCGCATAGGACGAGGACCAAGCTCCAGCCGATGAGCGGGGCGAACGACCGCAGCGGGCTCGGTGCGACGACCGTGCCGCCGGCGTAGTCGCCGATGCGCCGGTGCGCCGGCAGCATCGCCATCACGCCGCCGATCAGCAACGCATCGACCGGGCGCAGTAAGCTGCGCAGGAATGCGCGGCCGAAACCGACGCGTCCGCCACGCACCGCATGCACGTGCAAGCCGAAGACCAGCTTCCAGATCGTCGTGCCGAAGAACGCTTCGGACAGCCACACGTAGACGAGCGCGATCGCTATCCCCGTCGCCAGCGTGACGTCGAACCCGCGTTGCGTGTTGGTCGGCAAGCCGGTGATGGGGTTGATGGCGATCAGCGAGTACATCAGCGAGGTCGCGACTCCGCCGACCAGCGCGATGTCGAAGACGAACGCGAACAACCGCGCGCACATGTAGCCGAAGGGATTGCCGACGACCGGCCGCGTCGTGACGGTCCAACCGCGCGCCGGCGGGATCACCGTCCCGCTGACCGGACCGCCCCATTGCGGCGTCGGCGGGACAGGATTCACGCGCGCCTGCGGCTGCGGTTGTTGCCGCGGCTGGGCCTGCGGCTGCGGACGCGGCGGGGGTTCCGGGCGCGGTGGCGGCGGCCGGTCGACCACGGCGTCGGGGATCTTGCGCGGGCCGGGCTGCGGCGGGGGTGCCTTCACGCGCGGCATCGCGACGGTCGTGTCGAGATCGTCGGGAGGGGGCTGCATCGTCAGCCGGCCGTTGCCTGGAGGTCCATGCGCCTTCGATCTACCGCCGCGGACCGCCCGGCGTTTCAGCCGCGGGCGGCTCCGCCGTGCGGCGCACTACACGAACCCGCTGGCGGCGGTGGCGCCCTTTTTGCGCAGCTCGGCCTGGCGCAGTTCGACGCGGCGGATCTTGCCCGAGCGCGTCTTCGGCAGCTCGGTCACGAACTCGATCTCGCGCGGATATTTGTACGGCGCGGTCACGCGCTTGCAGTGGTCCTGCAGCTCCTTGACCAGCAGGTCGCCGCCTTCGTTGCCCGGGCGCAGCACGACGAACGCCTTGACGACGTTGCCGCGGTCGGGATCGGGTGAACCGACGACGGCGGACTCGAGCACGGCCGGATGCTCGAGCAGCGCGCTCTCGACTTCGAACGGACCGATGCGGTACGCGCCCGACGAGATCACGTCGTCCGCGCGGCCGACGAACCAGAAGTAGCCATCCGCGTCGACCTGCGCGCGGTCGCCGGTGATGTGCCACTGGCCGCGCCGCGTCGCCTGCGTCTCGGCGTCGTTCTTGTAGTAGCCCTTGTAGAGCGACGGCGCGTCGGCGCGCAGGGCGATATCGCCGACCTCGCCCGGCTTGCAGACGTTGTCGTCCTCGTCGAGCACGGCGACGACGTAGCCCGGCGTCGGCTTGCCCATCGATCCGGCACGCACCGGCTGACCGACCAGGTTCGCGACGATCAGCGAGTTCTCGGTCTGGCCGTAGCCGTCGAGGATGGTGATCCCGAACGCCTTTCGCCACACCTCGATCACTTCGGGGTTGAGCGGCTCGCCGGCGCTCGCGCAGTGACGCAGCTTCGGCAGCTTCCAGCGGGTGCCGAGGTCAGGGATCTTGGCTTCGAGCCGGTACTCGGTCGGCGCTTGGCAGAGCACGGTCACGTCGAGGTCGCGGATCATGTCCATCCGTTGCTCGGGGACGAAGGGTCCGTCGTGCAGCACGATCGGCGCGCCGCACGACCACGGCCCGATCAGCACGTTCCAGAGCGACTTCGCCCAGCCGGTCCCCGCGACGCACCACACCAGGTCGTCGCGCTTGACGTCGAGCCAGCTCTCGGCTTGGATGCGCGTCGCCCACGTCCACGACACCGCGTGCACGACGCCTTTCGGATCCTTGGTCGTGCCGCTGGTGTAGACGATGAGCGCCGGATCGTCGGCGGTCGTCGGCTCGCCCGCCCACGGTGTCGCGCCCTCGACCAGCGGATCGACCGCGGTCCAGCCGTCGCGCGCGCCGCCGACGAGCAACCAGGTCGTCACGGTCGTCGCGTCGGGCCGCATCGCGTCGAACTCGTCGGCGTTCGCGATCTGGGCGACGACCGTGGTCGCGCCGCTGTGGTTGGCGCGGAACAGCAAGTCCTTCGCGCGCAGCTGCTCGGCGCTGGGAACCGCGACGGCGCCGATCCGCAGCGCGGCGGTCATGCAGAACAGCCAGTCGGGGATCTTCGGCAGCACCACGACCACCCGGTCGCCCTTGCGAACGCCGGCGTCGCGCAGCACCGCCGCCCAGCGCTGCGAGGCGTCGGCGATCTGGGCGAAACTGAAGTCGTGCTGCCGCCCCGCCGCGTCGACGAAGAGCAGGCCGCGCCGGTCTTCCTTGGCCAGCTCGTCGACGACGTCGCGCGCGAAGTTGAAGTTGGGCGGAATCTGCCAGGTGAACTCGCCGGCTGGGCTGGTTGCTTCGGCCATGTTCGAGGATTCGCAGCGCACCCCGGCGCACCCGCCCGTATGCCGTTCGATCCCGCCCGCGTGCTCCGCGCGTCGACCTTCCGCTATGGAAAGTTCCGCGCGCGCGGCGTCCCGGCGATCCTGTTCGGGGTCAGCGCCGTCGTGCTCAGTGCAGGCACGGTCCGCGCCCTTGCCGCGGCGGCACCCTCGCTCGCCGAGGTCGTCCGCGAGACCACCAAGCTCGTGCTGGCGGCCCGCGGCGACCGGGACGAGCAGCGCCGCCTCAGCGCCTGACGCAGACCCAGGGGTTCCGCGACTCGTCGCAGCGCAGCTCGACGAACTGACCCTTGCGCAGGCCGGCCAGCGCGCGCGGGTCGGCCATCCGTACGGCCATCGTCATCTCCATCATCATCCCCACGTGGGCGTGGTGGTGGATGAGCAGCAGGTTGTGCGGACGGTCGACCGAGACGACGTTGCCGTGGATCGCCGACGCGAACGCCAGCGCCGCGAGCATCACCACGGCGCGGTCAGCCGGAACACGATGCGGCGCGGCGCGTTCCACTGGGTCGTGTTGAAGCCATTGTTCACCTTGATCAGGTAGCGGTGGTCGAACAGGTTGTCGACAGAGAGCGTGTAGCCCAGCCGGCGGTGCGCCGGGTCGGCCGCCCGGCCGAACGCCGCATCGACGATCCAGTGCGCCGGAAGGCGTCCGTCTCCGTTCTCGAACTCGACCGGAAACCCGGTTCCGTACTCGGTCTGCAACGTCGCGAACGTGTGCAGGTCCGGGCCGAAGCGGCGGGTGTAGAACGCGTTCCCGGTCCAGGTCTGGTCGTGGTCCTCGGGCTGCAGGGTGAGGTCGTTCGCCGACCCGGGCGGGAACAGGAACGTGCCGCCCGAGACGCCCCCGGCTTCGGCGTGCGAGTTGGTCAGCGAGACGCCGCTGTCGACCCGCGCCGTGCTCGCGTCGAGCCGGAACTCGACCCCGCGCACGACGCCGACCGCGTTGTTGAACACCGCGAACAGCGGCGTGTTGTCGAGCTGGGTCGTGTCGAGCACGTTGACCGCCGTGCGGTCGAACGCGTTGACGTACGCGCGCAGCCCCGGTGCGAACGTGTGCGCGACGCCGAGCTCGACGTAGGTGTCGCGCTCGGGCTTGAGGTCGTAGACCGGCGTCGCCGTCGGCGAGGTCGCGGTGATCACCGCGTCGCGCCGGACGTCCTCGAGTCCCGGCGCAGCGTACAGCCGGCCGACGTACGCGTGCAGCACCGTGTTGCGCACGACCTCGTCGTTGATCTCCAGCCGCGGGCTGAGCTGCGAGCCCCCGACATAGCCCGTGCTGTGATCGTAGCGCAGCCCGGCGTTGACCGAGAGCTGCTGCGTTGCCGTCCACTTGTCTTCGACGTACGCGCCGGTCTGCGTTCCGCGCGCGGCGGCGTCGTCGACGAAGCTCGGCGCACCCGGGAACACGATCAGATCGTTCGAGCGCAGGTTCTCCTGCTGCAGATCGACCCCGACCTTGACCGCGTGCCGGTCGCTGGAGCGAAACGCCGACACGCGCAGTCCGGCGTAGCTCGCGACCCGGTCCTGGCGCAACCCGTTCTGCGGCGTCGTCGTGCCGTCGTCGTTGACGACGAACGCCTGCACGTCGCGGTCGAGGTCGCCGTCGTAGGCGATCCGGTCCCAGCGCATCCACGGGACGACCCGTACGTACCCGTTGCCGTCCCTCGAGGTGTGCGTGAACGACAGGCTCGCGAAGCGATCGTACTCCTGCTGCACGTCGTCGGTGCCGGGGACCGAGACCAGCGGCGAGTCGGGATCGTTCGCGCTGGTGTTGATCGGGATCTGGAACGACGCGTACTGGTTGGAAAGGTCGAACGCCAGCAGATCCTGCTCGCTCATCGGCAGCGCGATGCGCAGGAACTGATCGGCGCTCGCCGACGCGTCGTGCTGCGCGTCGAGCGTCGGCGTGTCGAGCCCGCGGTCGGTGCGCGAGCCGTTGAGCGCAAGCGAGAACTGCGCGCGCCCGGCGGTGAAATGCTCGACCAGGCGCGCATCGTCGCTGCCCTGCTCGCCGGCACCGAGCGTGATCGCGCCGCCGTTGGCGCCGGTCAGCTCCGTTCCGCCGCTGACGACGTTGACGACCGCGCCTTGGCGCGAGCCGCCGAACTCGGCCGGGAACGCGCCGGTGAATATCTCGACGGCGGCGGCGTTGCGCGGATCGATCAGCTGGCCGAAGTTCGAGCTGGTCGACTGCGGCAGCGGCGCGCCGTCGAGCTCGTAGGTGAGCCCGTGGAAGCCGTGTGCGACCGGTTCGTCGTACGAGAACTGCACGATTCCCGGCACCTGCTCGACGATCGAATCGAGCTTGTCGTTGCGCGGCAGCGCGGCGAGCCGCCGCGCGCTGAAGGCATTCTCGGCGACCGGCGTTCCGCGCACGGTCGTCGACGACGCCGAGGTCTTGCCGATCACCGGCGTCGCGACCAGCGCGACGGTGACGACCGCGTCACTGGCGACGTCGACGCTCGTCGAGGCGGTGCCCTTGGGGGTGTTCGCGCTGAGCGAATAGTGTCCGAACGGGACGCGGGCGAACGCGAAGCGGCCGTCGCCGCCGGTGGTGGTGGTGAGCGTCGTGCGCTCGCCGGTCAGGGTCACCGGCGTCTGCGCGATCGGCTTGTTGTCGCCGCCGGTGAGCACGCCGCGCACGCTGCCGACGACGTCGGCACGGGCGGGCGCGAGAGTGGCGCCGAGCGCGAGCCCGGCGAACGCGACGGCGGCCAGCGCCGCGCGCGAAAAGGTGAACACGAGAAAAATCTCCGGAAGGGAAGTGACGGCGCTCCGACGCCGCGGTCGCACCGCCGCGTCGGAGGATGATCGAGTCGCGTGAGGGGCGCGTGAAATCGCGCCCGCGCCGTCAGCGGCCCGGAGGTGCGCGCGAGGGGCGGCGGCGCGCGAGCCGCACGCCGGCCGGAACCGGGACGAGGGCGCGCCGGCCGAGCCACGGCGCACCGGCGCCGGGGACGAGCCGGCGCGGCGGCGCGAGCAGCGCGACGACGAGCCGCTGCGCGAACGACAGAACGAAGCGCGATAGTGCGAGCAGCGCGCCGGCGCCGAGCACCGCGCTGGCGGCGAGGAAGAGCGCCGCAACGTACGGCGTGAGCCCCGGGGCGCCGTCCATGACCAGCGCGCCGCCGAGCGGAACGGCGGCGATCGCCGCCAGTGCCGCGGTCAGCGGCCCCAACTGCAGCCCGACGATCATCCGCGCGGCCGCGAAGGCCAAATCGGCCGGCCGCGGCCGCAGCGCGAGCACGATGAGTAGCGCTGCGACGTAGAGCGCCGCGGCCGCGATCGCGGCGACGACCAGGATCGGGCACGGACCGGCCATCGTCGCCGCCGACCCGGCCGCCGGCATCGCCATTCCGGGCATGCTCATCTCGCCGATAGGCGCAGCCGGCGCATGCAGACCGAACCAACCGAGGCGGTGGAGGCAGACGCCTTCACGCGCGAGCGCGGCGATCCCGACGGACGCCGTCCCGGCGACCGCGGCCAGCACCGCCGGCGCGGCTGCCCGCGCGCGATCCGTCCTCCGCATGTCTGTCAGGCAACGTACTTTATCGCCGCGCAGATGACCTACGTCAGATGTCGCGGCCGGGGGTGCGCCGGCCCCCGAGGTCGTAGTCCGGTCGCTCGTGATCGATCGAGCGATAACCGAGCTGTTGCAGCGGACGATGCCCGACGCCGAGGTGCGGGTCCACGACATGACCGGCACCATGGACCATCTCGAGGTGTTCGTGCGCTCGAAGGCCTTCACGGGCGTCTCTCGGCTCGACCGGCACCGGATGGTCGAGCGAGCTCTGGCTCCGGCCCGCGCGGACGGCCGCATCCACGCCCTCCAGATTCACACCGCAACCCCCGAGGACACCCATGGCTGACCTGCACGACGAGATCAAGCGCGAGATCGCCGACAATCCGATCCTCGTCTACGGCAAAGGAACCAAAGACGCGCCGCTGTGCGGCTTCACGCTCGAGACGATCCAGTTCTTCAACGCGTTCGGCTACCCGTTCGAAGTGGTCGACGTGCTCGAGAACATGCCCAAGCGCCAGGTGCTGTCCGAGATGACCGACTGGCAGACGCTGCCCAAGGTGTTCATCGGCGGCGAGTTCTACGGCGACACCGACATCCTCGGACCGATGGCGCAGAGCGGCGAGCTCACGAAGCTGCTCGAGACGACCTTCGCCGGCAAAGACGTGACGCCGACGATCCAGCTGCGTTAGCACGCGTCGCGTCGCGGCGCACGCCGGAGCCGCGAAACGAAAAGGAAGGGGCGGTGCCGGCGGCACCGCCCCTTCGCGTTCGCTCCGGCCGGCGCTCAGCGCGAGCCGAAGTCGTGCGAGATCGACACCCGCACGTTGCGCGGTCCCCACTCCTTGAGCTGCGGCGCATAGTACTGGCCGTTGGTCAGCGGGAGGTTGACGCCCAGGTAGTTGGTCGAGAACAAGCCCGCGTACGTGTTGAACGCGTTGTCGACCGAGACTTGCAGCGTCGTCGCACGGGTCATCAGCGGGATCCGCCCGGTGGCATCCCAGACGATGAAGCCCGATTGCGCGAAGCCGTTGTGCGCGCCGACGGTCGTGATGCCGACCGACGCGAAGCCGTTCTTGAGCGTGCGATAGTTCAGCTCGAAGTACCCTTGCGAGTACGGGATGCTTTGGTTGCTGACCGTGTCGATCGAACCGAAGTTGACGTCCGGCACGATGCCGATCAGACCGGTGTTGCCGTTCTTGGTCAGGTTCGGGACGTTGTACGGGAAGCCCCGAATCAACGAGCCCTGCGCAACGTAGCCGAAACCCTGCACCGGTGTGCGCGTGACGCCGAGCTCGATTCCTTCGTACCGCGCGTTGGACAGGTTGAAGTACTGGGTCGTCAACAGCGGGACGGTCACGTTGCCGGTGCCGGCGGGGAAGCCGGCGACGGTGGCCGTGCCGTTGCTGAAATACCCTCTCACGAACTGATTGTAGAGATTGGTCGCGTAAACGTCCGCGGTCACGACCGTCGCCGGATCGTTCGGCATGCGGAAGTCGCCGCCCAGGTCGTAGCCGAACGACGTTTCGGGCTTGACGCTCTCGCCGCTGAGCGACGAGACGGCGACGGACCCCGCCGCGTAGCCGGTCGGACACGACGTGACGCCGCCCTCGCCGCAGAGCGCCGCCGGACGCGTCGCCGTGGTGAGAATCGCGAGATACGGACTTGCGACGGCCGAGCCGGCCGAGAACCGCAAGCTGGTATCGGGATTCACGCGGAAGGACAGCCCGAGCCGCGGATCGTTGTGGAACGTCTCCTGACTGCTGAAGACCAGGAACGGCGGATTCGTCGTCGTCGACGAGAGCCCTGAAGCGTACTGCGCGTGACCGTAGTACGAGAAGAAGCGTGTCTCGTAGTCGGCCGCGATCAGGCTGAGCTTCTCACCCAGCGAGAATTGCCCGCGCAACAGGTAGGTGTCGGTGTCCTGCGCCGAGCCGGCGGGAACGGTCGCACTCGTCTCCGGGGAGTTCTGGCTGTAATCATGCGAGTACGCATGGTTCCAGTCGGCCGCAAAGGTGATCACGTTGCCGTTGCCGCCCAGGAAGTGGTCGTACTCGAACGACGCGCCGCTCAGCCGATCTTCCTCCGAGGAGCTGAAATAGTATCCCGACGTCTCCTGCGCGTAGTAGGTCTGACCGTTGAGGGGGTTCCCGGAAGCATCGGTGCCGTACAGCCGGATCGGCCAGATGGGGCTCGGCGCGGTGAAGTTCACGGCGCCGTTGCTCTGGAGCCGGTTGATCGAAGCATGGTACCAGCGCGCGAGGATGTTGTCGTTCTTGTAGCTGGTGCGCATTTCGGCTTCGAAGATCGGCTCGTTGTTGAACTCCCACTCGTCGCCGTAGCCGAACGGATAGAAACCGGTGGTCGCACCGGCATTCACTCCGCCGGCCCCGGTGTACGCCGGGCCGGGTATGAAGTTCGTCGGATAGAGAGCGAGCGTGTTGCCGTTCTGGTCGCTGTACGTCTGGCTGCCGAGGTATGCCAAGCTGAACGACGTCACCGGCGACAGGTTCAGCCGCACCTTGGCCAGCTCGTTCTTGCTGTCGAACGTCTCGGGTACCGGAACGCAGCATCCGAGCGCGGCGGTGGTCGCCTCGAACTCCGTGTCGTTCTGCCCCGGCGGCGTCTTCGAGCCCGGCGTCGCGAGCTTGATCGGAAGGCCGGCCGCGTTCGTGTATGTGTAGCCGGGGTTCGGGATGAACTGCTGCGGATCGGTGATCCCGGCAGGGCCCGGGGTCCCGTCGATCGCGTAGTCGAGTACGATTCCGACCTTGCCGTTGAGGAACGTGTTCGAGTAGTTGAAATTCGAGAACGAGCCGCCGAACGAGTCGACGCCGTAGGTGATGTTGCCCGTCTGGTGCGGCGTCGGGTCGAGCGTGCGGAAGTTGACCGTGCCGCCGATCGCGCGATCGACCAGCGGCGAAGCCGCGCCAGGGCCCTTGATCGTCTCGACGCTCTGGAACATGTACGGACTCAGGAACGTCGTGACGTAGTCGCCGAAGTCCTGAACGGCGAGCGGGTGACCGTCGATCAGCGCAGCCGTCTCGAACGAGAGCGAGCCGCGGATGTTGGGAAACGTGATCGCACCGGGCGCGGCCGTGTTGGCGCTGCTACCCGGCAGACCGCTGATGATGCCCGGCGTCTGATCGAGCACGTTGCGCATCTGCAGCTGGCCTTCGTCTTTGAAGACCTGCTGGGTCGTGACTTGCTCGGACGCCGGCGTCACGTTGAACGGTGTGCGGCCGCCATTGCGATTCGCGGTCGTGCGTGTGCTGCCGATCGTCTGCAGCGACGTGAACGTCGCCGCGTTGAGCGCGACGCTCACGTCGGTCCCGCCGGCGACGACGGCCACGTCGGTCTGGGTCGCCGTCTGATAGCCGCCGTGCTCGACCGTCACGCTGTACACGCCGGGCTGAACCGAAACCGAATACTTGCCTTGTGGGTCGGTCGTCGCCGAGGTCGAGGTCGGGCCGCTGAAGTTGACCTTGGCGCCGCCGAGGGGTGCCCCTTGAGAATCGGTCACCGTCCCGGTCACGGTCGCCGTCGATGGCGCGTTTTGGGCGACGACGGGAACCGTCTGCGCGACTGCCGGTGCCATTCCGAGAGGTCCACCGAGCAACGCGAAGAGCCCGACGAAGCTCAAGACGCGAGGCGTTCTAAGCACGTGTTCTCCTCTTCCATCCAAAAAACAAAGTGATCGCCGCAGTTATCCACAGAGCGAACAAGCGGCACGAGACCATATCGAGCGTATGGCCCGCTCGCAGTCTCGCACGGCGACTTTAACGTGCGGCTAAGAGCCTCCCGTCGGCCCAACCGAACTCAGACCGCTACCTGCGCACACGGTCGCATTGGTGGGCCTTTTCGACGCCGGCGCGATGCAAAGCAATGCAGGCGAAAGCCTCCCCGCCTTACAATATGCCAGCTTCCTCCCAGAAAGGACGGCATTCGTGCGTACTCTGTATATCGCGGGGGCGGTTCTTGCGTTGGCGTACCTCGGCACCGTCGCCGAACCCGCGAGCGCGGCCGGGGCGGCGCCGAAGACCGTCGCGCAAGCCCCGGCGGCCGCGAGCAGCCTCAATGGCCGCATCACCGACTCGCGAGGAACGCCGCTCGGCGGCGCCATCATCACCGCCGAGGGCGGTGGGCACGCATATACCGCGACGACCGCCAACGATGGCTCATTCTCGATCGCGCTTCCGTCGGGACTCTATGCCGTTACCATCAACCGCGGCGGATTCCAAACCGTGCAGAACGACGTCGCCGTTCCGGCCGGGTCGGCGTTGACGATCAACGTCTCGCTCACCGAACAGAACCTGCAAAGCCTTCAGGTCATCGGTCGCGCCAGCACGACCTTCAACCGCACGCCGTTCAACATCTCGGAGTCGCCCGTTTCGAACCTACCGCCGCTCGAGATCACGGTGCGTCAGAACAACAACTTGACAGACACGATCGGCACGATGCCGGGCGTGGTCGCGCAGCGGACGTTCTCGGCCACACCGAACACGAACTTCGCCGTCCGCGGCTTGGGCTTGCAGACCCGCGTAACGGTCGACGGGCATCCGGTCAGTTCCGGGATCTCCGGCCAGTGGAACACGAACTACTCGGCCTCCGGCATCTTCCAGGACGTCGAAGTCGTCAAAGGCGCCGGCCTCAACGGTTCGATCGCCGGCGAGTCCGCGGTGGGCACGGTGAACCTTCGCACCCGCGACTTCACGCGCGACAACGCCGCCTACGCGCAGATCGGAATGGACAGTTACACCGGCGGCTTCTACAACACGTGGGCCGATGTCAACTTCCTCAAGGACAACCGCGCCAGCCTGATCGTCGCCAAATCGTTCGTCGGCTATAACGGGCCCTGGAACGGCTATTACGGCGACCGCGCCGGGAACGTGAACACCGGCGCGATCGCGCCGGCCACGGGACAGCCGCCCAGCATCATCGGCCTCGACCAGTGGCAAGGCGACTTTTCGAACCGTTATTCACTCCAAGCCGAGCTGGTGAAGGCGCGCTATCGCTTCAGCGAGACGTCGTCCGTCACGCTCGAGTACCTGGGCCTCGAGGGACAGTACACGCCGCAGGGCGGCTCCTATGCGGCCTACCTCGGCCCCATGACGCTGCAAGCCTGTCAGAACGGCTCGACCTTCCAGCCGACGCTCGCAACCTGCACGTCACAGTCGACCTACACCGCGCCCTACACGTTCAACCGGATCGGTCAGACGGTGCAGGCCTACACGTGGTTCCCCAACTCGTACATCCAGAACAACGAGCCGCAGTTCGCGGCCGAGTTCCGCACCTCGCTCAAGAACGATACGGTGCTGTTCCGGCCGTACACGCATCTGATCAACCGCTATATCAGCGGCACGTTCGAAAACCACTATCCCGGCAACGCCGGGGCCTGGTACGCCGTCACGAACGCCGCGAACTGCCAGCCGCTCTTCCTCGCCCCGGGAACGACGGGCGGTCCTGCGACGGGCGCGGCGGGCCCGTGCTTCCCGGCCGACACCGGGCCGAACCAGGCCGCCTATGTCGGCGCCGGCGGACTGCCCGTGCAGTTCAAGACGACGCCCAACGCGCCGGTATGTTCGCCGACCCCACCCTTCACGTGCTACACCACCAAGACCGGACTGCAAAACGATGGCACGGTCGGGTACTCGACGCCTTTCAGTCAGCCCGAGCTCGACCGGCTGCACGGCTACACCTTCAGCTACATCCACCCGGTCGGCGACAACGTCTACAACTTCAGCTACGACTACCGGATGGACTACTCGCAGTCGCAGAGCAGCGACACGAGCGCGGCCGCGCCGGGCTGCTCGTTCGTCATCGGCTCGGCGACGGGCTCGTCGAGCACGACCGTCAAGACGTCACAGCCCGCCTACGGACTGGTCGCCGGTCAATCGTATCAGCCGACGTGCTCGACCGACATGTTCGCCGGACCGTACGCGACCTACGATCTCCTCCCGCGTTCTTCCATCGGCACGCCGCCGACGGTCTCGCAGTACCAGGACTTCGCCCTGACCGGCAGCTTCCAGCTCAGCGAGAAGCTGCGCGCCGCGCTCGGCGCCTACTTCGAGATTTATCGGCTCAACGCGCAGATCGAAGACCCGAACGTCCTGCTGGCGTATGCGAACGCCGGAAACTCGGCGGCGGCGCCGGTCGCGCTCGTCACTCGCTCCAACCAGTACAGCCACTTCGACCCGCACCTCGGCTTGGAGTTCCGGGTCAACCGCGACCTCAGCCTCCGCGCGAGCGCGGGCTCGTCGATCACGCAACCGTATCCGGCGCTGGTCTCGGGCTTCGGTTCGATCACCATCCCCAACGCCGCTCAGCCCAACTACGTCAACGCGATCCCGAACTTCAGTCTCAAGCCGGAGACGACGGTCGCGTACGACCTCGGTCTCGATCAGCGGTTCCATGACGGCAGCATCGTGTCGATGGACCTCTACGACGACACCGTACACGACGTGTTCCTTGCCAACACGACCATCACTGCCCCGCTGCCGGGCATTTGCGGCACTCCGTTGCCGGCGCTGTGCCTGCAGACCAATCAGATCAACGGACCGATCGAGCGCGCCTACGGGCTCGAGTTCCAGGCGACGCGGAATCCCGTCGCCGGCTTCGGGTACTACGTCTCGGCGACGCTCGAGCGAAACTACCTCGACCAGCTGCCGCTGAGCATCTACTTCTCCAACACCTCGGCGACCAACGGCAACTTCAACGTCAGCGGCGCGCAGATCTTCGGTTTCCCGTTCTTCAAGACGTACGGCCAAATCTTCTACAACGACCGCAAAGGCAACACGGTCGAGTTCGGCGCCGACTTCGAGGGCAGCGACAACTACACGTTCGGCCCGCCGTACACGATCTACGACGCCTCGGTGCGCGTTCCGATCGTCCCCAACCGCTGGCGGATCCAGGTCTCGGCCCAGAACCTGTTCGGTCTCAACACCGGAACGCTGCTGGGACGCAGCCTGAGCAATCAGGGCAACATCGAGCCGACCGTCTGGTACAACCAGACGACGCATCAGCTGTTGCCCGGAAACAGCGCGGTGTACAACCGCAACGGGACCACGAACATCAACGCGCTGCCGCCGCGAACGTTCCGCTTCTCGCTCGACTACGCGATCTGATCGCCACCGTCGATCAAAACATTCCCGCAACGGAGCCCGCCGCAACCGCGGCGGGCTCCGTTCGTTCCGCGGCGAACCCCCGCGCCGTGCCACGATACTGGCTGTTCAAGACCGAGCCCGAGGCCTTCTCGGTCGACGACCTCGAACGCGTCGGACGCGAAGAATGGTCCGGTGTCCGCAGCTTCCAGGCCCGCAACCTGATGCGCGAGATGCGGCTCGGCGACCGCGGCTTCTTCTACCATTCGAGCATCCAGCCGCCGGGGATCGTCGGCATCTGCGAGGTGGTCGCCGAAGCGCATCCCGACTCGACCCAGTTCGACCGCAAGAGCGACTACTGGGACCCCAGCTCCGGCCGGGACAACCCGAAGTGGTGGTGTGTCGACGTCGGCTTCGTGCGCAAGCTGCCGCGCATGATCCCGCTCGACGAGCTGCGCGCGATCCCCGAGCTCGCTTACATGCCGCTGCTGCGCCGGGGCCAGCGCCTGTCGGTGCAGCCCGTCACGCCGCAAGAATGGAAACGGATCCTCGCCGTGGTCGGCGGCTGACCGTCCGCGCTCAACGCCGGCGGTGCGATGCCGCAGTCGTACTCGTCGGCGGCGAGAACGGGGACTGGAAGGTACCGGCGATCGTCGCGGTTCCGCTCCCCGGCTCGCCGAACGGATCGAGGTTCAGCGTCAGCTTCGGCGCAGCGACCGTCACCGCGTAGGAGACGGGATCGATCGTCAGCGTCAGGCTCGGTGCGAGAAAGTCGGTTCCCGGATCGAGGCCGAGCTCGTCGCTCAGCGGTCCCGTCGCGAGCGAGCAGTACGCGGCCGTCCCCGAGCACGTGACCGGATTGCTCGCGTTGAAGAAGAGGTAGGCGCACAGCGGCGCCGTCGTCCTCCCGCTCGGCGCGACGCCGGGCACGCCGGCGTTGCAGCCGGGCGCAGCGGACGGCACGGCGATCCCGGCGGGCGGCGACGCCGCCGGCTCCGGCACGAGGAAGACCTGGTTCGTCCCCAGGACGTTCGGCGCCATCACCGGCTGCGGGCTCGCCAGCCCCAGGACGATCGCGCAGTTCTTGCAGTTGTTGCCCGCCGAATCGTCGCTCTGGAACGTTCCGCTGCCCGCGGTCAGCGCACCGTTCGAAGTCGGCACAAGCCCCGTAAAGGCGAACGCCTGCGGCGCCGGCGTCGCGTCGATCGTCACGACGGTCGGATGGACGTCCGCGCGCACCGCGACGTTGAAGGCAGCCTGCAGGTTGAACGATCCGCTCCCGTTGTCGCCGCCCCACGACGCCAGTGAGCCGCTCGCGCCGTAGGTAAGCGTTCCCGTCCACTCCGTTAGCGGAACGGCGTTGCTCGCGATCCCCGCCGCCGTCACCGTCACCAACCCGTTCGAACCCGGCCCGCTCGCCGGCAGCGTGACGACGACTTCGCTCGTCGTCCACGACCGCGGCGCGAGCGTCACCGTACCGGGCACGCCGGCGATCGTCACCGTCCCCGGCGTCGACGGAAACCGCCCGAAGATGTCGAGCTGCGCATCGGGTTCGTCGGCAACGATTCGCGCGATCGAGGGCAGCGCGTACTCGACCGGCGCGCCGGTAAGCTGTTCGCCGCCGAAGTCGCTCACGATCAGCGTCGCGCCCGTAAAGGACTGCGCGTACGTCAAATCGAGCTCGCCGCTCTCGTTGAACGGCCGGTCCAAGGGAGTCTTGCGCACTTCGCTCGTCATGGCCGTCTGGATTTGGTCCATCGGGAACGGACGCTGCGGCGGAGACTGCTGGAACACGTACGCGCTCATCTGGTTGGCGTTCTGTTCGCCCAGCAACCGATCGATGAAATAGGCGTCGGTCACGTCCGCGTCCCAGGCGCCGACCTTCTTACTCCAGCCGAAGTAGCGCCCGACGCCCGCCTGGCGGAACACCTGCGCGGCGTCGCTGAGGGTTTGCTGGCCGTTGCACGAGGTGTTCACCACGATCGCGCCCGGATTGAAATGCAACTGAGCGGTCAGGTAGTCCGGCGTGAAGAGAAACGTTCCGAGCACGTTCTCCTCGGTCTGGAACTGATTCCACACCAGCGGCAACCCGATCGTGACGCGCTTGGCCACGAGGTCGGCCGCATACGTCTCCATCGCCTCGTCGGTGATCTTCGTCGTCGAGAGCAGGTAGTATTGACCGCGGGTGGTGTCGATGATGCCGTGCGTGGAGATGTCGAGGTAGTCGAAACTCCGACCGGCGCCCAGCGCGGCGATGTTTTCCAGGTTGATGTCGCCGACGTCGACGGCGTAGCCGTTCGCCGCGGAGAAACCGGCGGCGCGGAACGCGTTCCCCCAGTCCATCTGCCGGCTCGGGGTAAAGGCCTCATCGCCCGACTCGTTGACGAGAAACGCGATCGCGTGACCGGTCGGCGCGCTGAAGACCGGCGGCGCCGTCGGCGTCGGCGTCGGCCGTGGCGTCGCAAGCGGCTGCCGCGCCGAGCCTGGCCGAAGAACGGCATGAGCGCGGCGGCCGGCGCTCGTGGTGCCTCCGGCGGGGGCGAGATCGTCCGGCTGGTCCGCGGCGATGATGACCTCGAGCCCGCTCGGAAACGTCGCCGAGATGCCGTCCGGCATGACCGTCGCCGAGCTGAACGTCCCGGACGACGTCATCTGGTTCGCGAGCGCCGTCAGGTCGCTCTGGACCGACGTGTGCGGCAGCGTCTGGTACGCGTTCCAAACCCCCTGGAGCGCGGTGTTGATCTGCGCCGCGGTCGGCGCACCGCCGCTCACGCCCGGCGTCGGGGTCGGCGTCGGTATCGAGCCGCCCGGTACGTGCGGGGCGATCCCCACCGAACCGCCGTGCGCGCAACCCGCCACCATCGCAGCGAGCGCGATCACCGCAAACGGCAGCCGGCGAAGCACGAACCCCGTCTTCTGGCGCATCCCAATCTCCGCAACCGCGTCCAACGAACCCGCAACCCGAACCTAGCACGGCGCGCGCCCAAGCGGTATGTCGGAAAACCACACCTGTCTCGCCACACACACGAACATCGTGCCAGGACCGGGCGGCAGAGCACGTGCCGAACGGGGCGTTGCGCAGCGAGTGAAGCCCGGAGGGCGAGAACGAGCGAAGCACCGAGCTTCGGGCACCGCAGGATGCGGTGCCCGAAGCGTCCCCGTTCGGCACGTGCTCTGCCGTCCGGTCCCGCCCCCATCAGAGGGGCGCTCCGGCGATCGTCGCTAGACGGTCTGGTACCGCTTCAGGAACACCTGCTGCGCTTCGACGCGCTCCTCACCAGGCAGGATGTGGCGGCGCTCGTAGCTGCCGTCCGAGCGCAAGACCCGCGCCTTCACGTTGTCGGTGAAGAACACGTCGAGGATGTCGGTGCAGAGCAGCTCGGCGAGGATCGGGTCGAGCACCGGGACGACCGCTTCGACGCGCCGGTCGAGGTTGCGTCCCATCCAGTCGGCGCTCCCGATGTAGACCTCGCGCTCGCCGCCGTTGGCGAACACGAAGATGCGCGAGTGCTCGAGAAAGCGCCCGACGATGCTGCGCACGCGGACCGTCTCGCTGACGCCGGGGATGCCCGGGCGCAGCACGCACATCCCGCGCACCATCAGGTCGATCGGGACGCCGGCCCGTGACGCGCGGTAGAGCCGTTGCACGATACCGGCGTCGCTGATCGCGTTGAGCTTGGCGACGATTCGGCTCGGGCGACCCGCTTCGGCATGCGCGGTCTCGCGGTCGATCAGCTCCTCGAACCCGGTCCGCAGCCCGAACGGCGCGACCATCAGCTGCTCGTAGCTGTCGGCCTTCGAGAACCCCGTCAGCGAGTTGAACAGCTGCGTCGCGTCGGCACCGAGGTCGGCCCGGCACGTGAACAGCGACAGGTCGGTGTAGATGCGCGCCGTCTTGTCGTTGTAGTTGCCGGTGCCGAAGTGCATGTAGCGCCGGATCCCGTCGGGCTCGTCGCGGACGACCAGCGTGACCTTGGCGTGCGTCTTGAGCCCGGCCAAGCCGTAGACGACATGCACGCCGACGCGCTCGAGCATCCGTGCCCAGTGGATGTTGTTCTCTTCGTCGAACCGGGCCTTGAGCTCGATCAGGGCAGCGACTTGCTTGCCGTTCTCCGCCGCGTCGACCAGCGCGCCGACCACCGGCGAGTTGCCCGACGTGCGATAGAGCGTCTGTTTGATCGCCAGCACCTTCGGATCGCTGGCGGCCTGCTCGACGAACTGCACGATCGGATCGAACGACTCGTAGGGGTGGTGGAGCAGCAGATCGCCTTCGCGGATCGCCGCGAACATGTCGGTCTGCCCGATCAAACGCTTGGGGAACGACGGCGTGAACGGCGGATCGTGGAGGTCGGGCTCGTCGAGATTGATGATGGTCCACAACGACTCGGTCCCCATCATCCCGTCGACTTCGTAGCAGTCGCCCGCGTCGAGCTCGAGCGCTTCGAGCAGCTTGCGGCGCAGGTCGGGCGACATCTGCGGCTCGACCTCGAGCCGCACCGGCTCGCCGAAGCGGCGCTTGCGAAGCTCCGACTCGACCGCGCGCAGCAGATCGTCGGCTTCGTCTTCCTGCAGATCGAGGTCGGCGTCGCGGGTGACGCGGAACAGATACGACGCGTTGACGCGCAGGCCCGGAAACAGCGCCTCGAGGTTGTGCGCGATGACGTCCTCGAGCATCACGTACCAGCGCTGTCCGGCCGGCGCGCCGTCGACCGGGATGAAACGCGGCAGCGAACCGGGCACCTTCACGCGCGCCAGGTAGTGGACCGGACCCTCGGGGCTCGACTCCTCCAGCTCGACGGCCAGCGAGATCGAGAGGTTCGAGATGTACGGGAACGGGTGGCCCTTGTCGATCGCCAGCGGAGTCAGGACCGGAAAGACGCGCTCCTCGAAGTAGCGCCGCAGCGCGCGCGTCGTCGGCGTGTCGAGCTGGTCGATCCGCAAGATGCGGATCCCGTGCCGCTCGAGCGCCGGGAAGAGCTGGTTCTTGAGGCAGTCGGTCATGCGCGCCAGCGAGCTGCGCAGCTTGCGGCTCACCATGTCGAGCTGCTCCTCGGGCGTGTGGCCGTCGTCGGAGCGCTTGTGGACCTCGGCGGCGAGCTGCTGCATGAGCCCGGCGATGCGGATCATGAAGAACTCGTCGAGGTTGGTTCCGTAGATCGCGATGAACTTGAGCCGCTCGAGCAACGGGTTGCGCTCGTCGAGCGCTTCCTCGAGGACGCGGTCGTTGAACTCCAGCCACGACGTCTCGCGGTTGATGTACAACGAAGGATCGTCGAGCGCGATCGGCTCCTCGACCTCCGGTGGGCGGAGCTCGGTGGCGATCTGCGAACCGGTCAACATGGCTATCGGAGTGTTCGGCAGCTGAGCGAGGACTTCATCGCCCACCTCGGCACGCACGTCGCGCTGGCCGGCGCCGCGCTCGCGCTGGCGCTGGCGATCGGGATTCCGCTGGCCGGGGTGTGCGCCGACCGGCGTCTGCCGAGGGGGGCGCTGCTGGCGCTGGCCGGCGGCTTCCGGGTCGTCCCGTCGCTGGCGATCCTGACCCTGGCGCTTCCGCTGCTCGGGCTGGGCTTCGGCTCGGCGCTGCTGGCGCTGGTCGTGCTCGCCTTACCCCCGATCCTGGTCAACACCGACGTCGGACTGCGCTCGGTCTCGTGGGCGACCCTCGACGCGGCCCGTGGGACCGGGATGACTGCCCGGCAGGTCGGACTGCGGGTGCGCTGGCCGCTCGCGTTTCCGGTCGTCGCGGCCGGCGTTCGCACCGCGACCGTCGAGGTGATCGCGTCGGCGACCCTGGCGACGTTCATCGGCGGCGGGGGCCTGGGCGACTACATCAACGCCGGGCTCCAGACCGGCAACGTTCCCGAGCTCGTGCTGGGCGCGGTCTCGGTCGCCGCCCTCGCCCTGATCGCCGACGCGGCGCTGAGCGCCGCGCAGCGCCGGATCGCCGTCTGAAACGAGGACTATGCTCACCCGCTCCCGCGCCCTCACGCTGCTCACCGCCGTCCCGCTCGTCGCGTCGTGCGGACTCAACTCCGGAACCAAGGTCGGCTCGAAGAACTTCACCGAGGAGCTGATCCTCGGCGAGCTGTACGCGCAAGCGCTCGAGCACGCCGGATTGCGCGTTATCCGCCGGCTCGACCTCGGCACCACCGACATCGCCATGGCGGCGCTGCGCCGGGGCGAGATCGATGTCTATCCGGAGTACACCGGAACCGCGCTGCTCAACGTGCTCCACTTGCCGGCCGACAGCGATCCTGCCCGCGCGTACCGCACGGTGAAGGCCGCGTACGCGCGCTTCGATTTGACCTGGCTCGCGCCGGCGCCGATGAACGATACCCAGGCGCTGGCGACGACGCAAGCCGTCGCCGGACGGTACGCGCTCGGCACGCTGAGCGACCTCGCGCCGAAAGCCGCCGAGCTGCGGCTCGGCACCGTCCCCGAGTTTCTCAGCCGCAGCGACGGTCTGCCCGGTTTGCGCAAGCGCTACGGCGGCTACGCGTTCAAGGCGGTCAAGGTCGTCGACAACGGCTTGAAGTACCGCGCGCTCGAGCACGGCGACGTCGACGTCGTCGTCGCGTTCTCGACCGAAGGCCAGCTCAAGTCCGACAACCTCGTCGTCCTCGAGGACAACAAGCACGTCTTTCCGGCGTACCAGGTCGCGCCGGTCGTGCGCAATGACGCGCTGAGCGCGAACCCCTCCATCGCGCCGGCCCTCGACAAGATCGCGCCGCTGCTGACCACCGACGTGATGCAGAACCTCAACCTCCAAGTCGACGGCGACCAGAAGCGCGAGCCGGCCGACGTCGCGCACGACTTCCTCCAGCAGAACGGCTTGGGCTAAGTGGCGGACGACTCGCAGCGCGGCGGGCGGGTCGAGCTGCGCGGCGTCCGCGTGCACTACGCCGGTGCGGCGCGCCCGGCGGTCGACGACGTCGACCTCGCGATCGAAGCGGGTGAGTTCGCGGTCCTCCTCGGGCCGTCGGGCTGCGGCAAGAGCACGCTGGTGCGCACGATCAACCGCCTCGTCGAGCCGAGCGCCGGCACCGTCGCGATCGACGGCGTCGACGTGCGCGAGCGCGATCCGAACGAGCTGCGGCGCGGGATCGGCTACGTGATCCAGGCGGTGGGTCTGTTCCCGCACTACACGGTCGCGCAGAACGTCGCCGTCGTGCCCGAGCTGCTGGGCTGGGAGCGCGCGCGTACCGACGCGCGCGTCGACGAGCTGCTGCGGCTGATCCGGCTCGATCCGAACGTCTACCGCGCGCGCAAGCCGCGCGAGCTGTCGGGCGGCGAGGCGCAGCGGGTCGGCGTCGCGCGCGCGCTCGCCGCCGAGCCGCGCGTGCTGCTGATGGACGAGCCGTTCGCGGCGGTCGACGCGATCGTGCGCGCGTCGCTGCAGGACGAGATCGCGCGCGTCCACCGTGAGCTCGGCACGACGATCGTGTTCGTCACGCACGACGTCGACGAAGCGCTGCGGCTGGCCGACCGGGTGGTGGTGATGAACGCGGGGCGCGTGGTGCAGGCCGGCTCGCCCGACGACCTGCTGCAGCGTCCGGCCGACGACTTCGTGCGCCACCTGGTCGGCGTGGATGCCGAGACGCGCCGGCTGGCCGTCGAGCGGCCGCTGATCGAGCGGTGACGTACCTCGTCGCGCACGGAGCGCGCGTCGCGGGACTGTTCGGACAGCACCTGGTGCTGGTCGGCGTCTCGCTGGCGATCGCGCTCGCGATCGCGCTTCCGCTGGGCGTGCTGGCGACGCGCAACGCGCGCGCCGGCGGCGCGATCTTGGCGGTGACCGGAACGATCTACACGATCCCGAGCCTCGCGCTGCTGGCGCTGCTGGTCGCCGTGTTCGGGCTCGGTTCGGTGACGGCGATCGTCGCGCTCGTGGCCTACGCGCAGATGATCCTGGTGCGCGGGGTGGTTGCGGGACTGCGCGGCGTAGACGCGGCGCTGGTCGATGCCGCGCGCGGACTGGGCCTCACCGCGCGCCAGACGCTGCTGCGCGTCGAGATCCCGGCGGCGCTGCCGGTGATCCTCGGCGGCGTGCGCGTCGCGACCGTTTCGCTGATCGCGATGGCGACGGTCGCCGCCTGGATCAACGCCGGTGGCCTGGGTGTGCTGCTGTTCGAGGGGATCACCACCGACAACCCCGACAAGATCGTCGCCGGCGCGCTGGCCGCGGCTGCGCTGGCGATCGCCGCCGACCTGCTGCTGCGCGGCGCGGAGCGCGCCGCGCGCGCCTGACTCAGACGACGGTCAGCAGCGAGAGCGCGTAGCGGCCGGCGGCGTCGCTGTACGTCGTCCGCTCGCGGTAGCCGCAGCGCTGCGCGAGCGCACCGATCTCCGCTTGGCTGAACTTGTACGACGACTCGGTGTGGATCGCGTCGCCGGCCGCGAAGTCGACCGTCAGATCCGCCAGCGGGATGCGCACGCGCTGCGCGCGCTCCGCGACGAGGTACGACATGACCGCACCCGGCGTTTCCTCCCAGCGCGCGCGGAAGCTGAACGCGCCTTGGTCGAAGTCGGCGCCCAGCTCGCGGTTCATCCGGCCCAGCAGGTTCTTGTTGAAGGCGGCCGTCACGCCGGTCGGATCGTCGTATGCGAGCTCGAGGATCGATGGGTCTTTCTTGAGATCGTAGCCGATCAGCAGGCCGTCGCCGGGGCGCAGCGCCGTCGCGAGCAGCGTCAGCAGCTCGCGCGCGTCGTCGGGCTCGAAGTTCCCGATGTTCGAGCCCAGGAACAGCGCCAGCACGCGGTCGCGCGTGACGATGCGCTTGTCGCGCAGCAGCGGAAAGTAGTCGCCGGCGTAGGCGACGATTCGCAGGCGCTCGTACGCTCCGACCAGCGCCAGCGACGATTCGGTCAGCGCGTCGGCCGAGATGTCGATCGGATGGAACGTGAGCCGCGGCTGGCGCTCCAGGATCGCGTCGATCAGCAGCCGCGTCTTGAGCGCGCTGCCGCTGCCGAGCTCGACCAGCTCGAGCGGCCCGTCGAGCGCGCCGGCGATCTCGCGGCCGTACGTCGCCAGCAGATCGCGCTCCACCCGCGTCAGGTAGTATTCCGGCAGCCGGGTGATCGCCTCGAACAGCGCGGACCCGAGGTCGTCGTAGAAATACTTCGGCGATAGCCGCAGCGGCGTGCCGCCGAGCCCGGCCCGCACATCCTCGGCGAACGTGCTCACCCGCATCGGGTGCGGATCGCGGTACAGGGCGAACCGGTCGCCCAGCCCCGCCTGCGTCGAGGAAGGCATGGTGCGTCGCCTAACCCCGCCTCGGCCGCCCGGTTTGCACGGCAGGGCGGAGGCAGTTCGAAACGTCCGGGTCCGTCATACGCTCACCCTCGGCCGGCAGGATCGGGGGCCCTTTACCCCGCCCGGCCGAGGGATAGACCTCCTTCCGGTCGAGCGCCGGGACGGAGAACCCAGGCCGTCAGCGGCCCACGATGCGCGACCAGCGGTCGTGGATGTCGACGATGTACGCGCGTGTCTCCGCGTACGGCGGGACGCCGTGATAGCGCGCGACCGCGCCGGGCCCGGCGTCGTATGCTGCCAGCGCGAGCGCGTACGGATCGTCGTCGCGGCCGCGGTAGCTCGCCACGTACGACGACAAGAGTCGCGCCGCACCGCGGATCGCGTCGTGCGGCTCCCACGGGTCGACGCCGTACTCGGCGGCGGTCGGCACGGTGAACTGCGCGATCCCGACCGCGCCGGCCGACGAGATCGCACCGGGATCGAACGCCGACTCCTGCAGCAGCGTCGCGGCGAGAAACGGCGGCGGCAGATCGTTCGCGCGCGCGGCGCCGATCACGTCCGCGCCTAGCAACAGCGCGTCGACCGCGCTCAAGCGCGGGTTCGTGCGCATCGCCTCGCGTCCGATCTTGGCGCTTGCCGGCGCCTTGCGCCCCGCGTCCATCACGAGGCGCAGCCCTCGCATGACCGTGACCGGCGGGGGTATATGCCACGACAGGGCGGCATCCCGCAACCCTTCGATCCGCACCGGTGCTCCGGGGAAGGTGAGCGCGGCTGCCACGATGACGGCCGCAAAAGGGTTTCCAGAAGTCGGAACCAAGTCCGCGGTCAGCCCTCTCCAGTCAGAAGGATCAGCGTGAACACGATGTCGTTGGGCTCGCCGATACTCTCGGCGGTCGGGGCGATGGCGATCGTCCTCGTCGCCGGAGACTTCGCGTCGACGTTCTTCTATCATGTGCCGCAGCACGTGTGGGGAAAGCTGCACCTCCGCACCCACCACGACCGGCGCCGTTCCTACTGGGACCACGCCGTCCTCTCGCGCGATCCCGCGGTTCTGCTCGACGGCCTGCTGGGTGCGCTGCCGTACATCGTGCTCGCCGTCGTGTGCTCGGCGATGTCAGTCTACGGAGCGGTCGCCGGCTTGGTGCTCGGGCAAGTTCACGTTTGGTGGCGGCATACGACCGAGCTCGGCTGGCGCACTCCCGGCTGGGCCGCCAGGCTGGCCCGGATCTTCCAAGTGGTCCTCCCCGAGGATCATGACGGTCATCACCGGAACCCGGAGATCGAGTTCGGCGACATCTTCCGCTTCTACGACGCCCCGGCTCGCGCGATGATCGCGTTCTGCCGCAAGTTCGACCCGAAGCGTAGAGCCGCCGCACTTCGGCGTGCCGCGATCGCCCGGCGCCGCGAAGCCGCCGCCGCGATGAAGCGGCGCAACATGGTGAAGCAGACCAGCTGAGGTGGGATGACCAAACGTGTCCTCTTTTTGATCTCCGATACGGGCGGCGGACACCGCGCCGGGGCGCAAGCCGTCGGGGCGGCGCTCGACGAGATCGATGGGGCGACGCGTTTCGAGTGGCGGATCGACGACATCGCCACTCACTGCACGTTTCCGCTCTCCAAGCTAGGGCCGGCGTACAGCGCGGCCCTTCGTTATGCGCCGCCGATCTACGGCGCGCTGTACCATGCGACCAATGGCAGGCGCCGGTACAAGACGATCGTCCGCTTCTGCGAGCCGCTCTATCGCGAACGGCTCCGTGAGGTCTTCACCCACTACCAGCCCGACGTGATCGTCTCGGTCCACCCGCTGCTCAACCATGCGGCGTTGCGGGCTCGCGCCGACGCCGGGATGCAGAAGGTGCCGATCGTCACCGTCATCACCGACCTCGGTCGCGTCCACGAAGGCTGGCTGCTCCCCGAAGCGGACCTGACCGTCGTCCCGGCGCGCGAGGTCTACCAGCGCGCGATCGAGCGCGGCGTCCCGCCCGAGCGTCTGCGACTGCTCGGCCACCCGATCCACCCGCGCTTCGAGGACGTCAGCGGCTCGAAGGCCGAGCACCGCAAGAAGCTCGGCCTGCCGGAGCACGCCACCATCGCGCTGCTGATGGCCGGCGGCGAAGGCGGCGGCAAGCTGCTGCCGACGACGCTCGGCCTCGCTCGCGCCGGGCTGGACTTCCACCTGGTGGTGGTCACCGGCCGCAATGCCGCGCTGCGCCAGAAGCTCGAAGAGCTAGCGCCGTCGCTGCCGACCCCGATGACCGTGCTCGGCTTCCGCAACGACGTTCCCGAGTTGATGCGCGCCGCCGACCTGCTGGTCACCAAGGCCGGTCCGGGGACGATCGCCGAGGCGTCGGTCGCCGAAGTGCCGGTCGTCGTCTATGACTACGTCCCGGGGCAAGAGCGCGGCAACCTCGACTACGTGCGCACCAACGGGATCGGCGTCGTCGCGCTGACGACCGCCGAGGTCATCTCGTCGGTCGCGCGCATCGTGCACAATCAGGATCGTTTGGCGAAGATGCGCTCGCAGCAGACGGCGATCGCCCCGCGCGGCAGCTCGCGCCGCATCGCCGAGCTGATCGCGCAGATCGCCGCCAAGGGCCGCCGCCCGACGATCTCCGCCGCCGTTTAGTACCACGCCGATGACCATCGCGCTGCCGGACGGCGTCGTCGACGAGGTCGTCGCGACGCGGCGCGACCTGCACGTTCATCCCGAGCTCGGCTTCGAAGAGCACCGGACGTCGGCGATGGTCGCGCAGCGCCTCGGCGCGCTCGGCTTCGAGGTGCAGACCGGGATCGGACAGACCGGCGTCGTCGGCGTGCTGCGCGGCGGGCGGCCGGGCAAGACCGTCATGCTGCGCGCCGACATGGACGCGCTGCCGATCGATGAGGAGAACGACGTTCCGTATCGTTCGCAGACCGCGGTGCACATGCACGCGTGCGGTCACGACGGTCACGTCGCGATGCTGCTCGGCGCCGCGCGCGTCGTCGCCGGCCGCCGCGACGAGGTCGCGGGCACGGTCTGCTTTCTGTTCCAGCCGGCCGAGGAAGGGAAGGGCGGCGCCAAGGCAATGGTCGCCGACGGCGTGCTCGAGCGGTTCGGGATCGAGCGCGCCTACGGCTTGCATCTCGCGTCGGCGCACCCGGTCGGGCAGGTCGGCTTCCACGAAGGCGCGTTCTACGCGTCGAGCGACTCGATCGAGATCACGATCGAAGGCAAAGGCGGCCACGGCGCCGCGCCGCACCTGTCGATCGATCCCGTCTACGTCGCCTCGCAGTTCGTCGTCGCCGTGCAACAGATCGTGTCGCGACAGATCGATCCGATCGAGCCGGCGGTCGTCACGATCGGTGCGATCAACGGCGGCACGACGCACAACGTGATCCCGAGCCGCGTGCGGCTGCTCGGCACGGTGCGCGCCTTCGACGCCGAGGTGCGCGCGAAGATGTCGGAACGGATCGAGCGCGTGCTGCGCGGCGTGTGCGAGAGCTCGGGCGCGACCTACGACTACACCTACCTATGGCGCTATCCGGTCACGTCGAACGACATCGAGCAGACGCGCTACGCGCGCGCCCTGGCCGAGCGGGTCGCCGGCGCCGAGCACGTCGCCGACGTGCCGCGACTGATGGGCGCCGAGGACTTCTCGTTCTTCGCCGAGCGCGTGCCGGCGTGTTTCTTCACCATCGGCAGCAACGGCGGCCCGAACAGCGCGTTCCCACACCACCACGCTCGCTTCGACATCGACGAGTCGGCGCTGGCGACCGGCGTCCGCATGATGGTCGCACTCGCGCTCGACGCTCCGGCGAACGCCCCGTGAAAATGCGGGAACCCACGGCACCGCCGGACCGTCCGGGTCCGGCGTGCCGCGGGTTTTCCCCCGCACCCTTACTTGAGAGCCGGCTAGTTGATCGAGGCGCGTGCGCGCTCGTTCAGCTCTTCCGGCTGGTGCCGCGGATAGCGCGCGCCGAGGATCTCCCGCAGCGTGGTCGCGCATCCGCACGTACGGGAAGGCATGCCGCGACCGAGCAGTAAGGCTCGGCACCCTTCCAGGTGATGGAGTGAAGCCCGGTGACCGCAGTCGTCGCATACAGGCGGCAGCAGCGCCGGGATATCGCGCTCGCTCACAGGCCCATCGTCGCACGGCCCGATTTCAGCCCGCTTACGGCGGCGCTTACGAGCCGCTCATGCGACGCGCGCGCCAACGGAGTCCGAACGGTCTCCTAGGCGACGGCCGCCGGCGCCTGGGCGATCAGTCCGCCTCGCATGGCGGCCGTGGCGGCGCCGACCGCGCCGGCGTCGTTGCCGAGGGTGGCCCGCACGATCCGCGTCGTCCCGCGCGGGACCATCGTCGTGCGCAGGTCGACCAGCGGCTTGACCCGCTCGATCATGAAGTCGCCGGCGCTCGAGACCCCGCCGCCCAGCGCGATCACCGCCGGGTTCACGAACGCGATCACGTTGGCCAGCCCCAGCGCCAGGTCGTCGCAGTAGGCGCTCCAGGTCGCGAGCGCGTGCGCGTCGCCGGCCTGGGCCGCCTTGCGAATCGCCTTCGAACCCAACCGTTCGCGCGGGACGTCGAGCAGCCCCGAGCGCGGGAACGACGGCGCGAGGCGCATCGCGTGACGGATCAGCCCCGTCCCCGACGCCTGGGCTTCGAAGCAGCCCACCTTGCCGCAGCCGCAGATGAACCCGCTGTCCGGGCGGATCTGGTGATGGCCGATCTCGCCCGCGCCCATCTGGTTGCCCATCGCGAGCGCGCCGCCGCTCACGATGCCGCCGCCGATCCCGGTGCCGAGCGTCAGCAGCACGAAGTCCTGCGTCCCCTGGCCGACGCCGTGCGCGTACTCGCCAAGCGTCGCGCACCGCGCGTCGTTGGCGACGAAGACGCGGTACTTCGGGAACTCGTCGCGGACGCGCTGGCCGAGCGGGACGTTCTCCCAGCCGAAGTTCGGCGAGTACCGGATCGTGCCGCTGCCGGGATCGATGTTGCCCGGCGAACCGATCCCGATCCCGACCACGTCGTGCTTGCTGCCGTCGATCGCCAGCTTCACGACCGATGCCAGCGCGGCGACCACCGCGCTCGGCGCGTGGTCGTCGAGGTCGAGCTCGTGCTTCGAGTGGATCTTGCCTTCCTCGTCGACGACCGCCGCCATCACGTGCGAGCCGCCCAGGTCGACGCCGATCGCGGCGCGGTCCGTCATGTCGCTTTTATTTTCCCTTCACGAGCGTCGGTATGTCGACGACGTTGCCTGGATCGTCGTACCGGCTGAAGCTCATCACCAGCCCGGAGTTCGAGCACTGCCCGATCCGGAACGTCGTCTTGTCGTAGGTGCAGGTCAGCTGCTGATCCTTCTCCGGGCCGCCCGAGCTGGTCGCAAACTGTCCCCAGACCTTGGCGCCGACCGTCTTGTCGGCCAGCAGCCGGTCGACCGGAATCGCGCGCAGCTCGGCCTGCGCCGAGACCATCTCGGCCGGCGGCTGGAACTTGCGATACGTCTGCCCGTCGTCGTCGCTGACGAAGCCGGACGTCCCGACCAGGATCACGTCGCGGCGCGAGCGGTTGAAGACGACCGCGCTGTGATAGAGGTTCGGCGCGACGAACGTCATCGAGCCGGTCATCCCGGTCGCCGCGCTGGTGGTCACGACGAACGACTTGGCCGCCGTCATCGCGGCTGCGATCTTCGTGCGCACGGCGTCGGCGGCGTCGTCCGCACGCGCCGGGGCGACCGCGGCGGCCGCCAGCAGGGAAGCCAGAGCGAGCGGGACCCAGCGGCGGACCATGACCGGACGTTCTCCGAGCCGCCGGGTTCGCCCGCCGCCGGCCACGAATGACCGCCCGATGCAGGAGACGATCGATCTCATCGCCCACCGCGAGCTGCGCAATCTCCGCCGTTTCACGCGCGAGACCGGTCAGCCGACCCAGCTTTCGAACCTCGACCTCGCGGAGATGACGCACGTGCAGTCGATCGAGATCGACGAAGAGCACATCACCGTCAAGTACGACACCAAGACCGTTCGCAAGTACAACGCCAACGAAGTCACCCACAAGGAATGGATCTACAAGTACAACGAGGATCCGGACTTCGTCCTCGCGGTGCGCAGCGTCATCGAGCAGTCGCGCAAGCACCTCTACGCACTGCCCGACAACGTTTCGTGCCCGCCGGGCTGCGCGGAATGCTGCAGCGGCTACGAGCCGTTCGTGAGTCGCGCCGACGTGCAGCGGATCGCCGACCGGTTCGGGATGACGTACGAGGACACGATGCGCGAGTACGTCGTCGCGCGCGAGTCGGCCGACGGGTACGTCGTGGGCTGGCTGCGCAAGGTCGACGATGACGGTGAGCGCAGCGAGGACGCCAATCACAAGTGCGTGTTCCTGATGGGCTCGCGCTCGGGCCGCTACTACTGCGGGATCTACGACTCGCGGCCCAGCGACTGTGCGGAGTTCACGCCGATCGGCTGCGACGACGTCGACGAGGACCTAGCGCGCGGCGGGGCCTATAAGGTCGGCCGGCCGTTCGAGCCGCGCCACCGCTCGAAGACCATGTCGACGAACGGCAACGGACGGCGCATGCCGCGGTGACCTACGACGCCATCGTCATCGGGGGCGGCCACAACGGACTCGTGACCGCCTGCTACCTGGCGCGGGCGAAGTGGAAGGTCTTGGTTCTCGAACGGCGTTCGATCGTCGGCGGCGCGTGCGTCACCGACGAGACGACGTTCCCGGGCTTCAAGGTCTCGACCGCCGCCTACGTCAACAGCCTGTTCCGGCCCGAGATCGTGCGCGACTTGGGATTGCGCGGCTACGGGTTCGAGCTGATCGAGCGCAACCCGTCGTCGTTCTCGCCGTTCCCCGACGACCGTTACCTGATGCTCGGTGCCGACGCCGGGTTCAACCACCGCGAGATCGCGAAGTTCAGCGCGCGCGACGCCGGCGCGTACCCGCGCTACGTCGAGATGCTCGAGCGCGTCGCGGCGGTGATCGAGCCGACGCTGCTGCAGCTGCCGCCCGATCCGGTTCGTCCCGGCGTGCGCGACCTGCTCGCGCTCGGCAAGCTCGGGCTGAGCGCGCGCCGGCTCGGCGGCGCGATGGGCGAAGCGGTGGAGATCCTGACCGGGGCGGCGCGGCCGATCCTCGACCGTTGGTTCGAGTCGGAGCAGCTCAAGGCGACGCTGGCGACCGACGCGATCATCGGCGCGTTCGCTGCCCCGTCGATGCCGGGCACCGCGTACGTGCTCTTCCACCACGTGATGGGCGAGACCAACGGCGCGCGCGGTGTGTGGAGCTACGTCAAGGGTGGCATGGGCGGCCTCACCCAGGCGCTGGCCAAGGCGGCGACAGACCTGGGCGTCGAGATCCGCACCGAGACCGAAGTGCGCCGCATCCTGGTCGAGAACGGCAACGCGGTCGGCGTCGTGACGGCCAACGGTGACGAGTTGCGCGCGCGCCGCGTCGCGAGCGGCGTCGACTGCCGACTGACGTTCGAGACCTTCCTGGAGCGCGATCAGCTGCCGCCCGAGTTCCTGGCCGAGATCGAACGCATCGACTACGCGAGCGCGTCGGCCAAGATCAACGTCGCGCTGTCGGCGCTGCCGAACTTCACCGCCTGTCCCGGCACCGACGCCGGTCCTCAGCACCGCGGCACCGTACACCTGTGCCCCGATCAGGACTACATCGAGCGCGCCTACGACGACGCGAAGTACGGCCGCGCGTCCGCCGAGCCGGTCGTCGAGTGCACGATCCCGTCGTCGGTCGATCCCACCGTCGCGCCGCCCGGCAAGCACGTGGTGTCGATGTTCTGTCAGTACGCGCCCTACCGGCTCAACGGCGGCTGGGACGGCGCCGCCAAAGACGCGTTCGCCGACCGCTGCTTCGCGGTCGTGGAGCGCTACGCGCCGGGATTCACCGCGTCGGTCATCGGCCGCCAGGTGCTCACCCCGGTCGACATCGAGGCGACCTTCGGGCTGACCGGCGGCAACATCTTCCAGGGTGCGATGAGCCTCAACAAGCTGTTCATGTTCCGGCCCGCGCCGGGCTGGGCGAAATACCGGACGCCGGTTCGGCACCTGTTCTTGTGCGGCGCGGCGGCGCACCCGGGCGGCGGCGTCATGGGCGCGCCGGGCTGGAACGCCGCGCGCGCGATGCTCAAGGCGGGCTGATCGCTTTCAGGGCCGCTTCATCCCTGCGGCGCAGGCTATCCGATGGGCGAGCCTCGAAGGGTCGCTAACTCGCTTTTGGGAGGTCCTAGCTTGCTGAAGCTCTTTTCCGCCGCCCTGATCGGCGGTGCGCTCATCGCAGCCGCGACTGCGCAGACCATGGCGCCGATGTCCACCATGTCGCACGGCAAGGAGCCGCTGCAGATCAAGCTCGTGCCGCAGAACAACTCCGGAGAGAGCGGAACGGCGACCCTCATGGACGGGGAAAAAGGCCTGATCGTCAAGCTGCACATGACGCCGGCCAGCGATGCCGACCAGCCTGCGCACATCCACAAGGGGACGTGCGACAAGCTCGATCCGAAGCCGACCTATCCGCTCAAGTCGGTCGTCAAGGGTGAATCGGAGACGACGGTGCCCGACGTCACGATCGCGATGCTCGAGAAAGCGCCGTTCGCGATCAACGTCCACAAGTCGACCACCGAGATCGCGGTCTATGTCTCCTGCGGCAGCATCGTCGCGCCCAAGTAGCCACCCGCCGTTCAATGAAGGCGCCGCGCACAACGCGGCGCCTTCGCGTTTCGGCGCACCCTCGCTCGACGAGATGCCCGACGACATTCGCACGATCTGCGAGGAGACGCGCTCCAAGATCGGCTTCGTCCCCAACGTCTTTCTGGCGTACGCGCGGCGGCCGGAGCACTTCCGCGCCTTCATGCACTACCACGACCTGCTGATGAAAGGCCCGAGCGGCCTGTCGCGCGCCGAGCGCGAGGCGATCGTGGTCGCGATCTCGGCCGAGAACGACTGCCTCTACTGCGTCACCGCCCACGGCGCGGCGCTGCGGATCCTGGGCAAGGATCCGATCGTCGCCGACCAGATCGCGATCAACTGGCGCACCGCCGACCTCGCGCCGCGCCTGCGCGCGATCCTCACCTTCGCGTCGCGCGTCAACGAGCCGGGCTTCGCCGCGACCGACAAGGAGCTGGCCGAGCTCAAAGCAGTCGGCCTGTCCGACGACGACGCATGGGACATCGCGTCGGTCGCCGCGTTCTTCGGCCTCTCCAACCGCATGGCCGGTCTGATGGACATGCGCCCGAATCCGGGCTTCTACGAGATGGGCCGTCAGCCGAAGTAACCGCGAGATCCGACGCGAGCAAGGGACCACTCGAGCCGCAAATGTGATCCCCGTCGCCACGTTGGGACCAAACGCCCAGCGCGCGGCGGTGAGTTCGCAATCCTCCCGGGGTACGTTGTCCGTCATGCGTATACAGATGGCAACGTTCGGGGTCGCGCTGGCGACGCTCGGCATGACGGTTCCGGCGCTTGCCGTCGTGAACCCGGTGGTCGCGCAGATCGTGCCACTCGGCGGCTCCGGCGTGCGCGGGAACGCGACGTTCTTTCAGCTCGGCTCGAGCGTCAACGTCGGCCTGAACTTCACCGGCAGCGCGGCCTCCGGCGCGGCCGACATCCGCAAGGGAACGTGTACGTCGTACGCCGCGTCGACGACGATGCCGCTCGGCGTCTCGCAAGACACGCGCCTCTCGAACGTCAAGCTCGAACAGCTCAACGGCAACGTCCTGTTGATCCACAAGACGTCGAGCGTCACCTCCGAACCGATTGCCTGCGCAGAGATCAAAGCCTAAACCAGGCACGGCAAGAAATGCGACGGGCACCGCGTTCTAGAAACGCGGTGCCCTCAGTGGTTGTAGGAACGAGCCTCGACTAGGCAAGCCTAGCACACCACGTCACAGCGGACAAGTCCGCCGGCTGGAACGGGTGGGAATCGAACCCACAGGAAACGAGGTGTCGAGGCTCGTTCCACGGACCACCGAACCGCCCCAGCACGACGCATATTACGCCACGAGAGCCGGACGGCAAGTCCCCCGAATCGTCCCTAGAGGGACTCGCCGATAGCGAGTCTCCGGCAACGGTGGCACGAGCGAGGAGCCATGACGGTTGGATAAATGGACGCGGCGCTACAGGCAAAGCCGACTCAGTGGCGCTGCTCAACGCCTTCAAAGGCCGAAAGTAATGCAGCGATCGTCATGAGACCTAGCGCCGTCGTACCTAACAGCCCGTTGTGCGCCGATTCGAGTTTCTCAAGTACCCAGCTGATCGGCGCGCGTGAAAGCTCGCGAGTCAGATACACCGCCTGAGTGATTATAATGGTGGCAAATATCAAGTCGCAGGTAGGGAATGCAATAATCAGCAACCGCAAGATGTTTGAGCGTTCACCCGCGCCAGTCAGCGTGTCCATAACTGCGATGGGAAACGAATCGAACCCACGATCCAGCCATCGTGTAAGTAGCCAGACGAGAATTACCACGGTGTACGGAACCACGACTATGTTTGTAACGGCGCTTGACAATGGCTCGGGTGGGTTCGTGGTCAACCAATACCGCAATGCTTCTCGCGACTTCGCTAAAACATATGCTTCGGCGATGGCCATTACCGGCACTAGTACAGGGGATGAAAAGTGTGAACCAATTACGTGCGGCAGGGTCGAATACCCTACCATGGAAATTCCCGTCGCGATGACTATAGCACGCACTGAAAAGAATTCTCGACCGAGAATCGATGAGAAAAAGGCATCGCAAAACTTCGCCGCAAATATTGGTATAACGCGCCAATTCCCCACCTGTACCGCTACGTACCAGTCAGCTAATTTCGTGCGCAGCCGCCGCTGATGAGCCGCGGCAATCGCGAAGTTCAATAATTGAGAAATCGTTGCCAGTATCAATAGGCTTAGGACCAACCATCCTACCCTCATCGTGCTTTCTCTCTCGAACGACTGCCTTACCGCAACTGTACCATATATGGTTTGATTCTTTCCTTTTGCTGACGAACGCGCGTATGCCGAGGGCTAGCGGTTACGAGATGAAAGGGCGAGAGGTTCCTGCAGGGACGCTCTCCGTGAAGTAGTCGGGTGCCGCCGCTGGCCGTATGTTGTCGATCAGCGGCCACTGATAGCGACAACCTTTGCTTGCCGTACTTGATCGGTCGCCGGAAGATGGGCGGGCCGACGCATCAACCCACGCCGTCAAGAGCTCACGGTCCCGGCGCTCACGATGTCCTGCCCGTCGTCGTTGGGCGCTCACCGAACGCGAACGCCTCGGCGTTGAACATCAGCCGTTCCAGCTTGCCCGTCGCAGCCGCCCGCGACCGTTCGACGGGCAGCCGCGCAAGCTGCGCCTGGAGTCCTTCACGCGTTGCCTTGAGGGCGAGTCGGGCGGCGTTGACTTCGGCACGCACCCGTTCCGCCTCAGCGGCCACGCCGGGCTGCCACGACGCAGCAAGGCGCATCGCCCCACGTACCTGCCGATCCAGCGAAGCCTCCTCCGCGTCACGCTCTGCGAGCCGCCGGTCGATGGTGTCGCGCATGGACGCGGGCTTCCAGGCCTCGGGCTCATCGCGCCACCGAGCTCCTCGAACATGCGCAGGGAGGTCTTGCGCTGCATCACCGTACCGGCGCTCTTGGCCTCAGCATAGGCTTGCACGCGGACGCGCCCGTACGCGCAAGGAATACGCCGAAGCGTGTCTCCTGGTCATCAAGAGACACGTTGCGGTTTGCGCTGGGTTTCGTGGAGACGCGCGCGTAGGTCACGACGCGCATCACGTTTCGGCTGCTGATGGTCACGGACTGCTCTCGGGCTGCGATGCGCCCTGTACTCGTCCCGGGGCTGGGTGAGGACCCGCCCGTCAAGCTTCGTGACCGCAAGCCGGGATGAGGTCGCACAGCGACCTCACGCCTTCTTCTTCGCCGAACGCGCACCCGATCCGCCCCGCTTCGGTTTGGCTTCGGTAGTGGGCGTGACTGCGGCGGCAGCCTTGCGGCCGCGCTTTGGGCGCGGTGCAGGTGCGGCGGGTGCGTCCTCGACACGCGCGCCGCACACTTTGCACGACCCGCCCTTGCGCCACGAGAACAACTTGTTGTCCTTGCGGCAACGCGCAAGCCCCATCTTGTCGAGCGGGCGTGCGGTGAATGTTCTCCGAGGTCGTCTAGTGGTCTTGTCGGTCATCGGTTCGCTCCTAGTGGATGCGGGTGAGATGACGACGACCATACGGGATCGCCAATGCCGGTCGGCAATGGACAAGCATGAGAAACAGTAGAGCCCCCGACGGATCGGAGGCTCTACATGTGGTCGCGCGGTTCAGACACTAGCGGCCTTTCGGCTTGTCTTTTGCCTGGAACTTCACGCGTTGCGGCATGTCCTTCGTCGCGTCGAACTTGACCGTTTGACCGTCATGTGTCTTGAACTTGACGGTCGTCTCGGTCGGCTTCTTCGCGATGAATGAAACCGTGTGCTTCTTAGCCATTCTCTCACCTCCTCTCATCATGTAGTCGCCAGCGCGATGTTGTTCGGGAGGCGACTCCACCGCGTCCAGATTGATCGTTGGTCTCACGTCCTCATCATCGAAAACCGTCTCTCGCACGAAAGACTCTGTTAGCCGCGCTTCCGTAGCGAGATCATGAATCGTATAGCCTCGCGGTTCCAACGCCTCTAATGCCTTCCGCAAGAGCACAGCACGCTCAGTACCTGGCAGCGGAAACGATCGTTCGTTAGTGCGCTCATTCATTTGGGACAGCGTTATCATCGCCCGGCGATATGTCGCGTCACTAATTCGGCGCAAGTCCCGCGCTCGTCGCAACAGCGCCTGAACTGAAACGCCCCAAATCCTTTTCAAGTGGCCGTAACGAAACGGGTCAAACCGCTGAGGTAGCTGCTCGCGAATGACGCTGCGTGGCATCAATAACGCTGCCGCAAAAGCGTGAGCTTGGTCCTCAAGAATCTTGTTCCCCGGCTCAACGTCGGCGTGCAACAACAGATGCGCAAGCTCGTGAGCGGCATCAAACCTCAAACGATCAAGGCTCTTTGTGGAATTCAATACGACGATCGGGCCAGGGCGAAACCACCGTGAAAAAGCGTCAACGCCCGCACATTCCACGGAGCATTGCGTTACAATGACCCCGTGCGACTCCAGGAGGCGCACCATGTTTGGAATAGGGGAGTCTCCAAGGCCCCAGTGGGAACGAAGGTCCTCGGCCCGACGCTCTATCGTTTCATGTGATGTGTCGTCACCAACATGTAAATCCTTGGGCAGCGAAAGCTCAGGGAGTCTGACTCGTCGGATGAGACAGTCGGCCACTTCGCTCACAAAGAACGCTCGCGCTTCCGCGCGCGAGCGGTCAAGCTGACGCGTGGAGCGCAGGCTTCGGAAGAATGCCTTTCCATGATCAGTTAAACGATCGCGGTGTCCGTCCGCGGCGAAGAACTCAATGGACTGGCTGAGCGTGAGCGATAGCTTCACCAAGGTGGCTGCGCTCGGCTTGATGTTGCCGCTTTCGTATTGGGTGAGCGCTGCTGGCGTGACGCCAATGCGCGCTGCAAGCTCCGTCTTTGTGAGCCCGGCGAACTCTCTCGCGACTGTCAGGCGAAAGCGGTCGAACAGCCCGACGTACGCGCGGGCGACGTCAACGCTCACTGACCATCCGCTTCTGGGTGCTCCTGATCGTCCGCGAGCGGATCGCTCGCCTGTACATCGACATTCGGCTCGCCCATTTCATCGAAGCGCACCTCCACGTCGATTTCCGGTACTTCCAGCTCGCTAAACGACGGCGTTGTCGGCCTCGCGGGCGGCTGCGCCGTCTCGCTCAGGTCCTTTTCGTAGACCTGTTCGATCCACAGCCACCCGTCCTCGTCGCGCTGCGAGCTGATGGGAGCGCCGACGTGGACTTGAAGCAGGCCCTGGCGCGGATTCCCGCTGTGAACGACGATCAGCTCCGGCACGTTCACCGGCTGAGCGTCACTGTCCATCGTGTAGCCGAACAGCGACATCTGCTGGTTATGCTCCACGATGCGCGAGCGGGTCTGCGACCGCTCACCGTCGAGCCGGAACTCTTCTGCCGAGTCCACCATGCGGGAACCGAACTTGTAAAAGTACAGTCGGCAGGACGGCAATTCGATCCAGAAGTTGCTCCCGCTGCGATGCACCTTCGCATCGATGACAGAGCCGAACTCGCGCTCCAGGAAGAACAGGCTGCTCTGCCAGACCGCCACGCCGAAGCTGGTCGGCGTGTTGCCGATTTCCTCGTCGTAGCTGATCCGGTTGCTCTCGTAGGCGTTGTGCAGCGCCTGGACGATGAGCTCAATTTCGTGGTCGCTGAGAAAGTCAGGCCGGGACATCTAAATTCCCCCTGCCGCGGCCCGACTGTTTAGCATAGGCGCTCGTCAGGCTAGCCTGGTTTTACCATAACCGCGCAAACGATGCAATATTCTTAAGTGCGCGACTGCTCGATTTACTCTACAGCTTAATCCCGGTCCGACTTGCCATGAGCGTGCACTTCAAGATCGCGCCCTCCGGCTTCTGGTCGCACACCTTCTGAGGCGGCGGAATCTGGGCGGACAGAAAGGACTGCTCGCTTGTATGCCCCGCTGGGCAGAGATACATGTGCGTCGTCTTCAGCGGATCCAAGATCGGAAGAGCGTCGTGTAGGGAAAGAGTGTAGATCTCGGTG
>OBLV0100000013.1_pt1 | contig 168182 bp, 145 predicted proteins | sample 1520071 | NCBI WGS metagenome assembly OBLV01 (sample SAMEA3888446, study PRJEB22518) | metagenome | reverse complement strand
CCTGGGTCGGCGGCACCGGAGCCGTACCCGGCGGAGACGGCACCGGCGGCACGCTCACCGTTCGCGAGGGGACCGGCGCGGCGGACTTCGGGTGACGGTCGCGACCAAGCGCAACCACACCCATCGCAACCAGCGTCAATGCAGCCACGATGACCGCCAGGACTGTCCAGATCCACCCGACCCGAGCCCGCCGCCGGCTGCTGCGCGGTAGCTGCGTCATGTTCATCCGGTCCACCCCAGCCTCATCCGATCAGCCCCAGTAGCTGATCGGCACGCGCGTCCCAACTGTGCTGACCCGCGAACCGGCGGCGCATCGCCGCCAGCTCGGGGGTGCGCTGCTCCCGGAGCCGGGCCTGCACCATCAGCGCGAATGTGTGCTGGTCTACCGCCAGGTCAATGAGATCGGTGCCCAGCCACCGCGCCGAAGGTAGGTCCGTCGACACCACGGCCCGGCCGGCGGCGAGGTACTCCAGGGTCTTAAGCGGGAAACTCGCGCGGTTGAACGCAGTGTCCGTATAGGGCGTCAGGCCGACATCGATCGCCGCCAAGTACGCCGGCAACCGGTGGAAAGGCTGACGACCCACCCACTGCACGTTATCCCGCTCGAGCAAGGCATCCAGGCGTCGTCGCGTCGCTGGCTGCTGCTCATAGCGCGGACCAACCAGCAGCAGGCTGTCGCCGTTGCAGGCCACCGCCTCGAGCATGGTGAGGTCGATCCGCTCGTTTAACTGGCCCACCAGCCCGGCGATGGGCCGGGAAAGCGTGACATCTGCTGCCGCCGGCAGCTCGTCAACCTGGTGGTAGTGCTCGGGGCTACAGCCATTCGGCAGCACCACCGCCGGTCTGGTGCTGCGGTTCAGCGTCTGCGCGAGCGTGTCGGACACCGCGAGTACGTGATCTGCGGCGCGCAAGTTGGCCGCCAGCGCCAGCTTCGCGTAACGAGGGGTGCAGCCAAGCAGCGACGCGCCGGCCACGAAATCGTCGGTCGCGTAGTAGATCCGAGCCGCATCCGGCCAGCCGGTGAGCAGCGGCTCCGGCGAGGTCGCGACGACGGCCAGCACCGGCTCGGGGTACATCGCGAGCACCCGGCGAACCTGCCGGCGGACCAGCGAGCGGGACACCGCGCGGACACCCGGGCGGCTCACCCCCGGCGGCGCCACCGTGTGCAGGCGGGTAACACCCGGTGCTGCTGAGGTCAGCCTGGTGACCGTCACACCGTGCCGCCGTCGCCCGACCCACGACATGGGTGGGTCGACCCAGAGGACCGGCAGCCGCCGGCCCAACGACTCGACCAGATGCCGGTCCGTACCCGCAACCGCGTCCCAGGAGACGCACGCAAGATAAACGATCATGGGTGTCTCCGCCGAGCCTGGCTCGACGCACGCCCGGATGGATAGCCGAGGACCGGCATGGGTCAGACTCCGCCACGCAGGGCGAGGACGGCTGCGTACCGCTCCTCCACCTGGTCGATCTTGCGGTCCCACAGACCGATGTCGGCTACCCGAGCCCGCGCTCCCCGACCCAGGGCCGACCGCAGGTTGGCGTCTCGGACCAGCCGGGACACTGCACCCGCGACGTCGCGGGCGAGCTGGTCCGGTGAGATCGCCGGCACCCGGATGCCGCAGGAGTCGTCCACCACGTTGCCCGGACCGCCCCGGTCACACACCACGACCGGCAGGCCGTGGCCCATCGCCTCGAAGACGACGTTGCCACCCGGCTCCCGGTAGCTGGGGAAGACGAACAGGTCGGCCCGGCGGTAGAAGTCGTCAATGCGGGAGCGGGGCAGCTTGCCGTGGAATCGCACCCGCTCGCCGAGCTGGAGCTGGGTTGCCAGCGCCTGGCAGGCAGCCCGGTCCACCCCCTCCCCCACGATGTCGAGGCTGACCGGGAGGTCGCGCAGCAAGTCCACTGCGCGGATGGCGTCGCGAACACCCTTGGTCCGCACCAGCCGCCCGACGTGCAGCAGCCGTACCTCATCGTTGGCTGCGGGGGTGCTAGATGTTGGGCCGCTGGAAACCGGTCGATCCACCGGCGCCGGCAGATCCTCCAGCGCCGTTTCGCTCAACACGGCGAAGTGCTGCACTTGAAGGCCGTGCAGGTGCTCCTCGACGTACGGGGCGATCCCGAGGATGCAGGCTGCCTGCTCGTAGGTCCGGCGCAGCAGTGGATCCGTACGCAGTCGCAGCCGGTCGAGCGCGCGCAGCCCGACGTACCAGGGTGCCGTGCCTTCCTCTTCGGTGAAACCCGGCGGTGACTCCAGACTACCGCCCACCGGCCCGAGGAGGTACGGGATACCGAGCCCGACCACCGGAGATGGGTAACGCATTGCCACCGGGAGGGGCTGATGCGCCAGGTCGAATTGCTCGCCCCGGGCCAGTGCCTGCCGGACCCACCGCCGCGCGCGGACATAGAACGGTAGGTAACCGGGCTTAAGCATGCTGTTCAGCCGCTCCGCGCGACCCAGTCCTGGCGGTTCGGTCCACTCGATCACCCGGAGCCCGCTCAACTGCTGGGCCGCTGGCGTACGGCCTCGCTTGTGATAGGTCAGCAGGGTCACCTCGTGCCGCTTGGCGAGGCGGTGTACCCACTGGTAGCCAACCCAGGCTTCCCCGACGTCTTCTGCATCGCAGGTCGGTGCGATCACCAGCAGTCTGAGCACAGAGGTACCGTATCCGGAAAACCTACCCGCGATGGTCTAGTTGGGAAAGTTCGCGGTTCCTCGGACACCTCTGGCGGCGCGTACTAGCCTGGCAACGTGCGTCCGGACTTGAGCATCGTCATCGTCACGTACAATAGTGCCCACGTCGTCGGTGATTTGCTCAACTCGATCCCCGCTGCGCTGGCCGGTTTGTCGGCGGACGTCGTGATCGTTGACAATGGATCTGGTGACAGCACCGCCGAGCTGCTTGCCGGTCGAGGCGACTGCCGGGTCATCCGTTCCACCAATGTGGGCTACGCGGCCGGGATCAATCGGGGCGTCCAGGAGTCCGCCGGCAGCGACGCCATCCTGGTGTTGAATCCCGATGTCCGGCTGGCCGCGGGTTCCATTCCGCCGTTGCTGGCGGCGCTGCGCCTGCCCGCAACGGGGATCGTGGCGCCGCAGATTCGTACCGCGGACGGATCGTTGTATCGCTCCCTTCGACGCGAGCCGTCGCTGGCCCGGGCAATCGGGCTCAACCGGACCGGGTGGCCGCTGTTCTCCGAATACGTCGCGCGACCGGCGGAGTACACCCAACCCAGCGTGGTCGACTGGGCGCTGGGTGCCGCTCTGCTCATCTCGCGCGCGTGTTTCGACACGGTCGGTGGCTGGGACGAGTCCTACTTCCTCTACTCAGAGGAGACCGACTTCTCGCTGCGGGCCCGCGATCTAGGGCTTTGCACCCGGTACGAGCCCACCTCGGTGGCCGTGCACATTGGCGGCCAGTCTGGGCAGAACGAGAAGACCCACGCCATGCAAATCGTTAACCGGGTTCGGCTGTACCGCCGCCGGCACTCGGGGCTCGCCTCGTGGCTGTACTACGCGTTGACTGTCGCGAGCGAACTCACCTGGGCCGTCCGGGCCGGCGTGCGGTCGCGGTTCGCCGTACGGGCGCTGACTACACCCGCCCTCCGGCCCGCCGAACTCGGTTGTTCCGACCGGCTCATGCCTCGTTAGCACAGGAGCTGTGCTCTGGGGTCACCGGCATGGCACTCGCCGCCCAACGACGGGAATCCACCACTAACACACCAGGTGACCGGCTCGAACCGGCCGGCACCGGGCGCTGGCGGCTGGCCGTTGGCCGGGCCGCCCACCGCGATCTGGCTCGCTGCGGATCGGGCCAGGAGTTACCGGCCACCTGCAGCCGGTACAGGGCCCCAATGGCCCCGAGGACCAGCATGATCAGGTTCGTCAACTGGCCGAACGAGAGGGCATCGAACAACGCGAAGCTGGCTCCGCCGGCAGCAACCGAGGCGGCCAGCGCCTGGGCTAGCTGCCGGGTAGTCGGATCTGACGACAGTTTCCTGCTTCGCCAGGCCGTGGTCACCCCGGTGATGAACAGCGCAAGCAATGTGGCGAGCCCGACGAAGCCGATCTCGATGGTGGCGAGCAAATACTCGTTATCGAGAATGTGATATGCCGGCAGGAAGGTCTGGAACCCTCGGCCGAACAGCGGAGCCCGCGAGATGTACTCCCAAGCAAGTGTGTAGCTGCCGGTACGCGATTGTGCGCTGCTGTCCGAGCTGATCCCGGAGAACAGCCCAACCAAGGTGCCGAGGATGCCGGGTACCGCAACGAAGACCAAGCCCAGCAAGACCGTGATTGCCGCGTACGCTCGCCGTCGAAGCGGACGGGCCCAGCTCGGGATGAGGAACGCCAACACGACGGTGGTGCACACGATCGCCGACCGGGAGATGGAGATCGGTACGGCAAGGGCGAGCGCCAGGACCGGAAACCATCGGCGGACCACCGAACGATCCCGATCGGATATCGCGAAGTGAATGGCAATCGGCAGGATCATGGTCAAGACGATGCCGAACTCGATCGGGTGTAACGCGGTCCCGGCTGGGCGGCTAAATCCGCTCCGTCCGATCACACTGGTGAGGTCGCTGTTCTGGCTCAACCCCGGGATCTGGATGAAGTTAGTGTAAGAAGCCCCGGTCTTGAACTGCGCGATGCCGAGGAGGGCAACAGCGCCGCCGGCTACCACCAGCCGACGCAACAGGGTGTCGAGCCGAGCCCGGGAAGGTATCCCGTCGGCGGCCACGAAGACAATGCCAAGCCAGGCCGACAGGCTCAGCAGCCCGCGGTCGGCGGCCAACAGCTCGACATCGCTGATCGGCCGTACGGTCGCTACCACATAGCTGGCGAGAACGGCGGCAACAAAGACAAGCAGGGCCCGCCGGATCGGCTGTCGTAGCGGCGGCGGGATGTGCCGGCGCGAAAGCTGATACCCGGCCCACCAGAGCAGGGCTACCATGCCGAGGAGCTGGGCCGGCGAACCAGCGCCACCGAGCGGACCGAAGATAAGCTGGCCGGGAATCCCAAAGAGCAGGATGATGAAGAAAGTCAGTACGGTGACCGCATCAGCCGCGGCCACCCGCGGGACCACGGCGTTGCGGAGTCGCTGTTTTTGAGCCATCTCGACCTCAGTCGCTGTCGTGGAGTAGGGCCGGCGTCATCCCCGTCGAGAAGTGCCACTGGGCCAGCGGTGCATTGCCCGATTCAACGCGGCGGCTGGCCAACCGGGTCGGGCGGAGGTCGCCGGCTCGGCTGCCAGAAGTCCACCGGGTCGTCCAGCTCCGCGGTGGGTATGAGGTACGGCCGAGGTAACCCCCGCTGACTCGGCTGCATTTGCGCGGCGGCAGTTGCCGTTGGTGGCACCGATCCTCGGCTGCTCGGTGACCGGGCAACTCCATCATGGGTCAGGACAACGGAGCCCGCCGGCGAAGTGGTGTCTGCCGGCGGGGTGGTGTCAGTCTTCCCCTTGGCAGAGTTCCTCAGCCGTCTGCGGCGATCCTTCCTGCGCAGCAGGTAGCCGTCGAGCTGGGCCGCAGCGAGGACCGTGACGGCCAGACCTCCGGCCGCAGCAGCGATCAGGGCCCGGATGAGCGACTTCCGGACAGGTTGGGTGGTGGTGTCCCTGGTGATCTCCTTGGCCCGGATGAGCGAGGACACCGGAACTCCGGCCGTGGTTTGCAGGTTGGCCAGCATCTGCGGGAGCCGGGTGCTTACCGCAACAAGTGTCCGCAACGCGCCGGCCGAGGTGATGTCCTGCGCTGTGATGAGCAACACCGGGCCCCCGGAGGTCAGGTCGGGCACCACCGTGTAGCTCCCGGGGGCACCAGCCGCCTTGATCTGCTGCTCCGTGGCGTGGTCGGTCATCGTCCGGGCGAGCACGCCAGAGACGGTGTCCAGGCCGCCGAGGGCGAGGAAGGGGTTGTCGCCCTGCTGGGTCGTGGCACTCATGGGTGGCAGCAGCAGGACATCGGAGGTGGCCTGGTACTTCGCTGGCACCAGGACCGTCGTGGCGTTGCACAGGATGACAGTGGCCTGCAGCCCCAGCAGCACCACGTACCAGCGGCGCAGCAGCACACGCCAGTGAGAAAGGAACATCCGCTTCCTGTCTGCCTCGTGGCCCAATAACAGTGAGCCCCACGGACCGCGACGAGTCGCCCTGGCCTCCAGCATAAGCGGGGCATCCCGGCCACGCGGCGGAATGTCGAAGTCTGCTCCAGCATCGAATCTGGGCAGTCTGCACCGCGGACCAGCGCCGGCCGGTAGCCTTGAACGAGCACTCACGCAATGGATGGGAGACTGATCGTTTGACCGGCTGGGACCTACTCGTCACGATACGTCGGCGCTGGTGGGTGGCGCTGGGTGGCGTGCTGGCTACCGCGCTGCTGGGGCTGCATGTCCTGCATGCCCCAGGGGTCTACCACCAGCAGGTTGATGTCGTGTTCATGTGGCCTCAGGCGTCGAAAAGCGCGAACACTTTCCAGTACGGCACCCAGAGCCTCATCAACACAGCCGGTATTGTCGGGACGGTCGTTGGGGACACGCAGGCCGGTACCCAACCGGTGTCCGATACGGCGACTCTGGTCGGTGAAGGGATTACTCACGGTTACTCGGTCCGGCTGCCGAACTCAGGTGGGCAGTGGGCCTATAACTTTGACCGTCCAATGCTCAATGTGGAGACCGTCGGCAGCACCCCGGCGGAGGTGCAGCAGATGACCACGGCAGTGGTGGCCCGAATCAACGACGAGTTACTCGCCCTGCAGAGGAACGAGCAGGTACGCCCTGATCTCATGGTCCGGACCCGGCTGAGCCCGCCGACCCTGAACATCATCTACAGCAACGGCAGCCGGACCCGGGCCCTGGCGGCTAGCCTCCTGCTCGGGGTGGGCCTGACAGTTGCCGTCGTGTTGGCAGTTGACCGCCGCCTGCGCCGACCAGCCGCCGACGGTTGACCTGCCCGGTTGCGTGACCCGAGGCCGGATTGCCCCGCGCCCGCCACCGGCTCGTTACCGCAAGAGGTGCCCACTCGTCGCTTCGTAAGGGCAACAGGTGCCCACTTGCCGGTAAAACCGAACCCACCTCGGGCAACTGGTCACCTGTTGCTGCTACGTCGGGACAACAGGTGCCCACTTGCGGTACGCGACTCCCAGCCCAGGTACCTTCGGCTAGTCGCGCCGGCTGCTCTCGTCGCGCAGCCAGGTGGAGAAGTCGCCGCGGCGTACAGCGCTGCGAGACCGCAGCCGGGCGAGGACCGCGACAAAGAGGAAGACTGGCATCCGGGTGGCCAATCGTGGCTCACGACGAACCATCCAGACCAGATCGGCCGGACTGGTCCGAGCACTGGCACCGGGGAGGACAGCCTCCCGCTCAAGCTGGCTGGTCCCCGTCTCGGCCCGTACCCGGCGGCGCAGCAAGTCGCCCCAAGTTCGGGGCGGGCGGATCAGGACGCTGGCGTCCGGCACGACCATCCGATCATCGTCGGAGAACGCCAGCGAGACCGCGAGATCGTCGGCCAGTACGGGCGGGAGCGCGGCGATGCGCCGGTAACCTGCCTCGCTTACGGCCAGCACCCCGCGGCCGAACAAGCCGCGCCGCACCTCTGGCAGCCGCGTCCACACGTCGTAGTACCACCGCACCAACCACCCTCGCGCGGCCATGTCGAACCTACGTTCGGGGGCCGCGGCGAGGATGCCCGGGTCCATGACGGCCGCGCATAATCGTCGTACGTCCGAGGTGCCGAGCTCAACGTCCGCGTCGACATACAGGCGGGGAAACCCCTGAGTCTCCCGATCGCCTAGCCGCAGCGCTGCCCGCTTCGACGGAATCTGCGTGGTCACGACCCGTACCGGGGGGCCGAAGGAGGTCGCGACCGCAGCGGTACCGTCGGTGCAGCCGTTAGCGACAACCACGATGTCGAACTCGCCAGGCTGGGCAGACTCCAGCAGCCGCGCCAGCAACCGCCCGAGCACGGCTTCCTCGTTGTGTGCCGGTACTACGATGCTGGCCGCTGGGCTGGTCATGAGGCAATTATGGTCGGTGGCGACCGAGCTCTCAGCCGATTAGATGAATCCGGCCGGCCGCTGAACGCCGGTTCTACGGATCATTGTCCGGAACGTTCCCTCATCCGGCCCTGGCCCGGTCAGGCACCATGGAAGCAACAGACCTGAAGGAGTTTCCGGATGCGTCGACGCGCGCTGCTGCTGTGCGCTGTACCCTTGGTCGCGGCGTGTGGCGCACAGGACGTCGACCGAGCCGAGCTGGAAGCGCAGGTCCAGCGCAGCCTCCAGGCACAAACCGTCGTCAAGGTCAACGTCCAGGGCGTTTCTTGCCCAAACCGGTTGAAGGCAGAGCACGGCGCGCAGACCAGGTGCACGGTGACGACCGCCGATGGCAAGTCCATCGGCGCGCTCGTCACCGTCACCGGTACCGCCAACCACCGGGTCCAGTTCAACCTGAAGCTGGACCAGAACCCGACGCCCTGAATACGCCGGCCGGGCAGTCGGCCAGCCTTAGGTCGATGGCGACCTGGGGGTGGTCGGGGCCGACGCCTGAATACGCCGGCCGGGCAGTCGGCCAGCAGGGTCCGCCTTCCCCAGCCGAGGCGGTAAGCGTTGCCGCATACCGGGCAGCACAGCGTCTCGTCCGGTCGCTGCCCGCTGACACCTAACTCCGCATGGTCAGCCCTTGGTCCGAGCCGGGTCGCCGGCTAAGAACGCGTGTGTCGGTACGTCCTGGGCGATCACCGAGCCGGCCGCCGTGTTGCCGAGCACCGCACCAGCCTCGACATCGCACCATCGCAGATGTTGCAGTTGCAGCCGATCTTGGTCTCAGCCCAGCGCAGGGATGACGAACGGCTCATCTGCACCATCCGTAAACAGCCGAAATGGCCTAGAGCTGATCGGGTGCGGCCGCTCGAGCGGCCGCACCCAATGTGACTACCGTGTTGTGCCCGATTTAGCAGGCGTAGTAGGGCGAGTTCGCCCAGTAGGAGAGGTTGGACCAGGTGACTGGTCCAACAATGCCATCGGCAGTAATGCCGACACACTGCTGGAAGTGGATGATCTTGGCTCGGGTGTCGCTGCCAAAGATGCCGTCAACGGTAAGATTGGCACCGGTCGTGGCGTAGTTGTAATAGCACTGCGCTTGCTTTACCGCCGAACCGGTGCTGCCGTACTGAATCGTAGGACGGGAAGAAGTATAGTTGCAGATGTCCAGTGGACTGATCGGCTTGGGAGTCACCGTCGGAGTCACCGTAGGTGCCGGCGCCGCCGATGCAACCGACACGTTGACCGTAAGCAGCAGCGCCACCGAGGAGGCCAGTGCCAGCAGGGTTGCGAGGAACGGACGTCGAGAAACTGTGCGGATATGGTTCGCCGCCATAAGGCTCCTTTGAGGCGTGAGCACCAATAAGGAAAACACCGGTCCGGCGCACGCCAGGGTAGGCGCCTTACTTTGCTTAGTCAAGGCGGCTTATGCAGGCTCTGGTCGGATCCGAAGAATACGTCGTTGACCTGCGCGGACACAGTTAATGACCTTGCTAAAAAGAGGATACGAATAAGCCGCACGGACGGATAACCGGGCCGCCGCGTACACTCAGCTCCAGCAACTATCACCTGAAAGGATGGAGGCGCTGTCGACCTCGCCCGTGGCGCCAGGCTTGAGCCGACAGGGTCGAGACGGAAGCGATGTCCGAATGTGTGTATACGACACATGGCGCCGGCCGTTCAGCAGGGTCGACAGCCTCTGCGGCGGTGTTGACACAGGTATTTCGGCAGGTCCGGTCCAGTGTCGGTCATAGATTGGTCGTTGCGCTCCTGGCACTACTGCACCACGTCGCCCACTCGCTGCCCCGCGGGAGCGATCATTCGTGCGGGGTGGACGCGCTGTAGTAAGAGGCGGGCAGGCTGCGGATGGTCACGATCCGTTGGCCGGCGTCGGACCTGACGAAGAGCTACTTCAGCGACGCGGGGTCGCCTCCCGCCGGTGGTGCGTGAGCCGGTTGCGCGCTGTCGCGCTCTGGGCTTGGCGGAGGGCGACTCGCGCGCGGCGGAGGAAGCGGGTGAACTTCCACCCCGCGAACAGCAGCACCGCGACCGCGGCCAGGAGGGCAAGGGTGAGCAGGACCGGAATCAGGCGCACCGTGGTGACGGCGGTGGCGTGCTGGGAACTGCCGTAGTCAATGTGTGCGGTGGCATGGCCGTAACCGTAGCGAGGAGGGTTGGCGAGCTGGCCGGTGATGGTGACGGTGGCCCCGGGTTGCAGGTCCTCGACGCGGCTCATCGGGATCACGTTGGTGGGCAGGTTCCAACCGCTCAAGCGGATCTGCGCGGTCGGCTGCAGCCTGATGTTGCCGGTATTGGTAATCGGGATGCTGAAAGTGATGCCGTGTGCCGTCGCCTGCCAGGTGAGGCGCCCCGCATTCAGGCCGGGTTCCGCGGTGCCGGCAACGTGCAAGTACGCGCGGGCCCCGATGCGTTGGATGATGTTGACTTGAAAGGGGAAGTCCTTGTTGCCAGTGGTGGTCTGGCCGGGTGTCATGCTCTGGACCAGGATGCCGCCAGCGTAGTCGCCCGGCTGGATGCCGGCGGGCACGGCGACGTGGAACGTCACCGTGGTGTTGGCGTGCGCGGCCAGGTGCAGCTCGGTGATCGGTAGGTGGATCCAGCTACCGAGCTGGCGGGCGGGGGCGCCACGTTCGGCCAACGCAAATCCGCCCTGTGCGGTGGTGGTCGCATCGGCAGGGTAAATGAGCAGATCGACTGGAGCGCTGGAGAAATTGCTGACCACCGCCTTGCGTTCGACGGTCTCGCCCGGCAGGACGTTCAGGTGAAAATAGTTCGCCTCGTCAGCCGGGCGGATGGCTACGGTGATGGCGCCAGGGGTCACTCCGGCGGCGGTGGCCGCGGTGGCAGTGCCCAGCGCGAATGCCGCGGCGAGGAACACCGCTGCCACCTGGCACAACCTCGATGAGCGCATGGTTTCTCCAGTCGATGGGCGCGGGCCCAGAGAGGAATCGGCCCAGCGGAATCGGCCCAGCGGAATCGGGCCCGGAGTAAGTTCCGGGCCCGCGCCGTGGGATTAGGAGGGTAGCGGCTAGGAGATGGTCAAAGTGAGCGTCGAGGTGTATGGGTTCTTCCCGCCGGAGGTGCCGGTGGTGTAGTTGGCTCGGTACGCATTTGCGGGGATCGCCAGGCTGAGTGTTGGAGAGAACGTGTAGGTGCCCTTGCTCGTCCCGGATGAGGCAATGAACGTCTGCCCCGAGCCGGACAGGGTCACCCCGGTCGGGGTGATGTTGTCGGTCGGGTCGGCGCCCGCGGCCGGAGTGATCGTGCCGTCGGTCATCGACAACTGGCCCACCGCGATCGTCCGGACGGTGCTCTCGGTGTCGCCGGCGGCGCTGGTCAGCGCTGTCGAGCTGATGGTGGCCGTCCAAGCCTCTCCGGTGCCCCGGGCGTCCACCACGCTCCACGGTAAGGCCGGAGAGGCCGTGATCGTGGCGTTGGCGCCAGTCAGCGCGGTCGTCGTGAAGCTGATCGGCTGGGTGGTCAGGCTCAGCGGGCCGCTGTCGATCGTCGAGGTGACCTCCTCGTCGGCGCTTGCTATGCCTGGTGCCAGGGACGCCAAGACAGCCGAGACGGCCACTGCCGTGAACGCGATTCTCCGAAGGCGCATGATGAGGGGTTCCTTCCTCTGGGTGGGCTTGCCTGCTCAGGTGTCGTCATCAGGCCCAGCCGGCGAGGTTGCCGGGCAGGGCCGGGCAGGGGCGTCCGCAGATGAGGTGCCCTGCCTGACTGCTCATCGGCGAGGACTCAGCGGCCATGAGGACTTTCCGTAGTTGATTGATTACTTTGCGCAAACACAGCGGCCGCAACCAAGATCATGATTGTGCTGCCTGCGGTCACCCCGACGCGGCCAGCGACGGCAGGGGGGTGGCGGCGACGGATCCTGTCCTGGCTCGGCGTTAGCCGGGCTGGCCTGACTCGATCGCGGCGACGAGTTCGCGGCAGAAATCCGGGATGTCGGCGACGACGCGGCCCCACACGATGTTGCCATCGCGGAAGGCGGGCTCGTCCACCCAGGTCGCACCCGCGTTCACCAAATCGTCCTTGACGCCGAGGCTACCTGTCGCCCGCTTGCCGTCCACGATGCCGGCCGAGATCCCCACCAGGCCGGCGTGGCAGATCAGGCCGACGATCTTACCTTGGTGATATGCCTTGCGTACCAGATCCTTGACCGCATCGTGCCGGCGGAGCTTGTCCGGCGCCCAGCCGCCGGGCACGACGACCGCGTCTACCGCGTCGACCGAGACCGCTCCGACCTCGACATCCGCTGTCGCCGCCAGCCCGTTCTTGCCGTGCACCGGCTGCGTCGTGAGACCGGCGACCGTTACCTCGGCGCCTTCTTCCTGCAAGCGCATCACCGTGACCCAGAATTCCAGGTCCTCGAACCCTTCGGCAAGCAGCACAACCACTGTGCTGCCACCCAGTCGACCCGCCATGTCGCCTCACCCTCACACATCCGCGCCGAGCGACCGCTCAACGCGCATTGTCCTCGGCGAGGCGTACGGCCGGTCAGCCGGTCAGTCGGGTAGCAGGCCGGTATTTCCCCGACCGAGCCGGTAGGCGTCGCCGCACTCCCGGCAGCACAGCGTCTCATCCAGCCGCTGCCCGCAAGCACACACCCAACCCTTGGTCCGGGCCGGGTTACCGGCCACGAACGCGTGGGCCGGTACATCCCGGGCGATCACCGCGCCGGCCGCCGCGAAAGCGTACTCACCAATCGCGGTGCCGCACACCACGACCACCCCAGCGCCCAACGAGGCGCCGCGCCGGACCAGGGTAGGCAGGAATGCCTCCGGTCCGCGCTTAATCGCCGCTCGCGGCCGCAGGTCGTTGGTGAAGACAACGTTCGGGCCGAGGAAGACGTCGTCCTCGCAGGTCACCCCGGTGAAGACCAGCGTGTGGTTCTTCACCGTCACGTTGTTGCCGAGCACCACGCCGGCCTCGACGTACGCACCGTCACAAATGTTGCAGCCACGGCCGATCGTGGCCCCGGACAGCACATGCGCGAACGCCCAGATCCGGGTCCCAGCACCGACGTCCGCTGACTCGCACAGCCCGCGGGGATGGACGAAGACCTCCTCGCCGATCCCGCTTATGCCGCCACCCCGGGGGATGCTGCCACCCCGGGGGATGCCAGCACCTCGGGTCATGCCAGCACCTCCGAGCCGGCCAGCGCCTCGGCCAGCACCGCCACCACCCGTTCCTGCTGCGCCGGAGTGATCTCGGCGAACAGCGGCAGCGACAGGATCTCCCCGGCGGCCTGCTCGGCGACCGGGAACGCGCCAGGACGGTAACCGAGCCAGTCGAACGCCCCGGTCAGGTGGACCGGCACCGGGTAGTGGATGCCAGCCCCGATACCCACTTCGTGCAGCCGCTTGAGCACCGTGTCCCGGTCCGGCACCCGGACCACGTACAAGTGCCAGACATGCTCGTTGCCTGCCAGCGGGACCGGCGACACCACACGATCCACCGTGGACAGCAGCTCGGTGTAGCGGGCCGCGGCGGCTCGGCGGGCCACGTTCCAGCCGGCCAGCCGGCGCAGCTTCGCCGACAGCACCACGGCCTGCAGGGTGTCCAGCCGGCTGTTGAAGCCGAGCGTGCTGTGCTCGTACTTACGCGGCGAGCCGTGGGTGGCCAGCAGCCGGACCCGCTCGGCCAGTACCGGGTCGGCGGTGAGCACCGCGCCGCCGTCACCGTAAGCTCCCAGGTTCTTGCCGGGATAGAAGCTGGTTGCGGCCAACGCGCCATGCGTGCCCGCCCCGCTGCCGTACCGACTAGCGCCGTGCGCCTGGGCAGCGTCCTCAACCAACACCGCACCGGCTGCCTCGGCCACCGGCACCAGCCGCTCGACCGGGGCGAGCTGGCCGTACAAGTGCACCGGGATGATCGCCCGGGTCCGCTCGCTGACCGCCGCCACCACCGCGCCGACGTCGATCAAGTAGGTCTGCGGGTCGCAGTCCACGAGTACGGGGGTGGCACCGGCCCGGGCCACCGCCTCAGCAGTCGCAATGAACGTGTTTGCCGGCAGGATGCACTCATCGCCCGGCCCGATCCCGACCGCGCGCAGCGCCAACTCGACCGCGTCGGTGCCGTTGGCCACCCCGACGCAGTGCGGCACCCCGCTGTACGCGGCGAACTCGGCCTCGAACGCGGCCACTTGCGGACCGCCAATGAATGCGGTCCTGGCCAGCACCTCGGCCCAGCCGGCCGCCACCTCCTCGGCCACCTGGTCGTGCTGCGCCGCCAGGTCAACCAATGGAATTGAACTCATTTCCGTCCCCCCACTACATTGAAGTCATCCGTACGAGCCGTGCCGCGCAGCCGGGCCAGCCGGCGACGCACCTTGTACTGAGCGACCCCGACGCCGGAGCGCAGCGCGTCATCGACCGGCGGCCGGGCCGGCCCAGCCGCCGCGGCCGCGTAGACCGCTTCCTGCACCGCGGCGGCCCGGTCCAGGCTGAACCGCTCTACCACCAGCTCCCGGGCGTACTTTCCAAGCCGGAGCCGTTCGTCCGGGTCGACCAGCAACCCGCGCAGGATACCGACCAACCGGGTCGCCCCGTTGCCACCGGGCCCGACCCCGTACCAGCCCTGGTTTAAAAAGGTAGCCGCCGACTCCGGGGTCAGCAGCTCCCAGAAGCCGCCCTCCCCCTGCACCACCAGCGGTTTGCCAAAGGCCATCCCGCGCAGCGCCGAACCGCCCATCCCGAGCATCACCTCGGCCGCGGCGTAGGCCGGCCGTGGATCGGCGAGCTGCCCGGTCAGTACGGTGGCTGGGTAACCGGCGACCGCGTTGCTGGCCGCGATCCGCTCGGCAATCAGCTCCCGGGACCGGCCGTCGCCGACGATGGCGAGCTGGCAGCGCCGGCCGGCAGCGTTCAGCGTGCCGACCGCGTCCACCGCCGCCAGCAGGCCCTCCAGCTTCAGGTCGGGCACCAGCCGGCAGACCGCGACCAGCAACGGTACGTCGGTGGCCAGCCCGTACCGCTGGCGGAAGTCGCCGACCGGCTGGGTCGGTGAGTTGGCCCGGATGTCGACCGGCGGCTCGATCAGGGCGACCCGGGCGAAGCCGGCCTGGCGCGCCTGCCGCCGGATGTCCTCGGTGCCCACCACCAGCGGCATGCTGCGCGGCAGGAACGGTGCTACCGACATCGACATCACGGTGCACACCGCGGCCACCCCCAGCCGCAGCCGTGGCCCGAAGAACGCCTCGATTGCTGGCGGCCACTCGTAGCCGTGCACTATGTCCAGCCGCCGCTGCCGGGCCAACTGGCTGAGCTGGCTGGCCACCGCTGGCGACGGCTGCCGCCTGCGGTGCCCGCCGGCCAGCGGGATCCACTCCAGACCCAAACTGTCCACAGTAGACAGCAGCGGGCCCTCCTCGGCGACCACCGCCACATGGTGCCCGCGGTCCCGGACCGCGGCGGCCAGTTCCAGCGCGTTGAGCTGCGAGCCACCGATCTCCATCGCGTGCGGGTAGACCAACACCTTCATCGCAGTTGCACCTCCACCGACCGCAGCCGGCGGGCCGGGTTGCCCACCCAGACTTCGCCGGGCGGCACGTCAGACAGCACCACCGCACCCATCCCGACCAGCGACCAGGCACCGATCACCAGCGACTCGCGGACCAGCGCCCCGGCACCCAGGTAGGCGCCCGGACCGATCTGGACCGCGCCGGCCACGCTGACCCGGGCGGCCAGTGTGACGTCGTCGGCGACAGCGTCGTCATGGGTGAGCACCACCTGCGGCATCGCCACCACGTGCGCGCCGATGTACTGCGGCGCGGTCACCACCACGCCGGCCAGCAGCACGCTGCCCGGGCCGACCTCGGTGCCCGCGGCCAGGCTGACCGCGGCGTGCAGCACGGTGGCGTACCGCTGCTCGGGCAGCCCGAGCCGCTGCCGGATCCGCTGCCGGCTGCGCTGGTCCCGGGTCGAGGCGGTACACAGTACGACCGCCGCGTCCGGATGGTCGTCCACCGCCTCGACCGGACCGAGCACCGGCAGCCCGTCGAGAATACGGCCGTGCCGGTCCGGGTTGTCATCGAGGAAGCCCAGTGGCGTCCACTGTGGACGGTCGTGGGACCGGATCGCGGCCAGCACCTCGCGGGCCAACCCGCCAGCGCCAATGAGCAGCAACGGTGCCGGCACGTTCAGCGCACCCCCACCGCGGCCAGCACCTCGGTCAGCGCGGTCAGCACCAGATCCTGGTCGGCTGGGGTCAGGTCGTGGAACAGCGGCAGGATCAGCGACCGGCTAGTCAGCAGCTCGGTCACCGGTAGCGGGACGTGCGGATGATCCCGGTAGGCTGGCTCCAGGTGCGCGGCCATGATCCCGCGCCGGGCCGAGATGCCACGCTCGGCCAGCCCGGCCAGCACCTCGTTGCGGGTGACCGGGGCGTCCTCGGGCAGGAGCACCCAAAACGACTGGTAGTTCGTCGTACCGTGCTTCGGGTCGGTGGCCCAACGCAGCCCGGGCAGCCGGACCCGCCCGGCCAGTCCAGCCAGCCCGGCCTGGTAGCGGGCGGCCCGCTCCCGCCGCCGGCGTACCATCGCTGCCAGTTTGCCGAGCTGGACCAGCCCCACTGCAGCCTGCACGTCGGTCATCCGGTAGTTGAAGCCGGTCTCGGCGTACTCCTCGATGACCACCCCGCCAGCGGCGTGCCGGTCCGCAGCCGACACGCTCATCCCATGCTCACGCAGCCGGCGCAGCCGGGCCGCCACCGGACCGTCATCAGTGGTCACCATGCCGCCCTCGCCGGTGGTCAGCAGCTTGCGCGGGTGGAACGACCAGGCGGCCAGCGGTGCGCCGGTCCCGACCGGCCGGCCGGCATAGGTCGAGCCGACCGCGCAGGCGGCATCCTCCAGGACCGGTACGCCCCGCGGTTCGCACAGCGCCCGCAGCGCCGGCGCGTCGGCCGGCATGCCGCCCTGGTGCACGACCAGCACTGCCCGGGTACGCTCCGACAGCACTGGAGCCACGGTGTCCGGGGTCAGGTTGCCAGTGTCGATCGCGACATCGGCGAACACCGGGGTCGCCCCGGTGTAGCGGACCGCGTTCGCGGTGGCGATGAAGGAGTACGACGGCACCACCACCTCATCGCCGGGGCCGACACCCAGCACATGCAACATCAAGTGCAGCCCGGCGGTGCAACTGGAGACCGCCACCCCGTCGGTCGCCCCCACGTAGCCGGCGAAGGCACGCTCGAAGTCGGCGACCCGGGGCCCTTGAGCCACCCAGCCGGAGCGTACCGCCGCGGCGGCCGCTGCCGCCTCATCCTCACCCAGCCAGGGACGCATCACCGGGATCATCGGACCTCCTCGCGGTCACCAGGAGTCAGCACAGCGCAGCACGCCACCCGCGGTGTCAACTCGCCGTCTCCGCCCGCCACCAGGCGACCAAGTCGTAGATTCCGGCCGGCAGCGAGATCTCCGGTTTCCAGCCCAACCGCTCGGCGGCGGCGGAGATGTCAGCCAACCGGCGGGTGACGCCGTTGACCGCGCGCTCCGGGCCGTGCTGTACGCCGAGGTCGGAGCCCATCGCCACCAGCAACACCTCGGCCAGCTCGGCCAGCGAGGTCTCCACCCCGCTTGCGATATTGAACACCTCGTCGGTGGCCGTCGAGTGGGCCGCCAGGATGTTCGCCCGGGCAATGTCCGCGACGTGCACGAAGTCCATCGTCTGGGCGCCGTCACCGAAGATCAGCGGCGGCTGGCCGGCCGCGATCCGCTCCATCCAGCGGATCAGCACCTCGGTGTAGACGCCGTGGGTGTCCATCCGCGGGCCGTAGACGTTGAAGTACCGCAACGCGACGTAGTCCAGCCCACGCATTGCGTGGAAGCTGCGCAGCATCCCCTCGTTGAACGCTTTAGCCGCGCCGTAGAAGGTGTCGTTGTGGTACGGGTGCTGCGTCTCCGGGGTCGGGAAGATGTCGGCCAGCCCGTACACCGAGGCCGAGGAGGACGCGATCACCTTGCCGACGCCGGCCTCGGCGGCCGCCTCAAGCACGTTGAAGGTGCCGTCCACCAGGCATTCCAGCGCCAGCCGCGGATCCGCTGCGCACTGGGTGATCCGGATCGCGGCGAGGTGGAAGACCAGGTCGGCACCGGCGGTCACCTGGCGTACGGTGGCCCGGTCGGTGATGTCGCCCTCGACCACCCGGACCCGGCTGCCACCGCGGTCAATCGCGCCGGCTAGGTTCGCCAGCCGGCCGCGGACGAAGTTGTCCAGCACCAGGATGTCGGCAGCGCCGGCCTCGACGAGCAGGTCGACCACGTGCGAGCCGATCGTGCCGGCTCCACCGGTAACCAGGATCCGCTGGCCGGCGAGGGGCTGCCCGGCTGCGGTCATCGGCTGATCTCCGTCAGGTCCACCGGGACGAACGAGCCGCCGCCGCGCAGGCTGTCGGTCGCCGCTTCCAGCAACGCCAGCACCCGCAGCCCGGCTCGGCCGTCGGTCAGCGGCGGGCGCGCCTCCCCAGCCGAGGCGGCTCCCATCGAGGCAGCCTCCATCGAGGCGGCACTGATCGAGGTGGCGAACTCCGCCATCACCCCGCGCAGCGCCTCGCCCTCGGGCAGCGCCGGGGCAACCATGTCACCGATCCGGTAGGACACCATGGTCTGCTTACGGACCTCATCGCCGAGCCGTGCCGGGTCGGTGCGGTCCACCCCGCGGTCGTAGACGGCCAGCCGCTGGGAGGGGTTCAGGTCGTCCCACACCACGGTCCGGGTCGAGCCGCCGACGATGGTGGTACGGATCTTGGTCGGGGACAGCCAGTTCACATGCGCGTGGCACATCGCACCGTTGGATAGCTTGACGGTCAGGTAGGCCACGCAGGTCTGGCCGGCGCCGATCGGATCCGACCCGTGCGCGGCCACCGCGACCGGGACCACCCCGGCTGGCAGGATCGCGTCCAGGATGGACAGATCGTGTGGGGCGAGATCCCACAGCACGTCAATGTCGGGCTGCACCAAGCCAAGGTTGATTCGCACCGAGTCCACGTACTGCAGCTCGCCTAACTGTCCACTGTGGATGATCTCGCGCAACCACTGCACCGCTGGGGTGTAGCAGTAGGTGTGGTCGAGCATCAGCACCAGCCCGCGCTCGGCAGCCACCGACACCAGCTTCGCGCCGTCGGCGTAGCAGGAAGCCAGCGGCTTTTCCACCAGTACGTGCTTGCCGGCCTCCAGCGCGGCCGAGGCGACCTCGTAGTGGGTGCCGGCCGGGGTGGCCACCGCCACCGCCTGCACCGCAGGGTCGGCCAGCACCTCCGCCAACGAACCGGTCACCCGGACCGTGCTGTACCGGCCGAGCACCCGCCGGGCCCGGTCCACGTCCAGATCACACAGGTAGTCCAGCCGGAGCTGTGGCGTGGCCTGGGCGTTGCGGACCAGGTTCGGTCCCCAGTAACCCGCTCCGACCACGGCGATCCCGATCGGGGTCATGCATATCCTCCCTGGCACGGCGGCCTAAGCCGCCGTGCCGAGCTTCCTACCGACCGGTGGCCGGTATGTGGTGTGGTGGTGGTGTAGCCGCGGTCAGCCGGTTCGCCGGCTCGACCGCCGCCACACCTTCGGCGGGTTGAGCACGGCTGGCGGCTGATCGGGCACGCTCGCCCCAGGCAGCGCCGGCCGAGCCTTGGTCAAGTTGCCGTTCTGGCCGCCCGATGCCGGGGTGACCACGACGTCCACCCAGTAGTTCGTGCCGTTGTAGGTGCTGCTCGGGAAGCCGGTACCCACCGCGTACACCCCGTTCGGGGTGTTTGCCGACGAGACCGGGGCGTGCAGCGGGATGCTGGTCGCCTCGCGCTGCCCGAAGTACCCGACATCGGCCGCGTACCCGCCGGTGGTGGTCGTGTAGGACGCCACGTACACCGAGCCACCCTGGATCGTCACCGGGGTGGCCAGGGTCAGCGTCTGCCAGCCGGTCGCGGTCTCGCCGGTGAAGGTACCGGTGGCCAACAGTTGGCCGTCGCCGGTCCACAGCGAGCCGGTGTGCGTGCCGGTGTTACCGCTGCCCTTGTAGAACTTGATCGCGGTGACCTGCTCAGCGGCATCCGCGGTGAACCGCACCCCCAACTGGTAGGCCCCGGTGTCGGCTGCCGACTGCACGGTCGGCAGGGCGGCCGGGCTGAAGATCGTACATGGGCAGGTCTGGGTGCCGTTGATGGTGAACGTGATCACCTGGGCGGTGGTCATCATGTTGTCGTCGGCGTCCGCGGCCTTCACCCGCGCGGTGTAGCTCTCACCCGCGGACAGCCGACCCTTCGGGGTCAGGGTCACGGTCTTGGTGGTGGAGTTATAGGCCACCGTGGAGTCCACCGCAGCCCCGCCACCATCGGTCAGGGTGAACTGGATGGTGGCCGGGTCGAGCGCCTCGTTGAAGGTGGCGGTCACCGCGGTACTGCCGGCGACCCCGGTCGCGCCATCAGTCGGCGAGGTCGCGGTCACCAAGGGCGGCGTGCTGTCACCGGTCAGCGAGTTGGTCCAGACCACGTCCACCCAGTAGTTGGCAGAGTTGTAGCTGGAGGTGGGGAACCCGCCCGCGCCGTAGGTGTACACCCCGTTGCTGCCGTCCACGCCGTCGCGCAGCGCGTGCAGCGCTTGGTAGTCGGCCCCACTGTTGCCGAAGTAGCCGCCACTGGAGGAGTAGTAGCCGGTGTTGGTGTGATAGCTGACCACATAGGTGGTGTTGGCGGTGACCTTGACCGGCGAGGCAAAGGTCAGTGTCTGCCAGCCCTGCGCGCTCTCGCCGCTGAAGGTGCCGGTGGCCAGCTTGGTGCCGGTCACCGACCACAGCGTGCCGGTGTGCGTACCGGTGTTCTGCGCGCCCTTGTAGAACCGGACCCCGAGCACGTACCCGTTCACGTCGAAACGCACCTTGGTACCCAGCTCAATCGGGCTGGTATCGGGGGTGTTGAGGTTAGTTGGCTGCACGAAGTCGTCCCAGATCGTGCACGGGCAGGTCGCCGGCCGCGGGGTGCCGGTGGTGAAGTTCCAACTGAACGACGTGGGCATTTGGTTGCCGGCCACGTCGGTGGCCCGCACCGTCGCGGTGTACGTGGTGCCACCGGCCAGCGCCGCCGCCGGGGTGTACGTAGCGACCGTACCCGCGGCGTTCAACGTGACGGTGCCGGACACGGCCTGCGCCCCGGCGGTCAAGGTGAAGGTCAGACCGGTGGAGCGCACCGGCTCGTCGAACGTCGCCGTGGGGGCGGCGTTCAGCGCGATCCCGCTGTCGTTGTTCGCCGGGGAGGTGACCGCCACCGTCGGCGGCGTGGTGTCGGCCGGCTTGACGGTGGTGAAGACCACGTCCACCCAGTAGTTGGCGGCACCGTAGGTGTCGCTCGGGTAGCCGGAGGCGCCGACCCGGTAGACCCCGTTGGGTCCATCGGTGCCGTTGGCCAGCGCGGTCAGCGGCTCGTCGTAGTAGCTGTTGGAGCTGAAGTACCCGCCATCGGCGGCGTAGTGACCGGTATCGGTGTGGTACGACACGATGTAAGTGGTGTTCGCGTTGACCTGCACCGCTTGGCCGAAGGTCAGCGTCTGCCACCCGCTCGCGGTTTCACCGGTGAACGTACCGGTGGCCAGCAGTTGGCCACTGGTGCTCCACAGCGAGCCGGTGTGCGTGCCGGTGTTGCCGGTGCCCTTGTAGAACTTCACTCCACTGACCCAGCCGGCCACGTCAGAGCGGAACTTCACTCCCAGCTCCAGTGCGGAGCTGTCGTTGGCGCTGGGCACCGCCGGCGTGGTGGCCGACGGCCAGATCGAGCACGGGCAGGTCCGGGGCGCTACGGTGATCGACTTGCTCACCGCGGCGGACAGGTTCGCGCTGTCGTCGACCGCGCGGGCCCGTACGTCCAGCGAACCGGACTTGGTGGGCGTGAACACGTAGCTCCACGAGGTGGTGCCCGGCTGCCAGGTGGCTGGGTGCCAGGTGGCGCCGCCGTCGACAGAGACCTCTACGCCGGCCACCTGGCCGCCGGTGTCGCTGACCGTGCCGCTTAGAGTGACCGGCGAGCCGCCGACCACACCGGTGGGAGTGTTGATTGCCACGTTCGGCGGGGTGGTGTCGGTGCTCGGGCTGGCCGCGACCAAGCCGGCCTGCAAGGTGGCCGGTTGCACACCCATGTCGGCGAACAGGTTCACTGTCGCCTGCTTGATCCGGACGTCTACCGTGGACACCCCGTCCTGGGAGAAGGAGTGGTAGTCGTCCAGCCCCCACGACCACTGCACCGAGCCGGCGCCGAACACCAGCGCGCCGCTGGTCTGGTCGCGGTAGAGGGTCAGCCAGTTAGTGGCCGTGCCGGGACCGTACACGTCGCCGTAGTTCTGCAGGATGTACTCACCGGACGGGATCGTCACGGTGGTCTGCGACAGCCGGGCTACCCCCGGCGGCTGCGAACCGTTGTCCACATAGGAGTCCCATTCGTACCCCAGAGTGCCGTTCGCGAAAGTGTAGGTGCTGCCGGCCGGCAACGAGGTCAGTGGCGTGTTCCGCCACAGCCGCATCTTGCCGTAGGCGGCCGGCACCTGCAGCGCGTCGCTGCGCGGGCCGTTGACCAGGAACTGCTGGCCAATCAGGGCGTCCTCCGGCCGGCCACCGTCCGAGGGCGGGCTGAACCTCGGATCTCGCCAGCTTCCGGTCCACTGCGGGCTCGGGTCGATCTTGGCGTTCCACTTGGTCTCCTTATAGCAGACCAAGGTCCGGTTCGCCGTCGTCGAGGTGTCGATACTCGGCTCCCAGCGGGTCTTCCAGAAGACCTCGTTGCCGCTGAAGAAGGCCAGGTTGACCCCGGCGGCTCGGGCCGCCTCGACGTTGGTGCGCTGCCCGCCGGACCAGTACTCATCGTGGCCCACCGACAGGAAGACCTTGTGGTTCTTGATCAGCGCGCCGTTGCGCTCGGAGTCCAGCCCGGACTCGTAGCTGAGGTCGTAGCCGTTGGCCTCCAGGAACCGGATCATCGGCACCTCGGCGTTGAACGGCAAGTTCTCATCACCAGCGCCGGTGATCGGGCGGTTGTAGCTGACCTTCCAGGCCGAGCCGTCCACGCCGGGGCCGGTGCCGGTGTACAGGCTGTTGCCGCCGTAGGTGTTGTAGGCCTGCCAGGTCTCATCAGAGGTCTGGAAATACATCGCGGAGTGGCTGGCGTCGTCGCGGACCACAAAGAAGATCTCGCTCTCACCGCCGGTGTCGTTGCGGTGCGGGACGGCGTAGTACAGCCCGGAGACGGCCGTCGTCGGCACCGTCCAGCTTGCCGAAACCCCCCAGTTCCCGCAGTCGTACAAGCCGGTGGCGTCGGTCAGGCAGGCCGGCTGGGTCTGCGGCAGGGTCACCGACGGGTGCACGGTGGCCATCAGCCGAGCGCCATCACCGCCGTACCAGCCGAGCCGGTAGATGTCGATCTGGTACGCCCGGGCATCCGTCTTGATCTTGAAGTTGACAGTGCCGCCGAGGTTCGTGCTGATGTCAGTGGTAAACCCGACAATGCTGTCGTCATTGCTGTCGACCCGCCACTGTTGCTCGGGCGTGCCGGGCTGGGTGTTCTCGCAGGCGACCTTGTTGGTCACCGGCGGGGTGCATGGGCTAGCAGCGTTAGCGATATTAGCGGGCAGGATGACTCCACCGACCACGGCAAGTACCGCGACGATAGGAGCAAAGATCCGGAGTAAAAACCGCGGGCGGGACATTAGGAGCCTCCTCGGGGCGCCAACTCAGTAGGCACCGGCTCCCCTGGCGACGGCAAAGGTCGTCTTCCAGAGGATCATTAAGTCAAGGGTGAGAGACCAGTTCTCGACGTACCGCAGATCTAACCGGACCGTCTCCTCCCAGGTCAGGTCGCTTCGGCCGCTGATTTGCCAGAGGCCGGTGACTCCTGGCTTGACCAGCAACCTGCGGCGCATATCGTCGCCGTACAGCGCGACCTCCTCAGGGAGGGGCGGCCGTGGCCCGACCAACGACATGCTGCCGGCAAGCACATTCAGAATCTGCGGTAGCTCATCCAGCGAGTACTTGCGCAGGATTCGACCAATCGGGGTGATCCTGGGGTCATTCTTGATCTTGAATAACAGCCCGTCGGACCGCTCGTTGTGCTCGACGAGCTCGGCCCGCCGAGCCTCCGCGTCTACCACCATGGTACGAAACTTGATCATGGTGAACTCGCGACCACCCTTGCCAATCCGGGTCTGCCGGAAGAACGCCGGACCCCGGCTGCTCAGCCGGACGGCAACTCCGATGCCGATCAGCAGCGGGGACAGCATCAGCAGCAGGGCCGCCGCGGCTAACTGGTCCACCGCGTTTTTGACCACCCGGCGGGCGCCAGAGAACTCGGGCTCCTCCACGTGGAGCAGCGGCAAGCCAGACACCGGCCGGATGTGCAGCCGGGGACCAGCCACCTCGATCAGCCCAGGCGCTACCACCAGTTCGATATCGGTGCCTTCCAGCTCCCAGGCCAGCCGACGCAACCGGGCTCCGGACATTTCCGGGCAGGAGGTCACCGCCACCGTATCTACGCCGGTCTCGCGGGCCAGCCGAGCCGCATCGTCGAGGGTGCCGAACACCGGCACATCAAGCGCGGCAAGCAACTCGCCGCGGGCGTCCGGCGACAAGCACGCGCCAATCACCCGCATCCCGGCGCTCGGCTCACGCCGTAACTGGGTCACCAGGTCGCCAATGGAGTACTCACCGCCGACCGCGATCACGTTCAACAGGTAGTCCCCGGCGTGGCGGCGACGGTGCACTTGGCGGCGGGCCAGGTACCGCCCAGCCAGGCTAAGCCCGGCGGCCAGTGGCAGCGCGAGCACCACGTAGCCACGGGCCATCTCCGCCTTGGTCGCGTACGAGGCGAAGCCAACCGTGGCGATCAGCGCGACGAAGGCCCGGAACACCCGCTGGAACTCCTCCGAGCCGATGCCGAGGAAACGCCATTCGTAGGCCCGAGACAGCGCCACCGTGCCCACCCACAGCACTGGCAACAGCAGGCTGAACCATCGGTAGGCTGGGTTGGGATCGGCCGGTGGCACCACGTTCAGCCCGGTCGCGGCCAGCCCCTCGTTGGAGAACCTGGCCAGGTAGGCCACCACCCCGGCGACCACACCAGCGATGGCGTCCAGGGCCACCAGCCGGGCGCTGTACTGCCGGAGCCAACGCTGCCTCATCGCGGTTTGACCCGCGGTCGCGTCCCGGCTATTACCTAACCCCAGGACCGTGCCAAAGGTCATCTCTTGCGCCCCTTATGGAGTCCGGTACGCCGCCCCCCGGCGCCGGGCCGTCGGCAGTTCACCGGAGGCCCGCACCCCCTGTCCCCACCAGCGTCCGGCGAACCGCCAACGACCGAGACCCTAGCCGCTGCAGTGACGCTGGGTGAATGATTTCGCCAAACTGCCGGAAAGATTTCGTTATGGAAAGTTCTGCTTCCTGCATTGATCACTTCTAGTAATCGCGAGACGGCTATCTACCGGACAATAGCCCTAAACTTCCACCGTTATGTAACGGAATGAAGTCCGATGGCTGCGGAGCCCATGTTAAGGACCTGAGTAGCACTCACCTACGTATTACTCCCTGTGACTTCTGCTGGCCGGCCGGCCGGTCCAGCAGCCAGCCGCCGAATGGCCGTGGAGTGACGGAGAGGTGGGAGCATAGTGCCCAGCCGGCCACCAGACGCGCCGGCAGAACAACTCGCGGGCGCCAGACGGTTCACCGACGGCGTAGTTCGAGGAAGGATGACGGGGTGCCTTCCGACGCTGATCGCGACCCCAGTACCGACGGCCTGCCGGACGACGCCGCGCTACGCGCCGACGTACGCCGGGTCAGCACCCTGTTGGGCGAGTCACTGGCTCGCCAGGAGGGTCCGCAACTGCTCGACCTGGTGGAGCGGATCCGTTCGTTGACCAAGGCCGCCCAGGGTGGTGACGACCAGGCGCTGGCCGAGCTGCACGAGGTGGTCGGCTCAGTGTCGCTGCGGACCGCCATCCACTTGGTCCGGGCGTTTTCCGCCTACTTCCATCTCGCCAACATCGCCGAGCAGGTGGACCGGGTCCGGCGGTTGGCCGGCCGGCCGGCCGATGACGGCTGGTTGGCCAGCGCGGTACGGGATGTGGCCCAGACGGTCGGGGCCGAACGACTGGCCGTGGCGGTGGACCAGTTGGCTGTCCGGCCGGTGTTCACCGCACACCCGACCGAGGCCAGCCGGCGCTCAATCCTCGGCAAGCTGCGTATCGTCGGTGACTTGCTTGCCGAGCCCACCCCACCGGGCACCCCGGCCCGCCGCCGGCAGGACCGCCGGCTGGCCGAGATCATCGACCTGATCTGGCAGACTGACGAGCTGCGGCTGGATCGCCCGTCGCCGGTAGATGAGGCCCGTAACGCGACCTTCTACCTGGGCAGCCTGTTCACCAACACCGTACCGACGCTGCTGGATGATCTGGCAGCCGAGCTGGAGCGGTTCGGTGCCGCCCTGCCGCCGGACCGCCGGCCGCTGACCTTCGGGACCTGGATGGGTGGCGACCGGGACGGGAACCCGAACGTCACCCCGGCAGTGACCGGTCAGGTACTGCTGCTGCAGCACGGACGCGCGATCAGGATCGTGATCGGGATCGTCGATGAGCTGATCGAGGAGCTGTCCAACTCGGCCCGCATCGTGGGGAGCAGCGGGCAGCTCCAGTCTAGTGTGGACAGTGATTTGACCGCGCTACCGGAGATCGACCAGCGGCTGCGCCGGCTGAACGCGCAGGAGCCGTACCGGCTGAAAGCAACCTGCATCCGGGCCAAGCTGGTCAACACCTGGCAACGACTGGCCAACCGGGCCGCGCATGTGCCCGGTCGCGACTACCTGGACAGCGCCGAGCTGCTGGCTGACCTACGGCTGATCCGGGACTCGCTGCACACCCACCGCGGTGAGTTGATCGCCGATGGTCTGCTGGCCAGGGTGGAGCGAACAGTGTCCGCTTTCGGCCTACATCTATCCACAATGGATATCCGGGAACACGCCGACAAGCACCACCACGCGGTCGGCCAGTTGCTCGACCGGGTCGGCGAACTCGGCCGGCCGTACGCGGAGCTGGACCGAGACAGCCGGCGGATGGTGCTGTCCCGCGAGCTGGCCAGCCGCCGGCCGCTGTCGGTCGGCACCCCGGCGCTGGACGAGGAGGGCGCCCAGACCTTCGCGGTCTTCGAGACCCTGCGCGGCGCGCTGGACCGGTACGGCTCGGATATCGCCGAAAGCTACATCGTGTCGATGACGCGCGGCACCGACGATCTGCTGGCCGCGGTGGTACTGGCTCGGGAGGCCGGCCTGGTCGACATCCACAGTGGAGTCGCCAGGATTGGTTTCGTACCGCTGCTGGAGACGATCGACGAGCTGAGCCGGGCCGATGAGGTGCTCACCGAGCTACTCACCGACCGCTCCTACCGGGAGGTTGTCCGGCTGCGTGGCGGCCTGCAGGAGGTGATGCTCGGCTACTCCGACTCCAATAAGGAGTCCGGCATCACCACCTCGCAGTGGGAGATCCACAAAGCCCAGCGCCGGCTGCGGGACGTGGCCGCCGCGCACGGCGTACGGCTGCAGCTCTTCCATGGTCGGGGCGGCACAGTCGGCCGCGGTGGCGGCCCCACCTACGACTCGATCATGGCGCAGCCGTACGGCACCCTGGACGGTGCGATCAAGGTGACCGAGCAGGGTGAGGTGATCTCCGATAAGTACACGCTGCCCTCGCTGGCCCGGGAGAACCTGGAGCTGACCCTGGCTGCTGTGCTGCGCGCCTCAGTGCTGCACCGCACCTCGCGCCAGTCGGCAGAGCAACTGTCGCGTTGGGACAGTTGTATGGAGCAGGTCTCGGGCGCGGCGTTGGCCGCCTACCGCCAGCTTGTGCAAGACCCCGACCTGCCGGAGTACTTCTTCGCCTCCACCCCGGTCGATCAGCTCGCAGCGCTCAACATCGGCTCCCGGCCGGTCCGCCGGCCGGACAGTGGGGCCGGGCTGTCCGGGCTGCGGGCGATCCCATGGGTCTTCGGCTGGACCCAGTCCCGGCAAATCGTGCCCGGCTGGTACGGGGTGGGCAGCGGGCTAGCGGCGGCCCGGAAGGCGGGCCTGGAGTCGGTGCTGATCGACATGTATCGCGAGTGGCACTTCTTCCGGACGTTCTGCTCCAACGTCGAGATGACGCTGGCCAAGACCGACCTGAGGATCGCCGCGCACTACGTGGAGTCCCTGGTACCGGGACGGTTGCGGCATCTTTTCGACGACATCCGAGCCGAGTACGACCGGACCGTCACCGAGATCCTGGCGATGACCGGGGAGTGCGAGCTGCTGGATGCGCAGCCGGTACTCAAACGCACGCTGTCGATCCGAGACGCCTACCTCGACCCGATCTCCTACCTGCAGGTGGCACTGCTCGGCCGGCTGCGCGCTGGCGATGAGGACTCGCTGCTCCGCCGGGCGCTGCTGCTGACCGTCAACGGAGTCGCCGCTGGCCTGCGTAACACCGGCTAGCGCCTGCTCACGCCCTCGATCGGCGTGGTGGTGGCGCCATTGTGTCGCGACCATATGCGGCAGGGTCATCCGCTGCACAAGGCCGGGACTGGGGTGGCCGCCCGGTAGGTGGTGTACAGCACGGCAACCTCGAACAAGATCGTAAGAACACGTGGGCTACCCTATGGACGCCCGTTGGGTCCATGCTGATGCTCATCCCGCTGCCTCCGTCGTGATTCGGCGGTTAGTGCCAGTTGAGCGCGACCCGCACAGCGAGCACCTGCTGCTGGCCTTCCACCGTGCTCTCGTGCAACTCCCGACCGCCCAGGCTCAGGTTCTGCTCGTTGCCGGTGTGCTGGGTGTACTTGATGTCGCCGTCCGGGGTGACCGCCGTGACGATGGCGGCGTGGTGGATGTGTGCCTGCACAATGTCCGGGTTCGGCGAGCCTTGGTCGAAGATGATGTCGCCGGGCTTGACTGGCTCAGTGGGATCTGTTGGCTACCGTTGTGGGTTAAGAAGTCGTGCAGCTTGTCGGCGTCCACCCAGCTTGCCGAGTTGCTGTAGTCGTGCCTATCCCACCATTTCCAACCGGTTTGCGCGCCCGCAACCTAGTTGTTGCTGCCAAAAGTCCCCAGCCGTCGTTCTTCTGCCGCCCACCGGCGGCTTGTAGCGCCTCGGACACGAACATCGTGTAGTTGTTGTCGAACGTGTCGATGCCATGATCGTCCCAGTGGTCGAGCGCATACTGGACGAGCTTGATCCGGTCGTACTTCCCGTCACCGCGAAGGCTATCCTTACCGCCTCGGGGACCCATCCAATCCGATGATCAATATCGGTTCAGCTAGCTCCACCTGCTGTTGTTGCGGGGTCAGCGACTCCCACCCCATGGCAACAGCGAGCGAACCCATACCGGTGGGTATGTCACCGGCCAGGATCTCCATCTGGGTATGTGCGGCGGCCACCTGGTCGAGCTGCACGGCTTTGGTCGGGTCCGTGACATCCACCGCGCCTTGGAGGCTGCGCAGCGCCGTCGCCTTCTGGTCCGCCTGGGTGGCTTCGCGGAGCACCTCGTCTAGTGCCGACAGCACTGACAGCATGTCGATCGGCAGCACCACTGCGCCTGGTAACGGCTCCAACGTACCGTCAACACCGATCGACAACCCGTGCGAACGGGCCTGCTCCAGCCATGCAACGCGCTCTGCGCGGAACCGATCGACTCGGCCACGGCGTCGAGAATCATCGTTGCGTCACGCAGTCGCAACAATAAACCAGAATGGGGTACTCACGTACTCAGCAGAAGTCACGGCACATTGATGGCTCTACTGCCGAACTTTGGGTAAGTTGATCTCCCCCATCGCTGCGTGATCGTGAAGTGGGGTACGCCATACATCGGCTTGGTCTCGGCCCGTCGAAGTCCAGGCCCAATACAGCCGTCGAGCGCAACTGGGCACCTGTGGTCGCTTCGTTACGACCACAGGTGCCCACTTGCTGGGTCGGATCGGGCCATCCGCGGGCAACTGGGCACCTGTGGTTGCTGAGTAGGAACCACAGGTGCCCACTTGCGGGGTTGGCGAGGAGATGAGACGGGGGGCGCTCGGAGCGTCACCAGGGGGACCACGGCACATCGGTCACCCAGCCCACCAGCCCTCAACTCGGTGCTCGCCAACCACGCCGACCAACGTCGCCACACCCCCGTTGTGCGCGCGTCGGGGCTGCCAGGACCGGCGCGGCTCAGGCCCCGTGGTAGGCGTTCTGGGCGGGTACCAGGCCGCGGGTCAGCAGGGCTTGGACCGCGTCGGCAGCCCGCTCCAGGTACACCGGCAGGTCCCTACGCTCGACGCTGGCGAAGTCCCGGAGGACGAAATTGGTTGGCTCCTGCCGGCCCGGCGGGCGGCCGATACCAAACCGCACCCGGTAGTAGTCCCGGGTACCCAGCGTGCTGCTGATCGACCGCAACCCGTTGTGCCCGTTGTCACCGCCACCAAACTTCAGCCGCAGCGTGCCATAGGGGAGGTCCAGCTCATCGTGGACCACGACCAGCCGCTCCGGCGGCACTGTGAAGTAGTCGGTCACTGCGCGCACCGGGCCGCCGGAGGAGTTCATGTACGACCGTGGCTTGGCCAGCACCACCCGTACCTCGCCCAGCCGGCCGTCGAGCACATCGCAGCGAGACCGGTGCGAGGTGAACCGACCCCCGATCCGGGCGGCTAGCAGATCGACCACCATGAACCCGACGTTGTGCCGGTTGCCGGCATAGGTCCGGCCAGGATTGCCCAGCCCGGCGACCAAGAATAACTCCCGCACCGGCGTGATCCCCTCTTCCCGGCCCGGGCAGTCACCGACTCAGTACGGCCGGCCGGGTCACCGCCGGATCAGGACGACTGTGCTGAGTCCTCGGACCGCACGGTGCTGGCGGCAGCCGCAGCCGGCGCCTCCCGCTCGACGCCGGACTCCGCCTCGGCCAGGTCAGCCTCGATCTCAGCCGCCGTCGGTGCGGCCAGGATCGACACCACGGTGTGACTGGCGTCGGTAACCAGAATGGCGCCAGCCGGCAGGGTGACCTGGCCAGCGCCGATCCGGCCACCGATCTCCAAGCCGGCAATGGACAGCTCGATGTTGTCCGGCAGGTGGGTGGCTTCGGCCTCGATCTCCAGGCTGGTCAGCTCCTGGTTGACCAGACCGTCCACCACTGGCTCGCCGGTGATCACCACTGGCACTGAGACGGTGACCTTCTCACCGCTGCGCACGATGAGCAGGTCGACATGCTCGATGTCGCCGCGGATCGGATCGCGCTGGACCTGCTTGGGCAGCGCCAGATCCTTGCTGCCGTTCAGCTCGATCGACAGCAGGGTGTTGCCGCCGCCGTGCCGCAGGGCGTAGGCGAACTCATGTGCCGGCAGCGCAATGTGCTTCGGATCCTGGCCGTGGCCGTAGAGAACCGCCGGGATCTTGCCCGCCCGGCGGGTCCGGCGGGCGGCGCCCTTCCCGAACTCGGTGCGCGACTCAGCGGCGATGCGTACCTCGGACACGACAGTGATCTCCTATAATGGCGGCGCGCGATCGGAGCGTTGCCAGGTGAGTCGAGCGCGACCTGCCAACCGCCGTCGATCACGGAGTCGCGGGCACCCCCTCGCCGGGCTACCCACCAACCTTACCTGTACCTGTCCGCCAGCCGAAATCGGCGGGTTACGGTGCGGTAATCCGGGCCAGGAAGTAGATCGCACCGGTACCGGTATGCCGGATGAGCACGAGAAACGGCCGATCCACGTGGAAGGGTACCGGCGCTGGCCGCTGCATCGCCGCAGCCAACCGCATTGACACGGCGGTGGCCGCCGCGCCCTCCACACCGTGCTCGTCCAACCGCAGCACCGCCTTGTGCAGCACCCGGTCAAGGCACAGCGGCGCGCTGCCCGTCAGCCCGGCGAAGTCGGCGTCCGAGGTGAAGGCGCGGACCAGTCCCAGCGCGGGCAGCAACGAGTCCAGCCGGGCCTGCCCGGTCACCCGGAACCTCGGCAACGCCAAGTCAACGTACGCCGTACCGCCGCCCTGCAGCGCGGCCAGTAACTCCGGGGTGAGGGTCTGCTCGGCCGGGCTAAGCTCGCCGACCGGCAGCAAAATGTCGACCGTCACCGCACCGGATGCCGGCAGTGAGACCGACCGCCAGCCACCGGCCTCGGCCAGCCGCAGGTTCCGGGTCGCGTGCATCGTCGGCACCTCGCGGTCGCCGGCTGGCGAGTGGAAGGTCGCCGGGCTGGTGTGCCGTTGGGCGAACGGCTGCACCCATGCCGCCGCCAGCCACAGCGCGTTCACCAGCACCGCCCGGCTGGCCGCGGTCAGGTCGCCAGCGCCGATCAGCTCACGCACCAAGCCGTGGGTGACCTTTGCCACCTCGGCGTTGATTGCCTGCCGTACACCTTCGCGATCAGCGACGAAGTCTGCGGCGTGTACGGCGCCGCCGGGCCAAGACAGCAGGCTGGCCAGGTACGACGGTGCCGGCTCCAGGTCGGTACGCAGCCACAATGCGTTGACCACCGCCATCTGCGGCGGCTGTGGCTGGTGCTCGTACTCGCGGGCGGGGAAGATCGCCGCCGCGGTCAGGGTCCGGCCCAGCCCATCAAGGTCACCGAGCAGCGTCTCGAACTCGGTCCGGGTCGGACCGGCCGCACCGAGGGCAGCCAGGCCGAGCGCGGCGGCCACCGAGTACGGTGACCAGACCAGGTTGCCCGCCCCGGCCAGTCCCTCGCCGGCCTGCTTGGCCAGCGCCCGGTGCAACGCCAGCGCGAAGGCGTTCACCTCACCCGCCACCCCGTCGCTCAGCTCGCATTGCCGTCGAACAGGCTGGTCACCGAGCCGTCCTCGAAGACCTCCTGGATCGCCCGGGCGATCAGCGGCGCGATGGACAGCACGGTGTACTTGTCCAGTAGCTTATCGCTGGGGATGGGCAGCGTGTCGGTCAGCACCACCTCGCTGATCCGGCTGTTCTTCAGCCGCTCGGTGGCCGGGTCGGACAAGATGCCGTGGGTGGCGGCGCCCACCACGTCGGCCGCGCCGGCGTCGAACAGCACGTCGGCCGCCTTGCAGATCGTGCCGCCGGTGTCGATCATGTCGTCGACCAGGAGGCAGACCCGGCCCTCAACGTCACCGACCACCCGGTTGGCGACGACTTGGTTGGGCACCACGGTATCCCGGGTCTTGTGGATGAATGCCAGCGGGCAACCACCTAGGGTGTCCGTCCAGCGCTCGGCGACCCGCACCCGGCCAGCATCCGGGGAGACCACCGCAAGGTCCCGGCCGGCGTACTTCGCGGCGATGTACTCGGCCAGGATCGGCAGCGCGAACAAATGATCCACCGGGCCGTCGAAGAACCCGACCAACTGGGCGGTGTGCAGGTCCACGGTGAGGATCCGGTCCGCACCCGCGGTCTTGAACAGGTCGGCGATCAGCTTGGCCGAGATCGGCTCGCGGCCGCGGTGCTTCTTGTCCTGCCGGCTGTAGGGGTAGTATGGCATCACCACGGTGATCCGCTTGGCGGAACCACGCTTGAGCGCGTCCACCATGATCAACTGTTCCATCACCCAGGTGTTCACCGGCGCCGGGTAGCTCTGGATCACGAACGCATCGCAACCGCGGACCGACTCCTCGTACCGGACGTAGATCTCGCCGACCGGGAAGTCCCGCAATGCGGTCGGGGTCACTTCGGCGTGCAGCGCGGTGGCGATCTCCGCGGCCAGCATCGGATGCGCCCGTCCCGAGAACAGCATCATGCTCTTCTTGTTCGCCGTCAGGATGCCGCTCATGATCCAGTCCTGGTCTCGCCGCTGCGGTCGGCTGCCGCTGCCTGCGCGGGTGCTGCCTGCGCGGGTGCTGGCTCAGCCGGTGGGGGGTCAGCCATGTCGCGGGCCCGAGCGGCGGCCACCGCGGCCGGGGTCCCGGCTCGGCGCCGCTCCACCCAGCCCTCGACGTTGCGCTGCCGGGCCCGGCCGACAGCCATCGCACCGGGCGGTACGTCCTCGGTAATCACCGAACCAGCGGCGGTGTAGGCGCCGTCACCGACCACCACCGGTGCGACAAACATGTTGTCCGCGCCGGTCCGGGCGTGGCTGCCGATCACCGAGCGGTGCTTGGCAACCCCGTCGTAATTCACGAACACAGTGGCGGCGCCAATGTTGGTGTGCGGGCCGATGGTGGCGTCGCCGACATAGCTCAGGTGTGGGACCTTGCTGCCCTCGCCTACCTCGGCCGCCTTGATCTCGACGTACGTGCCAGCCTTCGCGCCACGGGCCAGCCGGGCGCCGGGCCGAAGGTAGCAGTACGGACCGACGCTGGCGGCAGGGCCGATCTCGGCGCGCTCGCAGTGCGCCCGGACTACCGTGGCGCCCGGACCGACCAGGCAGTCGGTCAGGGTGCAGTCCGGACCGATGCTGGCCCCGCCGGCCACCCGGGTCGCGCCGTACAACTGGACGCCGGGCAGCAGCGTGACGTCCGGCTCGAGCACGACATCGACGTCGATCCAGACCGAGCCCGGGTCGGTCACGGTGACTCCGGCCCGCATCCAGCCGGCCACCACTCGGTCCCGGAGCACCTGGCCAGCGGCCGCAAGCTGGGCCCGGTCGTTGACCGCCTCAGTCTCCCGCGGGTCGGCGACCAGCGCGCCGACCGGCAGGCCGGCGCCGACGTACAGCCCGATCACGTCCGGTAGGTACTCCTCGCCCTGCACGTTGTCACACGACAGCTTGCTCAGCGCTTGTCGCAGCGGGTCGGCAGCGAACGCGTACACGCTGGTGTTGATCTCGGCTACCGCCCGCTCGGCCACGGTCGCATCGGCGTGCTCGACGATCCGGGCAAGGTTGCCGTCAGCGTTGCGGATCAGCCGGCCGTACCCGCTCGGATCGGCTAGTACGGTAGACAGCACGGTCGCCACCGCGCCGGAGGCCTGATGGGTGGCGACTAGCCGGGCCAGCGTGCCGGCAGTGAGCAGCGGAGCATCCCCAGGAAGTACCAGCACCGTGCCCTCGACCTCTGGCGCCGCCTCGATGGCGACCCGCAGTGCGTGGCCGGTGCCCCGCTGCTCGGCCTGCAGCACCGGCTGGGCGTACCCCGGCAGGGTGCCCGCCACTTGGTCGCGACCATGCCCGACGACCACCAGGGTCCGTCCGGCGGCCAGCGGGGCGCAAGCGGTCAACACGTGGTCAAGCAGGCTTCGACCGAGCAGCCGGTGCAGCACCTTCGGAGTCTGAGACTTCATCCGGGTACCCTCGCCAGCGGCAAGGATGACGACCGCGGCGGGGCGGACGTCGCTCACGGGAAACTCCCCTCGGCGGCAGCGGGTCACCCCATGCTAACCAGCCTGTTGTGGACCGGTGGACGGATGGGTGGGCGGCGTTAACCGAGCTGCACGGTCACCCGGGCCTTGCCGAGCACCCGCTCACCACCGCAGCGGGTGACCAGGTCGACCACCACCTGATTGCCGGGCAGCTTCTCCACAATGCTTGCCTCGACCTGCAGCTCGGCGCCGCTGTCGTCATCAGGCACCACGACCGGCCGGCTGAACCGTACCCCATAGTCGATGATCGCGCCCGGGTCGCCGACCCAGTCGGTGACCACCCGGACCGCCTCGGCCATGGTGAACATGCCGTGCGCGATCACTCCCGGCAGACCGACCGCAATGGCGAACCGCTCGCTCCAGTGAATCGGGTTGAAATCACCCGAGGCGCCGGCATAAGCGACCAGGCTGGCGCGCCGCACGCCGAACCGCTGGCCGGGCAGCGCGGTGCCGACATCGACGTCGGCGTAGACCACCTTCGCCGTCATCGCTCAGTCCTCCTTGGCCGGAGCGCGGGCGACGATGGTCGAGTATGCGGTAACCACCGGCTCACCCTCCGCAGTCGACATATCGGTCTTCGTGGTAACCAAGTCGTTGCCGGCCACTTGCCGGATGTTCTGCACGCTGACCACCGCCACCAGCCGGTCACCGGCCCGCACCGGCCGGGTATAGGCGAATCGCTGCTCACCGTGCACCACCCGGCTGTAGTCGATGCCGAGTTCGGGGTCACCGGTCACTTGTTGGGAGGCCCGCAAGGACAAGATCATCGGGAAGGTGGGCGGCGCGATCAGGTCCGGATAGCCGAGCGCCTTAGCCGCCTCCGGATCGTGGTACGCCGGGTTGGCGTCGCCGATCGCGGTAGCGAACTCGCGGATCTTCTCCCGGCCGACTTCGTACGGCTCGGAAGGTGGGTAGGTCCGCCCGATGAACGCCGGGTTCACTGCCATCAGCCGGTCCCTTCGCAGTGCCGGAGTGCCGGCCGGTCAGCCAACTGCCTGGTCAGCGGGTCTCGCGGTGCGCGGTGTGCCGCCGACAATTCGGGCAGAACTTCTTCAGCTCCATCCGGTCTGGGTCGTTGCGCCGGTTCTTCCGGGTGATGTAGTTGCGATGCTTGCACTCCTGACAAGCCATGATGATCTTTGGTCGGATATCGGTGGCAGCCACGGTGGAGTGCCTTTCCTGTCGAAGGGCTGGTGGTCAGCCCGCCTGCCTGGTAGCGGGTCTCGGGGTCCGGGTCCAGGTCGGCCGGATCCCTCGTAGCGGAGGCCGGACTCGAACCGGCGACACAGCGATTATGAGCCGCTTGCTCTACCTCCTGAGCTACTCCGCCACACGGCGAGCCCGAGTTCGGTCTCGCCGCGTCAACCGGCCTGCCGGCCGGCATCGAGCCCTCTTAGGGAATCGAACCCTAGACCTTCTCCTTACCATGGAGACGCTCTGCCGACTGAGCTAAGAGGGCCGACCAGCGCGCCGCAAGCGCCTGGTCAGGGTACACAACGCCGGCTGGCCGGCAAAAACCAGCTACGCCGCCCGCTGAGTCGGTCAACCAGTGAAGTTTGATCATCCGGTGAGTTGGGGTCGGCGGCCAAGCAGGCCGGCCTGGTGCGGGCGCAGCGAGGTACGTGCGTTCAGCCAGGCGTCCAGCCGGTCAGCCGTCAGCGCCCGGCTGACCAGGAAGCCTTGGATCACGTCGCAGCCCATCCCCGAGAGCAGGTCCCGGGCCAGTTCGTCCTCCACCCCTTCGGCCACCACCCGCAGGCTCAACGACCGGCCGAGCTCCACGATCGCCCGGACGATGGCCAGGTCACCGAGGTCGGTGCCCATGGTGAGCACGAAGTCCTTGTCGATCTTCACCTCATCGACCGGCAGCTTGCGCAGATAGGCCAGTGAGGAGTAGCCGGTGCCGAAGTCGTCGATGGACAGCCCGATGCCGATTTGGTGCAGCCGGTTCAACACCGGCAGCGACCGGTCCCGGTCGGTCATCACGTTGTTCTCGGTGATCTCGAAGGTCAGCAGGTCCGGCGGCACGCCGGCCACGGTCAGCAGGTCCTCGACCAGATCCGGGAAGGCGGTGTCCAGCAGGCTGCGTACCGACAGGTTGACCGCCACTCCAATCCGCATGTCCCGGTCCAGCCAGGACCGGCACTGGGACAGGGCGGTCCGCAGCACGTACGTGGTCAGCGGCTCGATCAGCCCGGTCCGCTCGGCCAGCGGCACGAACTCATCCGGCATCACCTGGCCGTAGTCCGGATGCAGCCAGCGGACCAGTGCCTCCACCCCGATCAGGTCCTTGGACTCCAGCGCGATCTTCGGTTGGTATCGCACCTGGACCTGCCCGTCATGGATCGCCTCGCGCAACTGGGTGACCAGTTGCAGCCGGTGCACGCTGGCTTGGTCCATGCTCGGTAGGTAGCTGGTGATCCGGCGGCCGGTGTTCTTGGCGTGGTAGAGAGCCACGTCGGCGCGCTGCATCAACATGCCGCCGTTCTGGGCATGTTCGGGGGCCACCGCCACGCCGATCGACACGCCGACCTCGACGGTCAGCCCGGCCAGCGGGTATGGCTTGACCAGTGCGGCCCGGACCGCCTGAGCCCGACGCAATGCCACGCCGAGGTCGTCGACCGGGCAGAGGATGGCGAACTCGTCGGCACCCATCCGAGCCACCACGGTGGACTCGGACCCAGCCGCGCATTCCCGCAGCCGCTGGCTGACCATCACCAGCAGCTTGTCGCCGTGGTCATGGCCGAGCGCGTCGTTGACATCCTTGAAGGAGTCCAGGTCCATCAGCAGTACGGCGGCCAGCCGGTCGCTGACGGTAGCCGCGTCGATCGCCAGGTCAACGGCGTGGGTAAAATGTTCCCGGTTCGGCAGCCCGGTCAGCCGGTCGTGGTTGGCATCGTGCCGTAGTTGGACCACCAGTTGCTCGTTCTCGATGGCAGCGGCCAAGTGCTTGGCCAGGTTCTCCAAGAACCGCGCGTCATCGTCGGTGAAGGTGGCCTGCTGGCTGCGCCGGTCCCACAGCTCGACATGGCCACGGATTCGCTCACCCAGCCGCAACGGTACGGCCAGTACCTCCGAGACCCCCCTGGCCTCCAGAGCCAGCCGCTCGATCTCGCAGTCGGTCTTGGTCCCGACCAGGATGGCGCTGCTGCCGTCCAGACAGCGCCGTACGATCGGATCGGTCGCTTGCGGCGGTAGCCACCGGGTCATCACTGGCTGCTCCGCAGACCAAATAACAAAGGGCTGGTCGTCCGCAAACTCGATCCTGATAAGACCAGCGGTCGCGTTGAGCAATTCGCGGAGCTGGTCGAGGGCGGCGTTGGAACTGTCACCCCGACCACGAATTTCATCCAGGAACTGGCTGAACCGGTACACCTGCCCCAACGCGGCGTGCTGGCGTAGCACCCGAGCATAGGCGCGGTACCCCATGACCACGGCCACGAACATCCCGCCCACTGGGATCAGCGCCCGCAAGTCAACGCTGGCTGCTAGCAGCACGATCAGCGCGATGCCGGTGTTGAACGGCGCCATCGCAAGGTTCGGCGCAAAGGCGAGCAGTGCCTGCTGCCGGGTCAGCCGGCCCTGGGTCAGGCTGATGACGGTGTACAGGCACAGCGCACCGACCATGTCCAGCGCGAGCATCGCGACCAGCGCGGCGACCCAGTTGATAGGTTGAGCCAGGTCGCGGTTGTCCGCGAAGGCGTTGAAGACCACGCAGGCGACGGCCACCTCAAGGGAGAACAGGGCCAGGTTGAAGGCCTTCTTCTCCACGCTGGACCGCCGCTGCATGACGTACCTGGGCGCAGCCGCGGCGAGCCGGGCGAGCAGCAGCGCACCGGGCTGCACCAGGAAGAGGCCGAGGACGAGCGGAACCTCACCTACTCCGAAGATCCAGGTCTGCCGGCGGATCTCGACCCTGACCTGGGTGGCCTCGAAGATTCCGAACAGGGCCACCAGCGCGCACCAGATGAACAGCTTGCCGTGCCAGCCTGCCAGCGAGGGGTAAGTGGTCCAGGCCAGGGTGGTGACAGTGACGAGCGCGACGACCAGCCACCACGCGCGTGCCCGCGCGGCGAGCTCTTGCTCGTACTCCTTCGCCGTCGCCGCCACGGGTCTCCTCGCTATCAGGAGGCACGGTCGCAACTATGGTGCCACGGCTGATAGACCCAGCGGGAACCACTCCGAGACTAGCCCGGCGCCCCGCCAGATGGCCCTGTCCGGCTAGGCCAGACAGCGGCTGATGATCTTCCAACCGATCAGCCCCAGCTTTGGGTGAATCCCCAGCTCTGCGTGAATCCCCAGCTCTGCGTGAATCCCCAGCTTTGGGTGAATCCCCAGCTTTGGGTGAATCCCCAGCTCTGCGTTGCCGCGAAGGCCCTACCCTGCGAGCCCCAGCTCTGGGTGACAGCAGACGTGGTGGCGATACCAGCATGCGACATATCGAACTCCTCGAGACTTTGCAAAATGAAAATTCAACGGATTAACCGAGCGGGTAGCCAACGAACTGACTTAGCTGCTCAGCCCCTGCCCTGGGTGAACTCGCAACTCCGGATGAACCCCCAGCTCTGGGGTCGGTACGAAACCCCAACTTTGGGTAGCAAACACCTTGCCGGTAACGGTACGAGACATGACAAAATCCCCCGATAATTTTGTGGCAACACTTAGTTGACCAAAGCCGAGCGCGGCCCAGTCAGCCTCAAGTTCCGGATGGACCTCAACTCTGGGTGACCACCCGAACGTGGTAACGGTGGTAACGGTGTGCGACATCGCAAACTCCTCTTCACTAAATGGGGTGATTAACGCGCCTGGGTGTTAGCCCTACTGGCGGCTTGCTGAAATATGTCGGCTACCGACCGCCCGCCACCGAGTACTAGCCTGTCGGCTATCACCTGCACCCAACGCCGTACCGGCCCGGACCAGGTCGCACGAATCAGGGGTACCGGCGACGCGACTCAGGGGTACCGGCGACGCGACCGGGTCGTGACGAGCGAGCCCGATGGCCTCACCAGCGAGGAGAGACTGGGCAGATGGATTTCCACCACGATGACTCGGCCTTCGACAGCACATCGACCGGCGAGGTGCACCAGATGTACGTGCCTGGGTCTGACGACCACAGCCTCGGCGGGGACAACGAGCAGACCGGCTACGACGGCGACCAAGACAGCCCCGGCAACGGTGCAGGCGAGACCGTGTCGGTAAACGTCGGCGGTCACCGGGCTACTGCGCAGGCCACCGCGGACGTCGATCATGACGGCACCTTGGAGACCGCTGTGGTGGTCGACTCCGCCGGGCACCACATCGCAATCAGCGACCTAGATGGCGACGGCAACGCCGACCATGCCGCACTACTGGACGACTCCGGCCGCGTCGTGGACGCCGCCCACCTGGACCGGACCGGGGGTCGATGGGTCGAGGACCGCCCAGGAGACCGCACCCCGTACGGCAGCATCCTCGACAAGAGTGGAGCTAGCACTCACTCAACCGGCGCCGGACCCGCCGGTGCCGGACCCGGCACGGAGATCGAGGTCGGTGTCGGCGGCCAGACCACCGAGCTGCCGGCCGACTACGACCTGGATGACGACGGCCGTGACGAGACCGCCGTCGTCGAGGGTGCGGACGGCACCAAGATCGCCTTCACTGACACCGACGGTGACGGCAGCGCGGACCGGGCCACCGTCTTTGACGGCATTGGCAACCTCGTGGGCACCGCGTACTACGACCCAGCCACCGGCTCCTGGCTGGCCGACGCCACCCCCTGATCGTCAGGGCCGGTCATCAGGGCCGATCCCCGCGGTACAACTGAGCCACCACATCCTCAATGTCCGGTTCACGGATTGCAATGTCCAGTACGTCGTGCTCAGCCATCACCGCAGCTACCACCCGGGCCGCGCTGTCACCGACCGGTACCGCCAACGACTGCCGCCGACCAGCCACGGTGGTCACCCGAACCCCGGGGACGGACAGCGGCGGCGCGGGTTCGGCCAGATCCACGATCACGGTACGTTCGACCGCGGCCCGGCCGCGCAAAGTATCCAGATCACCATCAAAGGCCAGCCGGCCATGATCGATCACCATCACCCGGCGGCAGAGTCGCTCGATATCGTCCAGGTCGTGGGTGGTCAGCAGGATAGTGGTGCCCTGCCCGATGTTCAGCTCGACCAGGAAGTCCCGCACGGCCGCCTTGGCCACCAGGTCTAGCCCGATGGTTGGCTCGTCCAGGTACAAGATTCTGGGCCGGTGCAGCAGCGCGGCGGCCAAGTCGCCCCGCATCCGCTGGCCGAGCGAGAGCTGACGGACCGGGGTATTCAGCAACGGGCCGAGGTCGAGCAACCCGATCAGCCGGTCGATCGTGGACCGGTACGCCGCTCGATCCACCCGGTAGAGCCGGCGAAGCAGTTCGAAGCTGTCCCGGAGCGGCAGGTCCCACCACAACGTGGTGCGCTGCCCGAAGACCACCCCGACCTGCCGGGCCAGTGCGACCCGTTGCCGTACCGGATCCAACCCAGCCACCCGGATCCGGCCACCGCTCGGGCTCAGGATGCCGGTGAGCATCTTGACGGTGGTGGACTTGCCGGCGCCATTAGGGCCGATGTAGCCGACGATCTCCCCCTTGCCCACGGCAAAGGAGATCGCATCCACCGCGCGGACCACCGACCATTCATAGCGCAATCCACGCCGCCGGCGGGTCGCGAAATGCTTGTGGACGGCAGACAGCTCGATGATCGACATACCCCTAGCTCCCGGTGGACCGGTAAGCACGCAGCCCGGCCCGCCAGGCTAGCCCGGCCAGCCCAGCGAGAATGGCGGCCACTACCGGCGAGCCGAACCGGAGGGACGCCGGCCAACCAAACGGATCGGGTCGGCCGAGCACGTACAGCGCGGGATACCAGTTGACGAAAGCCAGCGGTACCACGAACGTCAGCGCTCGGACCGCCTCCCGGCCGTAGACGGTCAGCGGGTACTGGGTGAGGGTGTTGCCACCGTAGGTGAAGGCGTTCATCACCTCGGCCGCGTCACCGGCAAAGAACTGAAAGGCGGCCCCGAGTACGAAAATTGCTCCGAAGATCACCGTGCCAGCAACCACCAGCACCGCCACCATCAGCCACCGGCCGGCCGTCCACGGGACATGCACCGTGCACAACGCAACGGTCAGCACCGCACCGGCCTGGATCACCCGGCCGACCCGGCGTACCGCGAACTCCTCAGCGGCCAGTTGCGCCAGCACCCCGACCGGCCGGATCAAGATCACGTCGAAGGTGCCGGCCCGGATATGCCGGCCCAGCCGCTCGACCGAGCCGAGCAGCAAGTCGGCGATCGCCAGCGCCAGGCTGGCGGTGCCGTACAACAGCAGCACCTCTGGCAGCGCGAAGCCAGCTAGCGAACGGGTGTAGGTGAAGACGACGGCGATCGTCACCACGTCCAGCCCGGTGATCACGGCCCCAATCCCGATAGACATCAGCAGCGAGGCCGGGTAGGCGAGGGATGCCCGGCTCCACATCCGGCACAGCAGCAGGTAGCCGCGCAGCGACTCAGCCACCCTGGACCACCACCCGGCGGCGGGCGACCCCGGTGAGCAGCCGGCCGACCGCCAGCAGCCCGACCGCCCAGGCCACCTGGAACGCGTACAGGTGAAGCAGGTGCGGGCCGGGGTACTTGCCGAGGAACACGTCGCTGGGCGCCGCCATGGTCGCCGCCCAAGGCGTGGCCCGGGCCAGCGTGCCCAGCCAGCCAGGAAACAGCACCAACGGCAGCAGCAGGCCGGAGAAGAAGGTGGCCACCGCAAAGGACACTGCGTTCACCCCGCGGTCGTCCAGTAGCCAGAACGTCGACAGCGCCATCAAGTACCGCAGCGCGAACCCGACCAGCAGGCCGAGCAGCACCGAGCCGACCGCCGCTAGCCACTGCCCCGGCGAGGTCGGCAGCCGAAGCCGGAAGGCCAGCGCGCCGACCACGAATGGCGGTAGCCCACGGGCCAGCAACTGGTATCCGGCCCGGCCGAGGTCGCTGGCCAGCCACCAGGCCTGCAGATCCACCGGGCGGTACAGGTCGATGGCGATGTCGCCGGTCCGGATGCGCTCGGCCAGCTCCAGGGGCGGCCCGAAGATCGCCATCGGGGCGAGCAGCGCTTGGGACAGGAAGCAGAAGGTGACCGCGTCCGTCAGGTCGTACCCGCCGATGTGTGGCCGGGCCGAGAACAGGGCGATCAGTACGGACGCCCGGATGAAACCGAAGATCGTGTTGGTGAACGCCCCGGCCGCAGTGGCCAGCCGGTAGGTGCTGTAGCGACGGAAGCTGTGCCGCGCCACAACCGAGTAGACGCGCACCGACGCCATTCCGCTGCCGCTGCTGCCGCGATCCCTGCCGCCGCCAGGTCGGGCGCGGATCGCGATCGGCCCGCGCGCGCTCAGCTCGGCCTGACCGTACCGGCGCCGGTGGCAAGATCGGCGTAGAAGCGGATGTAGGAGTCCAGGATCGGCGCGATGTCGTCGGTAGCCACCTGGTAGAAGTGTTCGAACGCCTCGCGGTAGACCCGGATGTCGGCGCCGCCTCGGGACACCACCATGGTGTTCATCAAGTCGATCAGCACCCGCTCGTCATCGAAGAGCTGGAAGCCGTGCACTGGCGGGTAGGACAGCTCGGCGTCCCGCGGGACGATTCGGATCGAGACATTGGGCAGCCGGGCTAAGGTCCGGATCCGTTCGAGCTGGGCCAGCAGGGCGGCCGGGCTGCACAGCCGGTTGGACAGCACCGCCTCGGTCATCACCACCAGGAACCGCTTGGCCGGGTTGTCCAGCACCTCTTGCCGCTGGATCCGCGCCGAGACCGCGGGCGCGATGGACTGCCGGCCTTTAGGCGTGTTGCTGACCAGCAGCCTGGCGTAGTCGCCGAGGATGGCCCGGGCGTACTCGGTGGTCTGCAGCAAGCCGGGTACGACGGTAGGCTGGAAGACTCTTACGCTGCGCGCCCGCCCCTCGTTCGCCGCGACCTCATGTTGGGCGGCCACGATCTGCCGGGTCGTCACCCGCCGGTCGAAGAATGCGTCATGCATGCCCTCGACCTGGTCGAGCAGGGCCTGGACCTCCTCCTCGGGCACCTGCAGGGCACGGGTCAGCCGCTCCACGTCCTGCCGGCTGGGCATGATGACGCCGTTCTCGATCTTCGAGATCTTCGCCTGGCTCATCCCGGCGTGGCGACCGAGCAGCTTGCCGGTGATCCCTTTCTGCTTGCGCAACCGAGCCAGCGTGGTACCAAGATTGATCAACTCGGCATTCTGGACCTGAAACACCTGGAAATCGGACGAGTCGCCGTCGCTCACCCCGACTCACCTCCACGTGCCCGATGCGTAGCGGACCACTCCGCCGCGCCGAGGAGTGTCGCGCCGGCGGCCGCCGGCGCGACGGACTCAGCCGCGCACCCCAAGCTGTGCAGCGCTATCGATGAGCAGGGCGCGCGGGATCTCTACCATTGTCTCCCCACTGGGAAGCGGGACTCCGTCGCCAGGGTCAGCAACCCGGTAGCCCTGGATGACTACTGTGTCGTGGTCGGTCAGGTAGACGGTCGGACAGTTCAAGGCGTCGCAGGGCGTCTTAGCGATCTTGGTCAGCCGCACTGCAGCTCCTTCGGCGGGGTCCGGAGCGATCTTGTCATAACGCGGAATCGTAGCCCTCCGCTGGTGCCCGATCATCCGGGGCATGCGAGGCACACCGAGCCGCTACCAACTTGTTTCCTAAAATTTCCATGGAGTCCCAACTTCCTGATGTGTGGGCCGGTCCGCGACGAACCGACGGGGAGCAGATTCGCCCAGATTCTACCGATATAGCAAGATTAAAAGACAGATCGGGACCAAAGAGAGGCCTCAACCCCAGCCCGCCGGACCCGACAGTTACGATCATAGAACGGAATAATTTGGGTCGGCTACCCAATTTCTAGGTAACGTAAACCTTGACAAGCTGGAGAGGTTTCCGGAATATTTTCTAATCGACCCATCCAACGTACCCTACAGGATAGTTATCCTACTGATGCGGGCCATGGCAGCCGCAACCGTGGGATGGCTGCCCCGCAGATCTGCGGGTGGTCACTGAGCGCGAGTACCTGATCTTTTCGCGCGGTCATCGTTCGACTCGCGCGGCCCCACTGGCATCCCCGACGCGCCCGACCGCCACCATCACGGCCGGGCACGGACCGGCAGGCGCAGGCTCATCCACACCGGCGTACGCCGCTCCGCAGTCGCTGCTCCGCACCTAGGAGAGGGCTGGTGACACCGATGAACAGGTTCCACAGCAAGCTCGGCGAGTTCCTCGCCGCTCACTTCACCCCGACCGGCCGGGAGCGTGGCCGGCGGCTGCGCCAGGCGGAGACCGAGGCGATGGTTGCCGCCGACCGAATGCAGTTGGCCCGGCTGCTGACCACCGTGGGCGACTACCACCTCGGTCTCGCCGAGTTGCATCGCCCCATCAGCAGCACCGAGGCACCGGAGCCAGCCGACCGCCGCCGGTGGGTTCTGGACTCCCTGGCCGACGCGATTCGCGACGAGATCGACAGGTTCGCTCAGCACCGATCGGAGGGGCCGAGATGCTGACCACAATTGTGCTGCTTCTGCTTTTCGGCCTCGTGGCCGTGCTGGTGGGCTGCCGGCTGCTCAGCAGGCTGCCCGCGGATCACTCTCAGCGCGCGGTCGAGCGCCTGCAGCGCACCGCGGACCAGCTCGAGCTCGACTACCGGACCAGGCAGGCAACCCTCGACGCCCAGGATGAGGTGACTCGGTGGCAACGATCGCCGGGCGACCCGGCCGAGCCGCCCGCCTGAGTCGAGGGGGCGGGCGTACCACCTGGGCAGCGGCACTGGCACAGCGTGTCAACCGAGATCGTCACCGAGGAGTGGGGGGCGCTTCCTGGCGTGGCGCGGGAAGTCGGTGGGTAGTTTCGCGGGATGGAACTGAAGATCCCGACTCCGAACGGCGAGATCGACGGCTACCTATCCGTACCGATGCCCGCGGTATCCGGTGCCGACCCATGGCCCGGGGTAGTGGTCTTACCCGACGTCTTAGGCATGTCCGCGGACGTCCGAGCGATCGCCGACCGGTTCGCTACTGCGGGCTACCTGGCGCTGGTGGTCAACCAGTACAGTCGCGGCGGCTTCCTCCGTTGTATCCGGTCCATCTTCGAGCAGGTTCGGGCCGGCACCGGCCCGGCATTCGACGACATCGAGGCGGCCCGGGAGCTGCTCGCCGGCCGGCCGGACTGCACCGGCAAGGTCGGGGTGACCGGTTTCTGCATGGGCGGTGGGTTCGCGTTGCTGGCCGCGCCGCGTGGCTTCGACGCGAGCGCGCCGTACTACGGCATGGTGCCGGACGACCCATCGCTGCTGGCCGGCGCGTGCCCGGTGGTGGCCAGCTTCGGCGCCCGCGACCGCGGGCTGCGCGGAGCTGCTGACCGGCTACGAGGGATGCTCACCGAGCTGGGCGTACCGAACGACATCAAGGAGTACCCGGACGCCGGGCACAGTTTCGCCAACCAAATGCCGTTGGGGCCGCTCAATGTGGTGCTGAAGGTAGCCTTCGGGATGGGCTTCCACCACGAGTCCAGCCAAGACTCCTGGCGCCGGGTGATGACCTTCTTCGCCACCTACCTACGCTGACCGCTCGGGCCGCACCAGCTCGCACCAAGCCGCCGATGGGCTACCCCGGTCCAGACTGCGGCGACCCCACCGGCCACCCTGGTCGGCGACGCTGGGCAGCGGACCACCGCCGCTAATGATCGGAGCCAGCACCACGACCCGGTCGCAGCCAGCCGCCAAGTCGACGTTGGCTACCGAGCAGACCCCGCCGTCGATGTAGTAACGCCCGCCAATGCAGCCGGCGCTGCGGCCAGTCGTGCACCGGCAGTCGGGTAGCGATGACCGCGCGCCGCTCGGCCGCCGGAACAGTACGAACGGCCAGCGCCAGCCTGCCGAGCCGGATGCCAGCCTGCTGCGGGGTCTTGGCGCCCAGCACCGCCCACCCGTGCCGGGCCATCAGCCCTCGGGCCCATCCGGACCACGGGCTCGCCGCTGGTTGCAAGCTGGGCTTGGTACAGCTCCTCGACGCTGGTCCCGCTGGTGACCTGCGCGCCAACCACCGAACCGGCGGAGGTGCCGATCACCAAGCCGGCGGTGGTCAGGTCCACGCCAGCCTCGACCAGCCCAGCCAGGTTGCCCAGCTCCCAGGCGGTGCCGGTCACCCCACCGCCGCCCAGCACCAGCGCCGTCGCCGCCAACCCGTGCCATCCGCTCCAGCTACCCTGGCCTACCTGGCCACGCCATCCGCAAGAATGACCCCTATGTGGGGTTGCCTTGTCGCGCGGTGCGGATGTCGTGGATGAGGTCGCGTACATCGGCGTTGTCTGCCTGGTAAGGCGCGAGGTCAGCGGGCAAGCTCGCCAACCAACCGAGCAGCCGGCCCGACCGCAGCTCCCTGGCTGCGACCAGCGCTTGGCGTGCCTCGACCACCGCCTGCCCGGGGTCGCCGGCACGGGCGTGCTCGGCCGCGAGGATCACCTGGGTGATCGCGCGTGCACGCACCTGGCCCTCGTTGAAGGTTCTGATCGCTAGGCTGGAGTGATGCAGCGCCTCTTCCGTGTACCGCCCGTCGGACCGGGTCAGCCACAGGTGCGACTCGCCGGTCCTGGCAGCGAACTGGGCTGAGTCGAAAAACCACACCCACTCGGGATCGGCTGCCGGGTCACGACGGGCGAAGGCGTCCTCAGTCCGCGTGAGTGCGACGAGCATGCCGGGCTGGTCGCCGAGCATGGCCAGCGATACCGCTTCTTCGCCACTGAGCATGGCCTCGATCGTCGGTGTGACCTTGCCGGCCGCCACCGACTGGGTCTCCCGGATGGTCACGAGGGCGTCGGCTGGGCGGCCGAGGTGCTGGTGTTGCCGGGTCCGCCCATAGCCGATGCTGGCCAGCTTGTCGGCCGCCTCAGCGCGTCGGGCGTGCATAGTGGCTTGCCGCCACTGCGCGTGTGCCCGCCGGTGCTGCCCGGCGTCGAAGTGCGCCCAGCCCGCGCGATCACGGGCATCGGCCAGCGCGTAGTGCAGCCGCTGCCCGACCAGCTCGGTGTACCGGCCGGACAGCAGCGTTTCGGCCCGATCGGCGAACGCAGCCAGTGCCGACCCGATCCCGCCGCCACCGTACTTGTTATCCGCCGCCCGATACAGGGCGGTCACGGCGCGGATCTGATCCACATCGGCCATGCCGACCCGACGTGAGGCAACAACCTGCGGCGCAAGCCCGGCCGCCCCCACCAGCCCGAGCGCGTGCAAGAACTCTCTGCGCTCCACGTCCTCATCCTCCTCGCACATACCGTCGCGCAGCCACGCCACTGACACGTCTAGCGCGCAGGCCAGCAGTTCCCACGATCGCTGGCTGGGCTTCCGTTTGCCAGTCTCCCAGTCGACCAACCGTCGCTGCACGTACGCCGGGTCTGGCCGCTGGCCGGTCCGCCGGCCGATCAGCCCGGCGATCTCCACGGCGAGCCGGTGTTGGCTCCACCCCAGCGCCAGCCGGGCTTGGATGATGCGTAGCGCCCAGGCGGGTCTGCCGTTCATGTCCTGCATTGTTGCCCCTAGAGATGTCACTAGCCGTCTACTAGTGGAGTGTTGGTCAAGGAGATGGAATGAATGCGGGAGGTAGTACACCACAGATCATGACGAGGTGAGAAATGACAACCGGCACAAGATACAGCCAGCGACCGGTACATCGTGAGGGCGTGTCGTGAGCGCGGTGCCGAATGGTACGCGGCGCATCGGCCCTGCATAATTGGAGGAGCCAAAGATTCGTACGGCGCTGGCCGTACGGGATATCACAGCCGTCTTCCGGCTGTTGCAGAAACTCGGTACAGCCAACAATGCATCGCCACCATGACCGGCCAGTTACAGCCGGAGATTTCCGCCATCATCCACGACCGCAAGGTGATGACTTAGTAGCCGTATTGAAATAACTTAATTTTTCTACACGTTCCTCATGTCCCTGGCCAGCGAAGATGCAACTTTTCGAGCATTTGTTATTTGATACGGGCTCTTACGATGTGCTCTCGCGTATCTACGACAGCCTCGGCGCGCCGCGCGGCTATATGGGCCTGGCGTACGACGAGACGTCCGCCCAGCCACCGGATCCCAAGGACCTCCACGACGGCCGACGAAGTTCGCCGAACGGCGGAAATCCGGTTCTATGCCGAACCTGTGGGTGGGGGTACGCCGTACCTCGGTGAGTTCCTGGCCTCGCGAAGGTCCGGCCGGACAGGGGTCCGGTGGCGGGGAGTCCTGTCGTTTCGACCTGCTGTGGTGTCGAGCCCACGGCAGTCCAGGCCCCGCACCCACGCCGCAGTGAGGTGTGTTGGTCGGCCTAGCTGGTGGGCACCGGGATGAGGTGAGGTTTGCGGCCTGGCGGCGGCCCGACCCGGCAAGGGGGCACCTGTTGCCCCTACCAAGCAGCCACAGGTCACCACTTGCCCCACCCGACCAAGATCCACCCCAGCAAGTGGGCACCTGTAGTCCCTACCAAGCAGCCACAGGTCACCACTTGCCCCCACCCGGTTGGATCGGGACAGGGTCTTGACGAGCCGAGACCCTGGTCCAGGTACGGGCATACCACTCCGCGATCACGCAGCGGCTAGGAAGATCAACCCACCCACAAGTTCAGCAGTAGAGCCGGAAATCCTCCCCCGTGAGGAGTCATCTCGACGTTTCCGGTATAGGGCTGCTGCGTGCAGACAGCGTGCTGACATTTCGCGACCCGACATCGCATGCTTCTGCCACGATCGTTCCCGAATTGCAGCCGCTGTCCTGCGCGTCATCCCTGCCGGAGCGGACAGGTTAGCCCAGGTTAGCCCCTGCTGTCTGACCCGCTCGGCTTCGTCGGTCCGCCCGAGCACGTGAGCAGCTCGTCGGTGGTTGCCCACACGGCGTCCAGCCGGTCTGTGAACGCTGCCGGTAGCCATGCTGCCAGCGGCTGGAAGATCGCCACGACCGGCTGCCCGGTCGCCAGCCCTGGGCGAGGCGTACGGGTGTCGCGGTGACCCACACCGCGACGTCAGCAGGCCAGCCAGCCCTGTATACCTATCCAGGACGCCAGACCGGGTCCGATCATAGGTCCGGCGCACCATGATGCCTCGCCTTGACGCCTCCTAGGGGCCGTCCTAGGCTCGATGACATCAGCATGAAGAGGTGGTAATCAAGATCGAGACTGGGGACGGGTATGTACAACGTTCTCGAAGATCTTCGAAAATTGTACGCAGAGCACGGAATCAGTACTGGTGCCCGGTACGACGACGCCATGTCCCGCGCCCTTGGGCCAGGGCTCGCCTACGGCTCGGCCGCCATGTTTGGCGTGACCGCTACCGTACTCTCCAGCCGGAAGATGATTGCGTACAACCTCGCCCAGAATGCCATTGACGAGGCCAAAGGCGCGGCGCGTATCCAAATGATTGCCGACCGGTACGCCGACGGCCCGCTCCACAAAAAGATGCATCGGCACGTGGGCGAGGAACTCAAACATTCTCGCCAGTTCAAGGAGCTGGTGCCTGCCACCGGCTATCACACGAGGGATGACCCAGTAGACGAGAAAGCCACCGAGGAAGTGCTCGACTTCGACGACGAGCTTCGTGCATTCATTTGCCGTGTGCACTCGATCGAGATCCGCTCGTGGACCGTGCTGCGTATGTACCAGCACATCCTCAAACAGCGGGACTTCCCCGACCTCAGCGACGTTGCACTGCCCGTGCTAGACGACATCATGCAGGACGAGATCAATCATGTCCTCTATACGGGCCAGCAAATCGACGAGTGGCTGCGCGAGGGTGCAGAGCTGCAGGACGTGTTCGGCGAGTGTCTTGATCATACCAACCGGGAAACCTGGCAGGACGTCGCCTCGATGACGAGCTGGTTGGCCAAGTACTACAAAGAGGTCCTTACGGACCATTCCGCCGGTTCAGCGGCAGTGGAGCTGCCGGACTCCAGATTCCTGGTGGGCGATCTGAATCCGCCGGTCACACTTACCTGAGCGCCCGGTCGCGACCCCTACGGTTGCGGCAAGAGCGGAGACCCAGAAAGAGAGGAGACCCTATGGCGACGAAACAACAGTTGTTCCAGCGCCTCGACAGCGTCCTCGGCACCCGAGTGGACCTGCCGGGCGCGGAGCCTCCACGTTTGGTTCGCGCGAACTCAGCATTCTCGAAGCGGAAGATCGAAGGCGACGTGGTCGTCGAGATCGATGGCGTGCGGGAAACGCTGGCGGAGGAGGTTCAGTTGGTCTGAGGCACTTGACGTGCCACCGCGGCGTCCGGCTCATCTACGCCGGGCGCCGCGGTCACATCAGCGTGTCTGATCGGGGAGGATCACCATGCCAATGGACCAGGCGTTGCAGTCCGCCGGGCTCGAGGATCTCGCTGATGGGCGTCAGGTTCTGGCACATTTTCTCGCGCGGTACCGATGCCGGCCGAGGTTGTGGTACTTGCCCCCTCCGGCCTGGGTCGCGGGAGCTGCGACGCACGCCCTGCTTCCCGACATCGCGGTCTTCGCGGTCGACGAGATGGGCAAACGCAACGTCTGCCCGATCGTCTTCGCGCAAGAACCTGCTCTGCCCGTGGGGCGACGGCTGCTCGCCGAGGTGGCTGGTTTGCCGCATCCGGCGAGGCTGGAACTCCGTGTTTTCGATGACTCGCCCCTGCTCGGAGTTGCTGCCGAGTACGGGTTCGCGACCGATCGCGTCCAGGCGGGGCTTCGTCTCGAACTGACCGGACCATCAGCGCCATCGGTGACTACCCTGGCCCCGGGCACCGGCGAGGTGATAGCGGCTGCCGCATCACCTGCCGGGGAGGAGCTGCGTGATCTCTATAACGCCTGTTTCGGTCTGGCGCTTACCCTCGGCGATGTCGAGCGAATGCGTGCCCATGCCGCCTGGGACGATCGCGATATCTTCGTCATCCGCAAGCAGGGGCGCATCGTTGCGAGCCTGCGTCTGGTCCTTGACGTGGACGGGCAGGGTGAGCGGTACGGACTCCTGCGTGGCCTCGCCGTCCATCCGGACTGGCGGCGGGACAGCCTGGCTTTTCTCCGCGAGCTCTACTGGGCGGCACATCGACGATTGGCTGAGGCCGGTGCCGGCCGGTGCTGCCTGCTCGTGGACCGGGCCGACGAGCGCAAGGGGATGGTGATGCGACGCTTGTTCGCAAGGCTCGGATTCGTCCAGGACACATTGGTGTACCGGCTCCGGCAGCCGGCGGGAAACCCGCCGTGCGGCTAGACGACGGTCACCTCCAGACCGCAGGGATCGATCTCGAGCGTTGCCGTCCTACGGAACACAGATCGGTCACGGACCAGCTCCCGATACCCGGACACATCGTCCCGATAGTACGGATGAGTCACGTCGTGCGCGAGGATAAGGGCACCGGGGCCGAGCTTCGGGACCGCCTTTCGCAGCAGCTCAGCGTACATCTTCTTTCCGGTCTCCGCGGCGTCAACATCGAGAAACAGCAGGTCGATCTTTCCGGGAATTTGCGCGAGCAGCTCGGTGGCGTCCTGGACAGCGAACTCGACTGCCGCTGCCGTATCGAATATCGAGAAGTTCTGTCGCGCCTGCTCGACGGCGGGTGCGAAGACGTCGCAGCCGACCATCCGTACCGGTTGGAAGAGCGGATCAGGCAACAGGGCCGGCCCGAACAGCCAGACCGCGGCGTATCCGACGAATGTGCCACACACCACGATTGTGGCGGGACGAGCCGCCACGGACAGGCCGAACAGCACGCGTCTGGCCAGTGCGGTCATCGTGGTGTGCGGGACCGTGAACCCGCGCCGTACCAGCTCGTCCAGCTCACGGAAGCGCTCGGGCACGAAGAGCGGGCCCGAGCCGGGGAAGAACTCGGCATCGCGCAGCCGGGCGAGAACGGTCAGCGCCAGCTTGTCGAGTTCCGCAGCGCTGCCCGGCTCCTCTGCCGGCGCAGTCAACTCATCGTGCGCACCATGAGCTTCTTCCATAGCTGCGCTCCACCAGGGTCGCGAGCTCCACCAGACCGGTTCAGCTCTGTGCCAGACAGTATCATTGCTCGGTCCGCCGTACCGCGACGTGACTCCGGTCGAACGGAGGTATTCGGTGCCTCGCCTGGCGTTCGTCGAGACCAGCCTTTCCGGCTCCGGTTTCGTGGCTATGAGGTACGCCCGGGAGCTAGGCGCGAAAGCCCTGTTCCTGACCCGCGACGCCAGTTATTACCCGGCCCATGGCGCTGCCGACCCGCATAGCGTTCCGGCCATCTCCGAGCTGATCGAATGCGAGACCAACGATGTCCGCCAGGTGGTCGCCGAACTCGTTTCGAGGGGGGTGACGGCAGTTCTGTCCGCTGGCGAGCACCACGTGGAGCAGGCCGCCCGCGCTGCGCACGAGTTGGGCGTGATAGGGCTGTCGCCAGCAGCGGCCGGGGCAGCGCGGAACAAGGCGACCTGCTACGCCGCATGCGAGGCCGCCGGCGTCCCGGTGCCCCGCTATGAGACCGCAAAAAGCGTGCCGGACGCCGTGTGCTGCGCCGACCGGATTGGCTACCCATGCGTCGTCAAGCCCGTCGACGGGACCGCGAGTCTCGCGGTGACGCTGTGCAGCTCGGCGGAGCAGGTGGCCCAGCACGCCGCTGCTGTGCTGGCCCGCCGACGCAACGCACGCGGTCAACGTTGTGCGTGCGAGGTCATGATCGTCGAGTTCCTCGCCGGCAGCGAGGTCAGTGTGGAGACGCTGTCGGCAGGTGGCAGTACGCTCGCGTTCGGCGTCACCGCGAAGCACCTCGGCCAGCTACCGTACTTCGTGGAGGTAGGCCATACCTTTCCGGCGCCGCTGGCTGGCGAGGAGGCGGACCGGTGTGTGCGTACCGCCATCCTCGCGCTGACGGCGATCAGGTTCGATACCGGGGTGGCCCATACCGAGTTCAAGCTGACCCCGGACGGGCCGCGACTGCTGGAGGTGAACGCCCGCCCCGCGGGGGACCACATCACCGACCTCGTCCGGCTTGCGACCGGGGTAGATCCGCTACGAGCCTGGATGGCCGTCGCCCTCGGCGCCCCGCCGCCGATGCTGGCGCCCCCCAGTGGAGCCGCCGCGATCCGGTACCTCACCCCCTGGCCGGGCCGGGTCCTCAATGTTGGCGGGCAGGCGCTGGCCCGCGGCGTGCCGGGCGTCACCGAACTCTGCATCGGCGTCCGCCCCGGTGACATCATTGGCGTTCCCCGGAGCAGCCACGATCGTTCGGGGTACGTCATCGCGTACGGCGACGGACCGGCTGCCGCTGAAGGTGCGGCGGAGGTCGCCGCTGGTCAGATCCTGGTGCAGGTCGAGGAAATGTGATCCAGGTCAACTGGGTCGAGTCCCTGGCCGACGTACCCGCCGCCGAGTGGGACGCCCTGGTCAGCGATCGGAGCTTCTATCTCAGCCACGCGTGGTTGGGTGCTCAGGATGCCGGCCAAGCGGTGGGGAGGCGGTATGTGCTGGCTCGATCAGACGGCCGCCTGGTCGGTGTTCTTCCCAGCTACCTGGTCGAACAGGAAACCAACGACTTCTACCGGCCCGAGTGCTGTGCTGACGGCCGCTGGCAGGGTCGGTACGTCATCGCGGGCGCACGCCGCGCCTACACCAACGACCTGCTCATCGCGGACGATCTGCCGGCCGCTGCCTGGCAGGAGGTCGCCCGCGCGTTGCTGGGACTGCTGTGCGGTCGGGTCGCGGAAAGCGGCCGGGATGGGGCGTTGTTCCTCTACCTCCCCACAAACGGTGCCCGGCGGCTCACCCAGATCTACCCGCAGGTCCGTCCCGTCCTCACCGCAGCGGAGGCGACCATCGGCGTGCCCGCAACGTTCGAGGAATACCTGCGCACGCTGCCCCGCAAGCGCCGCTGCGCGGTGCGGCATGAGATTGCGGTGTTCGACGCAGCCGGCTATCAGGTCGGTGTGGGCCGTGCCAGGGACCACTGGGAGGAAATGGCCCCGCTCGTGGGCAACCTCCAGCGGCGGTACGGGCACGATGGTTCGAGCGATCATTGGCGGCGGCTGCTCCATCGGCAGGCGGCGATGCTGGACGACCAAGCGATCGTCTTCACCTGCCGCGACTCCGGGGGGCTGGTCGGCGCCTGCCTGGGATACCCCTGGCAGGGCACGCTGCACCTCAAAATGGCCGGCTTCGACTACGGCCGGCTGCGCGGTGGGTTTGAGTACTTCAACCTGGCCTACTACCAGCCAATGCGCTACGCAGTCGGGCACGGCCTGTCGCGGCTGCACCTGGGGCGCGAGGCGTTCGAGGCAAAGCTGCGCCGTGGTGCGCGGCTGGCTCCGCTGTGGACCGTGGAGCTGCCGACTAGCACCGGTCCGGCACCGGCAAGGGTCGTGGGCTGGAACCAGGTGGTCGCGCGCCGGTGGCGGCGCGAGTCCGGCTGGGCACCTGGCGCATTCAGCGATCCCGGCTGGTCGGAATGGGGATGCGCGACGGATCTGCCGGATGGCTGAGTCGAATACGCGCGTACCCTGGCGTCGGGGCTGGACCGCGGCCGACCGGCGGATCGCGCTCATTGCGTTCGCCGACGCGCTGGGTACCGGAACGTACCTCGCCGGGTCGGCGGTCTTCTTCACCCAGGCGGTCGGCCTCACCGCGGCGCAAGTAGGTTTCGGCCTGTCCCTGGGCGCGCTGGTCGGCCTGGGTACGACGTTCCCGATCGGCGTACTGGCAGACCGGATCGGCCCGCGACCCATGCTGGCGCTAATCTGCGGCTGGCGGGCGCTCGGTTTCGCCGGGTACGCCGTGATCAGCGGGCTGCCCGCCTTCCTCGTGCTTGCCTGCCTGCTCGGCGTGGCGAGCAAGGCGATGGCACCGGTCCTGCAGGCGCTGGTCGATGTAGTGGTGACCCCCGAGCGTCGGGTGCGCACCATGGCGTTGTCGCGTTCAGTACGCAATGTGGGGTTCTCGCTCGGCGGTCTCCTCGCCGTGGCGCCATTGCAGGTCGGGACCCGCGCCTCGTACAACGTGATCGTCCTGGTCAACGCCGCGTCGTTCGTCGTCGCAGGTGTACTTACCTGGCGGATGCGCGAAATACGGACTACCGATCGACGGCTGGGGACCCGCCGCCATCCATTTCGGGCGCTCCGGGACGGTCATTACCTAGGCCTGACCTTGTTGAACGGGATCGTGCTGCTCAACCAGTCGATGCTGGTGCTCGCGATCCCGTTGTGGACGTTGCAGCACACGTCGGTGCCGCGGGGGTTCATCCCCGTCTTCCTCGTCATCAACACTGTCCTGGTGGCACTGTTCCAAGTACCGGCCACCCGCAGTGCCGAGAGCCTCACCTCGGCGATCCGTACCTTCGTCTGTTCCGCCGGTCTCGTCGCTGGCGCCGCCGGCATGGTCGCGATATCCGGGTCGCTCACTACCGTCGCCGCAGCGGCGGTATTGGTGACTGCCGTACTGCTTCAGACCGGAGGTGAGCTGCTTCAGTCGGCGGCATCGTGGCAGTTGTCGTTCTGCTTCGCGCCAGAGGAGTCTCGCGGCAGCTACCTCGCCCTGTTCGGGCTCGGCTCCGCGCTGGAGGGCGCCCTCGGCCCGTACCTCCTCACCGCAAGCGTGATCGCTACCGGAGCCGGCGGCTGGCTGGGTCTGGCGGCAGTGCTGGCGGCCGCCGGGCTGCTACTGCCCCTGGTCGTCGATCCGAGCCGGGCCGTCGAGGGATTGCCGGAACGCCCTGCGTCCGCAACGAGCCGGCGTCGCCGGTGAACGGACCGGGAAATGCCGAGCCGGGACTCTGCGGATCCGGGGACCCTGAGGAGGAGCAAATGCGCGTTCTCGACGCCGACGCCCATGTGGCGGCCCGTAGCACCGAAGGAATTGAGCTGATCGCACAGGCGCTCGCATGCTGGCCGGCGGAGATGTCGGTCCGTACAGGCGAACCCGGACTCATCATTGAAGGGCGGGAGTATCCGCAGGTGAGCGGCCCGGGCACCGGATGCCCGCCCGGCCACGGCTTGGTCAAGGTCTCCGGCGCCGATCCATTCACCCTGGGCGGCATGCTCGCGGACGCCGACCGGGACGGAATCGACGAGATGGTGCTCTACCCCGGCTTCGGGCACTTCGCGCTGAGTATCGAAGGCAGGGAACTCGCCACCGGCATGGCCCGGATGTACAACGAATGGCTCGCCGGGTTCTGCGCCCGGGGAAGCGGGCGGCTGCACGGCGCCGCGGTCGTACCCATCGACTTTCCGGAAGACGCCGCGGCCATCGTGCGGGAGGCGCGCGAACTCGGGCTCGTTGCCGGTGTGATCCCGCCAGCGCCACGCACCGGCAACCTGGACAACCGCAGGTTCGAGCAGGTCTACGCGTCCGCGGAAGAGGTCGGCCTGCCGCTGGCGGTCCATGGCGGGCCCGGCATCCACCTACCGAAGGTCGGCTACGACCGGTTCGACAACTACATCCAAGTGCACTGCGTGAGCTTCCCCTTCGAGCAAATGATCGCGATGACCGCACTGGTGAGCGGCGGGGTGTTCGACCGGCATCCCGGTCTACGGGTGGCGCTGCTGGAGGCGGGTGCCGGCTGGACGCCATACTTCGTGGAGCGGCTCACCGAGCACTACGAGCATCGTGGCGGCTGGATCACCGACGGCTGGCGCCGGCCGCCCGAGGAGTACATCCGAGCCGGAAATTTGTACGTCTCCTGCGAGCCCGGCGAACGCACGCTGCCCATGGTGATCGCTGCGCTGGGCGCCGACTTCCTCATGTACGCCAGCGACTACCCCCACTGGGACACCGAGTGGCCGGATAGCACCGCGAAGCTGCGCGACCGGGACGACATCGCGCCGGCGGACCGGGAGAAGATCCTCGGTGCCAATGCCCGCCGGTTCTACGGGTTGTAATCGCCGTCGGTCAGCACCAGCCCTGCCTGTACGGCGACCAGGTACGCCGTCGCGACAATCACCTCGCGCAGCCGCGGGTAGTCCAGCCGATCGGCAGTGTCGGTCGGCCGGTGGTAGTGGGGATACCGATGGTCGGCGGTGTCGGTCACCTGGAGCGCAGGGAGGCCACGCTCCCAGAAGGCGACGTGGTCGCTGCGGGCAAAGTTGCGGACTGCAGGCACCTTGGCGCGCAGCGCCGGGCCGAGGACAGGCAGCCCGGCCGGCTCCCGGAGCAGCACCGGAGGGACCGGGCCAAGGCCGGCCAGCGCGCCGCCAAACTGCGCGGCTGCGGCGCGGGCCGCCGTGTTGTAGAGCACGGCGGTGAAGTCCCCCCGTGAGCTACGGCGGCCGATCCGGCGCATTTGTCCGGGGTAGAGCTGCACCAGCCCCGCCGGGGAGCGCTGGCTGCCAGGCTCCGTACAGGTGTAGGCGATGCTCTCGAAGTTGATCCCGAGCTCGATCGGCCCATCGGCGGTGAGTGCAGGCACCAACCGCCAGGCACCGAACAAGCCGAGCTCCTCAAGGTCGGTGGCGGCGAAGACGACCGTCGAACGGAACCTGTGGGGCGCGAGGATCCGGGCCAGCTCCGTAAGGGCGACGACGCCAGCAGCATTGTCATCGGCGCCGGGGGAATCCCGAACCGTGTCGTAGTGCGCAACGATCACCACGGCGGCGGCCCGCTGACCGGGTTTGCGCGCGATGACGTTCACGCCGTCCAGGCGGTCGTATGTGATCTTCTCGAACGGCTCATGGTCCCGGTGGCCGATGACGTCGCGCTCGATGAAGGCCTGCCGCCACACGTCCAGACCGGCGGCGGCGAACGCCCGCGCCAGTGCGTCCTCCGCGCGGCACATCGCCTCCGGTGAATGCAGGCGGTTGCGCGGCTCGGACAGCTTCTCGACGGCACACCGCAGCCGGGACTCGTCGATGTCGCCAGCAGCTTGTTTCGCCCAGCCGAGCAGGTGGGGGGCCGGCGGCAGCGTCTGCGGCTCCCGGGTGAGGGTGCGGCCGGCGCACCAGGCGACCGCGCGCAGCGCCGTACGGACGGCATTCGATCCGATCCGCCGAGACGGGGAGCCCACCGGCACCTCCTTGGTCAGACCGGCTCCATCCCGAACCGGCTCATCAGCGCGCGTTCCTCCTCCTGCGTCGGGGGCTGGTCGCGCGCCCAGAGCTGCTGCAGTTGTTCAAAGTAGGCGTCCATCGCCGGCGCGTGCAGCACCAGGAGCCGTGCCGGCTTATCTCCGCCGTTGCCGAAGGTGTGCGCTGCCCCACGCGGGACAAGCAGAAAGTCTCCCGGGTCGCCGCTCAAGGGCATGCCGTCCAGCTCGAAGGCGACCGTCCCGGCCAGCACGAAAAACGCCTCGGAGCAGGTCACATGGCGGTGCGCCGGAGGCCGCCGGCCCCCAGGCGGCAGGGTCCGCTCCATCAGCGAGAAGTCGCCGCCGGTCTGTGCCGCGATCGCCTTGAAGGCCATGACACTGCCGCGGGCAGTCAGGAGGTGGCCCGCCCCGGGCGGAATGATCTGCTGGTCCGTCACCCTTTACTCCTGACCGGAGGGCAAGCACCGGGAACGCCATACGGAACGCATGCCGGAATCATAGCCGATGACCTTTGTCATGCATTTATCAGTACGGTCGGGATCTTTTGCCCCGACGTGGCAGTGACCCGGCACGGTGTCGCTGGCCGCTAGCCAGGACACTTAGGCTCGTCTGCTACAGTCCGAGTTCGATCTCCGGCTTGATTTCGGCGAGGATGGAGAGTCTGGCCCGCAACTGCTGGTAAACTGGTGGCTCCATGTCCTCCCTCGTCTGGATGGTAAGCGCCAAAGCGTAGCGTTGTACGTCACCCGCTGGCGCCCACCGGTTAGTGTTACGGACGACGATTACCAGCTCACCATTTCGGTAGCGATTGTCCCACGCTTTTTTCCACACCTTTCTTCCGGCCTGGTTGGCACCACGAAGTCGCGTCTGGTCGGCGGGCTGTATCTCGCATAGGAACCGATCCAGCTCCGTGGGCGGCGCGTCGTCCTCGGAGTGGATGGCGTACTTGGCCCGCACCATCTCGACCGCTACACCGCGGTACACGAACACTGACATATGACTAGCGAGGTATTTCAATCGGGTGGAACGCACCTTCGGGTCGAAGGCAAGCCCTAGCGCAACCATCTTCGAACCGCTGTTGAAGAACGAGTCGGGTACCGGTACGGAGTAGAAGTGCACCTGATCGGTGCGCAGCGCGTCCTCGGCGAGGAGCACGGCCCGGTAGTCCGCGGAGAACTCTGCCCGCTCGGCGGACACCCGACCGTACCCGCTCAGCTTCAACTGGACGTTGCGCTGCACGCCGTCGGTTGAGCCGTCCAACACTGGATCAACAGGCCCCGCCGTAGCCAGCAGCAAGGCGCGCACCGCATTCGCCGAAAGCATCGGGTAGCGGCCCAGCACACGCAACGCCGCGTGGCTGACCAGCGGGGCAGCAAAACTCGTACCGGCATCAGCAGTCAGCAACCGGTCCGGAGGCAGTGCGGCCGCCCCAACGACCTTCCCGTACGGCGTCTCCCTGAACTGGCAAAGTCCAGTGTCATAGGCATAAGTCCCACCGGGCGCCATCAACTCGGGCTTAGTCATCTCCTCAATCCCGGGCCCGACCCTGGTGACTGGGCTGGGCCGACCCGGCTTTCCGAGCAACTGAACGTCGACCGAGTCCTGCACCGGCCTGGCGCCCTGGGTCTTGTCCGGGACAAGCGCGCCGGCTGTCAGCGCCAACGCCGACATCGCCGGTGGTAACAAGCCTGCTTCCTCATGATCAAGCAGCCAGGTGGGATAGACTGAGGCAATGTCCGGATCACGGGGGTATTCGGCGTACGGAAAGTTCCCAGCGCTCACGACGATGACGAGGTCGAACTCTCTGGCCAGGTCATCCACAAGTGCGGCGACCGCGGTGGGGCCGGGTGGCCGGTATGGCTGACGCCGGTCACCCAGTGAAAGATTGACCACCTTGGCGCCGTAGCCGGCGGCCAGCCGGATCGCCGAAGCTAGGTGCTCCGCCCAGACCGTGGCGTCGGGGAAGTACCCGCGGCTGTCGAGCACTCGGATGCTCAGCAGTCTGCCGGCAGGCCGTAACGGTGCCTTGCTCTGCAGCTTCTGTTCCAACGAGCCGTACAGTGCCAGGCTGGCTACCAGCGTTCCGTGGCCATTCTCGTCGGCACCGTCGGGAATGTGATCGCTGGCCGACAAAGCGGCCTCGACGGCCGGCGCGAGAAGTGGATGGGCTTCCCGTATCCCGGAGTCGATCACCGCAATGACCGGCGCTTGCGGAGCCGGCGGCAATACCGGCGGGATGCGGTCAAGACCCGCCATCGCCACCGCGGACATTGTCAGCAATGGCCGAGGCAGCAAGCTGATCTGGCGGACCCGGTCGATCGCTGCCAGCTTCCATACGGCGGCTGGCCGCACATCTGCGCGAATGATCGACAGACCGGCCTCGTAGCGGAAGGACGAATCCACCACCGCGCCACCGGCCGCGTTGATAGCACGGCGGGTCTCATCGAAGCGACGTCGGGCATCCGGCATGCTCTCTGGACACCAACATTGGATGTCCAGCCGGAGCAGTTCGGTACGGTGCTCTTGCAGCTCCGCCTGAACGTCAGGGTCGATCACATCACCGGGCTCCAACGAGCGAACCAGTTCAATGGAGTCGAACAAATCTTCGTAATAGGCGCTCTGCTGACCGACCGGGCCCCGACCGTACCGCTCCAGCCGGCTCAGGAAATCGGCCATCTCAGGATCCGAGGAGAAGGCTGCCATTGCCTGCCGTCCAGTCGCGGCGAGGGACTGGAGACCCGCCTGGGCCAGCTTCTCATCCATGACTGATGCCGACCGGTTGAAGATCACGACCACCACTAGGTCAGGGTTGATGCCTAACACGGCGGTACGTTTTTGATGGCGCTCGCGGACCTGCGCGATCTGACGTTCGATATCCCTGGCATGCTGACCATGATCGGGATACTTCACACCGACCCGTCCACCACCTGGGGGCGCACGCCGTGGTTGCGGATCTAGTGCAACGGCCAGCCGCAGATGCGCATGGTTGCGCTCTGCGAATAGGTTTGGGTCACCCCAGCCCGATGCCACAAACCCAGCGTAGCCAGCGTGCTAGGAGATGCCAGACCGACTCACGTCTGATCATCCGGCTGGGTGATGGACGATGCGGCTCGGGCGACGGTGGCCTGGCGGGCTCGCATGCGCCGCACCGCCGCTGCCATGGCGGCGTCGTCAACCTTGGTGTGGCCAGCCAGCACCGTGTACCGCATGGCATCGAAGCAGACTAGCTCGACCTCGGCGGGTGAGACCCCGCGCAACGCCTTTGCCCATTTCGGCGCAGCGATTGTCGCCGGAATTGCCCTAAGTCGAAGTGTTATCAGCTTGGTCAACTGAACAGGCCCAAGCTTGGCAAAGCTCAGCAACTCGTCAAACCGGCGCCAGATCGCCGCATCTATCAACTGAGGATGGTTCGACGTCGCGATAATCATCGACTCGCCAGCGGTCTCCTCCAGCAACTGCAGCACGGTGGCTGCGACGCGCCGCAGCTCGCCGTGGTCGCCGGCTTGGTCGCGTTCTTGGCCAAGCACATCAAACTCGTCAAAAAGCAACACGCAGGGTGTCTGCTCGGCAAAATGCATGACGGCCTCGATGTTGCGCGCCGTCTCACCAAGGAACGACGACGTCAACGCCGCCAGCGAAGCACGAGCAACCGGCAGGCTCAACTCGGCCGCAATGGCGTGGGCCGTGGCGCTCTTCCCGGTGCCGGACGAACCGAGAAACAACAAGCGCTGCCGCGGCCGAAGGGCGTGGCTGGTCAAGGTGGCCCGGCTGAGGTTCTCACGGACGATCTCGTCAACCGTGGCCCGGGTGGCCGGCATCAGGACGAGTTCGTCGAGCTCACGTTCGGGTTTGACCAGCCGGAGCAACGGGCGATCATCTCGGCCCTTCGGGATCGGGCGCAGGGTAAGCGGTATCGCAACCCCTGGCCTGCGCTCGGCAAACAGGGCCCGCTCCAGCTCGGTGGCCAGTACCCGGTGGTTCAGCCGCCGTTCCTCCGCAATGAACTCCCTGGCCACCCTCTGGAAGGCCGCATCGTCGCCTCGGGCATAGCTGACGAACAGTCGTCGGAGCAGATCGCTGCGCGCCATACCCCATCCTCTCGAACAAATGTTCGCTTGTCACCGGTCGGCGCCGAGATCCGTCGGAAGCTACCAGCGGACGACAGGTACCACACCCGGGTACGCCTTCGCCATCTACTGGGTCACCTGGTAGAAGGCTTGCATGCCGGCAGGAGGGGGTCGCCGACGTGGCAGTGAAACAGCCAGGTGCCGACGGCGTCTGGGACCATCTCGGCGGTGGTCATGGTCGCAGGTAGCAGGTTGGCAACATCGGTACGCATCACGTGGATGGTGACGATGTTGCCGTGCCAGTGCGGGGTGTGCAGGTCCACCTCCGTACCCGGACTACTGTTCTCGTCGTCCATCTCAAAGGCTGAAGACTTCTTGGTCAACATCGGCGGGGCTGCGGTCTGGCCTGGCTTTGCCGCGCGCGGTGATCACCAGGAAACCGGTTAGCCCGGCGTACACATCGGCGATCTCATCGACGTGCGCGTGGTACCTCCACACCGCCGACCTCCGCCCGGCTCACCGGACCGAGATACCCCAGGTACGCCTCGCTGGCCGGCCGCCGCTGCCTGGTCTGGAACGCAGCGTCGATGTATCCGCGGTACAGGCACGTGGGTACCGCGAACCGATCCGCCCCGGACCGTGAGCCACGAAGACGTCCTCCCGGGCCCCGAAGGGCCGGCCGGTGACCCGGTTGCCTCCGGTCGGCGCGTAGGCCCACCTCACCTCATCCGAGGCGATGAAGTACTCCTGGGCCCCTCACGCCGTGCTGGGGACCTGCCAGCGGGTTGATCGCGGCTGCTCCCAGCGACGCAGGCGGTGCGGAGAAGGACGCTGGCGAACACCAGCAGACCGGGGCGGCGGGGACCTATGCGGTCCGATAATTAGGTTAGGCTACCTAACACCTCTTCCACCGCATTTGAGGAGGTTAACCCACCGGCACCGACCCGGCTGAGTAGCGGTTGGCCCGTACCGCGTCGAGCGCCCACCGGCCGGGGCCGAACACCGCCAGCAGCAAGAACGCCCAGCAGAACATCGCCGCCGCCTCGCCGCCGTTCTGGATCGGCCACAGCGACTTGCCCTGATGTACGACGAAGTAGGCGTAGGCCATCGACCCGGAGCAGAGCAGGGCGACCGGCCGGGTAAATAAGCCGACGAGGACGAGCAACCCGCCAGCTAACTGGATCATTGCAGCCCACCAGCCGGGCCACTCGCCGATGGTCAGCGGTCCGCCATGCGAGCCACCGAACACACCGAACAGCGATGCGGCGCCGTGGCAGGCGAACAGCAGGCCGACCACGACGCGGTATAGCGACAAGACATGATCCTGGGCCACGAGGGTGAGGGGCTGCCGAGACATAAGACCTCCCAGAAGTAGTTAGGTAAGGCTAACCTAACCATTAACCCTGTCAATGCCCTAGTCCGCTGGACGGTGCCCAGACAGGACCGCTCAACCCAGCAAGTGGGCACCTCTTGCCCCTACCAAACAACCACAGGTGACCACTTGGGCTCGACAGGGACGGAAACGGGCGCCCGATGGGGACCGCAGACCAACCCACGCTGATCTCACCCAGCCGACCGGATGGCGTACGCCAGTGAACAGGTCCGGGCGAAGCCCCGGAAACGCTGCGGAGCCGAAGCGCGCCGCGGCAGGATTGAGCTTGCCGCGGAGAGGACACCGGACGTGCCGACAACCTACCCCCAGGAGGACCACATCTGTGACCTGCTGCAGTTAGAGCTGTGGGATTCCGCTCGGCGGCAGTTCGGCAGCAGGGACTTCTCCGCACTACGGTTGATCGCCGGCCAGATCCCTGGGCTCGACCTGGAGCCGTTCGACCAGCTCTTGCACCCTGACGAGCAGCATGCTGGTGGGGTAGCCGTCGACCACCTGCCACCGTCCTTCCAGACGGCCGCCGCGGTCAAGGGTGGGGCAACGGTCTTCGCGGTCTACCTGTACGCGCTCGCCCTGGAACGCTGGGAGCTGAGTATCGGCCACACCGCCATCCGCGAGCTCCTCACCGCCGCCCGGGAGGCGGCCCAGCCCACCCTGCAGGATGCCAACCTGACCGACCCGGACCGTACCCTGCTGCCGCTTGTCCTCGACCTCGCCAGCTCGCTGAGCGACTGCATGGCGGTGGAAAACGCACTGAACTGCTCCTGCCCGACGGACATGGCCCGGCACGCCCGTACGGCCGTCCGGGCGGCCGACCGGGTCCGAGCCGGTCTCGCGGCCGGCGGGCTGGAGCGGCTGCCCTGCGGGCGGTACCTCCAGCGGGCCGCCGAGGTGCAGCAGGCGTACTTCCAGACAGTGGTCAACCTGGCCTCCGCCGTCGAACAGTTCATCGGCGACCGCTTGGCCAGCCGGGCCGAGCTGGCTGCCGTCATCCGGACTATGGAGCAGACGGAGTCGGCCGACGAGCTGCGCGGCGATGTGTACGAAAGTGAGCTGCGGGCGCACCGGCTGACCTTGCAGACGATGCTTGAGCTAGTCGAGGCCGGCAGCATCCAGGTGGACGAGGCGCGGGTCGTCTACTGCTACCCCTTCACGCTGCCGGACCTCGACCCGGACGCTGTGCTCGCCGCGGTCGCAGCCTGGCCGGCCGAGGTCGAGCTGGGCGCGACGCAGGTGATCGACATACAAAGCACCGCGTTGTCCGATCACTGGGAAGGTCGGGACCCAGCCGGCCGGCGGTACGGCGGGTTAACCCTGCGGCTGGCCGACATCGGCGTGACCACCACCGAACCGGCTGCGCTGCCGGCTCACCGGGCAGAGATCCGGCTCAGCCGGCTGGGTAACCACTACCTGCGGGTATCCGCGCCGCTCATCGGCGTCTCGCCGCACACACTCAACCAGGCGCTACGGCGCGGCCGGCCGCAGATGGGTGCCGAGAAGCTGGGGCCACCGGCTCCCGGCGGCGGTGCCGCGGAGGTGCGCTGGACCCGGCTGGTCGACTACGCCACCGAGGTCGTGGATGCATTGGGGCGGCGACTTGGCTACCTCGCCCCGGTGCCAGAGCACCGCCAGCTCGCCGGCACGCCCTCTGACGTACGGCTGGCGGCACGACTCGACATGGACAACCGGCAACACACCGTACTGTCTATCCGCGCGCTGGCCGTACAGGATGCAGCCGGGCGGAGCACGCCGGTGCACGACTACCAGCAGGCGGTCGGCGCGATCGGCTGGACCCAGCTCCTGCACCCTGTCGGGTTGGCCAGCTCCACGCTGGAGGAGTATCTCCGCTACCGCAGCAGCGCGATGTCCGTGCCGATCGACGTGGGGTTCCGGGGCGAGACAATCATCCAAACGCCGGAACTCACCACCCTGATCATGCCGACCTCGCCGAACTTCATGATCCTGAGTGTCGAGCAGATCGCCGAGTTCGCCGGGACGGTCCCGGCGTTGCTGGATGAGTGGACGAACGTGGTCTACCAGCAACGTGCCGAGCTGGCCCGGCGCATCTCGCCCATCGAACCGACCGGCCCTAGGGCGGCCTCGAAGCGGATCAGCGCGGAAGCCGCTCAGGAGCTGAGCCGGTTGGAACGTCGCCAGCTCCACCTGCAGGACGTGGTGACTCGGGCCCGGTCACTGCTGGCATTCCTCGTCTCGCCCGGGCTGGTCCGTACGACCAGGAACCGGCAGCTCCTCGACGGGCTGCTCGCCGGCGGTGGGTTTGATCGGCTGCGGGCTGACCTGGATGCACAGATCGCCGAGGTGGACGATCTGTACCAGCGGGTCGCGACGCTACTGCGCCAGCTCGAGGAGCGCCGCCAGCAGCAGTACCGGGTGGTCGTCGAGCTGGCCTTGGTCCTGCTGGCTGTGCTCTCGCTTGCCGATTTCTTGACTCTGTTCAATGGAGCCTTCAGTGTGAGGCACGGCGTCCTCCAGGTTGAGTCACTCGCGGTGCTGGCCTTGGCCGCGGTGGTCGGAGTGGTGTCCTGGCGAGCCGGGCGGAGGCGAAGCAATGAGTGACCTGCTGACCACAGCCGGCTGCACGATGCTGGACCTGAGCACCGTTCCCGACGACCGCCGACCCGGTCTGGTCGTCCGGCTGTACGAGGAGCTGCTCGCCCCGGCGTTCCCGCCAGCCGAGACCACTCCGTTGGATGTCCTGCAGTCCAACCTAGCGGCGACCCCACCCTTGACCAGGGTCGCGATGCTCGTATCGGGCAACCTGCCGCCGGGTGCGCCGAGTGACGGTACGGGCGAGCTGGTCGCGGCCGTGGTCGGTGACCTGTTCCCGGCCAGCCGGGTGCTGTTGATCTCCTACCTTGTGGTCCATCCCGAGCTGCGTGACCGCGGCCTGGGCTCGGCCCTGCTGACCCAGGTGCTGCCAACCTGGTACGCGCAGCACCACCCGCTGGCGACCCTGGCCGAGGTGGAGGACCCGCAGGCGTACCCGGCCCAACCGGGACAGGATCCGGTGGGCCGGCTGCGGCTGTACGGGCGGCTGGGCGGCCGGATCCTCGACATCCCGTACCTGCAGCCGGAGATCAACCGCGGCTACGGCCGGGTCCGGGACCTGTTCCTGCTCGTCTCCCCCGCGCATTCGCTCGGCCTGCGTGGACCCGAACCGGCGCTCGACGCCATTGTGGTCGAGGCGTTCCTGACCGAGTACTTCACCTCGGCTGAGGGCGCCGCTGAGCCGGACGCGGAGCTGGCCAGTCTGCTGGCGGCGGTCCGCCGCCGGCCGCTTATCCCGCTGATCATCCCGGAGCCAGGCGTTACGGTCGCTGGACGGACCGGTCGGACCGCTCCTTCGCCATAAGTTCCCGGCTCGAACCGGCTTCCCGGCCGGGCTGCGGCTGACCCAATATCTGGGGAGGAACGGTCGCTCACACTTTGGCCTGTGGATAACCCGAGTGGGCCTTGCGGATCCGCCATCCTGGTGGGCATGCCGAAAGCAACGCACGTCCCCGCCGAACTGTCCGGGCAAGTGTTTCGCGGGTCGCAGGCCTGCGGCCAGGGAAGCCTGACTCGCCCGCAACTGCGCAGCGGCCCGTGGCGGCGGCTGATCCGGGATGTGTACGCCGATGCCAGACTGGACAGCGGCCACGATCTCGTCCTGCATGCGGCCAGCCTCGTGGTCCCGCCCGAGGCGGTCTTCTGCCGGGTCAGCGCGGCCTGGCTGTACGGGGTGCGGCTCGTCGGCGAGAGCGAACCGGTGCATGTCAGGGTGCCCCGGGACAGCCACTTCCACCGGTACCAGGGCTTGCGGGTGTACCGGGAAGACCGACCGGCCAGCCAGCTTCGGCACCTTGCGGGGTTCCCGGTGACCACGGCGGATCGGACCGCCCTCGACTTCGCCCGCGGGCCGGACCTAGTCCTCGCGGTCGGGCAGCTCGACGCGATGCTGCACGCTGGGGTGGTGGAGCTTGCCGAGGTCTGGCAGGCGCTGCGCGAGTCGCCGACCATCCGCGGGTTCCGGCGGGCGGAACGGGCGCTGGCATTGGCCGACGGGCGGGCAGAGTCGCCGCTGGAGAGCCGGGGCCGGCTCGTACTAGTGCTCGGCGGCCTTCCGGTGCCGGAGGTTCAGTACGAGATCCGCCGCGGGGACAGCTTCGTGGCGCGGCTCGACCTCGCCTACCCGGAGGCTCGGCTGGGAATCGAGATTGACGGCGTCTGGCATGCTGCCTCGACCCAGCTTGCCCGAGATCGGCAGCGGCTGAACCGGATCATGGCAGCCGGCTGGACGGTGTTGGACTACACCGCCGGGGACCTGTACCGGCGTCCGGAGGAGGTTGTGGCCGAGGTACGCCGACACCTCAGCGCCCGCGCGGCGGCGAGTTGACCGCGTTGCATTACCTCTGCTCATCCCCGCCGCCACCGGCAGCGAAGGCATAGCGGGTCGACGTCCCGCACGGTGGGCAGGTTACCGCGCACGCAGGGCGGCGGCGATATCGGCGGCAACCCGATCGAGTTCGGTCCGGTCCGGCCGGCGGCGGCCCTTGGCGATCAGCCGTAGCCCGTCCGGCCGACCCCACCGCGGGATCACGTGCAGGTGGACGTGGCAGACGGTCTGCCAGGCGGCCTCCCCGTCTGCGAGGAACAGGTTGATGCCGAGGCAGCCAAGCGCGGCCCGGGCGGCTGCGGCGATGCGCTGCCCCACCGCGAACATCCGGGCCGCGTCGGCATCGGTTACCGCGGACAGTGCGGCGCCGTGCCGCTTGGGGACGACCAGGGTATGGCCGCTGGTGAAGGGCGCGATATCGCAGAACGCCAGCACTTGCCGGTCGTCGTGTACCACGCTGGCGGGTTGGCGGCCGGCCACGATGGCGCAGAAGGCGCAGTCCATACCGGGACCATAGGGCTGCCCCGCGCCGTACCGCGGCCACCCCCACCCGCAAGAGGTCACCTCTTGCCCCTACAAAGCAACCACAGGTGACCACTTGCGCCAGAAGACGCCGCCAAACCCAGCAAGAGGTCACCTCTTGCCCCTACAAAGCAACCACAGGTGACCACTTGCGTCAGAAGACGCCGCCAACCCAGCAAGTGGGCGCCTGTTGTCGTTATTAGGCGACGAGTGGGCACCTCTTGCGGTAACGGGGGGCGGGCAAGCGGGGCGGCCGCGGGCAAGCGGGGGCGGGGTGGGGGGTGGGCTGGGTAGGGAGGGGAAGGACCGGGCTCAGCCGGTACGGGCGACGATGAAGTCGGCCAGCGACTCCAGGGCGTGCCGGACCGGGATGCTCGGCAGCCGGGTCAACTGGTCGCGGGCTCGCTCGGCGTAGTCGGCCAGGGTCCGGCGAGCCTCGGTCATCGCCGCAGAGCAGCGCAGCAACCGCAGCGTCTCGGCGTGCCGGGCGTCGTCGGTCAACGGCCCGGCCAGCAGTGTGCGCAGCGGGGCCTCGGCCGGGTCGGTGGAGGCCAAGGCGTACAGCACCGGCAGCGTCCGGATGCCCGCCCGCAGGTCGGTACCTGGCGTCTTTCCCGACTCCCCGGTGGAGGAGGCCACATCCAGCAGGTCGTCGGAGAGCTGGAACGCCACCCCGACCGTCTCACCGTAGTGCCGCAGATCGTCCATAGTGGACTGATCCGCCCCGCTGAACATCGCGCCGAACAGCGCCGAGGTGGCGATCAGCGAGCCGGTCTTCTCGGCCAGTACGGACAGATAGTGCTGCACCGGGTCCTCACTGGCCCCGGGTCCGACGGTCTCCCGGATCTGGCCGGTGACCAGCCGCTCGAAGGTACGTGCCTGAATACGGACCGCCGCCGGCCCCAGATCGGCCAGAATGTCGGAGGCCCGGGCGAACAGGAAGTCGCCGGTCAAGATGGCCACCGTGTTGTCCCACCGGGCATTCGCCGAGATCGCGCCCCGGCGCACCGTCGCCTCGTCCATCACGTCGTCGTGGTACAGCGTGGCCAGATGGGTCAGCTCCACGACCACCGCCGCGGCAACCACCTCGGCGCTGCCGGGCCGCGGGCCGAACTGCGCGGCCAGGATAGTCAGCAGCGGCCGGAACCGCTTACCGCCCGCCACCATCAGGTGCCCGGCCGCCGCCGCGATGAATGCATCCTCGCTACGCGCCGCCCGCCGCAGCAACGTCTCCACCTGGTCCAGCCCGGTCTCAACCACCGCGGCCAGCCCGGTGTCGGCAAACTCCACGCCGGGCAGCGTGCGGCTGACCGGCGTCATCAGCCGACCAGATGGGCGGCCTTGTCGGCCAGCTCCAACATGAACTGCGGCGCCAGCCCGAGGACCAAGGTCACCGCGACACCGACGGTCAACGCCACCGTGGTCAGGGCGCTAGGCACCGCGACCGTCGGGCCGGCCTCGGCCGGGTCGGAGAAGTACATCACTACGATCACCCGCAAGTAGTAGAACGCGGCCACCGCCGAGGCCAGCAGCGCGATCACCACCAGCGGACCGGCGCTGGACCAAGCCGCCCGGAACACCACGAACTTGCCGATGAACCCGCTGGTCAGCGGGATACCGGCGAAGGCCAGCAGGAACAGCGTGAACACCGCAGCCAGCAGTGGCGAGCGCTTGGCCATCCCGGACCACTCCGACAGGTGGGTAGCCTCGCCGTCGGCGTTGCGCACCAACGTCACCACCCCGAACGCGCCGAGGGTGGCAAAGCCGTACATGGCCAAATAGAACAGCACGGCCGACAGCCCGCGAGCGTCCAGCGAGATCAGTCCGATCAGGATGAAACCGGCCTGCGCGATCGAGGAGTACGCCAGCAGCCGCTTGATATCGGTCTGGGTCAACCCGAGCACCGCACCGACCACCATGGTGGTGATCGCGACCGCCCACACCAGCGGCCGCCAGTCCCAGGCGGTGTTGCCAAACCCGACGTAAAGCACCCGCAGGATCGCACCGAACGCGGCGATCTTGGTGCAGGCCGCCATGAACGCGGTCACCGGGGTTGGCGCGCCCTGGTAGACATCCGGCGTCCAGGTATGGAACGGCGCCACCCCAGCCTTGAACAGCAGCCCGATCACCAGCATGGCCAGCCCCAGGTACAGCAGGATGTCGCTGCGGCCGGAGCCCGAGGCGGCCCGCAGGATGTCCGGCAAGTTGACCGAGCCGGCGTACCCGTACAGCAGCGCCACGCCGTACAGGAAGAACGCCGAGGCGAACGCACCGAGCAGGAAGTACTTGACCGCCGCCTCCTGCGACAGCAGCCGGCGCCGGCGGGCTAGCCCAGCCAGCAAGTACAGCGGCAGGCTGAGCACCTCCAGCGCCACGAACATCAGCAGCAGGTTGTTCGACGCCAGAAAAAGCATCATCCCGCCGAGCGCGAACATCGCCAGCGGGAACGCCTCGGTCTGCATGTCCCGGCTGGTGGCCAGTCGGCGTTCCACCGTACTACCCGGCACCACTGCCGCTTGAGCGACCAGCGCACCCCCGCCCGCGTCCACCCCGCGTTCGGCCAGCAACAGCACCGACAGCAGCCCGAGCACCACCAAGGTGCCTTGTAGGAACAGCGTCACCCCGTCGATGGCGATCGCACCGGATGCGGTCACCTGACCCCGACCGGCCACCGCGATTACCGCGACCAAAGCGGCCAACAGGCCGGCCACCGACAGGCTGAGCTGGGCCAGGTACCGCTGCGCCCGCGGCAGCAGTGCCTCGACCAGCACCCCCGCGCCGGCCACCCCGAGCACGATCAGCACCGGCGCCAGCCCGGAGTACGAGATCGACGGTGCGGTGATCTGGTCAGCGGCAAGCACCCCGGTCACCTGTTGGCTCCCGTCTGCGCGGCGACGCTCGGCGCCGGATCGGTCTGGTGTACGTCAGTCAGGGTAAAGTTCACCGCCGGCCGGATCACGTCAAGCACCGGCTTGGGGTAGATCCCGAGCACCACGATCAGCGCCAGCAGCGGCGCTACCGCCCAGATCTCCCGGCCGGACAGGTCCCGCCAGCTCCGGGACTTCTCCTGCGGCGGGCCGTGGAACATCCGCTGGTACATGATCAAGATGTACAGCGCTGCCAGGATCATGCCGACGGTAGCCAGCGCCGCGTACACCTTGTGCCGGGTGAAGGTGCCAAGAAGCACCAGGAACTCCGACAAGAACGTACTCATCCCGGGCAGCGCCAACGAGGCCAGCCCGGCCAGCAGGAACGCGCCACCCAGCAGCGGCTGGGTTTTCGCCACTCCGCCGTAGTCCGGGATATCGCGACTTCGGCCGCGGCTAATCAGGATCCCGGCGATGAGGAACAGCGCGCCAGTGGCCAGCCCGTGGTTGACCATATAGAATACCGCACCGGCCATACCCTGCGAGGTGAACACGAAAATGCCCAGCCCGATAAACCCGAAGTGGGCTACCGAGGTGTATGCGATCAGCCGCTTCATGTCCCGCTGACCCATTGCCAGCAGCGCCGCGTACAGTACGCCAATCACCGACAGTACGATCACTACCGGCGCGAAATATCGCGAGGCATTCGGGAACAGCGGCAGGCAGTAGCGCAGGAAGCCGAACGTGCCCACCTTGTCCAGCACGCCGACCAGCAGGGCCGCCCCACCGGCCGGCGCCTCCGCGCCCGCGTCCGGCAACCAGGTGTGGAATGGCACCAGCGGCGCCTTGATCGCGAACGCAATAAAGAAGCCGAGGAACAGCCACCGCTCGGTGGCTTGATCTATCGGCATCCCGGCCAGCTTGGCAAAAGCGAAGGTGCCCTGCCCGAGCTGGTGGCTGCTCACCACATACAGCCCGATCACCGCGGCCAGCATCAACAGCCCGCCGATCAGGCTGTAGAGAAAGAACTTCATTGCCGCGTACTGCCGGCGCGGCCCACCGAAAGAGCCGATCAGGAAGTACATCGGCACCAGCATGGCCTCGAAGAACACATAAAACAGGAATACGTCGGTGGCCGCGAAGACCCCGATCATGAACATTTCCAGCAGCAGCAACAGCGCGAAGTACGTCTTCGGGCTGCGGCCGGCAGGCGCCTCCTCGTGCCAGCTCGCCAGCACCACGCACGGCACCAGCACCGCCACCAGCGCGATCATGACCAGCGCAATGCCATCGACGCCCAGCGCGAAGTCCACCCCGAAGGAGGAGATCCACGGCCGGGACCAACTGAGCTGGAACCGCGGCCCGGCCGGGGCGAAGGCCGTACCCATCACGATCGTGATCACCAGTACGGCCAGCGAGGTGACCAGGGTGACCAGCTTGGCCAACCGCTCGTCGGTCCGGGGAAGCAGCCAGACCGCGACCGAGCCGAACAGCGGCACCAGCAGGAGCACCAGCAGGTACGGAGAGTTCACGCGAACCTCACCAGGAGCAGCGCCGCCACGACCAGGACCGAACCGCCGAGCATGGACAGCGCGTAGGAGCGGACGAACCCGGTCTGCAGCCTGCGCAACCGGCCCGAGCCGCCACCGAACCCGGCGGCCAGCCCGTTCACGACCCCATCGATGCCGCGGGAGTCCAGCCAGACCAGCAGCCGGACCAGCCACTGGCCGGGTCGCATGAACACCGTCTCGTTGAAGGCGTCGGCATACAGGTTGGCCCGGGCCGCCCGGGTGACCGGCGAGACGTTAGCTGGCGCGACCGCGGGCACCGGCGCCCGGCCGAAGAACACCCAGGCCAGCCCGACGCCGACCAGCATCGCCAGGACGGTCAGGGTGGTCAGCACCGCTGGCGCGATGGCGTGGCCGGCCGGTTCGGCGAAGCCGACCACCGGCTCCAGCCAGCCGACCAGCCGGCTGCCCAGCGCGAAGAACGCACCAGCCCCCACCGAGCCGATCGCCAGCAGGATCATCGGCGCGGTCATCACCCTCGGTGCCTCGTGCGGATGGACATCCGGCTCCCAACGCCGCTCACCCAGGAAGGTCATGAACATCAGCCGGGTCATGTAAAACGCGGTCAGGCCAGCAGCCAGCAACGCGCAACTGCCGAGGATCGCCCCGGAGGTGCCACCCTTGTCGTACGCTGCTTCGATGATCTTGTCCTTGGAGAAGAAGCCGGACAGCCCAGGGAACCCGATCAGCGCCAGGTAGCCCAGCCCGAAGGTGGCGAAGGTGACCGGCAGGTATTTAGCCAGGCCACCGTACCTGCGCATGTCGACCTCATCGTTCATGGCGTGCATGACCGACCCGGCGCCAAGGAACAGCCCGGCCTTGAAGAAGCCGTGGGTGAGCAAGTGCAGGATGCCGAAGGCGTAGGCGGCCGGACCGAGCCCGACAGCCAGGAACATGTAGCCGATCTGGCTGACCGTGGAGTAGGCCAGCACCTTCTTGATGTCGTCGTACGCGCAGCCACAAATCGACCCGTACAGCAGGGTGATGGCGCCGACGATGGTCACCGCGGTCCGGCCGTCGCCGGTCAGGTCGAAGATCGGGTTGGCCCGGGCGATCAAGTACACCCCGGCGGTGACCATGGTGGCCGCGTGGATCAACGCCGAGACCGGGGTCGGACCCTCCATCGCGTCCGGCAGCCAGGTCTGCAGCGGGAACTGGCCGGACTTGCCGCAGGCGCCGAGCAGCAGCAGCAGGGCAAGGGCCAGCAGTGCCCCGGCGGACAGCTTGCTGGCGCCGGCGAACACCCCATCGAAGGACACCGTACCGAGCGTGGCGAACATCAGCATGATCGCCAGTGACAGCCCCACGTCGCCAACCCGGTTGACCACGAACGCCTTCTTCGCCGCGGTGGCAGCGGACGGCTTGTAGTACCAGAACGCGATCAGCAGGTAGGACGCCAGACCAACGCCCTCCCAACCGACGTACAGCGACAGGAAGCTGTTGCCCAGCACCAGCAACAACATCGAGCCAACGAACACATTGAAGTAACCGAAGAATCGGCGCCGGCCCGGGTCGTCCGCCATATACCCGATCGAGTACAGGTGGATCAGGCCGCCGACGCCGGTAATCAGCAGTACGAAGCAGGACGACAGCCGGTCGAACAGCAGGCCGGCCTCGACCTGGAAGCTGTTGACCGGTACCCAGGAGTACAAGTGCAGCTCGACTCCGGGCGCACTCATCCCGCGCAGGTTGAAGAAGTAGACCAGGCCAAGGACGAAGGAGACCAGCACCGTGCCGGTCCCCAGGTAGGGGGCCCACCGGTCCAGCCGCCGGCCGCCGAGTAGCAGTACCGCAGCACCGGCGAACGGCAGCGCGAGCAGCAGCCACAGCGAGGACAGCGGGCCGCTGGCAGCTACATACCCTTCAGAAAGTGTCACCGTCGGTGTCCCGTCAGTACTTGAGCAGGTTGGCGTCGTCGATCGAGGCCGACCGGCGGGTACGGAAGATCGCCATGATGATCGCCAGCCCGACCACCACCTCGGCCGCGGCCACCACCATCACGAAGAAGGCCATCACTTGGCCGTCCAGCGTGCCGTTGATCCGGCTGAAGGTCACCAGCGTCAAGTTCACCGCGTTGAGCATCAGCTCCACACACATGAACACCACGATCGCGTTGCGGCGCACCAGCACCCCGACCGCGCCAATGGTGAACAGCGCCGCGGACAGCACGAGATACCAGTCTGGACTCATAGCTCGCCCCTGTACTCACAGTGCTCGCTCCGCGGCTGGGACCAAAGAACGGTCCTGCGATGCTCACTCGCTGTTGGCTCGCGACTCATTGCTCGCTCCCGTCAGGCCCTACGGCGCCCCCGCGGGTCCGGCCGGATGCCTCGGGCGCGGCGGTGTCGGTGGGCGAGTAGCCGGTCGGGTCAACCACATCCGACCGCTGGCCGGGCTGGGAGACCACCGGAGTCGAGGTGCCCTCCAGGTCGGCGCCAGGCCCCAGCTCGCCGGCCACGGCGCGGCTGGTACTGACCCCGGCCAGGTTCGACTCGACCAGCCGGGACACGCTGCCCGGCGCGACCGTGCCGTCCGGCAGCAGCGCCGGAGTGGCTATCGAGTCAGAGGTGGCGAACACGCCCGGGCCGGGCTCGGGCTGCGGTCGCGGACCCTGGAACCGCCGGATCGCCAGTGCCTTCTGGGTCGGCCGTTGCTCGGGTGGCCGCTCCACATGCGTCAGCACCATCGCGCCGACCGCCGCGGTGATCAGCAGGGCGCTGGTCAGCTCGAAGGCGAAGACATAGTCGTGAAACAGCTTGGCGGCGATGGTCGAGACGCTGGAGTTGACGTTGGGGATGCCTTGCGGAGTGATCGCCCGTACTCCGCGGTAGACCGCAGCGCCGACTAGCACCGCGAACACCAGGCCGAGCCCGACCGCGGCGGTGCGTTGCCCGCGCAGCGTCTCCACCACCGAGTCGGCGGCGTCCCGGCCGACCAGCATCAAGACGAACAGGAACAGGATCATGATCGCGCCGGTGTAGACGATGATCTGCACCGCGCCAAGGAACGGACCTTGCTGGACGAAGTAGAACACGCCCAGGCTGAGCATGGTCATCACCAGGAACAGCGCCGAGTGTACGGCGTTGCGGGCCAGCACCATGCCGAACGCGCCGACCAAGGCGACCACGCTGAGGATGATGAAGGCAACCGACTCGCCGGTGCTCATGTCACCGGCGGCGGCAAGCAACGTCCCCGTAGCGGTTGACCCGATCACGGCTGTGTGCCCTCTCCCGGCGCGCCCGCCGCCGGCCCAGCGGCTGATCCGGCAGGCACCTCGCGGCCGGTGTAGTAGTCGGTCTCGGACTCCCCCAGCCGCATCGGATGCGGCGGCGCCTCCATGCCGGGCAACAGCGGCGCCATGAGCTGTTCCTTGGTGTAGATCAGCTCCTGCCGGTTGTCCAGCGCCAGCTCGTACTCGTTGGTCATAGTCAGTGACCGGGTCGGGCAGGCTTCGATGCACAGTCCGCAGAAGATACAGCGCAAGTAGTTGATCTGGTAGATCTTGCCGTACCGCTCACCGGGGGAGTACCGCGCCTCCTTGGTGTTGTCGCCGCCCTCAACGTAGATCGCGTCAGCCGGGCAGGCCCACGCACACAGCTCGCAGCCAACGCACTTCTCCAGCCCGTCCGGGTGCCGGTTGAGCAGGTGCCTGCCGTGGTAGCGCGGCGCGGTCGGCCGGACCTCATACGGGTACTGGTAGGTGAACCGCTTCTTGAACATCTGGCTGAAGGTCAGGCCAAAGCCTTTCAGCGAGTCAAGCATCGATGCGCCTCTCGGGGTCGGCAGGATCCGCAGCGGGGACCGGGACCGCCAGCCGCGGGGACGATTCCGCTAGTCGCGGCGGCGAGGGTGGGACCACCAGGTCCATCGGCGGGATCGGGTACGGCGGCGGCTCAGCAGGTTGCTCCGGTTCCGACTCGGGTGCCCGCTGCGGCCAGAACGCCGCGATCAAGATGAGTACGGCCGCCGGGATGCCGATGTAGAGCAGTACGTGCCGCAAGTCCACGTTCTCGTTGCGCATGGTGTGCACCACCGCGACCACCATGATCCAGGCCAGGTTGACCGGGATCAGGATCTTCCAGCCAAGCTGCATGAACTGGTCGTAGCGCAGCCGCGGCAGGGTGCCGCGCAACCAGGTGAACACGAAGATCCCAATGATCACCTTGCCGGTGAACCACAGCAGCGGCCACCAGCCCGAGTTGGCGCCGGACCAGATCGCAGTGATCGGCCACGGCGCCCGCCAGCCGCCGAAGAACAAGGTGGCCGCCAACCCGGAGACGTTCACCACCGCGACGTACTCCGACAGCATGTACATCGCGAACTTCAGCGAGGAGGAGTACTCGGTGAAGTAGCCGCCGACCAGCTCCGATTCGGCCTCTGGCAGGTCGAAGGGAGCCCGGTTGGTCTCGCCGACCACAGCGACCGCGTAGATCACGAAGGACACCGGCAGCAGCACCACGTACCACGGGCTGCTGGCCTGCGCCTCGACGATTTGCGAGGTGGACATCGAGCCGGCGTACAGGAAGACCGCCACGATCGACAGCCCCATCGCGATCTCGTAGCTGATCATCTGGGCCGCGCTGCGAAGGCCACCGAGCAGCGGGTAGGTCGAGTTTGACGCCCAACCGGCCAGCACGATGCCGTACACACTCAGTGAGGAGCAGGCGAAGACGATCAGGGCGCCGACCGGCAGGTCGGTGAGCTGCAGCGGGGTACGGTGGCCGAAAATGCTCACCTCCGGCCCCATCGGGATGACGCTGAAAGCCAGGAAGGCCGGGATCGCCGCCATGATCGGGGCCAGGATGTAGACCGGCTTGTCGACCATCGCCGGCAGGATGTCCTCCTTGAAGGCCAGCTTCAGGCCATCGGCGAGGCTCTGCAGGACGCCCCACGGGCCGGTCCGGTTCGGGCCGATCCGGTTCTGCATGTACCCGACGACCTTGCGCTCGAAGACCACCCCGAACAACGTCATCACCATCAGGAAGACGAAGATCGCCACGACCTTGATGGCGATCAGCCAGAGCGGCTCGGTGCCGAACTGGCTCAGTGGGGTTGGCGCGGCCAGCACCGGGGCGCTGCTGGGCCCGATGCTGTTGGGCCCGATGCTGTTGGGCCCGGCCATCGGCAGGTGAGCGAGGATCACTGGGCATCTCCCTCTGCGCTCGCCGCGATGCTCACGATGCAGCCGGCGTCGACGCCCAGCATCCGGTAGACCGCCGAGCCCGGCGAGTTGGCCGGCAGCCAGACCACCCGGTCCGGCATGTCCACAATGGACAGCGGCAGGGTGATCGCGCCACGGTCGGTGGACACCGTGACCGGCTGGTCCGCCGCGGCGCCGATCTCGGCCGCAGTGGCCGCCGAGGTCAGCGCCCGCGGCGGCTTGGCGGTGCCGGCCAGGTGCGGCTCGCCGTCGGCCAGCGAGCTGTTGTCGATGAGCAGCCGCCAACTGGCCAGCACCGCCTGGCCGGGCTCGACGGTGACCGGCTCCGGTACGCCGACCAGCGGCCGGGCCGACCGGCGCGCCGGGGTGCTGCCCAGCGCGGACAGTTCAGCCCAGGCGGCGGCCGCGGTGGGCAGCCCGAGGTCGACGTCCAGCTCGGCGGCCAGCGCGTGCAGCACCCGATGGTCGGCCAGCGCCCCGGTGGAGTTCAGTGTGGTGTCGAACGGCCGCGGCCGGCCCTCCCAGGTCAGGAAGGTGCCGGACTTCTCCACCACCGGCGCGACCGGCAGCACCACGTCGGCCCGCTGGGTCACCGCCGAGGGCCGCAGCTCCAGGCTGACCACGAACCCGACTCGGTCCAGCGCCTGCTCGGCCAGCTCCGGATCCGGCAGGTCACCGGGGTCCACCCCGGCAACCAGCAGCCCGGCCAGCTCGCCATCGCAGGCGGCGGTCAGCATCGCGGTGGTGTCCCGGCCGGTCAGGGTCGGTACCGGGGTGCCCCAGGCCCGCTGCACCACGGCCCGAGCGTTGGGGTCGGCCACCGGCCGGCCGCCGGGCAGCAAGGTAGGCAGTGCACCGGCCTCCAGCGCGCCCCGCTCGCCGGCCCGCCGGGGCACCCAGGCCAGCTTCGCCCCGAGTTGGTGCGCCAGCGTGACCGCGCCGGCCAGCCCGTCCGGTGAGGTAGCCAGCCGCTCACCGACCAAGATCACCACCTCGCCAGTACGCAGCGCCTCGATCGCGGCCCGGACCTCATCGCTGCTGGCCTCCTGCTGGCCAGCAAGCTGGGCCAGCACGGTGCAGGCAGCACCCGGTACGGCCGGCAGCAGGGTGCCGGTCAGCTTGCGTACCCCGCCGGTCATCAACGGCGCGATCGAGAACACCGTCAACCCGCGCTGGCGGACCGCCTTGCGTAGCCGCAGGTAGACAATTGGCGACTCCTCCTCCGGCTCGAAGTCGACCAGCAGTACGGCGGCTGCGCGGTCTAGGTCGGCGTACGTGACGGACATCCCTCGACCGGCCACCCAGCCAGCCAGGAACTCAGCCTCCGCTGCCGAATGCGACCGGGCCCGGAAGTCCACGTCGTTGGTGCCGAGCACCACTCGGGCGAACTTGGCGTAGCTGTAGGCGTCCTCGACGGTCAGCCGGCCGCCGGTCAGCACGCCGACACCGCCGGCGTCGCGGGCCTTCCGCAGTCCCGCGGCGGCCTGCTCCAGCGCCTCCGGCCAAGACGCCGGGGCTAGCTTGCCATCCTGGCCACGAACCAGCGGCCGGATGATCCGGTCACTGGCCGAGGCGTAGACGAAAGCGAACCGGCCCTTGTCGCAGTTCCACTCCTCGTTGACCGCTGGATCTTCACCGGCCAGCCGGCGCTGCACCCGGCCGCGCCGCCAGTCCACCCGAAGCGCGCAGCCAGATGCGCAGTGCTCGCACACGCTCGGGGTGGACTGCAGATCGAACGGTCGGGCCCGGAACCGGTACGCCGCCGAGGTCAGCGCCCCGACCGGACAAATCTGTACGGTGTTGCCGGAGAAGTAGGACTGGAACGGCTCGTCGGGGTAGACCGCGACTTGTTCCAGCGGGCCACGCTCAAACAAATCGATGAACGGGTCGCCGGCCACCTCCTGGGAGAACCGGGTACAGCGGGCGCACAGCACGCAGCGCTCCCGGTCCAGCAGGATCTGCGAGCTGATCGGGATCGGCTTGGGGAAGGTGCGCTTGACGTCATGGAAACGGGAGTCACCCGGTCCGTTGCTCATCGCCTGGTTCTGCAGCGGGCACTCCCCGCCCTTGTCGCAGATCGGACAGTCCAGCGGGTGGTTGATCAGCAGCATCTCCAGCGTGCCACGCTGCGCCTTCTCCGCCACCGCACTGGTGAGCTGGGTCTTGACCACCATCCCGTCGGAGACCGTAGTGGTGCAGGAGGTCATCGGCTTGCGCTGGCCCTCCACCTCGACGATGCACTGCCGGCAGGCGCCGAGCGGCTCCAGCAGCGGATGGTCACAAAACCGGGGGATCTGGATGCCGATGTGCTCCGCCGCCCGGATGATCAGGGTGCCCTTCGGTACCCGAAGCTGGAACCCGTCAATGGTCACCCCGACGGTGTTCTCATCGGCCGGAGCCGGCAGATCGGTTTTGTCTGCTGCGACAGTCATGGTCAGTGCGCTCCCGCTCCGGCCAGCATCCGGTTGGTGTGGTTCGGGCAGCCGCCGTCAAGGTGCGCGAGGTACTCCTCCCGGAAGTACTTCAGCGAGGAGACGATCGGGCTGACCGCGCCGTCGCCGAGCGCGCAAAACGCCCGGCCGAAGATGTTGTCGCAGGTGTCCAGCAGGGTGTCCAGATCCTCCTCGGTGCCCGCCCCGGCCTCCAGCCGGCGCAGGATCCGTACCATCCAGTAGTTTCCCTCGCGGCACGGCGTGCACTTGCCGCACGACTCGTGCTCGTAGAACTCGGTCCACTTCAGCACCGCGCGGACCACGCAGTCGGAGTCATCGAAGATCATCAACGCGCTGGTGCCGTTGATGGAGCCGGCCGCCGCCACCGAGTCAAAGTCCAGCGGTACGTCCAGGTGCTCCGTGGTGAACATGGGGGTGGATGACCCGCCCGGAGTCCAGAACTTCAGCTCGTGCCCGTCCCGGATCCCGCCGGCATACTCCAGCAGCTCGCGTAGCGTGGTGCCCATCGGCGCCTCATACTGCCCCGGCCGGTTGACCCGGCCGGACAGCGAGAAGATCGAGGTGCCGGGCGAGCGCTCTGGCCCCATTTGCTTCCACCAGGCTGCGCCGCCAGCGATGATCGCTGGCACCGAAGCCAGCGTGCCCACGTTGTTGACCACAGTCGGGGAGGAGTACAGCCCGTGGGTGGCCGGGAACGGTGGCTTCAGCCGGGGCTGCCCGCGGTAACCCTCCAGCGAGTCCAGCAGCGCGGTCTCCTCACCGCAGATGTACGCACCAGCGCCGGCATGCACCACCATCTCCAGGTCGAAGCCGGTGCCAAGGATGTCCTTGCCCAGGTAGCCGGCGTCGTACGCCTCGCGGACCGCGTAATGCAGCCGGCGCAGCGCGTGCACCGCCTCACCGCGAACGTAAATGACGGCGAAGTGAGTGCGCACCGCGAAGGCCGCGATCACGCTGCCCTCGATCAGCGCGTGCGGGTCGGCCATCATCAGCGGCAGGTCGCGGCAGGTGCCCGGCTCGCCCTCATCGGCGTTGACCACCAGGTAGTGCGGCTTGCCGTCGCCTTGCGGGATGAAGCCCCACTTCATCCCGGTCGGGAAGCCGGCACCGCCCCGGCCGCGCAGCGAGGAGTCCTTGACCACGGCGATGATCTCGTCCGGGCGCATGCCCAGCGCGGTACGCAGCGGCTGGTAGCCACCCAGCCGCTGGTAGGTCGAAAGCTCCCAGGACCGCGGCTCGGCCCAACGTTTGGTCAGCACGGGGGTCAGCGGCATCGGACTCAGCCCTTCTTCCGGGTGCCGGTCTGCCGGTCGGGCGGTGTTGCGGCATCCGGCTGCGCCGCCGGGTCGGATGCAGCGGTCTGCTGCGGGGCGTCGTTCGCGCTGGGCTGGCTCGCTTGAGCTGAGGCACCAACGCGCGAAGCGGCCCCGGCCCGCCCGTCGCCAGACCCGGCCGGCCGGGTTGGCCCCTGCTGGTCCGGGTCTGCTGGCTGACCGGGGTACGGCGGCGCACCCTCGCCCCGCTGCTGCGCGACCCGTACCCCGATCAGGGTCGGCTCCCCGACGCTGACCGCGTCCCGCGCCGCCGGCCGCTCATCAATGAACCCGGCAAGCTGCCTGCTGATCTCGCGGAAGCTGCACAGCGGCGCGCCCCGGCTGGGCAGCGGGCGCTTGCCGGACCGCAGCTCTTCGGCCAGCGCAATCGCCGAGTCGGTCGTCTGGTTGTCGAAGTACTCGTAGTTGACCGTGACCACCGGCGCGTAGTCGCAGGCGGCCAGGCACTCGGCGTGCTCCAGCGTGATCGTGCCGTCGGCGGTGGTCTGGTTGTCGGCCACGCCGAGGTGCTTGCCCAGCTCGGCAAAGATCTCGTCGCCGCCGAGCATCCCGCACAGCGTGTTGGTGCACACACTGATCAGGTATTCACCGGTCGGCACCCGCTTGTACATGGTGTAGAAGGTAGCCACCGCGCCGACCTCGGCCTTGGTCAGCCCCAGTTCCTCGGCACACAGCGCGACCCCCGCCGGGGTGACGTAACCTTCCTCGGCCTGCACCAAGTGCAGCAGCGGCAACAACGACGAGCGCGGCTTCGGGTAGCGCGCGATGATCTCCCGCGCGTTGCGGCGGGTCTGCTCGGTCAGCGGCATTACCGGTCCACACCACCCATCACCGGGTCGATCGATGCCACGGCGACGATCATGTCGGCGATCAGGCCGCCCTCGCACAACGCCGGGACACATTGCAGGTTGATAAACGATGGGTCCCGCAGGTGGACCCGGAACGGCCGGGTGCCGCCGTCGCTGATCACGTGCGCGCCCAGCTCGCCGCGCGGCGACTCAACCGCGGTGTACACCTGCCCGGCCGGCACCCGGAAGCCCTCAGTCACCAGCTTGAAGTGGTGGATCAGCGACTCCATTGACTGGGCCATGATCTTGTGTACGTACTCCAGCGAGTTGCCCAGGCCGTCGGCACCGAGCGAGAGCTGCGCCGGCCAGCCGATCTTGGCGTCGGCCACCATCACCGGGCCGGGCTCCAACAGGTCCAGGCACTGCCGCACCATGCGGGCCGACTCCCGGATCTCGGCGACTCGGACCAGGTACCGGGCAAAGGAGTCACAGTCGGGGTAGGTCACCACGTCGAAGTCGAGCTCGTCGTACACCCCGTACGGCTCGGTCTTGCGCAGGTCCCAGGGCAGCCCGGCGGCGCGAAGCAGCGGGCCGGTGACGCCGAGGGCCAGGCAGCCGGCAACGTCGAGGTAGCCGACATCCTTCAGCCGGCGGGTCCACACCGGCTGGCCGGTCAGCAGCTTGTCCAGCCCGGCGGTCTCCTCGTCCATCTCCCCGCACCACTGCCGGATCGCGTCCTCGGCACCATCCGGCAGGTCCTGGGCCAGCCCGCCGGGCCGGACAAAGGCGTGGTTCATCCGCAGCCCGGTGACCAGCTCAAGGACGTCCAGGCAGCGCTCGCGAGCCCGGAAACCGTTGGTCATGCCGGTCAGCGCGCCCACCTCCATCCCGCCGGTGGCCAACGCCACCCAGTGCGAGGAGGCCCGGTTGATCTCCATCAGCATGGTCCGGATGACCTGCGCCCGGCGCGGCGCGGTAATGCCGAGCAGCTTTTCCACGCCCAGGCAGTAGACCGTCTCGTTGAAGATCGGCGCCAAGTAGTCGGCCCGGGTCACGAAGGTGGTGCCCTGGGTCCAGTTCCGGAACTCGGTATTCTTCTCGATTCCGGTATGCAGGTAGCCGATCACTAGCCGGGCGTTGGTGACGGTCTCGCCTTCGAGTTCCAGCACCAGGCGCAGCACGCCATGGGTGGATGGGTGCTGTGGACCGAGGTTGAGGACCAGCCGCTCCTCGGCGATCGGGTCGGCGGCCAGCAGCTCGTCCCAGTCACCGCCGGTGACGGTGTAGACCCGGCCCTCGGTGGTCTGCCGGGAGCCGGCGTACTCATCATGCGTTGCGGTCATCGGTCCGGCCCCTCCCCTGTCGCCACTGGAGCTGTCACTTGTAGGCCCGACGCTGGTCCGGCGGCGGGATCGTCGCGTCCTTGAACTCCACCGGGATGCCGCCCAGCGGGTAGTCCTTGCGCTGCGGGAAGCCGTCCCAGTCGTCCGGCATCAGGATCCGGGTCAGCGCGGGATGGCCGTCGAAGATGATCCCAAACATGTCGTACGTCTCCCGCTCCTGCCAGTCGGCCGTCGGGTAGACGCTGGTCACGCTGGGTAGGCGGGGGTCCTCAACGCTGACCGCGACCTCCAGCCGGATCCGCCGCCGGTAGGTCAGCGAGGTCAGGTGGTAAGCCACGTGCAGCCGATCGGGGGTCCCGAGGTAGTCCACCCCGGACACCGACGAGCACAGCTCGAAGCGCAGCGCCGCATCGTCGCGCAGCGCCTGGCACAGCGCGAGCAAGTGTTCCCGCTCGACGTGGAAGGTGAGTTCGCCACGGTCGACCTCGACGGACCGGATCGCGGCCTCGAAACCAGGGTAGACCGCCGCCAGCGCGTCGCTGACCTCATCGAAGTACCCACCGTACGGCCGCTGGGCGCTGACCTGGCCCGGCCGGCGGCGGACCAACCCGCCGTACCCGGAGGTATCGCCGGAGCCGGTGACGCCGAACATGCCGTGCTCGGGGGTGCCAGCCGCCGCCTCGTCCGGGCGAGGCTGCACTTGGTCGCGCTCGACCGGGAGGTTGTCGTCTGTTGTCATTTGCTCGACTCCGTGCTCGCTGCACTCCGCGGGCCGCCGGACGGCCCTGCGATGCTCGCTCGCTGTCTCGCACTCACTTCGCGTACCTCACCGAGGACGGCAGCAGCTCGACCTTCTGGCCAGCCAGCTCCTTGGCCCGCTTCGGCCCGAGCGGCTCATGCATGATCTTGTAATGCAGCTTGAGGATGGCGTCAATCAGCATCTCCGGCCGGGGCGGGCAGCCCGGCAAGTACATGTCCACCGGCACCACGTGGTCCACGCCTTGCACGATGGCGTAGTTGTTGAACATCCCGCCGCTGCTGGCGCACACGCCCATCGCCAGCACCCACTTCGGGTCCGGCATCTGGTCGTAGATCTGCCGCAGCACCGGGGCCATCTTCTGGCTCACCCGGCCGGCCACGATCATCAGGTCGGCCTGCCGGGGGGAAGCCCGGAACACCTCCATGCCAAAGCGCGCCGAGTCGTACCGCGGCGCACCGAAGGTCATCATCTCGATTGCGCAGCAGGCTAGCCCGAAGGTGGCCGGCCACATCGAGGACTTCCGGCTCCAGTTGACCAGCTTCTCCACGCTGGTCAGCAGGAAACCACTAGGGATCTTTTCTTCTAGACCCATCTCAGTGCCCAGCCCATCTCGGTGCGCCAGCCCATCTCGTCAGTCCCAATCCAGTCCGCCGCGCCGCCAGACGTAGGCGTACGCGATCAGAACCGTGACGATGAACAGCACCATCTCGACCAGCCCGAAGACGCCGAGGCTGACGTTCGCGACCGCCCAGGGGTACAGGAAGACGATCTCGATGTCGAAGATGATGAACAGCATCGCGGTCAGGTAGAACTTGACCGGGAAGCGGTGCTGCGCCCCGGCCGGCTGCGGCGTAGGTTCGATGCCACACTCGTAGGCCTCCAGCTTGGCCCGGTTGTACCGGCGCGGGCCGACGAGCGGTGCGACCAGCACCGAACCCGCCGCGAAGGCCGCGGCGACGATGAACAGCGCCACGATCGGGATGTACGGCGTGAGCATGCCGGCAGCTCCCTTCCCTCTCGATGGTCCACCCAGTGCAGGCCGCCTGCACCCTACGGCGCCGGCGATCTAGCCCAAGCCTTGGGGGTTCTAGACCGCTGGCGCAAGCTTGGACAGGCCGTTGATCACCCGATCCATCGCATCGCCTCCGCGCGGGTCGGTGAGGTTTGCCAGCAGTTTGAGCACGAACTTCATCAGCACTGGCCGGGACAGCCCGTGTTGGGCGCAGAACCGCATCACCTGCGGGTGGCCGATCAGGTCGACAAAGATCTTCCCGAGCCGGAAGTACCCGCCGTAGGTCGACCGCAACGCGGCCGGATAGTTGGCCAGCACCCGCTCCCGGGCGGTACCGGTCGGTCGAGCCAGCGCCTGCGCCACGTACTCGGCGGCAAGCTGGCCGCTTTCCATCGCGTACGCAATGCCCTCGCCGTTGAACGGGTTGACCATGCCGCCAGCGTCCCCGACCAGCAGCAGGCCGCGGGTGTAGTGCGGGGTGCGGTTGAACGCCATCGGCAGGCCGGCGCCGCGGATCGGTCCGGTGGCGTGCTCCTCAGTGAACTCCCACTCCGCGGGTGTGCCGGCCATCCAGCGGGTGAGCAGCTCGCGGTAGTTGATGTGCTGGAAGGCGCCGGAGGAGTTCAGTACGCCCAGCCCGATGTTGCAGGTGCCGTCGCCCATCCCGAAGATCCAGCCGTAGCCGGGCAGCAGGTGGTCGGTCTGGCCGTCGCGCAGCTCCAGCCAGGACTCCAGGTAGTCATCCTCGTGCCGTGGACTGGTGTAGTAGCGGCGAACCGCCACCCCCATCGGGCGGTCAGCCCGCCGGGTCAGCCCTAGCGCCAGCCCGAGCCGGCCGGATACCCCGTCGGCGGCGATCACCAGCGGTGCCCGGTAGGTCACCGGGGTCTTGTCCGGACCGAGCCTGGCGGTCACCCCGACCACCCGACCGGCCCGGTCGGTCAGCGGGCCATCGACCGCGCACTGCTCGACCAGCCGGGCGCCGGCCTTGCAAGCTTGCCGGGCCAGCATCTCGTCGAAGTCGTACCGGGTACGGACCACGCCGAAGGCGGGGTAACTGGCCAGCTCCGGCCAGTCCAGGTGCAGCATCCGGCCGCCGCCATACACCCGCAGCCCGCGGTTGCGCAGCCAACCGGCCTCCGTGGAGGTGTCAATGCCCATCGCCACCAGGGCCTTGACTGCCCGCGGGGTCAGCCCGTCACCGCAGACCTTCTCCCGGGGGAAGGTGGTCTTCTCGCAGACCAGCACCTGCAGACCGGCCTGGGCCAGGAAGTACGCCGTGCTGGAACCGGCCGGCCCAGCGCCGACCACAATCACATCGGCGTCCTCGGTGCGGCCGTCGAGCCGACCATTCGTCGCGGTAGTCACGTGCTCGCCTCCGCCGCTCGCTCCGCTCCGCGCGGCGCTGATGAGATCTCCGAAGGGGGTCTACAACGGGTCAGCGCTGCTTGTGAACGGCTTCACGAACTCTCTCCAGACGAGTGTAGAGCCTCACCCGGACGGCCGTCCGATACCGGCGGCCGAGCTGCTACCCGCCATCGCTGCTAGCAGGGCACAGCGCTGATGCCAGCCGGAACATACCGGCCGGCATCACTAGGCACGTGGTGCCGGTACTACTTGCCAGCGGCCGGTCCTTCGGGATCGGCTGGCTTGTCCGGACTGACCTTGTCCACCACCTCCGCGGCCTTCTGCTCGGCCCGCTTGATCTTGTCGTGGTACTTGCCCTTGGTCTTGTCGTCAACGAAGTCGCCGACCTTACCGACGGTCTGCTTCACTTGGCCCTCACGGCCCTTCAGCAGGCCCTTGACCTTGTCCATCATGCCCATCTCAGTCGTCCTCCATAGTGGGTGTGGGGTCGCTCGATCCGGCGAAACTTCCGGAAACCCCCCGTTCGTCGAGCTGGATTGCCCGATGCAGCGTCACGATGCCGCCGGTGAGGTTGCGCCAGCCGACCTGGCTCCAGCCCGCGGCTGCGATCCAGGTGGCCAGCTCAGCTTGGTCCGGCCACACCCGGATCGAGTCGGCAAGATAACAATAGGCCGCCGGGTTGCTGGACACCCGCCGGGCCACCCAGGGCAGCGCCCACAGCAGGTACTCCAGGTACGCCTGCCGGAACGGCGGCCACGTTGGCCGGCTGAACTCACAGACCAGTAGCCGCCCGCCCGGCCGGGTTACCCGAGCCAGCTCGGCCAACGCGCGCTGCGGGTCGGCGGTGTTGCGCAACCCGAAGGAGATCGTCACCGCGTCGAAGCAGCCGTCAGCAAACGGCAGCCGCAGCGCATCACCGGCCACCAGAGGTACGCCGCGCCCGCGGCCGCCCTGCAACATGCCCAAAGAGAAGTCACAGGCCACGCACCACCCACCGTCGCGGGCCAACTCGCGGGTGGACACCGCGGTCCCGGCAGCCAGGTCGAGCACCCGGTCGCTCGGGCGCAGCGCCAGCGCCTGCCGGGTCAACCGCCGCCAGCGCCGGTCCTGGCCGAAGGACAGGACCGTGTTGGTCAGGTCATAGCGGCGGGCCACCGCATCGAACATCGCGGCAACCTCGCGCGGCTGCTTGTCCAGCCCGGCCCGGGTCACTCCCCCATCCTGCCATCCGCTGCACCGTGCCTACGACAGAGCCGAAGGTAGCTGCGTACCTCCACCCCTGGCCCATCGATACCCAACTTGCTATACCCGACTGCCGTGCGAGGCCCCGCCATGCCCAACGTTCCTGACCGCTGTCAGGCAGTGGCGTAGTCTGTAGGACATGAGTGAGCCGTCGACAGACGAGGCTAACGGTCCCGACCCGACCCGTCGGATACGCGATGCCAAAACTCGCGGGTCCGCCGTCGGCCGGCGGGGCTCACCGGGCGGTTCGGCGGTAGTGCGTTCCTTGACCATGCGGCAGTTGGGCAAGCTCACTGCGGAAGACGTGGCAGGGCTGGAGCAACCCGGTGCCGGTAACCAGCAACGGCCAGCCGGTGGCCTGGCTGGTGCCGATGACGGCGGCCGAGCGGCACCGTGCCAAGCTGGTCGCGGCTGGACGGCTACGGCCGGGGAGGCCTGAAGGCTTGACGGGCTGGCGGCCGCTGCCGGCCCGGACGGACGGCGTCCTGCTGTCTGAAGCTCTAGCCGAGATGCGCGAGCAGGAAAACCGGTGAGCTGCGCCGGTGATCTATCTGGATTCCTGTGCCTTGGTGAAGCTCATCCATGCCGAGGTGGAGACCGCTGCGCTGCGAGAGTTTCTTGATAGCCAGGACGAGGAGCTGGTCACCTCCGAGCTTGCGCTCACCGAACTCCCCCGGGTGATCCGCCGGGTCAACCATGACAGCCAGCGGCGGCTTCGCGTCTCCCGGGCCACCCTCAACCAGGAGCTGGCGACGGCCGCCGAGCTGCTCGACCGGCTTGGCAAGGTCGTCATCGACACGACGCTGCTCACAGCAGCCGGTGGGTACGACGCCGACCCGGATCTCGGCTCGCTCGACAGCCTGCACCTCGTCGCCGCGCTGGAACTCAGGCCGGCGCTGACCTCGTTCGTCACTTACGACAGGGCGCTCGCCCGGTCGGTAACCGAAGCCGGCCTACCGCTTGCTCAGCCAAGCTGACCTACGGCCACTCGCAGACTCGCTAGTGTGCGGTGACCGAAGCCAGCCTGCACTTACCCCCTTAGCTGACCAGATCAGTCCAGGAGCTTGGCGACTACCACGCTCACCTGCGGCCTGGCGCAGGGCCGCGGCGGCTAGCTGTGGACGACTTGGCCGGCGAGCACGGTGCCGATACAGCGGCCGGCGCCGTGCTGGACCAGCGCAGTGTGCGGGTTGCCGCCGACCGGTACGTCGAAGATCGCCAGGTCAGCCCGGGCGGCCACCGACAGCTCCCCGCCGTCAGCCAGCGCCATCGCCCGGGCCCCGCCGACTGTCGCGGCCTCGACCAGCCACTGGTCCAACCCGTCGGCCGGCGAGCCCTGCGCCAGCGCCACCTCGCGCAGCACGGCCAGTTCGGCGAGCAAGTCCAGCGACGGCACCGAGGCCCGCGAGTCCGTGCCGACCGCCACCGAGTTACCTTCGGCCCGGTACGCCGCGACCGGCGGTTCGCCGCAGCCCAGCGTGACGTTCGACCGGACGCACAGCGCCACCGTGGTGCCGCGCTCGCGCAGCAGCGCCCGGTCCGCCCCGGAGACATGGACGCCATGCGCAAGATGCACGTCTCGGCCGAGCCCGCCGAGTGCGTCCACGTACTCGACCGGCGAGTTCCCAGCAGCCGCGCCCATCAGCTCCATGGCAAGGCCCCACCCACGGTTCGCCTCGGCGAACACGCCGCCGCCGGTGGCGACGAACTCCGCCTCGTACCGCGACTCCGCAACGTGCGGGTGCAGCCGCAGCCCACGGTCCCGAGCCAACCGCACGCACTCACCGAACACCGCGGTCGACAGGGTGTACGGCGAGTGCGGGCTGACTCCGACCGCCCGCCGAGGATCGCAGCCGGCCAACGCGGCCAGCAGCGCCTCGCGCCGGTCGGCGGCCCAGCGGGCGTCATCGGCCCCGACCGTCTCCAGGTAGCTGACCCCGGCCAGTCCCGCCTCGGCCACCGCGGCCACCACAGCCGGCCCGGTGGCCACGTCGGCCACGCACGTGGTGCCGGTACGCAAGCATTCGGCCGCCCCTACCTTCGTCGAGGCCACCCAGTCGTCGTCGGTCATAGCCTGGTTGCGGGCCACGAACTGTGCGATCCAGGCGAAAAAGTCCACGCCCGGCTCGTACAGGTCGGCGTACCCGGTGTACTGCAGGTGGGTGTGCGCGTTGACCAGACCAGGCAGCATCACCCCGGGCCACTCGTACGTGGGCACCGCCGGCCCGAAGTAGTCCTCGTACCGCCCAACCCAACCGATCTGGTCATCGACGACAAACACTGCGCCGTCAGCAATCGGCGCAGCCACGATCGGCAGCACCACCGGCGCCCGGTGCAACGCGGGCACGTCAGCGGGTCTCGACCAGCGGGAGGCTGCGGCGCGGTACGCCGGCACCGTCCAGCGCGGTCGAGGACAAGTGCGAGACCACCCGATCGTCGTGCGGGTCGTCGGCCGGCGTCCAGTGCACCTTCAGGTGGTGGTACGTCGTGTCCCGCTGGGCCGGGATGCGGTCGGCGCCGCGGATCAGGTGGACCATCTCCAACAAGTTGGACCGGTGCCGGGCGCCCGCGCTGGAGACCACGTTCTCCTCCAGCATCACCGAGCCGAGGTCGTCGGCGCCCACGTGCAGCGAGAGCTGCCCGACATCCTTGCCGGTGGTCAGCCAGGAGCCCTGGATGTGTGCCACGTTGTCCAGGAACAGCCGGGCCACTGCGATGATCCGCAGGTACTCCAGCGAGGTGGCCTGCGTTCGGCCCTTCAGGTGGTTGTTGTGCGGCTGGTAGGTGTACGGGATGAACGCCCGGAACCCGCCGGTACGGTCCTGCACCGCGCGAATCATCGCCAGATGCTCGATCCGCTCCGCGTTGGACTCGCCGGTGCCCATCAGCATGGTGGAGGTGGACTCCAGGCCGAGCGAGTGCGCGGTCTCCATGATCGAAAGCCACTGCTCGCCGGACTCCTTCAGCGGCGCGATCGCGGTACGGGCCCGCTCCGGCAGCAGCTCCGCACCGGCGCCGGCAAAGGAATCCAGCCCAGCCGCCTTCAGCCGGCGGATCGCCGCGGCGACGCTGACCCCCGACACCCGGGCCATGTGCGCCACCTCGGAGGCGCCCAGCGAATGCAGCACGAGCTGCGGGAAGCGCGCCTTGATCGCGGCAAAGGAGGTCTCGTAGTACTCCACCCCGAAGTCCGGGTGGTGGCCACCCTGGAACATGATCTGGGTACCGCCCAGCTCAACCGTCTCAGCACATCGGGCCAGGATGTCGTCCAAGTCGCGGACCCAGGTCCCCTCATGCTTGGGCGGCCGGTAGAAGGCGCAGAACTTGCACGCCGTCACGCACACGTTGGTGTAGTTGATGTTGCGCTCTATGATGTACGTGGCGATCCGCTCGGTCCCAGCGTAGCGGTGCCGCCGGACGGCATCAGCAGCCCGGCCCAGCGCGTGCAGCGGCGCGTCCCGGTACACGGCCAACGCCTGCTCGGCGGTGATCCGTACGCCATCCACGGCGCGGTCGAGGATGGTCTGCAGCTCCAGGTCCGTCACGGTACGAGGGTAACCGGACCAGCACCCCGGCGGCTCGCCGGCTGGCTGACATCCTCAGCCGGCGAACATCTCCACCATGGGCTCGGCATCCGTACCGGTCAGCGGGGCGATCCGCCGAGCGAACTCCCGCAGGCCGGCATGCTGCCGCTGGCCTAGGGAGAAGTCCAGCGCCCGGAAGTAGCCGGCCAGGGTGGCCTGGTCGAAGACCTCCCAGCGCGCCGCCTGGGCCGCTACCTGGTCGATGTCGGCCAGCGCCCGATCCCGGGAGACCAAAAACGCTTCGTGTACGTCCTTGACCAGACCGGGGTAGGCGGTCGCAAAGTCCCGGCGTACCGCCCAGACCGCGAACACCATCGGCAGCCCGGTCCAGTCCCGCCAGACCGCGCCCAGGTCGTGGACGGCCAGCCCCAGGCGGGGCGCCTCGTAGGTGGCCCGCAGCGCTGCGTCGCCGATCAGCACCGCGGCCTGCGCCTCCTGCAGCATCAGGGACAGGTCCGGCGGGCAACTGAAGTAGGCCGGCCGTACGCCGTACACCTCGGCCAGCCACATCCGGGCCAGCAGCACGCTGGTCCGGCTGGTCGAGCCCAGCGCCACCGGCGCGCCGTCCAGAGCGGCCAGCGCGGCCCGAGCGACCAGGTTGACCGACAGCACCGGCCCGTCGCTGCCAACCGCCAGGTCCGGCAGCACCAGCAGGTTCTCGGCGTGGCGCAAGTACTCGACCAGGCTGATTGCGGAGATGTCCAGCTCGCCAGCGACCAAGGCGTCGTTGAGGTTGTCCGGGGTGTCCTTGACCAGCTCGACGTCCAGCAGCGCGTTGCTCTGCACCAGCCCCCAGTAAATTGGCAGGCAGTTCAAGAACTGGATGTGCCCGACCCGGGGGCGTCGGGCTGGCAGGTGTGGGGGGGTGCTCACCCCTTGACCGTACGTCCGGCCAGCCGGCGACGCGCGGCCAGCCGGCCGGTGGGCTACTCCTCGCCGCGCAGCTTGGCCCGCAGCTCGGCGCGGTAGCGGCGGCGGGACTCGATCCAGTCGGTCAGCGCCGCGCGCTGCCGGCCGAGCAGCACGAACGACAGCGGGATGCTGAGCAGGAGCGTAACTGCGAACAGCCAGAACCCCCGCAGGCCGCACAGCCACAGCACAGCGGCAAGTATCACGAAGACCGCGAGTCGGCCTGCGGTGTAGCTGAGCACCGGACGCACGTGTTACACGCTACCGCCGCAGGTGGCTCGGGCCGCGGCGTGCCCCAGCCGCCGCGACCCGAGCCACGTCCTTCGTCGGGACTGACCCAACCGCCCGGTCCTGACCACCGGTCAAGCCTGGCTCCAGCCCATAGCTTGGACCCTGCCCGCCCGGGGCCCTGAGGTCAAGCCCGTACCCGACCCAAATCATTACGGTCCGTGCCGTATCAGTGCTGACCGGCACAGCCCCGAAGCTTCCCGGCCGGCCTGGCATTGTGGGATGTGGGTCCGCGACCGGCCATTTGATCCGTTTCCCGGCGCGACGGGCAAGCCTCGATCTACGGTACGTGTCATCCGCGTTTTTGGGGGGAAATATCATGACGCGTCGTTTCAACGTGCCGCCAGGCTGGCCGGTACCGTCGGCTGGCTGGACTCCGCCGCCTGGGTGGCAGCCAGATCCGTCCTGGCCGCCTCCGCCTACCGGCTGGCAACTCTGGCTCGATGAGAACCCAGCTCGACCAGTCCGAGCGCCGTGGCTGCGGATCGGGGCGGCCGGGCTGTGGCTGCTCTTCCTCATTACCGGTGCGGCCTCGAGCGGGGTGGCCGGCTTCCTGCTCATGCTCGGTCTGCCGGTGTTGATCATCGGCTTAGCCGCGATCGCGATCGGTCACGTGCGGTGGGCCTGGCTCGGCCGCCGGCTCACGGGCGCGGTGGCTGCGGCAACCGGCTTCACCCTGCTGATCGTCGGCACGGCTGCCGGCTCTGCCACCTCCACGGTTGGTAACTCCACCTCTGGGGGCCGGCCGGCAGCCAGCGCCGACCCGGCCTCGCCGGCCGACATCACCCCGTCGAGGCCGCCGACGTACCAGATCGTTGATGTTGACGGCGTACCCGAGCCCGACCCGACCATGACCCCGGGTTCAGTGCTGCCCGGCGTCAGCACTGACGTGGTCTGCTCAACGTCCTGGGTACGGGCGCACCGTAGCGTCAGCACGGCCGTGATCGACGCGGTGTTCGGGGCCTACGGCATCACCGCTAGCCACCGGGCCGGCTACGAGCTGGACCATCTCATCCCCACCGAACTTGGCGGGGATGGCACGGTGGCCAACCTGTGGCCGCAGCCCCGTACCGCCGCCTCCCCGCAGGCCACCGCGGCGGCAAAAGACCGGCTCGAGCAACGGCTGCGCGACCTGGTCTGCGCGCACCGCCTGCCGCTGGCCACCGCCCAGCACGACATCGACACAAGCTGGGGGGCCGCGTACACCCGGTACCTCCCGGTCGCCGCCCCCCCGCCGACCATCCTGGCCACCCAACCGCCAGCTCCCACGCACCAACCGGCCCCGGCGCCCAAGCCGACCACCGTCACCCCGCCACCAGCACCGGCCGACCCGGCCGGCGTCACCGCCCAGTGCAACGACGGCACGTATAGCTACTCGAAGCACCGCCGCGGCACCTGCTCCCACCACGGCGGGGTGGCCCGCTGGATCAACCGGCCGCCAAGCTGACCCTGTCGTTGACCGACCGCCCTCAGCAAGCCGGCGGCTACGCTACCGGCGGGCTACCGGGGCGGCGGCTGGTCGCGCCGGGCCGAGCCGAACTTGGGGGGCATCGCGCCGCGCCCCACCGACCAGGTCGAGCCGCCCAGCCGACCTTCCTCGACCTGCTCCGGCTGCCGGGTGCGGTAGGAGTGCGCGAGTTCGACGGCGGCCACATCGACGTCCTCGTTCATTGCGATGCACGGCCGGCGGTACGCGCAGGGCAGGCAGTGTCGCAGCGACGGGTTAGGGTACAGCGCGAGGGCCGGGTTGGTCATCTCCAGCGCCTCCAACCCGAGCCGGTTGCCAAAGGCAGCGAACTCGGCCGAACTGCGCCGGATCTGGGTACGCCGGAAGCAGTCGGCGCCTTTCTGCAGCATGCGCTCGCCACCGTCCGCGCGGGACGTCCTGGTCGGCGGTACGTACGTCCGCCGGTGCTGCGACACCGGGCTGCGGGCCGCCGGGGCCTGCCCGGACGCTGGCGGCACCGGCGCGTCCAACCGGAGCTCGTTGTAGATGGTGCCGGCAATGATCATTCCCGGGTAGAACAGTTCCCAGGCCCAGCACCAGGCCAGGCACTTCTCGTCGAGCAGCAGCATGTCCGGGTCGGTCCAGGCGCCGTCCACGACGCGGTGGTCGAGGATCCAGTACGTGTCGTCCTCATCGATCACCAGCAGGTCCAGCCGGTCCTGATAGCGGACCGACCAACCGTCTGGGGTAGCCAGATCGCGCCCTGGCTCGCGCGGGTCGGGAAGCTGCACGTCGATGTCGGTATCGACCCGAACCGGAGCGAAGCGGTCCACTACCGGCGCCCAGTCGAAGTAGGACTCCAGCGCCTGCCGGCCACGCCCGACGGTCTCGGTTACCTCCTGCTGGCGGTCCGGCGACATGCCGCTGACCTGCCGCGCAACGGACTTCTCGAACGCTTGCCGGACCACCGGCAACACGATTGCGGGAGCCCAGTCCCACATGCCCGGGAAGTAGTAGACGGCCAGCGCGTCGTGCAGGGCGCGCTGGATGTCGAGCTGGGCGGGCGGGTCGGTAAGTTCCAAGTTGCGGCGGACTCGGGCGCCGAAATCCCAGGCCCGCCGGCACCTTTTGAACAGGGCGCGGTCGTCGGGCCGGAGAATAAAGTCCATTGCTCTAGTGCCCGTGCGGCCAGGGGTCATCTAGCGACCATCGGCAGCGGTCAGCGCCCCCGGTCATCGACTCCAACTCGGCGAGCAGGTCCTCGAAGAAGGCATCCCAGCCGGCCGGGTCGCCACTCCAGCCGCCGGAGTAGTAGATCCAGGCGTCGGGCGGCGGCCCCGTGCCCGGGCCGAAGTCGTCTACGCCGGGCTCAATGCGACGCCAGCCGTACTCCTCGCCGCAGCGCTCCACGTACACGAGATTGCCTGGCTCTGGCGGATGGGCCAGCATGTCCCGGCCCAGTTCATCCCTGTTCAGCACGCCTCCCGTACGTCCGCCGCACGCCTCGCTGCGGGCAACCGGTCATCGGCAAGCACCCTTACGTCTCCTGTGACGACGGTCATGGGCTGTCTCCGGGTACAGTCCTTAAGCCTAGGCGTCTTGGAACGAACCGCAACGGGTCGTAGCTGCGTTCACGCCCTCGGGCACGTTCTCCGCATCGGTCAGCGATGCCTCCCGGCCGACGCACCAGCTTGTCAAGCCGTACCCCGCTCGTCGGGACGCCTCCGTCAAGGCCTGGATGCACGTGCATCAGCACGTGCATCCAGTCTGCTACCGTATCTTTCCAGCCAGCGTTAGCAGGAGCGATCTCATGGCCGTGGTGGTCTCACAACGCAACCTCCCGGACCGCGAACCTTGATCGAGGTCCTGGTCGGCTCGGCCGCCCTGCTGTTCATGCTCCTCATCGCGGCCGCAGTGTTCGTCGCCCTGTTGCATCCGCAGCCGGAACGCCGGGCCGACGCCCGCCGCGTACTCAGCCTGCTACTGACAGCAGTCGCCTCTCGGCGGCGACCGTTATAAGTGTGCCTAGCCGATCAGGGCCGGCGCCTCCGTCAGGCCATGTTCCCTAGGTAGGTGACCATGTCTTCAGCGTGCTCCTCCTCCACGGTGAGGATGTCCTCGAACAGCCGTCGGGTGGTGATATCGCCATCGCCGAGCCAGTTGATGATCTCGGTGTAGGACGCGATCGCGATCCGCTCGGCGATCAGGTTTTCCTTGATCATCTCAATCAGCTCGGGGGCGGTCTGGTACTCCGAATGCGACCGGGCGGTCAACGTGTCCGGGTTGAGGTCCGGGACGCCGCCGAGCTGCGCGATCCGCGCCGCCAGCCGGTCGGCGTGGTCCTGCTCTTCGGTCGCGTGCTGCAGGAACTCCGCCGCGACCGGCTCCGCGTTCAAGCCGCTGGCCGCGAAGTGGTGCTGCTTGTAACGCAACACGCAGACGATCTCGGTGGCCAGCGCCTCATTCAGAACCGCGATCACTCGATCCACATCAGCGCCGTACGCTGCAGTGACCGGACCCTTCTCGATCTCCTGCCGGGCCCGCTCCCGCAACACCTTCACGTCGGTGAGAAAGTCACCCATCCGTCAGTCCTCCATCAGCTTGTCGATCATCTACGTGGCTACGCCGGGTGCCCCGTTGCGGACGCCGAGGCCACCGATAGCGACCCACCGATGGAAGCCCGGCGCAGCTCGGCACTGTGCCGGCGGGCAGGACCGGAGCGTCAACCACCAGCGCGAATCTCTGCCGACCGTACACCTGACCGAGCACCACAGCATGTCCAACCGGAGCGGTCCAAGCCCGGCGGAATATGGTCACCTCGGCACCCGCGGGCCGACCCGATTGGCGCCTGCACGATCGGCACCTCGACACCAGCCGGCGACAAACGGCGTACTGAGCGACATGCTCTAGATTCCACCACAACCGCTTCCCGACGCCTCGCTGCGGCCCCGCATCCTGCGGGCGGCATGGGAACTGGCGCTCAGCGGCCTGGTACGCCAGGATGCCCGGATGACAAGCGAGCTGAAGGTTCCCGCGTACCAGGTGAAGCTGACCCTGCGCGATGTGAAGCCGCCGGTGTGGCGGCGGTTGGTGCTGCCCGGGCAGTGGCATCTCGACCAGGTGCACGACGCGATCCAGGTGGCGATGGGTTGGGAGAATGCTCATTTGCATGAGTTCCAGGTTGGCGAGGAACGGTACGGCCAACCCAGTCCGGAATGGGACAACGACGTACACTCCGAAACGACGGCCCGGCTGCACGAGGTGCTGTCCGGTCTGGGCGACCGGCTGAGCTACTGGTACGACTTCGGCGACGACTGGTACCACGACCTCATCGTGGAGGAGCTGGCCGAGCCGGTGAGCACGGCCCGCTGCCTGGCCGGTCGCGGCGCCTGCCCACCGGAAGACTCCGGTGGCCCGTGGGAGTACGCGGAGATGCTGGCTGCGCTGGCCGACCCCAAACACGAGTCGTACGCGACCTACGCGGAATGGATCGGCGACTTCGACCCGAAGGCATTCGACCAGGCGGCGACCGATACGCTGCTCAGCCAACTCGGCTAAGACCGGACGCGGCGGCGGGTACCCGCCTGTCCGTGGCCTACCGCGGGCACCCGCCGACACCCTGCTGGTGTCTGTCGCTACTAGTTCCCCTGTCGCTGTGCAGCCGTGCTTACCTCCGGGCAGCCTCGGCCTGCTCCATCTGCTCAATCTGGCTCGCCACCGTGGGCGTGGTGCGCGCCTCCTCGACCCACTGGGCGCGCTTGTTCAGTTGCCGCAACATACGCCTGCGTGCCCGGCGGTGGTCGTGGCCTCCGAACCAGTCCAGGATGCTACTCATTTGCTACGACCCCCTGTGATCTTCTCGACCAAGCGCCTCGGTACCTGACCAGATGCGCCGTAAGAAAGGATGCATCTCTTCGGCCGGACCGCACATCAGCTCACGCTAGAAGATGGCCATATCTGGCTACAAAAAAGGTAGTTGTCGGCTAACCCACTCGGGTACCGGACCGAGCATCGGCCGGCTGACCCGAGGTCGTACCCAAAAACCGTTTAGAATTCAATCCAGATGATCCGGTACGCCGACGCCCTGTACGGCAGCACGCGACGACGGGTTCCGTCGAACCGGGGGTCACGGACGAAGCGGTCGGCCATGCCGTACTCGCCGCGCGAGGGGCAGGTCGCGGTCTGGTCTGGCCTGGATCAGACCACGTACGCCACCAACGTGGCCGGATCTTCGCCGGCCCTGACACCAACTGCCGTCGAGCTGGCCTCGCCCCGGCCGGCCGCGAGCCGGTCGGTGCTGGCCAGCAAGTAACCTGGCGGACCGAAGGCATATTGGTATGGGTTCATCGACGAGGTTCGTGATCAGGTACGGAGGGCATGGACGTCTTCGAGGTTCATCGGTAGCTCATCGCCGACTATGCCGCGCTCACCCGATGGGGTAGGCGTGGTGTTCGGTCAGGGTAGTCAGCACCCGCAGTGGGCTGGTACGCCTGCTGCCGGTCTCGTTGGTGACCTGTACGTCGAACTCGAGCAGCCGGGCAATGGTGTCCGGCGGAGCATGCCGCGTCGCCAGCTATGGCGTGAACAGCACATCAGGAGACGGTTGCCGAGCTGGCGTGGCGTACGGCCATGACCGCCGGCCACACCGGCGCGCTGGTAAACCTCGGGGTCCTGCCGGCCGAGCAGGGTGACAGCCAGCAGTAAGGCCATTCGTAGGAGTCCCAGTTGAGAGGATGTGTCACCGCACTGAACAATTCCGAAGGTGTGCGGCGCCGACCCGGTCCAGCCAGCTCACGGGAGGCAGCCACGGTCTCCGGGGTAGGAGCCGCGCGTCGTGATGCAAGGCGACCTGGTGAGGCCGTCGGCAAGGGACTACGACATGGGCTACCGGTACGGTTCAGGCTGCCGGTGCGCGCTGGGGGTGGGTACCTCCTGAAGCGGCTGGGATGACGACTGAGGGACGAAGCCACGACATGCTCAAGCGTAGGAGTTGGTAACGATGGCCCAGCCGCTGGATGCCGCCGAGGTGACCGCCGAACTATCCACTGTGGATGGCTGGCAGGGCGACCCGGAGGGGATCGAGAAGACCACCGAGCTACCGAGCTTCCCGGCCGCGATCGACGTGGTGGTCCGGGTTGCCGAGGTGGCTGAGGCGATGGACCACCACCCAGACATCGACATCCGGTGGCGCACGCTGACCTTCCGGTGCAGCACGCACTCCGCCGGCGGGGTGACTAAGCGCGACCTGACCCTGGCCGGCAAGATCGACGAGATCCTGCGTACGGTCCAACCGTAGGCCGGACCGTCACGAAGTACGGCTGCTGCACCACAAGGAAGTCGAAGTTGCCCGGCCCAACGGAACGCTCCAGCGTCTTCATGATGCGTGCGGTGTGGTCCCGGGGACCTTGGACGAAGAAGGGCTTGCCTTGCCGCCCGAAGCTGATCGCGCGGAAGCCGGACCACCGCCCAAGATGACCCTTGGTCTTCCCGAAGTCCGAACCCGGTGCCGGGTCGAACCGAGAATTCGCGCGTGCTCGACGGCTCCGAACACGAGGTGCTGCGCCAGCTCCACCGGCGCTGCCAGGGGCGGTTGAGGATACCCCGCCGAAGAATGAGCGGGCGAACTCGGCCAGACCCTGCTGGTCCATGACGCGTGGGCCAATGGTGTTCTTCACCCCGAGGCAGTAGGCATCGACCAGGTAACCGCAGACGCGGACCCGGCCACCTCCCGTGTCGTGCGCCACCACAAGGCTCACCAGCCCCGAGGTACCGGAGCCGGGGACAGCCACGTCGAGTCACTCGGGGCTGACCGTGGACCGTGAGCCCGTCGCTCCATCCCGGACTCACCCTGCACTCGGCAATCTTGCGCTCGCTAGGTGAGCCTGGTCTGCTGCGGCGACCGCCCTAACCAGCGGAGCTACTGTCGTCGGGCCCGTCGTCAGGGTGCCACGTTGGCTGGCACCCGCAGGGGACCGCCATAGCCGCCGTGGTCGGGAGTACGGACCCGGGCAGGCACGCCGGGCAATACATCTCGGACCTCCCGGGCAGGGTTTCCCCGCCATCGAGCGTGCGGGCGGATCTCCTCACCCTTCATGACAAAGGAATCGGCGTCGAGCACCACGCCGTCGCCTATCGTCACGCTGTAGTGGACGAAGGCGGCGATCCCCAGAGTGCAACCGTCGCCGAGCGCGGTGCGATCGGACTTGAAGGTCCCGTCCTCCAGCGAGTGGCACTGGATCACGCTCCCCTCATTCAGCGTGCAGTCGTTGCCGATGGTGACCAAAGTCTTCTCCGGTATACCGCAGCCAGCGTCGAAGACCCGGCGACCGAGCCGGACCCCGAGCAGCCGCCAAATTACGTTCTTCAACGGGGTGCCGTTGAACACCGTCGCCGCCGCGCCCAGCTTCCACAAGCGTTCGTGCCACCAGAAGTATGGCTCATAAATTGAGCAGAAGCGTGGGATCAAAGGTCGGAACCTGGTGGTCGCGCGTTCGACCAAGACGGCGTAGGCGACGCTGAGGACGGGGCCAAGGACAATGGCCACCGCGATCACCCACACACCGAACCGGTCGTAAAGGTCAGCGGCCAGCGCGAGCACCGTGATCAGGAACAGGCGGATCCACCGTACGAGCAGGAACACCCCGATGGTGGCGGCGTTGTACTTGTTCTTGGCGGCGAGGCCGGCGCGCAGGTTGTCCTCGCTTTTCATGCCGTCGAACCTGCGGTCACGCTGGACCGAGCGCGGAATCTCAAAGCACGGCGAACCCAGCAGCCCGACGTCCGCTCGGATCGCCCCGTCGATTGGCACCATAACCTTCGTTGCCAGCAGGCAGTTGTCACCTGTCTTGGCGGTCGAGGGGTAGGCGATGTTGTTCCCGAGAAAGTTGTGTGACCCGATCGACACTTGGGACACCTGGAATGACGTGCTGGAGAAGTCGGCATTCATGATTGACAACCCGTCGGAGACCATCGTGCCGGTGCCAATAAACGCCAGCTCCGGCACCTCGTGTCTGAGTTCGGTGCCGAAGTTCGACCCGGTCTGCTTGACCTGAGAAAGGTCATACCTGAGACCACGCAGGTAGTTGACGATGTACGAGCTGTCGCCGAAGAGAGTCATAAAGAACTTCAGGTTTGTCATGCGCGCGACGGTCCGTTGGGCGGCGTAATGGAAGCCGTACAAGGGATAGGTTCGGTCCGGCTGGAGTACGCGGCTCAGCAGTCGCGGGACTGTGACCGAGATGGCAAGCGCGGCAAATACGACGCCAAAGAACAGTACGAAGGAGACGGCCAGCGCGTCGCGATAGAAACTCCAGCTCAGCAGCGCAGGCTCACCCGAGCCAGCCAACCCGGACAGCGACGGAACATCGGCGAACAGCGTGGCTAGCACGCCAAACCCCAGCGGCCCAACCAAGACCAATGCGTTCAGCAGTTGAAAGGCACTGTAGGAGGCTCGGCGCAGGGCGCCGCAGTGGGTCGGGCCGACCGTCTTGTAGTCCACGTCGGCCCGCCGCGCCGGAGATCCATGCCAGCACTGGCCGGCCGGCACCGACTGGGTGGGCTGGAGTGCGGAGCTGTGGCCGAGCTGCGCCCCGTCGCCGAGCGAGGTCTCGATGTCGAGCACCGTCTTCTCACCGATAAGGACGTCCTTTCCCAGCGCCACCCGGCCCGTCTGGATCACCCCGGCATGGGCGTGGTAGCAGGTGAAGAACGAGTCCTTACGGATGACCGTACCATCGCCAATAGTAAGCAGGTCGGTGCACACCGGAACATTCCGGGAGAAGATCGCGACACCCCGGCCGATCCGCGCGCCCAGCGCCCGCAGATAAAGCACGTAGAGCGGTGAGCCGACAAACAGCACAAGGGGATTCGCTCGGATCAGCGTCTTGACGGTCCAGAAGCGAAGGTACGCCAGGCTCCAAATGGGAATCTTTTGTGGCCGCCAGCGACCGACGAATATCCACTTGACCAGGATCGGGGCAGCGCTAAGACCCAGGAAGGTTGCGCCACCGGCCACCAGCGACCGCAGGTAGGTATCGACCAACCCGGTGCTAGCGGAGATCCACCCTTCGTCTGCCGCGAGGAGGAGTGCGATCAGATACGCATACCCGGCGAACAACAGTACCTGCAACGCGCCGCAACGGATGTACTGTGCCGTACGGATGTATTGCGGCGTACGGGCCGGCGCCGGCTCCGCTCCCGGCACCAGGGTGGGCGAGTCGGCAGGATCAGCCGCGAAGTCAAGGGCAGCGACGGCCGCCAAGTCCGCGAGGGTGACGGCCAAGCTCCGGACCGTCGGGTGCAGGTAGACGTCCTGCATTGACACCGACGGCAGTCCCGGCAGCTTTCTGACCCGGGCGCAGAACTGCGCCAGGAGCAGCGAATTGGCGCCTAGGTCCTCGAAGAAGTGGCTGTCGGTTGACACCCGTTCCACCCCCAAGACGCCGGCCAGCAAATCAGCGAGGACCCGCTCCGTGTCGGTCGTCGGGGGGACATACCGGCGCGCGTGGGCGAGGCTCCGCGAGCCTTTCGGCGCAGGGAGACTCTGACGATCAGCCTTATGGCTCGGGAGCATCGGGATGACCGCGAGCTCTTCGAGGTACGCCGGGATCATGTAACCCGGCAGCCGCTTGCGAAACTGGTCGTAGACCCGCTCCTGGTCAACACTGGCGGTGTCCTCGCGCCGGCTGTAGTAGGCGACCAGCTCCACTCGGCCGGGCTCCGGCTCGTAGCTGCTAACCACGGCCTGCGCGACTCCCGGCACCTGCAACAAGACCGACTCGATCTCGGTCAGCTCAATGCGATAACCCCGAATCTTGACCTGGGTATCAACCCGGCCGTGGTACTCGATCTCACCGTCGTCATTGATCCGGCCTAAGTCACCGGTCCGGTAAATCCAGCCGGAGGGGTTGTTCTCGATCCCGAGGAAGTCCGGGACGAATGCCCGCGCCGTGAGGTCGTCACGGTTCACGTAGCCGCTGGCCAGGCCGACCCCGGCAATGCCGATCTCGCCCAGCTCTCCGGGACCAAGCGCCACTTGCTCGACCGGGTCGAGGATCACGACAGAGTAGGTGGGCAGCGGGACCCCGATGGTCACCGGCTTGTCGGGGTGGACCGGCGTCCAGGTCGCGGTGACCGTGGCCTCCGTCGGTCCGTAGACGTTGAGGAACCTACGGCCGGGCCGGTGCCATCGGGCGACTAGGCGCTGCGGGCATGCCTCCCCGGAGACGAGCAGGAAACGGAGGTCGGGAAGGTCCTCGTCGAGTGTCGCCAGCAGGGTCGGGACGCAGCACAGCGCGGTGACGCCGTTGGCCTGGAGGAACTCGCCGAGCTCGTGGCCGAGCAGGCTGACGCCGGCCGGCTTGGGGACCAAGGTCGCCCCGGCGACCAGCGGCACCCAGATCTCCTCGACGGAGAAGTCAAAGGCGATCGTCATGCCTTGGTAAATGCGGTCGCGTACCTCCAGCCCATAGACCTCGACCGCGACGCGGACGAAGTTGCAGATACTGGCGTGCTCGATCGCAACCCCTTTAGGGCGGCCGGTCGAGCCCGACGTATAGATGATGTAGCAGAGCTCATCGACCGGATTTCCCTTCTCCGCCACCGTGAGACGGTGATTACTTGTGGCGGCGACGGGCGCCCCCACCTCATCGAGGCACAGCAGCGTGACAGGGACATGCTGCAAGCGGTCCCGCAAGTGCGACAGCGAGAGTACGATCCGCACCCCGGCGTCCTGCGTGATATACGCCAGCCGGTCGGTCGGAAAGCCGGCGTCGAGCGGTACGTACGCAGCGTTGATCTTGAGTACCGCCAGCATGCCGACATAGGACAGCACAGCTTGGTCGAGCAGCAGCCCGATCCGGTCGCCGGGCCGGGCGCCCACGGCCAGGAGGTAGCGGGCAAGCTGGTTGGCCCACCCGTCCAACTGGCCGTAGGTAAGAGCCACCCCGCCCGCGTCCACAGCTAGCTGGTCGCCCCGGCCGTTGCTCCGCAGCCAATCGCACCGGTCCTCGAACAAGTGCTCCAGACGCTCGCCGTCCCGCCAGCGGGCCACCTGCTCGTACCCACTACAAACCAGGACCCGGTCTAGCAGCGGCATCTTTCCCGCCTCATCGATCACGTCTCCGGTCACGTCTCCGGTCACGTGCCAGTCCGCGGGCGGCACTCTTCGATGACGTCAACGAGGATTGAGCAGGCGATATCGATGACCTCGGCGGTTACATTGAGAGGTGGCAGCAGCCGTACGACGCAATCGTTGCGGCCGCCGAGCTCCACGATCAGCCCTTGCCGCAATGCGCGGGCTTGTACCTCGCCGGCCAATGCGCTAGCGGGCCGGCCATCCCTCGGGTCGGCAAGCTCGATTCCCCACATCAGGCCAAGGCCGCGTACCTCACGGACCCACGGGTGGTTCCGCACCGCAGTGAGCAGGCAGCCGACCTGTTCACCGCGCCGCCGTACGTTACCCAGCACATCATCGCGGCGGATAATACGGATCGCCTCCGCGCCGGCGGCGAACGCCAGTTGGTTTCCCCGGAACGTTCCGGTATGGGCGCCGGGGGCCCAGGTGTCCAGCCGCTCATCGTACATGATAAATGCAATCGGAACGCCGACCCCGCTGAGTGCTTTCGACGCGATGATGACGTCAGGTTCGATACCATACTGCTCGAAGGCGAACCAGGTGCCGGTGCGCCCGCAGCCGGTCTGCACCTCATCGACCACCAAGGGGATATCAAGTGCGCGGGTCAACGCGCGCACGCGCCGCACGAAGCTCCCACGGGCGACCACCACTCCACCTTCGCCCTGCACCATTTCCAGGATCACGGCGGCGGGCAATGGTATCCCGCCATGGCTATCTTGCAGCGACCGCTCAAGATAGCTGACACAGTTGGTCGCACACGTGTCCGGGCTAAGATCCAGCGGGCATCTGCTGCAATAAGAGTACGGGAAGAAGTGGACGCCAGGCATGCCATTGGGCACGGGCTCCTTCTGCGCCACCAGCCCGCTGAGCGCCATGGCAGCGTGGGTGCTGCCGTGGAAGCCACCTTGGAAGGAGACCACGTCGCCACGACCCGTCGCAGTCTTGCAGAGCTTCAAGGCGGCGTCGACCGCGTTGGCTCCCGTCGGCCCGCAGAAGTGCACCTTCATCCTGCTCCGCAGCTCCGGCGCAAGCATGGATAGCTGAGCCTCGGTGAAGGCGTCCTTCGCAGGGGTCGGAAAGTCGAGGCCGTGGGTGAGCTGGCTGAGCTGGTTGGTCGCGGCTCGGACCAGCGCTGGGTGGTTGTGCCCCAACGACAGCACCCCAGCACCAGTAAGAAAATCAATGAAAACGTTTCCATCGAGGTCCCGGATAAAGCTGCCGGATGCCTCCGCGATAGCGATGGGGAGGTGCCTGGGGTACACCCGGGCGTTGGACTCCCGCCGACCCTGCCGGGCGAGCAGCTCGGCGGACCGGGGTCCCGGCAGACCACCATCGACATGTGGTCTGGTGACGGTGGCAATATCATCGAGTAAGCGCATCTCATTCTCCGTATGACGAATCATTCTCCGCGTTCACGCACGGCTCCGGCCGGACCTGCCGAACACGTTGCTAGCTTGTACAATGCAGTTTGATCTCTTTCAGCGGGAGCGTGCCTGAGCCGCTACGTATGATCAAGATCTGGTGTCAGATGAGCTAATGAAGGACCTCCTGTTCGGATACCGAAACGGCTGCCAGCTGGCCCGGCCAGGCAGGCAGCCCGCTAGTCGAGCGCACGCGGCCGGCAAAACTTCTTAGCAATAAGGAGACCGTCTTGGACGGCTGGCCGCCCAAGGATGGCGCACCTGGGCCCACTTTGGCCGGCGGACTGGAGAGAACGGCGAATCCGCGCCGTGCATAACTTGCTTCGTGCCCCACGACGACGACCCTACCCTGGCCGCAGTGAGCGGAAGCTGAGAGTCTGCTGTAAGTGTCGGGCATAACTCACTTTTCCTGGCAGAACGCCAGACCCTCTTCTAAGGCTACTCTTTCTTAATGGAATCGTAAGCTCGACGAGTAAACCAAATGACCCCAACCACATCCAGCAACGAGCACGGCGGCCGTGGTTTGCCCGGGCTAGGACATCACGCCAAACCGCCGGTCGGGCAGGAACGGCAGGTCGCGGCGTACTTCGGCGACCCGGGCTCGGTCGATCTCGGCGGTGAGTACGGTCTCGGTGTACGTGGCCTCGGCCAGCACTACGCCGAGCGGGTCAATGATCCGGCTGTCACCGGCGTACTCCAACTTGCGCGGCGCAGCGCCGACTCGGTTCGCGCCGATGACGTACGCCTGGTTTTCAATCGCCCGGCTGACCAACAAGGCCCGCCAGTGCTCGCGCCGGGCCGCCGGCCAGTTCGCCACCACCAGGTAGCAGTCGGTCTGCTCGGCCAAGCCCCAGAAGGTGTCGGCGAACCGCAGGTCGTAGCAGACCAGGAGGCTGACCCGCAGGCCCTCCACCTCGACGGTGAGGGTGGTCGTACCGGCTTCGTAGTGCTTGTCTTCCTCGGCGTAGCTGAATGGGTGGATCTTGGCGTACCGGTGCACCGTGCCATCCGGGGCGACCAGCAGCCCAACGTTGCGCGGCCGACCGCCCAGCTCGCGCTGCGAGACCGACCCGCACAGCCACACCCCGTACTCTGCCGCCTGGCCCACCAGGAAGGTCTCGTTCGGGCCGCCGGTGGTTTCGGTGATCTGGTCGGTGGCCATTGAGAAACCGGTGGCGTACATCTCGGTGAGGACGACGAGCCGCGAGCCGGCCGCCGCCGCCTGCTTGATCATCGGTCGTAGCCTGTCCTGGGTGGAGCGCGGGTCCTCCCAGGCAATGTCGTGCTGGACGACCGAGATCTTCACGATGGGACCTTCACGCTCGCAGCCCGGTCAGCCGGCGGACCGCCTCGTCCAGTACTTCCGGCCGCTTGCAAAAGGCGAACCGGACCAGCGACTGGCCGGCGTCGGTGTCGTAGAACACCGAGGTCGGGATCGCCACCACGCCAGCCCGGTGCGGCAGGTCCTGGCAGAAGGCCACCCCGTCGGCGTACCCGAGGCTGCGGACATCGACCGTGGCAAAGTAGGTGCCGGCCGGCCGGTAGACCGTGCAGCCGACCTTCTCCAGCCCATCGCACAGCCGGTCCCGGGCCTCGCGGAGGCCGGCCAGCAAGCCAGCGTAGTAGCTGTCGTCGAGGTCCAGCGCGGCGGCCACCGCGGGCTGAAACGGCGCGCCGGAGGCGTAGGTCAGGTACTGCTTGGCGGTCGTCACTGCCCTCACCAGGGCCGGCGCCGCGCACACCCAGCCGATCTTCCAGCCAGTGCAGCTAAATGTCTTGGCCGCGCTGGAGATCATCACGGTCCGCTCCCGCATCCCCGGCAGTGATGCGATCGGCACATGCGCGCCGTCGAAGACCAGGTGCTCGTACACCTCGTCGGTGATCACGATCAGATCGTGGTGGATGGCCAACTCGGCGATGTGAGCCAGCTCGGTGGTGTCGAAGACCTTGCCGGTCGGGTTGTGCGGGGAGTTCAGCAGGATCGCCCGGGTCCGGTCAGTGACCGCAGCCTGGAGCGCCTCGGGGTCGAAGCCGAAGTCCGGCGCCCGCAGGGTGACCACCCGGCGGGTCGCGCCGCCCATCGCGATCGACGCGGCGTAGCTGTCGTACAGCGGCTCGAAGACCACGACCTCGTCGCCCGGGCCGGCCAGCGCGATCAGTGCTGCGGCGATCGCCTCGGTGGCCCCGGTGGTGACCAGTACCTCGGTGTCCGGGTCGTAGCGGAGTCCCCAGAACCGCTGCTGGTGGCGGGCGATCGCGGCCCGCAGCTCGGGGATGCCGAGGCCGGGCGGGTACTGGTTGCGGCCGTCCCGGATTGCTTGTACGGCGGCGTCCAGCAGCTCGGCCGGCCCGTCGGTGTCCGGAAACCCCTGGCCCAGGTTGACGCTGCCGGTGGCCAGCGCAAGGGCAGACATCTCGGCGAAGATCGTCGTACCGAAGCCCTGCAGCCGGTCGACGAGGTACGGCGCGGTCACACCAGGCAGCCTAATCTCCCCAGCCCCATCCCTCGCCCTCCTCCCGCCGCCCCTCCCGCCGATCTTGACGAAACCGTCGCTATTCAGCCGTCAATAGCGACATCTTCGTCAAGATCGGCGGAGAAGGGGGCCGGGCGGGGCCGCACCTTCACCCGAAAAGACGTAGCGGTTCTGGTAGAAAGGCGACAAGGTGGGCTTAGCGCCTGAATTAGGCCGTACGCCTTAACCAGCACTATCCAGACGGCTCATAACCTTACTATGTTTAGTCGGCAGGACAGGGGGAAACATGACCGACTTATCGCCCGAGAACCAGCCGGCCATTCCGATGCCCCGCACCCGAGCCTGCCCGTACGCGCCGCCGGAGGAGTACCGCACGCTACGCGAACAGCGACCGGTCAGCCGGCTGGCCATGCCTGACGGCTCCGAAGGCTGGCTGCTGACCCGGTACGCCGACATCCGGATGATGTTGTCCGACCCGCGGTTCAGCTCGAAAAACCGGCTGTCGTCCGCGCAGGTCCGGGTGCTGACCCCCGAGCTGGCCGAGCAAATGAATCGCCGGGCATCGCTGGTGGGCATGGACCCGCCCGAGCACTCCCGGCTGCGGCGGCTGCTCACCCGCCAGTTCTCGGCCCGCCGGATGGGCCTGCTCACCCCGTGGATCGAGCAAGTCGTCGCCGAGCACCTCGACGCGATGCAGGCCGCCGGCAGCCCGGCCGACCTGGTGAGCGCCTTCGCGCTGCCGGTGCCGTCGCTGGTGATCTGCGAGCTGTTGGGCGTGCCATACGCCGATCGGACCGACTTCCAGCGGCGGACCCAGACATTCGTGTCGCTGGCAGCCGACCCGGCGAGCGCAGCCCGGGCCAGCGCCGAGATCGGCGAGTACCTGCGCCGGCTGGTCCAGCTCAAGCGCGCACACCCAGCCGACGACCTGCTCTCCGGTCTGGCCCGACCGGCCGACCCGGCGACCGAGCTGACCGATGACGAGCTGACCGACCTCGGGGCACTGCTGCTGATCGCTGGTCACGAGACGACCGCGAACATGATTGGCCTCGGCACCTTCCTGCTGCTACAGCGGCCGGCGGAGTTCGCCGCGCTGCGCGGGGGCGCTGAGGTGGTGGAGCGCGCCGTGGAGGAGCTGCTGCGCTACCTGTCGGTGCTCCAGTTCGGCTTGATCCGCCGGCCGGTCGAGGACGTACGAGTGGGCGACCAAGTCATCCGGGCCGGTGAGATGGTGGTCGGCTCGGTGCTGGCGGCCAACCACGACCCGGAGCAGTTCCCGCAGCCGGAGCGGTTGGATCTGGAACGCGAGCCGACGCCGCACCTCGCCTTTGGGTACGGCATGCATCAGTGCGTCGGCCAGCAGCTCGCCCGGGTGGAGATGAGGATCGCCTTCGCCGCGCTGGCGCATCGCTTCCCGACGCTGCGGCTGGCGGTACCGGCGGAGCAGGTACCCATGCGGCACGACATGCTGGTCTACGGCGTACACAAGCTGCCGGTCGCCTGGGACGCTACCTCCACCCCCGTCCCCCATCCGCGCCGATCTTGACGAAAACGTCGCTTTGAGCGGTCGAATAACGACAGGAACGTCAAGATCGCCGAGGTGGAGGCGGTTCGACGCCGTCACTTGTACCCGTTCGGGTAGTTCTGCGACATTGTCACCCCGTGGCTAAGTAGCTACAGTCTGTCATCGCTAACCGACCCGGGGGGAGCATGATGGTCAGGAGAAGTCGCATACTGGGTGGCGCGATCGCGGTGGTAGCGCTTGGTACGGCCGCCTTCTTGCCCACCTCGTCAGCGCTGCCAAGCAAGGCTGCCGCGGGACCGCCATCGGAGCAAATGCAGGAGTCGGTCGACTACCTCATCGACACCTACGGGATCAGTACCGGCGAAGCGGTGCGTCGGGTAGCACTTGATGCGGACAGCGTGGAGCTAGGTCAGCGCCTAGCCCAGGAACTGCCGGATGACTACGCCGGGATGTGGCTCGACCAGCGCGACGGGGTGATGGTCGTCACGGCCACCGACCCCAGCCGCACCCGCGAGGTCGTACGCACCCTGCCGCACCGCGATGAGATCCGGGTGGAGCCTGCCCGGTACTCGCGGCGCGCGCTGGACCGGATCCGCGGCGAGGCGCAGTCGGTGCTCGGCGAGACCGGCTACGCCGAGATCGACCAGCAGACCGACCGGGTCGACGTGTGGACCGCCAGCCCCGACGTCCGCGGCGCGCTCACGGCCCGCGGCCTTGATCCGAGGTCCTATTCGGTGCGCGTGCCCGAGAAAGGCACACCGACCGCATGCACCCCCTTCGACTGCGACCCGCCGTTTCGTGGTGGGATCGCCATCGAGCTGAAGGACAACCAAGGCGACATGGGGACCTTCTGCACCAGTGCGTTCAACCTCATCGACGACCAGGGCAACTTCTACGCCACGACCGCCGGTCACTGCATCACCCGGGCCGGCAACAACCCGCACTTCCTCTTCCAGAACGATCGTCTCGTCGCCACCAGAACCGGCGCAGTGATCAGGGACTCCGACGCGCCGTTGCGTGACTTCGCGGTCATGCCGATCCTCAACCCCGGCGTCTGGATGCCGCCCGGCCCACCGCACAACATCATCAAGTTCCACTGCGGGACACCCTCGCCCAGCCCCTGCTTCGCATCGCTGAACAAGCACCGGTACCAGATCTGGGATGTGCGCAACTACAACGATATGGTCGTGGGCAATCTGGTGTGTATGACCGGCGCCAGCATCTACACCGCTCTCGTCCAGCCGGGCACCCGGTGCGGCGAGATCACTGCCCTGCCCGACGGCGGGATCCAGACCAACATCTGCGCCAGGCGCGGTGATAGCGGTTCGCCGCTGTTTAACCAGTCCACCCATACCGCTTTCGGCATCGAGAGCCAGGTAGTGGCGCCCAACGATCCGTTTGTCCGCTGCGCCGATGACGCCCCACACAAGACCCTCTACACACCGATCTCCAGAGTCCTGACCATCGCCAGCAGCCAGACCGGCCGGACTATCAGCGTCATCACCGCCCCATAACCCTCCATAACCTCCAGCCACGCTGATCCCTGTCCCGAAGGCGCCCCACTCCCGGACTCTGTTTTTCTATAGGGGTACGAGCTGCTGGTCGCGTGGACGACACCGCCGGCCGGTTAGGCGCCGTGCTTGAACTCGACCACGTCGCCGTCGGCCATGACGTAGTCCTTGCCCTCCAGCCGTACCTTGCCGCGCGACCTTGCCTCGGCCAGCGAGCCAGCCGCGGCCAGCTCGTCGTAGGAGACCACCTCGGCCTTGATGAACTTGCGCTGGAAGTCGGTGTGGATCACCCCGGCCGCCTCTGGCGCAGTGGCGCCGACCGGGATCGTCCAGGCCCGCGCCTCCTTCGGGCCGGCGGTGAGGAAAGTCTGCAACCGCAGGGTGCCGAAGCCGACCCGAACAAGCTGGTGCAAACCGGGCTCAGCCTGCCCGATCGCCGCCAGCAGCTCGGCCGACTCCTCCGCGGACAGCTCGCCGAGGTCTGCCTCGATCTTGGCGTCCAGGAAGATCGCCTCGGTCGGCGCGACCAGCGCCCGCAGCTCAGCCAGGTACGCCTCGTTCGCCAGCTCGTCCTCGTCGAGGTTGAACACGTACAGGAATGGCTTGACGGTCAGCAAGTGCAGCTCACGCAGCGGCTCAGGGTCGACGCCAGCGGCGAACAGCGTCCGGCCGGTGTCCAGGACCTCCCGGGCCCGCTCGACCGCGGCCAGTACGGCCTGCCGGTCCTTGGCCAGCCGGGCCTCCTTGGCTAGCCGCGGCAGCGCCCGGTCGACGGTCTGCAGGTCGGCCAGCACCAGCTCGGTGTTGACGGTCTCGATGTCGTCGGCGGGAGCGACCTTGCCCTCCACGTGCACCACGTTCGGGTCGGCGAAGGCCCGGATCACCTGGCAGATCGCGCTCGCCTCGCGGATGTTGGCCAGGAACTGGTTGCCCAGCCCCTGCCCCTCGCTGGCCCCGCGGACCAGCCCGGCAATGTCCACAAAGGACACTGTGGCCGGTACGGTCCGGGCGCTGCCGAACAGCTCCGCCAGTACAGCCAGCCGCTCATCGGGCACACCGACCATGCCGACGTTCGGCTCGATGGTGGCGAACGGGTAGTTCGCGGCCAGTACGGCGTTCTTGGTCAGCGCGTTGAACAGCGTCGACTTGCCGACGTTGGGCAACCCAACGATGCCGATGGTGAGGGCCACGACGGGCCAGTGTACGGACTCCGACCGGGCTGCCTCGGCGCGGCAACCCCAATCTATCGGTACGGGCTGCCACGATCACGACATGGACACCACCGCGGTGCTGGTCGCCCTGCTTACCCTGCTGACCGGAGCAGTGGCCGGCTGGGCCCTCGCCCGGGTCGCGGCGGCCCGTGAGCTGACCGAGGTACGGACCGGCGCGGCTCGCGAGCTGACCGACGTCCGCGCCGCTGCGGCCGGGGAGCTGGCCCAGGTCCGAGCCGCTGCGGCCGGGGAGCTAACCGAGGTTCGCTCGGCGCTGGCCAGGGCCGAGACCGCGCTGGCCCACGAGCGGGCCGCCGCAGGTGAGAAGCTCGCCCTGCTGGAGGCCGGCGAGCAGCGGCTGCGGGAGGCGTTCGACGCGCTGTCGGCGGAGGCGCTGCGGCGCAACAACGAGCAGTTCGTGGCACTGGCCGAGTCCCGGCTGGCCCGAGCCAACACCGAGGCACGCGGCGAGCTGACCGCCCGGCAGCAGGCGATCGAGAGCCTGGTCGCGCCGCTGCGCGACAGCCTCGGCAAGGTAGAAAGCCAGATTCGCGCGGTGGAGCGTGACCGGGAGGGCGCCTACCAGTCACTGCTGGCCCAGATCGGCACCATGCGGGCCAGCTCGGAGCAGCTCCGGGTGGAGACCGCGCAGCTCGTCACCGCGCTGCGCGCGCCGCAGGTCCGCGGCCGCTGGGGCGAGCTACAGCTCCAGCGGGTGGTCGAGGCGGCCGGCATGGTCGAGCACTGTGACTTCACTCAGCAGCAGACCTCGACCACCGAGGACGGGGTGCTGCGGCCCGATTTGGTGGTCCGTCTGGCTGGCGGTAAGCAGGTCGTCGTCGACGCCAAGGTGCCCTTCGCCGGGTACCTGGAGGCGATGGAGGCTCGCGAGGAGGCGGTCCGCGAGGCTCGGCTCAAGGCGCACGCCCGGCACCTGCGTACGCACATCGACGAGCTGTCAGCCAAGGCGTACTGGCAGCGGTTCAACCCCACGCCGGAGTTCGTAGTCTGCTTCGTACCCGCCGATGCCTTCCTGAACGCAGCGCTAGAACAGGAGCCGGCGCTACTAGAGCACGCCTTCAGCAAGAACGTCGTGGTCGCGACCCCGGCCACTCTGATCGCGCTGCTGCGTACCGTCGCCTATACCTGGCGGCAGGAAGCGCTGGCCCGCAACGCGCAGGCGGTGCACACGCTGGCTCGCGACCTATACGACCGGCTGGCCACCATGGGCGGCCACATCGAGGCGGTCGGCAAGTCGCTGAACACCGCGGTCGGCAAGTACAACGCCGCGGTCAGCTCGCTGGAAAGCCGGGTGCTGGTCACCGCCCGCAAGCTGACCGAGATGCACGTCGTCGACGGCGACTTGGCCGCACCCCGGCAGGTCGAGCAACTTGCCCGCTCGGTGCAGGCACCAGTACTGGTACGCGGCGACTCGGTGGTACCTATGCCGGCCAAGTCAGTACAGGAACCACTGCCAGCCGACCGAGAGGTCAACGCCCGCTGATACGTGGTGCGGACGGGAGCACGCCGATGGCCGAAACAGCCACGATGCTCGCGGCGCTGGCGCGGGAAGGCAGTCTGCAGGTCTTCGCTGCCGTGGTCAGGTGCATCGGGCACGGGGAGATCACAAAGCGTCGATAACACGCGCGGTACCTCGCTACGTCACTGTTGCCGGAGTCTCGCGCCAGACCGGACTGCCGTTTTGTGCTGGAGGTCGCGTGCACGGCAGGGCACACCGGCGGGGAGCCGCACCTGGCAGCTCGCGGATCTCGTACAGCCTCTGCTAACTAACCGAGTTCCGTCGCGGGGCGCACGAGTGTTTAGAGAAAGTAGAAACGGCCCCTTGCCGGGGCCAACGGTCGTACCATCGGCGAGGTTAACAAAGTCTACGGTCCCGCGCGGGATGAGGCCACCTCACCCACGACGTACCGTCAACCCGCGGAGGCCGCGTGGAGCGCGTGATCACGTACGTGGACGGCTTCAACCTGTTCCACGGCATGCACCAGCGGCACGGCGGGAGGTTCCCTGGCTCGACCTGAAGCGGCTGGCCCGGAACCTGCTCAAGGAGGGGCAGGAACTCGTGGCCGTCCGGTACTTCACCGCTCCAGTACGCAACGATCCCAAGAGTCATGCCCGCCAGCAGGTCTACCTCAGAGCGCTCCGTGTCCATAGTCCGGTCGTAGACGTCCGGCTGGCCGCTTCCAGGACCGCCCGGCAGCAGACCTCGACCCCCGACGACGGCGCGCTACGGCCGGACCTGGTGGTCCGGCTGGCCGACGGTAAGCAGGTGGTCGTCGCGACGCCAAGGTGGCGTTCATCGGGCACCTGGAGGCGATGGAGGCTGCTGGAGCAGGAGCCGGCGCTGCGCCGCACCCCGCCAGGTCGAGCAGCTCGCCCGCTCGGTGCAGACACCCGTGCTAGTCCGCAGCGACTCGGTGGTACCCATGCCGGCCAAGCCAGCGCAGCAGACCCTGCCAGACGAGCGGGAAGCCACCGCCCGCTGACCGGCATGCCGGTCGGGCTTACCGGCTGAGTGGGAAGTGTACCGACTCGGTGCGGATTCGAAGAAGGGACACCGGACCGCTCTGCCGCGTCAAATTCTGGTGAGCTACGTGAGGGCGAGGATGATTGTTTCGGTGGCCGGCGCCTGGCCGTTAGCCCGTTTCTGAAGCAGCGTGATTCCGGCTGCGATGGTACGGAACGCGTCCCCGAGAGTATCCGGGCCGCGATCGTCTGAGGGCGCGACCAGCGACAGTGCCGCCAACCGGATCGCGGTTGCGTCTTGCGCTGTCAGTGACCGCTGCCGCTCGAAGATGGGGGTGGCCCGTTCGGTAAGGCGACTAGCGACCGCGACTGACCGCGACTCGGAAGAGGCTTCGAACACTGTGCGTGTCGTACGAACTATGGCAGCCAGTGCCCCGTTGAGAGGAACCGTGACCTGATCGATTTCGGGACCAGTGGCTGTGTCGATCAGAACCTGAGCGAACGTGGAAATGAATTGAAGTCGATTGCCACGCGCCAACGGTTCAGTCTGACGGAGTACGAGGGAAAGGGTGCTTGCCAGGGCGGGACCCATCGCCAAGGCGAGGTCGCGGGCGAGGTCGAGGTCGCGGGCGCAGGCGAGGTCGAGGTCGAGGGCACGGTCGAGGGCACGGTCGAGGTCGCGGCCGAGGCCGAGGCCGAGGCCGAGGGCACGGTCGAGGCCGCGGCCGAGGCCGAGGCCGTCGGCACGGTCGAGGACGCGGGTGCAGGCGATGTCGAGGTCGCGGGCGAGGTCGAGGTCGAGGTCGCGGGCGAGGTCGAGGGCGAGGTTGAAGTCGGGGTAGGCGGGGTCGTAGTCGCGGGCGCGGTCAAGGGCGAGGGCGAAGTCGCGGGCGAGGACGCGGCTTCGGAGAAGCACCAACTGAACGATGAGGGGCGAGCCGGTTATGTCGTCGGTGACGGCCTCGACGAGCTGAGCCCTAGTCACGGTGTGTGGGTCCGGACCTCCTGCCAGGATCCACAGCTCTGGTTCGGTATGCTCTGACTCGGATTGAGTCCATGCGCTCAGTGTTGAGGTCGGTGCGGCGCAAGCCATCAGCGCGGTCCGGATGGCGGGTTCCTCAAGCTCGTCGCGCGTTGGCAAGCGGCACAGAGTGTCGCCATGTCCTGAGGTGATGGTGTTCACCCATGTGACGAACGCCACCGCGTCGCTGCTCCATACGCCAGTGACCGGCGCGTCCGTTCCTGGCTTGCAGCCACCATCGGGGGGAGATGCCTGAGTGTCTTGGAGAAACAACCAGTACAGGTCGGTGGTGATAGGACGGGCGCAGACGCGCGAGCCAGTCTGGGTGGAGCGGAAGTCGCGCATGTGCCGGGCGGCCAGGACACCGGCTACCAAGCGACGATGTTCGATGTTTGCATCATCCTGAAAGGCGGCCGTAAGAAGCTGGTCAAGGCGGTCTTGAAGATCTGGAGCGAGTTCGCTACTGGTTTCGGCGCAGTCGAAGGCAAGAGCCAGAGCGTTAATCGTGCCGGCCTTGAGGCATGAGCCGACAATCGGGTCGGCGTCTGTCCCGGTGACGTACAGTAGGGTCGTCTCCCGCCACCAGACGTCCTCGACAGCCTCAATCAGCACCTGGGCGAGGTTGTTGTCCCGGATGTGCTTGGCGGCCAGGTATTCCTGGAACGTGTGATGAGCGAAGGCGTACAGGCCGTGCTCCCGTTCGATCAGCAGCCCGCTTGAGGTGGCACCGGTGAGGAAGTCCTCTGCGGTGAGGTCCTTGGACATCCTCCGCAAGCCGGGTCTGATCTCGGTAAGGACGCGCTGTTGGGTCAGGTCCCGTACCTGGTCTCGCATCATCCTGAAGGCGAGGCGAGCCAGCAGCCGTTCCTTGTTAGGGCCGGCGAGTTCGACGGGCAGCTTCTTGGCTTCCTGCCGTCGCCAGAGCATGACCTGGCAGACCTCGGCGTACAGATCCGCCCGGCCGCCGGGCAGCGCGCCGCGGTAGCGGTGCACGTGGGCGATCATCGTTAGCAGCAGCGGGTTGACCGTCAGGTCGTACAGCGCGGGAGCAGTCCTGAGCCGGTCGAGCAGGTCCTCAGCCGCGGCGTCGGCCCGCAGGTCGACTGCGCGCCCCTCGGCGCCGGTGCTGCGGCGTTCGATGGCCCGGTACCAGCCCCGCAGGAAGCGCTGCACCTGCTCATCGGTGAAGGGCCGAACTTGCAGCACCTCAGCGCCAGGGATCACAGCCGTCTGGTAGCCGTGCGGACGAGATGTGATCACGTAGTGATTGTTCGGGTACTGACGGATCTGGTGCTCGACCCAGTCAGCCACGGCCCGGCGGTCCTCGGCTCGAGCCACCTCGTCCAAGCCATCGAGTAGCACAACGCATTGCCCGTGGCGCAGGCAGTGCTCCAACCAGCCTGGTGGCTCGCTGCCGCCGAGGTCTCGCAAAGTGCCGCGTACTACTTCTGGCAGGGTTACGCCCGGGTCCGCCGCAACCCGCCCCGCGTGATCGCGCAGCTCCAGCAAGATAGGCACTGTGCGTCGCCGTCCGCGACCGGCCCGAGCGACCCTGCGCGCGACGTAACGCAGCAGTGTCGTCTTGCCGCTGCCCGGCGCCCCGATCACAGCTAAGACGGTCGAGCGCTCGCGGTCGAGGAACTCCCAAATCGAATGACGCTGTGTCACATCTGGCGGCACGTCGGCGAGCACGTCACTCGGCACGTGCTGGGGAGGGCGCGGCGCCAGGCTCAAATCGACGTAAACCTCGTCCAGTTCGGGGGTGTGATCGCCCGCAGTCGCCAAGCCTTTGACGTCGATGTACGGCCAGGCCAGCACGAACTCCTGATACCGCCTGCCGAACCGGGACAACCGGCGACCCAGCGCGTGGTCGAGCAGGTCAACGACCCGATCCCGCCACCGCTTCCGCAACCTGCCGACCACGTCGGCAATGAAAAATACGCCGAAAGTACGACTTCGTACCCCACCGCGACGGCGACTGCCACCACCGGATGGTGGACCACAACACTGCGCTGAGTCGTCACCACCCCGGCTGGTAACCCAACCGCTGCCGCAGCCACAGCCAGCACCTTCCCCGCCCGTGGCACAGACCCGGCACCCCCTCGACCGCTACCGACACAACTCCGCGCAGCTTGCAGTATCCACCTCGAAGATCATACTGCCGGTTCGGCAACGCGAGTCTCCGTACCCTCGGGCGGGGGCACCACCGCGCGGGAACTCAGAAGTGGTTCCGATGAGGGATGCTAACCCCGGCGGGCGGGGGCCAAGCTCGTACTCGGGAACCAAGGGACACCGGTCCGTAGACCCCCGCGGATGAGGAGGCTGCCATGCCATTCGTCACAGTTGGTGAGGAAAACTCCGCCGACATCAAGATCTACTACGAGGACCACGGCTCGGGACAGCCGATCGTGCTCATCCACGGCTTCCCGCTCAGCGGCGCGTCGTGGGAGAAGCAGGTGCCCGTACTGCTCGACGCCGGGCACCGCGTGATCACCTACGACCGTCGTGGGTTCGGCAAGTCCAACCAGCCGGCCGTTGGCTACGACTACGACACCTTCGCCAGCGACCTCAAGGCCCTCCTCGACACGCTCGACCTGCACGACGTCGTACTGACCGGCTTCTCCATGGGCACCGGCGAGGTCACCCGATACCTGGGCAGCTACGGATCAGGGCGGGTGGCCAAAGCAGCGCTGTTCGGACCTATCCCGCCATTCCTGCTACAGACCGACGACAACCCCGAGGGGGTCCCCGGCAGCGTGTTCGAAGGCTTCAAGCAAGCCATCCGCGATGACCGACCCGCTTACTTCAAGACGTTCTTTGACGACTTCTATAACGTGGACAAGCTTGGTGGCAGCCGCATCAGCAATGAGGCATTGCGGGCGAGCTTCATCGTGGCGGCCGGCGCATCCGCGATCGGCACCGTACGCTGCGTCGACGCTTGGCTAACCGATTTCCGCGGCGACCTGCCCAAGATCGACGTGCCGACCCTCGTCGTCCAAGGCGTCGAGGACCGGATCCTGCCGATCGACACCACCGGTCGTCGGCTTCCTGGGCTCATTAAGGACGTACGCCTCGTCGAGATCGCCGACGGACCCCACAACATTGGCTGGACCCATGCCAAGGAACTGAACCAGGCGTTCTTGGACTTCCTCGCCGATTGACCGACCAGGCCAACACCCACTATGTGGTCGCTCCCCCCGTCTCATCGTCGTTGCGACATCGGCGACGAGGCAGGTGGGGGCGGTCGGGTGGACCACCGGTGGTCGAGTGTCCACTCAAGGCCGGCGACCGGCTACCGTGATGCGGGCAGCGGCGAGGGTGGGAGGCACCGTGAGCAGCACCAGCTACCGCGCAGCAAACCGCGGCCGCAGTGGGCTGACCGCCGCCGGGGGACTAGCTCTGGCGTTCCTGGTCGCGCTCGCCGGCGCCGGGCTAGACCTGCTCATCAGCTCCGGGCTGCACCGCGGGTTCGCGGTCGCCCTAGTGATCGGCGCAGTGCTCGCCGCGATGCTGGTCCGTACCCGCAGCCTGTACCCGGTGGTGGTCTCACCGCCGCTGATCTACCTCGCGATCTCGCTGCTAGCCGCCCTCGTCACGCCCACCGGCGCCTTCGACAGCAAGACCAGGTTACTGGCTTTACTGGCGAACTGGCTGGTCTACGGCTTCCCGGAGATGGCCGCCGCCACCGGCCTGGCCGCGCTGATCGCCGTCATCCGGCTGATCAGCCGGCGCTAGCCGCCCGGCGGCACGCAGGTCGCGGCGCAGCTCCGGCGGCAACGCGAAGGTCAGCCGCTCCTGGGTCAAGGTGATCTCCTCGGGCGGCGGGTAGCCGCGTTCAGCCAGCCAGTCCAGCACGGCGACCACCAGTATCTCCGGCACCGACGCGCCGCTGGTCACCCCGACCGTACGTACGCCGGCCAACCAGCCCTCATCGATCTGTCCGGCGTCGTCAACGAGGTACGCCGCCCGCGCGCCGGCCTCCAGCGCCACCTCGACCAGCCGTACTGAGTTGGAGGAGTTCGCCGAACCCACCACCAGCACCAGGTCGCACTCCGGCGCGATCCGTTTCACCGCAACCTGCCGATTCTGCGTGGCATAGCAGATATCGTCGCTGGGCGGATCGGCCAGTGCCGGGAACCGCGCCCGCAGCGCAGCCACGGTCTGCATCGTCTCGTCCACGCTCAGCGTGGTCTGCGACAGCCAGACCACCTTCGCCGGGTCGCGGACGCGTACGGTGGCCGCACCAGCCGGCCCGTCGACGAGCTGGATCCGCTCCGGTGCCTCCCCAGCAGTGCCCTCGACCTCCTCGTGCCCGGCGTGCCCGATCAACAGGATGTCATGGTCGGAGTCGGCGAACCGGCGCGCCTCGGCGTGCACCTTGGTGACCAGCGGGCAGGTTGCGTCGATGGTCTTCAGCCCGCGCGCGCCGGCCTCCTCATGCACCGCCGGGGCCACGCCGTGCGCGGAGAACACCACGATCGAGCCTGCCGGCACCTGCTCGGTGGTATCCACGAAGACCGCGCCTTGGGCCTCCAAAGTCCTGACAACGTACGCGTTGTGGACAATCTGCTTGCGGACGTAGACCGGCGGGCCGTACAGTTCCAGCGCCTTCTCAACAGCGAGCACCGCACGGTCCACACCAGCGCAGTAACCGCGCGGGCTGACCAGCAGGACGCGGCGGGCGCGGGAGTCCGTCATGGCCTCGATGGTACGTGGCCGGGACTGTCCACCCAGTCCAGCCCGGCCCGCCAGCCCGGCCCGGTTGCCGGCAGACCACCGTCGGGTAGCCGACATCTGGGGGAGCCGGCGTGGCCGGCGTGGGCTGCGTACGGCAGGCTTAGCAGCATGACGCGTGAGATCCCCACCCCCCTGCGTGCCGTCGCCGGGCTGGCCGCGTTCGCCGTCGATGAGGCGCGCCGGTTGCCCAGCCGGCTGTCCGCGCTGCCGGTCGTCGCGGTCGGCGCGGCGATGCAGGCGTCGATGAAGGTGCAACAGCGGTACGCGGAGCTGGTCGGCCGCGGGGACGAGCTGCTCAGCGGGATGAGCCGGACCGAGGAGCAGCCGCCGTGGGCCCGCTTCGATGAGGACCAGCAGACCACTACCGCCGCCGGCCGGCTGGCCAATGCGCAGAGTTGGGCGTTCGACGCCGGGGAGATCATCGAGGAGGAGATCGGCGAGGTAGCGGAGGACACCAGCGAGTACGAGGACTACCTGCCTGGCTCGCCCAACGGCGCCACTTCGACCGAGCGGGCCGACCTAGGAGACACCGACCCGGGAGACTCAGCCGACCTCACCGCTGAGGAGGGGCCGCCGCTAGCTAGCTACGACCGGCTCAGCTTGCCGCAACTGCGCGCCCGGCTGCGCGTACTGTCCGCCGACGACCTGCGGGTACTGATCCGCTACGAGCAGGAGCACCAGGCTCGACCGCCGTTCTTGACCATGCTGGAGAACCGGCTGACCGCCCTCACCGGCAACTAGCCCTCACCGGCAACTAGGCAGCCTCGGACCAGGCAGTGGCCAACCCGACCACACCCGAACAGCCGTGGCCGGTCCGGGTGGTGGCGATGAAAATCGCCGAGTGGGTCAGCCGGCTCGGCGAGGTCTGGGTGGAGGGCCAGATCACCCAACTGTCCCGCCGGCCGGGCGCCGGCACCGCGTTCCTGGTGCTGCGGGACCCGGCCGCGGACATCTCGGTATCGGTGACCTGCCGGCCGGAGCTGCTAGCCGGGGCCGAGGTCGCCGAGGGCACCCGGGTCGTGCTGCGGGCCCGGCCCGACTACTACCCCGCCCGCGGCTCGCTGTCGCTGCGAGCCAGCGAGATCCGGCCGGTGGGGATTGGCGAGCTGCTGGCCCGGCTGGAGCGGCTGAAACGGCTGCTGGCCGCCGAGGGCCTGTTTGACCCGGCGCGCAAACAGCCCCTGCCGTTCGTACCGCGGCTGGTCGGCTTGGTCACCGGGCGGGCCAGCGCGGCCGAGCGGGACGTGTGCGAAACCGCCCGGCGGCGCTGGCCGGCAGTCCGGTTCCAGGTGGAGAACGTCGCGGTGCAGGGTGCGCTGGCCGTACCGCAGCTCATTGAGGCGGTCCGCCGGTTGGACGCCGAGACCGAGGTGGACGTGATCGTGCTAGCCCGTGGCGGCGGCAGCGTGGAGGACCTGCTGCCGTTCTCCGACGAGGCGCTGTGCCGGGCGGTCGCGGCCTGCCGGACGCCGGTGGTCGCCGCGATCGGTCACGAGCCGGACAGCCCGCTGCTGGACTTGGCCGCCGACGTCCGCTGCTCCACGCCTACCGATGCCGGCAAGCGGATCGTACCGGACGTCGTCGAGCAACAGTCCATTGTGGATACTCTACGCCGCCGTGCTGAGCGGGCCGTCCGAGGCCGGCTGGATACTGAGGCGCACCGGTTGCTCGGGTTGCGCTGCCGGCCAGTGCTGGCTGACCCGCTCTCTATCGTCCACAGCAGACAGTCCGATGTGGATGGTTTGCAAGATCGGATGACCGCATCGCTGCGGCACTCGCTGGCGGCTGCGGACAGTGACCTGGCGCATCGCAGAGCCAGGGTCGCCGCGCTCAGCCCGGCGGCGACGCTGGCCCGCGGGTACGCGGTGGTGCAGCGCCCCGACGGTACGGTGGTCCGCCGACCGGCCGAGGTACGCGCCGGCGATGCGGTCCGGATCCGGCTGGCCGAAGGCGTGATTGCGGCTGAGGTACGAAACAGCGAGCAGGAGGGTACGTGACGGAGGAATCCACGCCGAGCTACGAGCGGGCCAGGGACGAGCTGGCCGAGGTGGTCCGCCGGCTGGAGACCGGCGGGCTGACCCTAGAGGAGTCCTTGGCGCTGTGGGAGCGCGGCGAGCACCTTGCCGAGATCTGCCAGTCCTGGCTGGACGGCGCCCGCGCCAAGCTAGACGCCGCGGTGCAGGTTCGGGCTGGCCAACGCCCCGAGTAACCACCTCCTACCACGCAACTCGCCCGACCAGGCACCCAGACAGCGACACCTGCTGGCCGGCCGCAGTGCGGCTGGCACCGGGCGCCGGTCCCGCCACCAACATGAGACACCGGCTGCGCGATCCCCTACACTCCGCGCATGACAATGACCGGAGGTGGCCTGAACCCGCCCGCTGAACCGGTGGAGAACATGGAGCTGACCCGCCTTCGGTTAGATGCGGAGGAGCGGGTCACGACCAGAAAATATCGGCTCTGGGAAACAGATTTATAGTGGCTTCAAAGGTGGCTGTTTGGATTGTCGCGTCCTGGGTTCCGCTGCAGACGGTCGAGCGAATCGCTCGTGATATTTCAGGCCGGAACACGCAGTTCAGGGCGACCGTCACCGTAACCATTGGTGTATCAACATTAGTTTCGATCGGCTGGGCCATCTCTGCAAGAAAGAGCTAACTACGGAAGAGGAAGATACTCCGGTTGCGGGACCGGGTTGACAGACTAGAGACCGAACTAGCGAGGCTGACTCAGCCTAGGCAAAGGGGGACCCGCATGACCGCCGAATCCTACATCATTTTGCTCGAGGCTGTTGCGCTGGGGCTGTTGCCGATCTTCCTTGTGTTCCATTGGTCCAAATACGCGTACAGCAAGTTCAGGAGCCAACTCTGGGAGTTGCGCGATGACCTCACAGACGATTTTCTTAACGGCACGATCGAGTGGAGTCCCGAGGCCGAAAAGCTGTTGAGAGTAATTGAGACATACATTCGGGAGGCCCCAAGGCATAGCTTCGCTGACGTCCGTCTCGCCATCCTAGCCCTGAAGAATCTAGACCAACTCAGTTCGTTGGAAGATGACATCCTAGGGCCTCGTCTTAATCCAACCGATCGGCAGCGGATGGCTGCCTACCTCAACCGTCTGGTGGCCGCCACCAGTTGGCACCTCGTCGCCGGCTCCCCATCTGGTTGGCTTGCGTGGACCTGGGCGACGCTCCGGCAGACATTTTCAGGAGCCAATGGTTCACGTCAAGAGGAGAACGGCAAAAGTTTGCCGGAGAATGCCGTTCGGGTGGAACTTGTCGAGATGCCTCGACTGATGCCCTCGCACAAGAGGCGCCCAGATCCGCAGCCGGGTCCGCTGCTGGCCGGCCGGACTCGCCCGAGTCAATGTTAACCGGCGTTCTGGCGGCACCTTGCCGCACAGCTCCACGGTCGCCCAAGTCGGCGAGGAAGTGCGCGCTACTGGATCGGGCCGGGCGATCAGTGCAGGGCTGCGGCCAGGGTGGTTAGCTCGGCCAGCCCGGCGTCACCGGTAACCAGCAGCGACACCTGCCGGCCGGGCAGCACCAGCGCGATCTCGCCGCTACCGGTGGCGTACCGCTGCCAGCTCCGGCCCTGGACGGTCGCGGCGCCGGCCGGGGTGGACCCAGGAATCTGGGCATCGATGAAGTCAGCCAGCCCGAGATTGCTCTCCGCGTACCGCGCGTACCGCCCCGCCGGAGACAGGTAGCCAACCTCGACGGTCACCACCCGGGTCGCGGGTTGGGTCAGGTGGGAACTGGTCGGCTGCCAACCGGTCGGCAGCCCGTGTGCGGAGATCACCGGGTACGGCGCGACCTCGGTAGCTGCCCGCAGGTCTTCGCTCGGATCGATCACGTGTACCACCGGGCCACCTGGCGAGCGGACCCAAACCACGATCAGGACGATCGCCAGCAGCGGCAGCAACGAGCGCGCCATGTCACCAACGGTCTTACCGAGCCGAGACGGGCCGGTACTCTGCCCGATCTCGGCGGGGGCGGGCTGGCTCATCCGGCCATCGTCTCACTTCCGGTAGGCCGGTCCGGCAGCTACGTCGATCGGCGCCCCCGCCAGCGGGTTAGGGCAGGATGGGCTGGTCACCAGTCTGCGGCGGCGGAGTGGTGATGTGGCAGGTGCAGCAGACGAGGCGCATGTCTCCGCGGGGTGCGCCGAGGCCGTCGCAGACTCTGCTGAGTACGTCTGAGTACGTCGTAAGCCACTAGTGCTTGCCGCATCGGGGGTCTTCCCAGACTTGGGGGTCGATCCCGCGGCGGTAGGAGTCGATGGCGTTCACCGGTGCCCGCCACGGTCCGAGGGTGCCGGGGGCCGGGTCTGGCTGCCTGATGTCTGGCCCAGTCCAGGAAGCGACCAGGCGGCGGCCAGGATCAAGGCGGCAGCCATGGCGGCGGCGTCGGGAAGCCCCCGGTGCGGGGGGACCAGCCACCGGTCCCGGCCGGCGCTGCCCCGGTCGGAGGGCGGCGCGGATACCCAGCAGCCAGCACCCAAACGGGTCACCCCGAGCCCGGCCGGCACCCGCAGCGGGCGTTCGGCGATGTCGGGGGCGGCGAAGAAGTGCCACTGCCCAGTCGGGCTGAGCGCCACCGGGGCCGGCGGCGCGACCCCGGCGTCGATCAGCTCCAGGGTGCGGGAGCCGACATGCGCGGGAGCGACCCACACGTCGAGGGCTTCCCCGCAGCACAGCACGATGTTCGGCAAAGGCCCCTGCTGGCGGCCCCACCAAAACGTCGCGGCCTGGTGGGTGGTGACACGCTGGTCGGCCCAGTCAGGGCTCAACGGGTGCGCCGCCGGCCAGCGGCAATCCGCCTGCCCGCAAAAGCACTCCGGCGGCGGTCCACCACCCAGCAACGCCCAGACCCGGCCCCGGCGGCGCTGGTCCGCGGGCATCACGCCAGGCACAATCGGCCACCCCACATCCACGTACGACAACGCCGCCCGCAACATCACCGCCCGCCGGCTTACCATCCAGCCCTCCACATACTCGCCGCCGACGCAAGCCAATGCAGACGACCACCTCCGCCGCCTGGCCACCGACCTGGTGGCCTGGCGCGCAAAGTCGAGCCGGCGCCGACCCACCTTCTACCGTGTGCGACGGCGGGGTGTGGCCGCGGACGTGCGTGACATACACCGCCGCGCCGATCACCACTGTGAGTACCCGTCGCCACGCTCATCACCGCTCTCTAGAGCCTCTCGGTCCAACCCGGATCACCGTGATCCGGATCGGTGCCCGTAGCGTCCCGGCAGTGAGCGGGACCGCACGAGGGACCATCGACGACCTCTCCCGGCCCCCTGGAGGACCAGACGCGGACCAAGGGTCTTCGCGCCCTTGCCATGGCTTATAGGTCGTCCAAGAGTCAGACTGGAAGGATGCGAGGAAGGAGAGGTTGTCGATGGCAGGCAGGCCTGGTCGAGACTTCGCTCAACCGCGTACTGTGCTCGAACAACTGCTCTGGCGAGCAGACCACACCTATGAGGAGATAGCGGCCAAGTTTGAGCAAGTTGCTCGACATCTGGGCGAGCAGGCGACCATTACCCCTCGACATCTGCGCCGTCTCGCATCGGGCGAGCGCTCCGGTACGACACCGGTCACCCGGCGCGTCCTTCAGGCAATGTTTGGTCGACCCGTCGACCTGCTGCTTGCTCCTTTCAATGGGCCGAGCGGCCCGTCTTCATACAAACTTGCCCCAACCGTAACGGCCTGCACTAATCACAAGGAGATGTTCTCGATGGCAGCGCAGCGCGCGCGCAAGTTTACCCTCGAGGCGGCACAGTCAAACCTGACCAGAGACGGTGTAGATCAGCTTCAGGATGACGTGGCGGCCTTGGCGGTAACCTATCCGAAGCGCCCCGTTACGGAGATCCTCGGTCAGCTCGTCCAAACACAAGACGTTATCTTCACCCTACTCGAAGGGCGCCAGCCACCAGCCTATACCCGTCAGCTGCTCCTGCTGGCCAGCGTGACGAGCGGCCTCCTCTCCAAGGCTTCCCACGACCTCGCGGATCCTCATGCAGCTCTCGCGCAGAGCCGCACCGCATTCCTCTGCGCTGACAATGCCGACCACAACGGTATGCGCGCGTGGATCCGTGGACTCCAGTCGCTGATTGCTTACTGGGCGGGCCGCTATCACGAGTCAGTTCGATACGCGCAGCAAGGCATTCAGTACGGTGCGCGCAGCACCACTAGCGTATGGCTGCCAGTCAGCGAGGCGCGTGCCTGGGCGGCCCTCGGAAACGCAGCGGAAGCGCGTACAGCCATCCAACGCGCAGAAACAGCCTGGGAACAGCTTCAGCCTGACGAACTTGATGAGCTAGGTGGGATCTGCACCTTCTCTCGCCCCCGCCAGCTCTACTACGCCGCCGACGCCCTGGCGTGGCTTCCTGCCGAAGCCGAGGCTGCTGAACAGTATTCCCTAGACGCCGTGGCGGCCTATCAGGACACCGCCGCCCTTGAATGGGCGTTCGGCGACGCTGCGGGAAGTGCCGCCGACCTAGCCATCACGCGGATCACCCGGGGCGAGTTGGAAGGTGCAGCCGAGGCGCTTCAGCCCGTGCTGCAACTACCTGTAGAGCAGCGGATTAATGGCGTGATAAGCAGCGTTCGCCGTGCGCATACCGCGCTAACTTACGTACCACGCTCAGCGACGGCTACAAATCTGCAGCAGCAGATCGAGGTTTTTTCTCACACACCGGTCAGCGCGCTGCCCCGATGACTTCACCAACTTTTCCACTCCGTCTAGCCGGCACCCGTGTCGTGCTCCGCGACTTCACCCCAGACGATGCTGACGACGCTCTCGCGATCGTCGGGGATGACCGAGTGACACGCTGGCTGTCTTTTGACAGTCGCGACCACGCAGCGACCACCCGCATGCTCGCTTCAGCCATCACGGCAGCACAGGCAGATCCCCGCGCCGAACACTATCTTGCCGTCACCAGGACCGATGACGACCACGTGATCGGGTTCGCGCGACTTGCTCTTGGAGGCGTACATGCCGCGAAGCTGGGCTTCGCGATCAACGCTGACCATTGGGGCTGCGGCTACGCCACCGACGCCACCCGAACAATTATCGGCTACGGCTTCGCCGTACTGGACCTGCACCGGATCACTGCCGCGATAGGCCCCGACAACGAAGCCTCCCAGGCAGTGGTCAAGAATCTTGGTTTCAAGTACGAGGGGCAGCTTCGGGATCACGTCTTCACCAACTCCGCATGGCGCGACAGCCTTCTCTTTTCGATCCTCAACCAAGAGTTTGCATCCACTCCCGCCAGCGATTTCGGAGAGTCCGGCCTTCGCTTCCGGCAGCAGAACCGTGCTCGTAGACCAGCGCCATAGTGAGCGCACACGGCTGCAGTCTGCTCATTACGCGGGTTTCTCGTCCTGGCTCGGTGTGGGTTGGGTGGTATGGCAGGTGCACGAGGCGAGGCCCAGGTACCCGCGGGGTGCGCCGAGTCCGTCGCAGACTCTGCTGAGTACGTCATAGGCCATGACCTTTCGGCCGTGAATAATTGAGGAAACCTCGGGTTGTGACTGGCCGGTCATGGCGGCGATGCGTTGTTGGCTGTAGCCGAGCTTTGTAGCAGCCGGTAGACGGTGGTGATATCCCGTGCGGCCAGCGCCTGCCGCATCACCGGGTCTTCCCACACTTGGGGGTCGATCCCGCGGCGGTAGGAGTCGATGGCGTTCGCCGGTGCCCTCCGCGGGTCGGGTGCGAGGCGGGGGTGTCTGGGCGAAGCCGGTTGGTGACCAGGCGGCGGCCAGGATCAAGGCGGCGGCCACGGCGGCGGCGTCGGGAAGCTGGCGGCGTGGTGGGACCAGCCACCGATCCCGACCGGACCTCCCCCGGTCGGAGGGCGGTGCGGGTACCCAACAGCCAGCACCCAGGCGAGTCACCCCGAGCCCGGCCGGCACCCGCAGCGGGCGCTCGGCGATGTCGGAGGCAGCGAAGAAGTGCCACTGCCCACTCGGGCTGAGCGCCACCGGGGCCGGTGGGGCAACCCCGCCATCCATCAGTTCCAGAGTGCGGGAGCCGACGTGCGCGGGGACAGCCCACACCTCAAAGGCATCCCCGCAGCACAGCACAATGTTCGGCAGCGATCCGCGTGGGCGGTCCCACCAAAACGCCGCGGCCTGAGGGGTAGTGACGCGCTGGTCGGCCCAGTCAGGACTCAGCGGGTGCGCCGCGGGCGCGGTGCACTGGGCTGACCCGCAAAAGCATTCTGGTGGTGGCCCCCCACCCAGCAACGCCCAGACCCGGCCTGCTCGGGGTGGATTGGCGGGCATCGCACCAGGCACAATCGGCCACCCCGCATCCACGTACGACAACGCCGCCTGCAACATCGCTGCACGTCGGTTCACCGTGAGACTCCCCACGTACCCGCCGCTGCCAAGACCGCAAGCCAGTGCCTTGCCGCCCTCGAACGGTGACCGGCTGCCCACCCGGTCACCTCCGACCACCCCCACCACAGGGATACATCCGCAAGGCATCGGCGTGCCCCCGCGCCCGCAACCCCGCCACCGACCCCCCAACCGGTCCATCCAGACCAAGCCGATGCCGGCCCGAGACCCCCACCGCGCGGTGCACCCCTACCGTGCCATCCGGCCGCCTCGTGTCCTCCCGCCGGTGCCCGACATACACCGCAGCCCCGGTCACCACCGCGAGCACCACCCCTGCCATCAGTGCGATCACCGCCGGCCAGAACACGACTCACCCCGCCACGCCGTCCCCGCCCAGCCGGGTGACCAGCCCGTCTCTCGCAGTCGAGGAACCAGGACCCACGGCGGCCAGCCACCCGGCCACCGTCCCGGCCCGGCCGCCCGCGTCGGGCAAGCAGCCGGACCGAGGCGACTCCGGGTGCGGTAAGGCTGGCGGCGGGTCCTTCCCAGCCCCGCCATGACCTACCGCACCGGAGGCATGAGCAGCCAGATGTGCAATGGCTCAACGGCAGCAGCACCGGCCCCGCCTGCTCACCGCGACCGCCCACCTGATGCCGCCAGCACTGCGGCAACCTCGCGCAATGTCAGATGGAACCGGCGCGCGATCATCGGTCCCAACTCACCAGCCGCCCGGCACGCCACCACCCGCGCCGCAACTTCCGGCGCAACCACCCGGACGACGGTCGGTGGTCTGCGCTCCGGCTGGATTCGAGTCGGCTGATTTGTGGTCACGCCGTCAAGGCTGACCTACCGGCGGATAACTGGAAATGAGCCGTCGATACGGTGACGTTGCAGTGTTGTTGCAGTGGGTTACCCTCGCTGCACACACTGCCGCGTCAGCGGAGGAGAGGGGGGTACCGTGAGGCCGATCGAGGAGTGGACCGGGATCGAGGCGAAGGCGTTGCGCCGCGCGCTGCGGATGAGTGTGCGCGTATATGCCGAGCATCTTGGCGTGGCCTTCCGTACGGTCGCTGACTGGGAAGCACGCGGTGCAGGTATCTGTCCACGACCGGACACCCAAGCGATACTCGACACGGCGCTTGGCCAAGCTGGACACGAGGTCCAGGCTCGGTTCGAGTCGATCCTGCGCGGCAGCGGTCAAGGAGAGGAGAACGCCACGGACAGGCGCGATGCCGCGAAACTGATCGGTCTCACCGCAATCGCCGCGGCAACAAACGGGAATCTCCAGGAGTCGTCTGACAGTGCGGCAGCGGCGAAGTCGCCTCTGCGGTCCACGCCGTTTCAGCCTAAAGTCGATGATCCTGACCCAACTGACGCGCTTGACGCGCTCCGGATGGCGCACGAATGGCTGGTGCTTGAACCGCCGCAAGTCTTTGAACGGCGCTCCGGCCGCCGGATCGGTGATGACCTCCTCAGCACTCTTGAAGAGCGCGTCAAGGAGCTCCGGCTCCTTGACGATCGGCTCGCCGGAGGCGACACGCACGAACTGGTCAGCCGGGAGCTAAGCGCGACGCTCATGCTGCTCGACGACTCCTCCTACACCGAGATGATTGGGCGTCGGCTGTTGAGCATAGCCGGAGAGCTCGCGCAACTCGCGGGATGGGTTATGTCAGACGCTGGCCTGCATGACAGGGCCGCCCGGTACTATATCCTCGGCGTCCGAGCGGCGCATTCGGCCGGAAACCGTGCTGTCGCCGCGAACAACCTGTCCTCACTTGCGTATCAACTCGCGAATGTAGGTCGTCCCGACGAGGCGATACTGCTCGCCCGTTCAGCGGTCTCTGGCGCGCAGCACGAAGCGCCTCTCGTACAGGCTCTCCTTCTGGAAAGGGTTGGCTGGGCGCACGCCACAGCGGGCGAGGCGCGGCAAGCCGAATACGCACTTGGGCAGGCTCAGGAAGCACTCGATCGGGCGGCAGCCAGTTACGACAGCCCGTCGTGGCTTTACTGGCTAGACAGACGGGAAGCCGATGTGATGGCAGGTCGTTGCTTCACTGAGCTACGTCGCCCCCTGAAGGCCGTCCCCATTCTTGAGACAACTACAGCCAGCTACCCCGCCGAAGCACCCCGAGAACTTGCCCTCTACCTTTCCTGGCTCGCCGTCGCGTACGCCGATGCTCATGAGATCGAAGAATCATGTCGAACCGCGCAACGAGTCCTGACCCTATCGCAAGACGTCCACAGCGCCCGGATCACCGAAAGGCTGAACGTCATACTCAACCGGCTAGACAAACACAGCAACACGCAAGCCGTACGAGAACTCAAAGACGCCATACGCTGACCACGCATTCTCGACTGGCACGAAAAAATCCGAACGAACCACCCCGCCGGGGCCGTACGGGGGCACTTACCTCATAGCAGGCCGGGAGGCACTGTCGAAGTCCATCCACTCCGGGCGGTTGTCGTAACCGCGCTCCCTAGGTCGAAGCCTCAGCCGCCACCGCTCACTTCCGGTAGGCTGGTTCGGCAGCCATACCGGCCAGTCGGCTGTGCTGTCGGCCGTACCCGAAGTACACAACGAAACCGACCAGCAGCCAGACCAGGAACCGGATCCAGGTGTCCACCGGCAGGTTCACCATCAGCCATAGGCAAGCCAGCACCGACACGATTGGCAGCAGCGGCACGGCCGGCGTACGGAACGCCCGCGGCAAATCGGGCCGGGTCCGGCGCAGTACCCACACTCCCGCCGACACCACCACGAACGCAAACAAGGTGCCAATGCTGACCAACTCCGACAGCTTGCTCAGCGGGATGAATCCGGCCAGCGCAGCAACCACCACAGTGGTCACGATGGTCATCAGGTACGGCGTACCAAACCGCGGGTGCACCTTGGCGAACGCCGGCGGCAGCAACCCATCTCGCGACATCGCGAAGAACACCCGAGCCTGACCCAGCATCAGTACCAAGATCACCGTGGTGATGCCGCAGATCCCACCGAAGGAAATCAGCTTCGCCGCCCAGTCCGCGCCTACGCCCTTGAACGCATCGGCCAGCGGCGCGGCGCTGTTGAGGTCCCGGTACGGCCGCATGCCGGTGATCACCAACGAGACCGCCATGTACAACACGGTGACGATGGCCAGCGAGCCGAGGATGCCGCGCGGGATGTCCCGCTGCGGGTTACGGGTCTCCTCCGCACTGGTGGCCACAATGTCGAAGCCGATGTAGGCAAAGAACACGATCGAGGCAGCGGCCACGATTCCGAAGGCCCCGAAGTGGCTGGGCGCGAAGCCGAGTAGCGCCTGGATGAGCGGCTGCGAACCAGTCTGGCCGCCCTGTGTGCTGGCCGGCGGGATGAACGGCGAGTAGTTGGCGGCCTTGATAAAAAACAGCCCGGCCACGATCACGAACAGCACCACCGTGACCTTGATCGCCACCAGCACGCCGGTGACCCGGCCGGACAGCTTGGTGCCCAGCACGCCGAGAATGCCCAGCGCCACCACGATGAGGATCGCGGCTAAGTCCACCTTGGCGTTGTCCCCGGCGATCGCGGTGGGCAGGTTGAGCAGGCTCTGGAAGTACGCCGACCAGCCGCGGGCCACCACCGCCGCGCCCAGCGCCAGCTCCAGCGCGAGGTCCCAGCCGATGATCCAGGCAACCAGCTCGCCAAGGGTGGCGTAGCCGAAGGTGTACGCCGAGCCGGCCACCGGCACGGTTGAGGCGAACTCGGCGTAGCACAGCGCGGCCAGCGCACAGACCACACCGGCCAGCAGGAAGGACAGCACCACAGCCGGACCGGCGTTCTTGGCGGCCTGCTGCCCGGTGAGTACGAAGATCCCGGTACCGATGATCACGCCGATGCCGAACACCGTCAGATCCAGCGCGGACAGGTCCTTCCGCAGCCGGTGGGCGGGCTCGTCAGTATCAGCAATCGACTGCTCTACCGGCTTGGTACGAAAAAGCTCCATGCTGCCCCTTTCGCCGGCCCCAAGCCCCCCGCAACTCGGTCATACCCGGGCGATGTGTATCCGCAACCGGACTCTGGGAGAATTGACAGGTTCACTGTCGCACCCGGGAGGCAGCCCATGTCCGATGTCCCGCCGGAGCTGGCCGTCCACACCGAGGCTCCAGATCGAAACCTTGCACTGGAACTTGTCCGGGTCACCGAGGCCGCCGCGATGGCCGCCGGTCGCTGGGTAGGCCGGGGCGACAAGAACGGCGGTGACGCGGCTGCGGTGGACGCCATGCGTACCTTGATCGGAACCGTGACGATGAACGGCGTGGTGGTCATCGGAGAGGGTGAGAAGGACGAGGCCCCGATGCTGTTCAACGGCGAGGCAGTGGGCTCCGGTGAGGGACCGGAGTGTGACGTGGCGGTCGACCCAGTCGACGGCACCACGCTGATGGCCAAGGGCATGCCCAACGCGATCGCGGTGCTGGCCGTCGCCGAACGGGGCGCGATGTACGACCCGTCGGCGGTGTTCTACATGGACAAGCTGGCCACCGGTCCGGAGGCAGCGGATGTGGTGGACATCACCGCGCCGCCGGCGGAGAACATCCGGCGGGTGGCCAAGGCCAAGGGCGGGGCGGTGGAGGACGTCACGGTCTGCATCCTGGACCGGCCCCGGCACGACGCACTGGTAGCCGAGGTACGGGAAGCCGGCGCCCGGATCAAGTTCATCACCGACGGCGACGTGGCTGGCTCGATCATGGCTGCCCGGGAAGGTACCGGGGTGGACCTGATGATGGGCATCGGCGGCACCCCCGAGGGCATCATCAGCGCCTGCGCGCTGATCTGCATGGGCGGGATGATGCAGGGCCGGCTGTGGCCGCGCAACGACGAGGAGCGGGCCAAGGCAATCGACGCCGGCCACGACCTGGACCGGGTGCTGACCACCCGCGACCTGGTCAGCGGCGACAACATGTTCTTCTGTGCGACTGGTGTCACCGACGGTGAGCTGCTGCGCGGCGTACGGTACCGCTCCGGCGGCGCCCAGACCCAGTCGATCGTGATGCGTTCCAAGAGCGGCACCATCCGGCTAATCGACAGCTACCACTCGCTGACCAAACTGCGGGCCTACAGCGCGATCGACTTCGACCGGCCGCAACCGCCCCACCACTAACCACCGGCACGCCTTACCCTGCCCGGCCGCGCCATCCCGCCGCGTCCGGCCATGCCGCCGTGTCCATGTGTCGGTCACCGCCCCGGTCACGGATCAGTCACGGTGGAACGCTGCGGCCACCTGCTGGTATCCGGGGCGGATGACTTTCCTCCTGTGACCGGGACGACGGTCAGCAGCACTGACCGGGCACCCACGCCGTCCCGCTAACCATCGAGAGGAGGAGATCGCATGAAGAAGATCACCGTGCGCAAGACCGGGTCGGTGCGGCTGACCAGCGCCGCTCACCCGCTGTACGGCCCGACCTGCTTCGGCAGGGTGTCGGCCTGACGCACCGAGTCTCGGGCCTAGCTCCGGGTCCGAGACGCCCTCGCGTCATCCCACTGTAGACAGTCCGGGGCGAGAACACCAAGACAAATACCGCCTGACAGCCGGATCGCCCACCACACCCAGCCTTACGGTCACGGACCGGTCACGAGCCGATCACGGCCCAGTGTCGCAGCCACGGGCTGGTATCCAGCGTAGCCGACACGCCTCCTCTGACCGGGACGAGGGTCACCAGCACTGACCAGGCACCTACATCGTCCCACTGACCACCCGAGAGGAGGAGATCGCATGAAGAAGATCACTGTGCGCAAGGCCGGTCCGGTCCGGCTGACCAGCGCTGCTCACGCGCTGTACGGCGATAGCTGCTGGGCCTGATAGGTAGCGGTCCAGAGTGTCGACCTGACACTCCGTCCCGGGCCTGGCGCCGGGCCCGGGACATCCCTGCAACAGTCCGATGTGGAGAGTGCAATGACGAGTACCGCCGTTGACGGCCACGTGGCCGAGCCCGCTGGTCAGTTTCCCGGTCTCGACCTCGACCGTCCGGTCGCCATGCACCCGCTGAGCTACCTGGACGAGGGTGAGGAGGTGACGGTCGGGCGGCCGGACACCGACTCATACTGCGTGCTGCCGGCCGACGGCGCCGCGCTGCTGCGCGAACTCGAGCACGGCAGGTCACCGCGCGCCGCCCAGGACTGGTACGCCACCACCTACGGCGAGACCGTTGACGTGACCGAGTTCCTCGCCGCCATGGACGAGCTGGGCTTCCTACTTGGCCCGGGCGAGGAACGTGCCAGCACCGGGCGGGTGCGCTGGCAACGGCTGGGCAACGCGCTGTTCTCGCCGATCGCGTGGACCTGCTACGCGGGGCTTCTCCTCAGCGCGGTAACGCTGATGGCCCGCCAGCCCGACCTCGTACCGCACTACCGCAACCTGTTCTTCACGCCGTACATGACGGTGCTGGAACTGGTGCTGTTCGTCGGCCAAGTCCCGCTGCTGCTGATCCACGAAGGGTTTCACGCGCTGGCCGGCCGGCGGCTTGGGTTGCGCTCCCGGCTGGGCATCGGCCGGCGGCTGTACTTCGTGGTGTTCGAGACCTCGCTGGACGGTTTGGTCACGGTGCCACGGCGCAAGCGATACCTGCCGATCCTGGCCGGGATGCTCGCCGACCTGCTGGTGATCGCGGTGCTCACGGTGGTGGCTGCGGCGCTGCGCCGCCCGGATGGCGGGCTACCGGTGGCGGGCGGGATCTGCCTGGCGCTGGCGTTCGCTACCTGGCTGCGCTTCATCTGGCAGTTCTACTTCTACCTGCAGACCGACCTCTACCAGGTCGTGGTGACCGTGCTCGGCTGCGTCAATCTGCAGACCACCGCGCGCCGGCTGGTGCATAACCGGTTTAACCGGTTGCTCGGCCGGCGGGCGCGGCTGCTGGACGAGTCCAGTTGGCACCCTCGGGACCGGGCGGTCGCCCGCTGGTACTCCTGGCTGATGGTGGCTGGGTACGCGGTGTCTATCGGCACCCTGCTCGCGGCCGGGCTGCCCGCCATGGTCCGGGTGCTCGGCCAGGTCTTCGGTCGGCTGGTGCACTCCAGCGCCGCCGGGGCGGCCGGCCTTACCGACTCGGCGGTCTTCCTCACCCTGAACCTCTGCCAGTTCGCCGTGATTGGCGCGATCGTCGCCCGCGAGCGACGGCAGCGGCGCAGCGCGGTGACCACGCACGTGATCGACTGAGACACGATCGACTAACAGGAGCAACGATGACACGGGGAGACAGCCACCACTGGGTCCGCGGCGGGCTGCGGTCGGACCGGGACCGGCTGGTCGGGTCGCTTGCCCTACCAACCGGACTGGTATCGTCCACAGTAGACGCTCATTGCCGGCTGCGCGGCCCGTACACCGCGATCGGTACGGTGTTGCGGGCTATCGTGCCGGACGCGCTGGTCGAGATGCCGGACTTGGTGCGCGCCCACGACGTCGAGATCCTGTCGGTCTGCCCGGAACTGCGGGCGCTGGTGCCGGCCAGCCGGGAGACCCTCACCTCGCTGGCAGTCCCGTCCGAGCGCACCCGGTTCTACTCCCGGCTGCGCACCCTGCGGATGGCGCACGGGCTGACCGAGTTCCTGCGGGACTACCTCACCCCCCACCCCCCCGCCCTTTCCGCCGATCTTGACGAAGATGTCGTTATCCGGGGCACAATTCCAGCGTCTTTGTCAAGATCGGCGCAGGGGGTGACGGCAAGTTCGGCGCAGGGGGTGACGGCGGGATGGGAGGCACGGAGTTGGGTAGTGGAGAATGTCGAGTACGCCGACCCGACCGATGCCGAGTTGCTGTCGGTGCTGTTGCGCCGGCTGGACCCAGCGCTGCTGACCTTGGTCATCTGCACTGGCGTACCCGAGCTACCGGATGGCCCACTGACCCGCGCGCTCGGTCAGTACGCCACCATCCATGAGGTCAAACCGTCCACAGTAGACGCATCAGCGTCGGGTGAGGACACTGCCCGACTAGCGGCTGCGTACATCGCCGGCGACTGCGTGTCCGATGACCCGAGGCTGCTGGCCGGCTACAACATGCTCGACCCGGCCGAGCTGGCCGTGCTGCACGACCACCGGGCGGTCGAGCTTGAGGCAGCCGGCGAGCAGTCGCTGCGGCTGGGCGCGATCCCGTTCCATCGCGAGCATGGCGCCGACCCGGCCGGCGCAGGCGCCGACGCGCTACGGCACGCCCTGGATTACTGCATTGACATGGGCTTCTACGACGCCACCGTGGATCTCGGCAACCGCGGCCGGACGGCGATCGACTGGTCGACCCAGGTCGAGCACTGGTGGGCGTTCACCACCAAGATGACCACCTCGCTAGCCGCGCTGGGCCGTCCCGCCGAGGCCGAAGAACTCTACATCGAGGCCCGCGCGGTCAGCACCGAACCAAGCGTCCACACGCAGGCGGCGTACGCCACCGCGATGCTCTACACCCGGCACCACCCCGAGCAGCTCCGCAACGACCGGCTGGCCAAGGGCTGGATCAACGAGGCCATTGCGATCACCACACTGCTGCCCGACCCGAAGGAGCGCGCCTTCCGGGGCGTGTTCATGCGCAACGGCCTGGCCCTGATCGAGGTACACCTGAAGAACCTGCCCGCAGCGCTGCGCCTCGTCGATGATGGCCTCGCCCAGCTCGACGAAGAACTAGCGCCAGATGAGCAACTTCTGCACCGTTCGGTGCTGCGCTACAACCGGGCCCAGGTGTACGCCGGGCTGGGCCAGCTTGAGAACGCGCTGGCCGACTACGACGCGGTGATCGAGTGTGACCCGAACTATGCCGAGTACTACTTCGACCGCGGCAACCTGCTGCGTCGGCTCGGCCGGGACGCCGAGGCGCTGGCCGACTACGAGACCACAATGCGGCTGTCCCCGCCGTTCCCGGAGGTGTACTACAACCGAGCCGACCTCCGGCTGTCCGCTGGGAACGTCCACGGTGGACTGTCCGATCTGGACTACGTCTTGGAGATCGACCCTGAGTACGTTGACGGCTACCTCAACCGGGCCGGCGTACTGGCCGACCTCGACGAGTATGCGGCGGCCCGGCGGGACGTCGAGGCAGGCCTGGCGCTGGCGCCGGACAACCCGCACCTGCGCTGCATCCTCGGCCAGCTTGAGGCCGCGGCCGGCCGTACCGAGCAGGCAGTCGCCGCCTACGACGCCGCACTGGCCACCGACCCGATGCTGGCCGCAGCGTGGGCCGGCCGGGCCGCGGTGACCTTCGACGCCGGTGACATCGACGCCGCGCTGGCCGACCTGGACCGGGCGCTCGACCTCGGCGATGACCCGGCGCTGCGGTTCAACCGGGCAACCGCGCTGCAGGCCGCCGGTCGGTGGCCCGACGCGCTGGCCGACCTAGACCGCGCGCTCGACCTGGATCCCACCGACCCGGACATCCAGGCAGCGCAGGCCCGCTGCCAAGCCCAGTCCGCCGCCGAGGTCTGAGATGGCCCGGCTGCAGGTAGTCCCGACCGCGGCAGACCACCGGCTGCTGCGCATCGCACTGGGCCGGTACGCCACCGGGGTCGCGGTGGTTACCACCCTCGGTCCCGCCGGCGAGCCGGTCGGGCTGACCGTGAACTCCTTCACCTCGCTGTCACTGGACCCGCCAATGGTGCTGTGGTGCCTGCGCCGGGCCTCGGCTAGCCTGCCGGCCTTCCGCGCCAGCAGCCACTTCGCGGTCAACGTGCTGGCGGCTGGGCAGCGGGGGCTGGCCCGGCGGTTCGCCTCCTCGCTGCCGAACCGGTTCGCTGGGACGACGTGGTACCCCGGCGGCCACGGCATGCCGTTGCTCGCCAGCACGATCGGCTGGTTGGTCTGCCGGCGGTCCCGCGAGGTCCACGGCGGCGACCACTTGATCGTACTGGGCATGATCGAGGAGTACGAGGTAACCGCCGGGCCACCCCTGATCTTCAGCGACGGCTCCTTCTGCACCACCACGGCCGCCGCGCCAACCCCGTCGCCCTAAGCCGGCGCGAGACCGCTGGCCTGGGGGGTCAGAGCACGATCAGCGGCAGTTTTGTACCCATCGCGTCGGCCACCGTGACGATGCCAGCCGGGTCGGAGGTCAGCACCGCTGCGTGGTGGGTGACCGCGGCAAGCGCGACGGCGGCATCGGCGACATCCGCGGTGCCGCTGATGGACAGGATGCGCCCGACCGCGTCAGACACGGCGTCGGTGAACGAGAGGGTCTGGCAGGCCAGCCGAAGCCTCGCGGTCGGGGCCTGTCGCGAACTGGTCCGCCGCACCTGTGCCTACACCACTGTAGGGAGCAGGATCGGCCTGCCACGCTCCAGCGCACGCTCGCAGATGGCATGGACCCGTCCCCGCGACCGCGCCTCCAGATCGATCATCCCGCCTGCTCAACGCGTGGACGCGACACGCCGGTAAACAGGCGTGTCGCGTCCACGCGTTGGTGGGAGGAAGACTCAAGACCATGACTAAGGACTTCCGGGTCGAGCACGACTCGATGGGTGAGGTACGGGTGCCGGCCGCGGCCAAGTGGGGAGCCCAGACCCAGCGCGCGGTGGCGAACTTCCCGATCTCCGGGTTGCGGCTGGAGCCAGCCCAGATCGCCGCGCTGGGCCAGATCAAGGCCGCGGCAGCGCGGGCCAACGCCGAGCTGGGCGTGCTGCCGCCCGACCTTGCCGAGGCGATCGCGGCCGCCGCAGGGCAGGTCGCCGCCGGCCGCTGGGACAAGGAATTCCCGATCGACGTCTTCCAGACTGGCTCGGGCACCTCCTCGAACATGAACGCCAACGAGGTGATCGCCACCCTGGCCACCGAGCGGCTGGGTCGCGAGGTGCACCCCAACGACCACGTCAACGCCTCGCAGTCCTCCAACGACGTCTTCCCGTCCTCGATCCATCTGGCCGCCACCGCCGCGGTGGTCCACGACCTGATTCCTACCCTGGAGGTCCTCGCCGAGGCGCTCGCGGCCAAAGCGGTGCAGTTCGCCGACGTGGTCAAGTCCGGTCGTACTCACCTGATGGACGCCACCCCGGTGACGCTGGGGCAGGAGTTCGGCGGGTACGCCGCGCAGGTCCACTACGGGATCGAACGGCTGCGCGCGGCGCTGCCCCGGCTGGCCGAGTTGCCGCTGGGCGGGACCGCGGTCGGGACCGGCATTAACACCCCACCCGGCTTCGCCGCTACGGTGATCGCCGCGTTGGCCACCGAGACCGGGCTGCCGCTGACCGAGGCGCGCAACCACTTCGAGGCACAAGGCGCCCGGGACGCGCTGGTGGAGACCTCCGGGCAGCTCCGGACCATCGCGGTCGGTCTGACCAAGATCGCCAACGACATCCGGTGGATGGCCTCTGGCCCGCGTACCGGGCTAGCCGAAATCACCCTGCCGGACCTGCAGCCCGGCTCGTCGATTATGCCGGGCAAGGTGAACCCGGTGCTTTGCGAGGCGCTGGTGATGGTGTGCGCGCAGGTGATCGGACACGACGCGGCCACCACGTTCGCGGGGGCCAGCGGCGCGTTCGAGCTCAACGTCACGTTGCCGCTGCTCGGCCGTACCTTGCTGGAGTCGATCCGGCTGCTGGCCGCAGCCGGCCGAGTCTTCGCCGAACGCTGCGTGGCCGGCATCACCGCCAACGTCGAGCGCTGCCGGGAGTACGCCGCCTCCTCGCCGTCGATCGTCACGCCGTTGAACCGCTGCCTGGGCTACGAGGAAGCGGCCAAGATCGCCAAGCAGGCGCTGGCCGAGCGCAAGACGATCCGGCAGGTGGTCATCGACCGCGGCCACCTAGCCTCTGGCGCGCTCACCGAGCAACAACTGGACGCCGCTCTGGATCTACTGGCCATGACCCACCCCTAGCGCACCCATGAGCCCCGTTAGTACGACAAGCGTACTTCGTTCACCGTCGAGCTGGCCGACTCCGACCGATCGGTAGCCCGGTCGATGACCTCGACGTGGAAAACTGGATGGGTAACCTATCCATGGATGTACAGCGAGCGAACAGGTGAGCCAGCATGACGGTCGACGACGCCCACGGTGGATACGGGTCGGGTACCGACGCGGTCGGTGATCCCAGCGTAGAACTCGCTCGGTTAGTGCGATCTTGGCGCGAGCGGCTGGACCCCAGGGAGATTCCTGGTCTCATTATAGGAAGTCCCCGTCGGACGAAGAGCATGGTCAGCCAGGAGGACATGGCGAGGCTTGTCGGCGTCAGCAGCGTGTGGTACGGCAAGCTCGAGCGTGGTGAGCAGCTCCACTACTCCGACGATTTCATCGACCGAACCGCGATCGCCCTGCGCCTGAACGAGGACGAACGTATGACACTATATTTGTATTCGGTAGGGCGGGAGCCGGTGCCCCGAGGTAGACAGTCTCCGGTCATCGTTACCGAAAGCTTGGAACGAATCGTCCAGCAACAATCGTGGCCCGCCTACATATCAGATGATGCGTGGGACGTCGTTACGTACAACGCGCATGCGAAGAATTGGTTTCCATGGATCAGCTACGAAAATAACGTCATGCGCTGGGTCTTTACTTATCCAGAGGCCAGGCAGCAGCTTTACAATTGGGATACCGACTGGGCCCCTTTCATGCTAGCGCAGATGCGCGTAGCTAACGCTCGCGAGCCCCACAATAAGCGACTCGCCAATCTGATCCGGGAGATCCTCCGCGTCAACAAACACGCTCGCCACCTTTGGGAGAGCGAACCCGCCGTCTACGTCCACCCCGACGGGGATCAACGTAAGTTTTATCTCCCTTACCATCAAGAAGTGATCAAGGTCGAGGTTGTAGCTCTTGCGCCGCTGAGAGCAACGAATTTCCGACTAATGATGCTGATACCTTGCTGATCACGGCTATTTCAAGATCGAATGGTTGGTCAAGAGTTGCTCCGGTACGAGGAGGAGTCCTTCCACGGACTTCCCGCTACCGGAGCTTAATGACTCCGAGCGAGCTTGCGGCGATCATAGGAGCCCCGAGAGGGGTTTTTGGGAGGGGATTGACATTGGTCCCGTAGAGCATGGAGCTACGGTAGCGGTAAGTCTGTGGAAGGCTTCTTATTCTACCGGAGCTTCGTTATCACCACCCCCACGACACGTCGACCAGCAACCGATCGCATCACCGCAAGGCGCACCCACCCGTCATCCCCACCTAATCGATCTTGAAATAGCCGTGCCTTGCTGATTGTGAGGAGCCTGGACTCACGGCGGGGAGAACCGGAATTGTCGGAAAGCCTGAGCCATCCGGGTCAGGACAGTGGGAATGTCAAACGGCTCATCGTAGCCGAGCTCTCGGTAGATGGCGGCGACAGTTATCACCGTACGCTCCCGGTGACCCCAGTCAGCATAGGACCCCATGGGTATCTCAAGGGCCGCCTGCCAGTAGGGCATACCGGCGTGATAACGTACGGCCGCCTGCTCACCCACGTACTCCAGGTAGTTGCGTATGCGGACTACCCCCGCTGGGTCTGTGACAGGCCCGTGACCAGGCACGATCGTCTTTGCACCACACTCCAGGATGCGCGTACACGCCGCCACCCAGTTACCGACCGGTCCGCTCCACATAATTGGGTGGTCACCGATGAACAGGATGTCGCCCGCGAACAGTACGCTCTCGTCCGGTACATGAACGATCACGTCACCGTCGGTGTGGGCTGGACCGACCCGCATCAACTTTATGACCTGGCCAGCGCCAACCTTGAGCTCGAACTCGTCGGTAAATGTGCATGTGGGCGGCGTCATCGTTATACCGGAGAAGTCGAATGCCCCAAAATACTGGCGCAGGTAAGCACCGAGTGGAGTTTCCGGGGGCGCCCCAGCGATCAGTTCCACCATCTCGTTTGGAGAAAACTCATCTGTCGTGCCCCCCGCAGCAGACTCTGAGCCGATGATCACCGCGTGCGGAAAGAGCCCGTTGCCCCAGCAGTGGTCACCATCGGCGTGGGTGTTAATGACGGTACTGATAGTTATATGCGGGAGCGCCGCATACACGGCATCGAGCAACCTCCTAGTCAACGGTATGGTGAACTGCGTGTCAACGAGAACAGCCTCGCCCTGGCTCGTGACCAGCCCACAGTTGCTCTGGCCCCACGACCCAATAGGGTGCAAGTAGGCATATGTACTCGCGGTGAGGCGATGCAGTCCCGCCGTATATGGGATAGCTACCACAGGCCCATCCTGCCAGCTACTCGCCACCAGCGGAAGAGTCCTCGCCCATTGCCATCCCGCATAGCGAACCGGCTACTCGACAAGTCGTAGCGAGACACGTTACCTACCCGTGCATAGGTGTTTGCTGGTCTATGGCGGTTTCGTGTCAGCCGGTACTGTCGAACAATCCCCCGGCATTGGTCTTCGGTCACTGACAACTTTTCCGCAGCTCGGCGGTGCGGTTGGCCTGACTGTCGGGCAGGTCGTACCCCACTGTGGAGACAGCGGGCCCGATCGAGCGATCGAGGACGGCTCATCCTTGCTTCAATCTGGGTTTGCGGGTACCAGTAGTTTGCCGCCAAATAGTCCTGTAGATCTTGACGGTGGTGGCGAACCTGAGCTAGGTAACCGCTGCGGTGTAGAATACGTCCGAAGTCGGTTATATCCGTAGGTACCGCAGTGGTAAAAATGCGGTTTTCGGTCAGTTCAAGTCGCCGGTTGAACCCGTTGACTTCATCTCGCCATTTGTGCAGACGTCGGAGCAGTTCGACGTCGGTCCGCTCGCCCAAGACGCCCGAGATCAGCGCAGCATCCGTTGCTGACACTGGCAACCGAGGATATACCCGTGGCCTGGGGGTCTCGGTACTCACCATAAATCGTGGGTCATCAAGAACAGCCGTGTCCCCTTGCAACTCGTCCACCAGGGACATCAACGCAAGGTGACGGCGCTCTTGCGCCCTGCTTCGGTGTTCGGCCAGGACACCGGCCAGCCCGCCAAGCAACCCGAGGAGTACGCACACGGGTTCGAATCTGGATGTGCCGTGCGCCGTGGCAAACCAGACGATGGTAATCGCTCCAGAGCTGACCACGCTGCCGAAAGTGACCACAGTGATGAGCAATGACCGTGACATACGAGCCGTCACCTCTGCCAAATGTCCTCGATTACGGTAGATTCCGTTAGAGTGGTTTCTGAACCTGCCTCAAGAACCAGTAGCTCCATGCCGAACCGCAGGCCGTCACGCGCGCTGGCAAAGTCGTAGTGGTTGCTGTCACACTTTTGTACGCAGCACCCAGCCAACAGCAAGTCCAAACCGGCCACTGTGTACTTTCGGCTGAGGTACAGCCGAACCGTGTCCTGCGGTGGGAACGAAACATTGGTACGGTCCGGTAGCGTGATGCGAATCTCTTGCCCAGTCCTATTCTGGTAGGTAATCTTGATGAGGAGCGCCCGCCCTTCCTCCACGCTCCCTTGAAACAGCACACTGTCCAGGTCTATATGTAGATCTGTGTAGTGCATGAGCGCACTTGTGACAAATTCTCGGAAAGTACGACTACGCTCGTACTCCTCGGCGGCTTCTTGGGCCAGGACGTCATCGAGCTGCCGGGTAGTCGCAACCTCCAAGAGGAATCTGTCTTGTGGGCGGAGCAGCTGTTCAGCAAACATCTTAAAAAGCTCGGTGTCATTCTCGAAGTTTGCTAAAGTGTTACCGAGGAACGAGAACAATATTGCTTCATCGCCGAACATACCAGCTAGTAGGCGGCGGAGCTCGGCGACGTTCTCATACGATGAGAAGTCCAACTGCACCGGGAGGATCCGGCTGCGGGAGAGCGGGAGCTGACGAACGAGCGCGTTCACTCCCAATCGTAGCATCTCATTGCTCATGTCAACGGCGACATAGCATAGCTGTGGATTGTCACGCCGCAAGTCTTTGAGGACAACGGCATCCTTCTGGCAATCCCCCGGCCCGAGGCTAACGTAATGGTAGGGCTTCCCATTCAGGCTCGGCCGGATGCTGCACCAGCGTCGACCGAAGGACTCAATGCTCTGCTTCATTACAGGGTAGAGGTGATCGCGGCAGGCGTTGGCCCATGCGATTGCCGGCTCGGCGCCTAGATATGAGAAGCCGGAGGTGATGCGCTTGCCATCCCCCGTTGTGGAAACCCGCCGACGGAAGTCAGCGGTCAACGTCGCAAGCTTGCCGGCTTGGTCTTCACCCATGAGGCCGAGCGACCAGGCGAAATCCGTCTCCCCCAACATGGTCTCCAAACCCCTCATCAATGGGGAGTGACTGAGATCAAACAGCTCGCCTACACAGGGGCCATCATCAATTGGCGTGGCTCCCACCATTCGTTGTGTCATGTCGTCCTCCGGTCAAACCGAATCGGCAGTCCCCGACAATACGGACAATGCCGCGAAGCCCCTGCTGGGTGTGCCGGCTTCGTGTTCTGCTTCGTCAACGCGCGTGTTCCTAGCCAGTGTTTCTCCCCTTGGATTCTCGTAGTATCCGCACCAGCGCGGGTCGTGCGTCATGATGTCTCAACGGTCATGTGTTCAGCATTGGTCAGTGACCCCTTCCGACACCACCGACGGGTATGACGGCTCCAGCGCAAGGTGCTTCCTGCTCCCCCGGCCTTCCTATCCGCAGCCCCAACGCGTACGGTGTTGCGGTCACAGATCGCGTCGTACAGGCGTTGTCTGTCGTGATGACAGCTTGCCTCGATGGCAGCAGCGGCACCAGAAAGTCGCAGTGCACTAAGTGCTAGTTCCTAAACAGCTAGTTGTCTCCACGGGCCCCGGCTCTATTGCCGAACCTGTGGGCGAGTTGATCACCTTGTCCGCTGCGTGATTGTGTAGAGGTACGCCGTACCCCGGCTAGGTTCCTGGCCTTTCGAAGGTCCGGTCCAACGGGAGGTCCGGCGGTGGGGAGTCCCGCCGTTTCGACCTGCTGTGGTGTCGCGCCTAGGGCAGTCAAGGCCTCCGCACCCGCGCCGCAGTGAGGCGTGCTGGTCGGCCTGGCTGGTGGGCACCGGGATGAAACGAGGCTTGCGGGCTGGACGGCGGTCCAACCCCAGCAAGTGGGCACCTGTTGCCCCTATGAAGCAACCACAGGTGACCACTTGCCCTACCCGAGCAAGATCCAACCCCGCAAGTGGGCACCTGTTGCCCCCATGAAGCAACCACAGGTGACCACTTGCTCCATCCGGTTGGATCGGGACTGGGCCTCGACGAGCCGAGACCCAGGTTCGGCAGTAGAGCCCGAAACCATCGGCTAGCGGCCAAAGATCGCTAACGGGATGCCACCGAAGGCCTGCATCGCGCCGACAGTTGGGGGCGCCCAGGTCAGGTCAGTGGAGAACGGCTCGGAGTGTGGGGTGGTGACCAGAAGACCGAGGGTGTGGCCAGCGCCGGCCAGCCGGTGCCGGCTGCTCATGGCGAGAACGCGGTCGTTGACCTCGCGGGCCACTGTCAAGGCGTACGTCGATGTTGTGACGGTGGGTCACAAGGCAGGTGGTCAGCACACGCTGCCACAATGCCGTTCGCATGCTTCCGAAATGCCACCCGCATGCCGCCTGGACGCTGCTGCCGCCGCGAGCGTCGTCAGCCGGGACACCCTTGGCAGACCGGCCCGCTGCGCACCAAAGAGACCGGCTAACCCCAGTGTGATGGCAGATCTTGATCGGCATCGCCGCCGGTCTGCTGCTGCTCTACCTTGCGCTGCTCATGCTGCTCTTGCGGGCGCACCGCGGTCAGCCCGACCCCGCTCGGCCGTGGTGCCCTACGGTTCCTGCCCGACCTCATCCGGCTGCTGCGCCGGCTGGCCGCCGATCCCACCCTGCCCCATGGGGTGGCGGATCCGGCTGCTCTTGTTGCTGGCCTACCTGGCCTCCCCCCTCGACCTGGGTGCCGGACATCCCCCATCCTCGGCTACGCCGACGACGCCATCATCGTGGCCATCGCCCTGCGCAGCGTCACCCAGCGGGCGGAGCCGGACGCACTCGCGCGACACTGGCCCGGCACCCCGAGGGTCTGAACCTCATTCTGCGCCTAGCCGGCCTCCGGCTCAGCCAGCAGCCGACCCCGAGCCGACCGGGACGGCATAGGCGACGATGTTGTCGGCGTACTGCCGGGTGTGGCCGTTGAACTCCCCGCCGCAACTGATCAGGACCAGCCGCGGGGCGCCCGAGGTGTCGAAGACCTCCGCGGGCAGCAGCGCCTTGAGGTAGCTGCGCACCGCCCGAACGACGTAGGACAGCGGTCCGCGCCTGGTAGCAAGTGACACCACGTCACCCGGTCGCAGGTCGGCGAGCCGGAACAGCGCACCGGGGCCGTCAACGCGGGTGTCGACGTGGCCGTCCAGGACCACCGTGCCGGCCGGCGAGCCGGGAGCGGCACCGGCCCGCCACCAGCCCACCACGTGCGGGTCGTTGGGCACCGCCAGCCCACCCCCCGGCTGCACCGTCACCGGGGTCACCGGCGCGTCGACCGCCAACGACGGCAGCCGCAGCCGGACCGGCACCGCCGGGGGGGTGCGGGCTGCCGGCGCGGCGGCCGTCGCGGGTACGGACGGCAACGCCTGCGCCAGGGGCACCGTCCCGATGTTAGGCAGACCGCGCGCGGTCGGCGCCCATCCCAGCCCGAGTACGGCGACCGCCAAGCCCAGCACCAGCGCGACCCAGGCCAGCCACCGCCGGGTCAACCTCATCCTGCGATGATGCCGCATGACACCCGCCGACCCGCTCCTGATTCGCGCAATTTCTTCCTGCGGAAACCCCTCCGAAGCCGCTGTTTTCCGGTATCTTTCCATGGTCAACAGTTCCGTGCAGCCCTTTGCGCAGGCAGCTACCGGCGCAGTCCTGCCTTGGCGGCAGTCTGCATGGCGCGGGTGAAGGGAAGCCAGGATGAGCTACACGCCCGAGCCGGGACCTGGGGGCGGCGACCAGCCACCCGCGCGCCGGCGGCAACTGCCGTGGTGGCTGTGGACCCTGCTGGTCCTGGTCATCATCGGCTTGATCATCTTCGGGGTGACCCGCTGCGGCGCCGGCAGCTCCGGCCCGGTCAGCTCGACGACACCGCTGCCGACCAGTAGCAGCAGCGCAGCGGCCCCTCCCCCGGGCACCGGCAGCCCCACCCCGCCGTACACCACCCCGCCCTACACCACGCCACCGCCGACAACGGCGCCACCGAGCCCGAGCCGCTCTGTCCCGCCGCCCCCTCCACCCGCCTCAAGCGGCGCCGTGGCCACCCCAACCGGGGTCAACGCTGGATCGGGTGGCCAGGCTGCCTCGGGTGGCTCGAGCGGGCTGGACATCGCGCTGGGCGTCGGCGGCCTACTTGTCGCGGCCGCCGCCGGGCTGGCTCTGGTCAGCAGTCGCCGCCGGCCCGGCTGACCTGGGGCCGGGGTGCACCTGTTGCGGTGCCTCACGCACGAGCAGTACGGCGGGTGATGCGTAGTAGGACGGCCGTTCCCCCGGTATGGGTACGGCCATCAGGACCGCGCCACGCTGGCGAGCAAGTCAACCGGCACCCAGCCCACTGACCGCCCGACCATCTGGAATCCGACTGGTTCCACGATACCGGCAAATGCCATCGGTACGCCGGCTTTAACGGTTATGTTGAGTACCTCGAGTTGTACGAGAACGGGAAGTTCGTCGGCGCTCCGGACACCTGGATACCGGATATCGCTCGTACAAAGGCCGGCATCAGCATGCTAGCGAATCCGCAGGTGAGGACCGCGAGCTACGTCCAGGGCGACGCGCCTGCGATCGACTTCCTGGATGTCGGGCAAGTCTCCCAAATGGGCCAACACATGTGTACCCCGCCGGCTGCTATAACAACGTCCTGGTGATCGACGAAACGAGCCCGCTAGACCCGACTAGCGGCCACTAACTCAAGTACTACGCGCCCCGGGTCGAACCGCAAGGCCAGCGCTACCGGCTGGTGGTAGTCGATCATGACACCGGGCGGCTGGTCTGGGTCGGAAAGGACCGCACCGCGGCGAGTCTGCGGCGGTTCTTCGATGACTTGGGTGCTCAGCGCGCCGCTGGGCTGACCCACGTCTTAGCCGACGGGGCGGAAGGGATCCATCCGGTGGTCACCCAAGCGGCACCCCAGGCGGTGCTGTGCCTGGACGCCTACCACGTGGTGGCCGGGGCCACCACAGCCCTGGACACGGTAGGCCGCCGGCTGACCGCTCAGCTACGCCGCGAAGGGCAGCACGACGCCGCCGCAACGCTGAAGAACACCCGGTAGGCGCTGCTAAAACCCACCGAACCACTCCAGCGACCAGCGCACCACCCTCGCGGGTATCGCCCGGACCAACAAGCCGCTCTACACCGCCTACCTGCTCAACGAACAGCTCCACGCAATCTTTGAGACCAAAGGGCCAGCACGGACGGGCGCTGCTGACCGGCTGGATCTCCTGGGCACGCCGCTGCCGCATCCCCAAGCTCGTCACCCTCGCCCAGACCATCAACCCCGCCAGGCCTACGGCTACCACAACCCTAAGTCCCTGATAGCCACGGCCGACCTGACCCGCGGCGGCCTCTGCCCACCCCTCCCCGGCCGGACAGCATGATCACCCAACCACACGAACAGCAGAGAAGAGTCTTCTTACGCTAACCAGCGTCACGCACCTGATCCAGCGGCCCTGGCCACGGCCCGTGGGGCGGCGCTGGCGCTGGAGCGGCGAACTCACCGGATAAGCGCGGTGCACAGGCACACCCTGTCCACGAAACGGCGGAGCTGACCCCAGGCGACACCGGGCGGCCCCCGGCTAGCCCGGCGATTCTACTAGAACATGTGGGTAAGTGCCCTGCCTCGTCGAGGCCGACCCGATACAGCCACCTGAGCAACTGGTCACCTGTGGTCGCTTCGTAGGGACAACAGGTGCCCACTTGCGGGGGATGGCGATGGGCGACGGATGGGGGGGATCACTCATCTACAGGTTCGGCAGGAGAGCCCGCCCGGCGGCGGACGGGGGAGCACCGAGCGGCTACCCTCCTGCCATGGAGCAGGCGCACGCATCGTACGACGACTTTCTCAAGCTTCAGCTCACGGCCGGCCGGATCGTTGAGGTCCAGGACTTCGAGCGGGCCCGCCGGCCAAGTTACAAGCTACGCATCGACTTCGGTCCGGAAAAGGGCGAGCGGTGGTCTGTCGCCCAAGCCAAGAAAGAGTACGCGAAGGAAGAACTCGTCGGTCGGCTCATTGTCGCTGTGTTGAACTTCCCGACCCGCAACATTGCCGGGTTCCAGTCTGAGGTCCTGGTTTTGGGCGTTCCGGCGGAAGACGGCTCCCTCTCGCTGCTCGAGCCGAGCCGGGGAGCCCTGGTGGGTGGTGCGGTGTATTGACAGCGGCTAGCGGCGCCGGCAGCAGAACAGGTCCAGTCGAAGCTCCGGCTGCACCCGCGCCACCACATCCAAGCCGGCGCTGCTGAGCCGTTTGACGAGCTCATCCACGCCGGGTGACCACTCGGCCAAGCGCTCCCGGTCTCCCGGCCGGTAGATCCCGAGCATTTTGTGGTCCTTGCAGGCGTACTCCGACCACGTGCCCAAGAACAGCAGCCCATTGTCATCGAGCAGCTCAGCCAGCCGAGCCAGCGCGCGCTGGAGGTGGTCCTGGTAGTTCCGGGAGCGGTCCCAGCCGAAATGAGACAGCGTCCCGAGCATGCAGGTGATCAGGTCGAACTTGCCGGGAATACCCACCTCCCGGGCGACAAAGTCGCGTTGGACGATATCGATGCGCCGCTCATCGGGACAATTCTGTTCCACGTTTGCTTGCGCGAACCGCACGCAGTCATAGTCCTCGTCCACGCCAAGGATCTCTCCGTTCGGCGTGACCCAGGACCGGAGCTGAATGGGGTAGCGACCGGTGCAGGTGCCGACGTCGAGATATCGGTTAATTGTCAGATTTCGCTTCTGCACCTCCGTGCGCAGGATCTCCTCCACCCGCGCGAGCTCGACCGTCTTCATCTTCTCGTCTTCTTGCCCGAGGGCGTACTCGTAGATCGCCAGCCAGTTCGACTCATAGTCGATCTTTGTCTTGGCGGAGTCGACGGCCTCCTGCAGTTCGTCGATGAACTCGGCCATCGGCTGGGCATCCTCCCACAGCTCCTCGAAGTAGCTGGCGGCCGCCGTCAGGTAGGTCGGGAAATACTGGAAGAGCGGAGAGTAGCTCCGGACCTCGTGGATGACACCGAGGTGACCGCCTTCGAACACATCGATGCGGAAATCATCGTAGATCGCCAGCTCCGAGTCCCTTGGGTCAGACAGCATGCCGTCCGGCAACCTGCGGTACACCTTGGTCTCATCGAAGACCACCCGAACCTCGAAACCCTGCCGGAGGAGGGACCTCATGTTGCTCTTCAGATGTACATGCTGGTCGTGAAGCTGCTCCAGTTCGTCGTATTTCTGGAGCTGTCGCTGCAGGATGCGATGGTCTCGGTAGGCTCGTACCACCAGGTTGCGGGGTTGGTCGAGGAGGAACAGCCGGTGCGCTTGGCCGCCACTCTTCCGGAGCTGCCGCAGCATCTCCTCGTTCGCCGCAAGGACCCGGCCCTGTGGGCGGGTCCAGAAACCGGACGACAGCAGGGTCGTCGTCCAAAACCGTTGGGTCACCCGAGCGAGCGCCTCCACGTAGGCGGATACCGGGGCAGCCGTCGACCCGAACTGGATCGGCTTTCGAGCGACTGACTCCCGGGTCCGCGCGAAATCCTGCAGACCGACCGCGATCTCGTCGAGCCACTGACGCTGCCCGCGGATGGTGTTGGCGTACCCCAGCCCTGCGTCGACCACCTCGCCACCGCCGGCAGATCTGGTCGGCAGGTCACGCCACTTCGGTATGACATCCTCTGTCATGACCAGCGTCAGGGCCGAGTTCAGGGCCGCTCCGCCACCGGACGGAAACTTCCTGGTGCTAATACCAAAGACGTCCGAGGGAAGGTTGACGCCCTCCTCCTCAAGGATGAGGACGCGGTCCCGGCCGAGCTGGGCTACAAAGATCCCGTACTCCAGCAGGACATTTCCACGGGCCGAGTAGCCGGGCTCACCGCGGAACTTCACCTCATCATCCTTGGCAAAGACGAAGACCGCGGTGTCGGCTCGTTTCACTTCCTGCAAGAGCGCGGTCAGCGTGTACTCGCCAGGTGAAAAAGCCTGGTCCCACGGGTGCACCTCGAAGGCGTCCGCGAGGATGCCCACCAAGCGGTTCACGATAGGCAGCGCCTCGGACGAACTCCCGATGAACACGACAAGCTTCTGCTGGGACGATGCCTCGGTCTGCGGGATCGTCACCACGGGATCCGTACCTCCGCCCTTGCGGTCGATGTTGACGGCGATCTGTACGCGCACCCTACGGGGCTGAGAAGAGCCACCAGACGAGGATAGAACGTCTTGCTATTACATGGCGGCATGATGCCGTGGTCGGGCCGGCCAGCCGCCGTACCGGTTGTCAAGGGGTCGGAGCCGGCTCCGGGGGGCGGCTAGCCGGCCCGCTCGACGAACTGCCGCAACACCCGGCGCAGCGCGAGGCCAAGCCGGTCAGCACGGACGTGCAGCTCCGCGCCCGGCCGCAGCGGCAGCCCGGTCAGCGTCATGTGCCGCTGCAGCGCCAAGTCCTCGGCGAGGACGGCCTCCTCGAAGGCGATCTCGCTGGCCAGCACCGCCGGCCCCGGCCGCTCGACCCCGCCAATACCGGACAGCAGCATCTTGGTGTAGATCCGGCTGCTGGCCAGGCTCTCCGGCTGGACGAAGAACAGGATGGTCTTTACCGCGCCCGCCTCCAGCTCCGCCAGCCGCAGCATGAGCTGGAACGGTGCCCGGTACACATAGCTGGCCCGCCGACGCTGCCGTACCGGGCGGATACCGGCCGCCACCCCCGGGTCGTTGGGGTTGTCGAACCACTGCACTTGCTCACTGCGGCAGCCGTCCGGATCCTCGGCCACCTCGTAAGCCGGTACCAGCGGTTCCGCGTCGGCGCCGAAAGTGCCGGTGTGAACGAACGGGAAGTGCGCCACGTCTAGGAAGTTGTCGGCCACCACCCCGGCCGGCGCTGGCGTACGGGCTGGCGCAAGCCACCCGCCGACGTAGCGAGCATCCTCCGCGTCTGGATCGTCGAACAGCTCCACCACCGGCTGCCGCGGCGCCAGCCACACCACGCCCCATCGCTCCCGCAGCCCGTATGGCGCCGGATCGGCGGTCACCCGACCCCGTACCCGCCGCAGCGTCCAGGACCGGCCGACCAGCAGCACCTCGCGGGACGCCGGACCAACCTCGGTCGACAACGAGACCGGATGCCAGCCACGCAGCAGCCCGGTAGCCACGTTGGTCAGCACCTCGGCGCCCTCAGCGGGTGCGGCGCCGGCAGCGGGTGTTGCGTCACCGGGCTCCGGTACGCGCACCCAGACCCAACCGTCCTCTTCGCGTACCCCCGCAGCCGTTTCCAGCCGCGCCCGCGGCGGAAGGTGCGCACTCGGACCCAGCGAAGGCACCTCGACGCAGCGCCCGGCCCCGTCAAACCGCCAGCCGTGGTAGGCGCAACGCAGCCGCCCCTCCACCACCGTGCCGGCCGACAGCGGGACCAGCCGATGCGGGCAGCGGTCAACAACGGCTATCGCCGGGCCGCCCGGATGCAACCGCACGACCACCAGCCGGCGTGTGCCGACTACCACCGGTCGGGGGGTGGTCGTCACCGCTGTGCTGGCGGCCACCCGCAGCCACGAGGTACTCGCCGCGTCCATCCCGCCCTCCCGGCTGGCCTGGTCAGGCTACACCGCTGCCAAGCGGCGGCGACTGGCACCGGGCCGCTATCGCCGCCTCGGCCATGTGATGTAGTGGAGCACGGTAAAGGGTCCGATCCCAAGATCTATTGGCTCTTGCCCGGGTCAGTCACCGACTGGTGAATTGGGCCGACTGGTGGTGTGGATCGACTGGCGGACTGGGGCCACTGACGTAGCCTGATTCGAGACGTCTGGGCTGGCCCGCGGGGAAGGCGAGGATGAGCGAGCCGCGTATGATCGCTGGTCGGTACACGCTGCTGCGCCAGCTCGGCGTCGGCGCCATGGGTACCGTGTGGCTGGCCCGCGACGAGACACTGCACCGCCAAGTCGCCATCAAGCAGGTGCTGGATTTGTCCTACCGGCGCGGCAAGGACGCCGAGATCAGCCGGATGCGGGCAATGCGCGAGGGCCGGGTCGCGGCGCGACTGAACCACCCAAATGCGGTGAGCATTTACGACGCCGTCATCCACGACGACGAGCCGTGGCTGGTGATGGAGTACGTCCCGTCAAGGACGCTGACCGAGCTGGTCCAGGAGACCGGCGTGCTCTCGCCGCAGCAAGCGGCGGCGATGGGCGCCCAGCTTGCCGACGCTCTCGCCGAAGCGCACCGGGTCGGCATCGTGCACCGCGATGTCAAGCCGGGCAACGTACTGCTCACCAAGGCAGGCAAGGCCAAGATCACCGACTTCGGGATCGCCCGGGGCGGCGGGGACACCCTCACCGAGACTGGGCTGATTTCGGGTACGCCCGCGTACTTCGCTCCGGAGATCGCCCGGGGCGCCGACCCCGGCCCGGCCTCCGACGTCTGGTCGCTGGGCGCCACCCTCTACTTCGCGGTGGAGGCAACGCCCCCGTTCGGTACCGACGACAACCCGCTCCGGCTGCTGGGTCGGGTGGCCACCCGGCAGGTCCCCGCCCCGCAGCGGGCCGGACCGCTCGGTCCGGTGCTGGACCGGCTGCTGTCCCGCAGTCCGGACCAGCGGCCAAGCATGGCCATGGCGCACACCCTGCTCGCCGCGGTGGGCGAGGCGGCGAGGATCTCGACCAGTACGTCCCCGCTCCGGCTCCCGCCGATACCGGACCTCAGCACGGCTGCCGAGGCTGCTCCGACCCAGCCGGCAGCCATCCAGCCGGCGCCTACCCAGCCGGCAGCTACCGCGACGGCAGCTACGAAAGCGGCAGCACCCACCCAGGCAGCACCCACCAAGGCAGCACCCACCCGGGCAGCGGCCACCAAGGCAGCACCCACCCAGGCAGCGGCCAACAAAGCAGCACCCACCAAGGCGGCGGTCCTCCCGGCGGCGCTCACCAAGAGCCTGTTCTCCAAGGGGTCAAAGGTCCGCACCGCCAGGCTCGTCCCCGCCGCCGCGGTCGCCGTCCTCGCGCTGGTCGCCCTGGGCTGGTACCTGCTCGCCGGTGGTTCATCAACCCGCCAGCCCAGCGCAGGGGCGCTGCACCGGGCCACGAGCGGCCCGACCGTACCGTCCGTCGCCCGGCCAGCCCCATCGCCTTCTGGGTCTGCTGGGTCGGCCCCGAACCGTACCAGCTCCCCGCCACCCTCGACGCCGGCCGAAACATCGTCCGCACCAATGCAGAACGGCACCATGACGCAGTTCGTCGCCGACTACTACAACCTGCTGCCGGCCAACCAACCCGAGGGCTGGCGACGGCTCGGGCCCACCCTGAAGCGGACCGGCTACCAGAGCTACACGAACTTCTGGTCTACGGTACGGTCGGTCAACGTCCGGGACCTCAGTGCCGATCCAGGCCGGTCCACGGTGACCGCCACCGTCGTATTCGTGACCAAGGACGGCCGGACCTCGGTCGAACGGCACGCATTTGAGCTGATCCCCACCGCCGACGGCACCGGACTGCTGATCAACACCGACACCCTGCTGCGCGGCTAACCGACCGTACGACCGTACGGCTCAAAACAGCATGTCCTCCAACATCTCGGTGACCAATGCCGCGATCGGCGAGCGCTCCGAGCGGGTCAGCGTGATGTGCGCGAACAGCGGGTGCCCCTTCAGCGTCTCGATCACCGCGGCCACCCCATCGTGCCGGCCGACCCGCAGGTTGTCGCGTTGCGCCACGTCGTGGGTGAGGACCACCCGGGAGCCGGCGCCCAACCGGGACAGTACAGTCAGCAGCACCTGACGCTCCAGCGACTGCGCCTCATCCACAATCACGAACGCCTCGTGCAGCGACCGGCCGCGGATATGGGTCAGCGGCAGCACCTCCAGCATGCCGCGGTCCAGCACCTCATCGATCACGTCCCGGGAGACCAGGGCGCCCAGCGTGTCGAAGACCGCCTGGGCCCAGGGCGCCATCTTCTCCCCCTCCGAGCCGGGCAGGTAGCCGAGGTCCTGGCCGCCCACCGCGTACAGCGGCCGGAAGACCACCACCTTCTTGTGCTGCCGCCGCTCCAGCACGCATTCCAGCCCGGCGCACAGCGCTAGCGCGCTCTTGCCGGTGCCGGCCCGACCGCCCATCGAGACGATGCCGACATCCGGGTCGAGCAGCAGGTCCAGCGCGACCCGCTGCTCGGCGGACCGGCCGTGCAGCCCGAACGCCTCCCGGTCGCCGCGCACCAGCCGGACCTGCTTGTCCGGGGTGACCCGGGCCAGTGCCGAGCCGCGAGGCGAAGCCAGCACCAGGCCGGTGTGGCAGGGTAGGTCGTGGGCACCGTCCAGCTCCAGCCGTTCGCCGTCGTACAGCCGGTTGACGTCCTCAGCGGTGACGTCCAGCTCGATCATCCCGGTCCAGCCGGAGGCGACCACTGCCTGGGCCCGGTACTCATCCGCGGTCAGCCCGACCGCCGCCGCCTTTACCCGCAGCGGCATGTCCTTGGTGACCAGTACGACATCCCGGCCGTCGGCGGCCAGGCTCAACGCGACGGCCAGGATCCGGGCATCGTTGGCATCGGCCCGGAAACCGTGCGGCAGCACCTCCGGGTCAGCGTGGTTGAGCTCCACATGTAGGCTGCCGCCCTCGTCGCCAATCGGCACCGGGGTGTCCAGCCGGCCGTGCCGGACCCGCAGGTCGTCCAGCAGCCGCAGGCTTTGCCGGGCAAACCAGCCGAGCTCAGGGTGGTGCCGCTTGCCCTCCAGCTCCGTGATCACGACGAGCGGCAGCACCACGTCGTGCTCCCCAAACCGGACCAGCGCGCCCGGGTCGGCCAGCAGCACGCTGGTGTCCAGCACGTAACAGCGGCGGTCGGTGCTGGGTTTTCCAGCGGCCCGGGAACCGCGCCGGATGGGGCGGGAGTAAGTGGACCGCGCGGGCGGTGATCCGTCCTCCGTGGGGGCAACATCGGTCCGCACGGTACGGCGAGCAGCCATGGGCTCTCCCGGCGGGCGCGCACCTTACCCGCTTTTCGAAGGTCCGGTCCATCCCCGAGCGTGCCCAACGCAGGGGGCTGGTGCCGGCCCCCCGGGATTCGCGTCGTTGAGACACCAACACCGTCAGGGACCTCCCCGGGCCGCCCGTATGGGTGCGGGCCGCCATCGCAGACGGTACGGGCAGACGAATCACGTCGCGACATCAGCCGCCTGTTGAGGAACAATAGTTGAGTAAAGCTAGCCCGTACGGCCCAACTTGACCGGCAAAAAGGGCAATCAGCGGGGTAATCAGAGCGGATATGCCCGATCATGGGATAGCGGCGGGGCGGTACCGGCCACCAGTCTGGCTGGCGCAGCCTCCAGGTAGCCCACCCCGAGGTCAGCCAGCACCACCGCGGCCACCGCCGCCCGCTCGTCCCAGACCAGCAGGGCCGGCTGGCCGCCGTACTTGCTGGCCAGGATGGTGGCAGCCCGGCCGACCGGGAGCGGAAAGGCGCCCAGGTGGCCGCCGGCCGGTCCCGCTGACTGCAGCCCAGCCGACGGGGGCCCAGCCACAGCCACCGGCACAAACCGCGGCCCGGTCCCGGGCCGCGACTCCGGCAGGATGCTGCCGACCAGGCAACGCAGCCGTCCGCGCCGGGCGGAGCGCTGCAGCGCCCGGCGTACCCGACCCGGCCGGCAGGCCGGACCGAGCACCAGCACCGCCGGCAGCAGCCACAACCACCACTGCGTCCGCGCGTCGCCGGCCACCAGCAGGCCGACCGCGGTGAACGCCATGGTGGTACCGGCGAACAGCGCGCGGCGGCGGACCGCCGGCCACAGATGAGGCCAGGCCGACGGCCAGCGTACCGGCACCGCCAACGTACCCGGCGCAGCCGGCGACCCAGCGGCGACCGACCTCGCCGTACTGCGGTGCTCACTTGCTGCGGGCTCGGGCCTCACCTGCTCGCCAGTTCTGCGCGCAACCGGGCTGGGGTCAGTGGCTCGTCCAGCAGCCGGGCGAATGCCGTCGCAACCGGCTGCCCGGCCGGCCGGGCGTCCAACCAACCGGACAGCAGCCGGTATCCCTCGATGTAGGTTGAGGTGTACGCGCGCCACAGCGGGTGGGACAGGAACCGCAGCGACTGCCGGGCCCGGTCCGCCCCCACCAGCAGCCAGCGGGTCAGGTAGGCCATCACCTCGTCCGGGTGCTGGCCGTGGTCATGCAGCATCAGCGCGGCATCCTGCCGTACCCGGTCCAGGCTGAGCGCCGCGGTGCTGATCCGCTCCACCAGCTCGCCGTCGAAGACCAGCCCCAGGTCGGCGTAAATCTCCTGGGCCCAAAGCCCCCAGCCAGCGCCTACCGTCGCTCGGATACCGAGGTCGGCCAGCCCCTCGGCGAGCAGGCACTGCGGGGTGTTCACCAGGAAGATCCGCTGCTCCTCGTGGCCGTCCCGCTCGACCAGGCCGCGTTGCTTGCGGCAGTGCTCGGTGTGGTGGCCCGGGTAGGACTCGTGCGCGACAAGGTGCGGCAGGTAGGCCAGCCGCTGCGGCAGGTCGGCGTTGATCGCCACCCGGGACCGGTAGTCGCCAAGGTAGTAGTTGAACCCGCTCCACGGCTTGTCGGTGACGATCTGGTACTCCACCGTCTCCTGCTCCGGCAGCCCGTAACCGGCCCGGACGAGGTCACGCAGTGCGCTGTTCAGCGCGGCGACGACCGGCTCCAGCCGATCCGGCGGGCACTCGTCCCGGCGCCGGAACGCCGCGTACCGCTCGGCCAGCGAGCCGTCGCCGGGCAGCAGCCGGTCCAACTCGGCGTGCACCTCGGCGTACTGGTCCGGCTCGCCGACCTCGGGCCGGACCTGGAAGTACGCGGTGACCTCCTCGACGAAGGACACCTGCTCGCCGGCAAACTTGCGGGCGCTGGTCGCCAGGCCGCTGAGCTGGCCGGCCAGGAAGTCCGCCCGATCGGCTGGCAGGCCGGCGGATGGCAGCGCGGCGAGCAGATCTTGGGCGCGTACGGCAAGCTGCCGCGGGTCGGGCATCGGCTCGTTGTCGACCTCCCGACGCACCGCCGGATCGCCGGTGTACGCATCGACGAAGCCCTCCTCCAGCCGGTCGAAGCGAAGGCCGAGGCGCAGGTACTCACGGACAACGTCCATCAGGGCATCCTGTCAGACCGTCCGCTCGGTCGTAGCCCGCCGCCGCGGCAGCAAGTGGGCACCTCTTGCCCCTACGAAGCAGCAACAGGTGCCCAGTTGCTCCGAATCGGCCCGCCCCACCTAGCAAAATGGGCACCTCTTGCCCCTACCAAGCGACGAGTGGGCACCTCTTGCGGTAACGAGCCAGGTCGGCCAAGACGTGGATCACGTCAGCGCCACAGCCGAACGCCGTGGCCAGCAACTCGCGGCCCTCGGCCCGGCCGTACCGCGGTGTGCCGGTGGGGCCACCAGCGCGACGCGGACAGCAGAGCCGGCCTGCGCGCGCAGCACGGCGGTCAGGCAGCAGGTGTACCGGCCGATCCCGTCGGGGCTCCTCGTACTCGGGCTTCCAGCCCAGCCACCGATCGACCGGACAAAAATTGGCCAGTTCGGTGATACACCCGCAGCTCCGTCCTGCAGGCAGTAGCTTTTGTGAGCACTGTAGCGCAGAGCAGCGGCCGATGAATTCAGCCGCGGGCCTCTACGTGTCATCAGATGGAGCGATCGGCTGCACGACCTAGATATCGCGGAATCCGGTACACGGGTGACGGGGAGCTCTTTCGTTAGGCGAGCAGTTCGAGGCTGGCTGTATACCAGGTCGGGGGGATTCGGGTGAATGTGGTGCAGTATCGGTGTTGTACGCCGCCGTCGCATGGGCACGTGGATGACTGAGCAGCGTACGGATCCATTATGCTCGGCGCTGCTTGCATCCGGCCGACAGCGGTCTTCCCGCTGGACCGTCTGTCGGCGCCTGCACCGTCGAGTAACACAGTTGGTGGTGGCCACAGCGGCGGTTGCTTCGGTCGCCATCGGATCAGGCGCGGGAGCCGGCGCGGCCGCACCGCCTCAGGGCGGCACATCGAGTGACGCAAAGGTGCTCAGCGCCCTCAGGGTGGACACCGTGTCCGCCGACTACGTCCTGATGATCGACACCAGCAGCAGCATGGCCGAAGACGGACGGTACTCTCGGGTACGGGCAGCCGCGCAGCCGTTCTTGGCCGCTCTCTCGCCGAAGGACCACCTGTCGCTGCTGACCTTCGACACGGCGCCAGACCTGCGGTACTCCGCCGTGGTGGGCAGCTCGGCCGCTTCCGCGCTGCACGTGCTGCCACCACAGGCGGCAGGTCGCGGTACCGACATCGGCGCCGCGCTTGACGCCGGGCTAACCGAACTGGAACGGCCGGGCGCTAGCGAGGTCGCCGCGCTGATCGTCATCACAGACGGGAAGATCGACGCGGCGGGCAGCCCCTACGCCGATGTCAACGCTGCGGCATGGGGTGGGCTGCGCAGCCACGCCGAGGCATTGGCCCGCCACAAGACGCTGGTGAGCTTCGCTCTCGCACTCACGGACACCACCGATGCGAGCGTGGTCAAGCAGGTCCTGCCGAGCACGCTCGTGGTATCGCTGCCGGCCGACCAAGTGCCTCCGTTCCTGCAAAGGGTCAAGGACCGGGTCCGGATCGCGAAGGCCACGAAGCTGCTCGACGAGGACCGCGGCGGGCGCGTGACGGCCACCTGGATCGGATCGCTCGGCAACCTCGACCTCAAGCACGGCAGCATCTCCCTACAGCTCCGGCTCACCTCGACCTACCGTCACCTCCCCGTCACCCTGACCGGCCTCACCGGTCAGGTTGCCGGCCTGGCATCGGCTCGGGTCGGCGGCCTTCCCGGCACGGTAGAACTCAAGCCCGGCCGGACCGTGACGCTGCCGGCGGTGCTGCACTACCCGTCGCCGGGTGGATTCCACTTCCCGGCGAAGACGATTCCGGTATCCGGCCGCCTTCAGCTCGCCGCGGGGGTGGAGACGCCCTGGCAGGCGCAACTGGAAGACCTCGGCGTGCCGGTGAGTCCAAAGCTCGACAAGGTAGCCGCCCCGCTGGGGGGAACCGCGACGATCGGACTGACCGTGACGCGCCTGGTCCTGTACGCACTGGCGGGACTGGCACTCCTCCTGCTCCTCGGCGGTTGGGGGCGGTCCGTCGGACCGCGGCTGCGCGGGGTGCTGGCAGTCAGTCGCGACGGTGCGGCGGTGCTCGACGCGGTGGCGCTGCGAGGCCGCCGGGCGAAGCTGGGCAAGGGTCCGCTCCGCCCGCTGAACGGGGTGGCGAGCGGCAAGGTCCGGGGCGTCGAACGCAAGAGCCCGATAGGTCGCCGCCGGGAGCCCGGCATCCGGTGCGTGATCAGGTCCGGTCGCCGCACGTACCGCTTCGTACTGTGGCCCGGCGACCGCAGGAAGGTCGGCACGGACCTCGAATTCGACTATTCCGATTAAGCCAAACAGGACGACCCTCGGGGGAGAGATGTACAGCCCAACCTTGATCATCGGCGCTGGCGGCACCGGCAAGTGGGTGCTCACCTACGTCAAGCGTGACCTCATCGACTACCGCAACCGCGAGCTGTTGCGGCAGTACGGAGAGGCGGCGCGGCAGAAACCCGACTTCGACACGTTACCGCCCGAGATTCGGCTGCTGTCGGTGGACGTATCCGCCGCCGAGACCGTGCCGGTCTCCCTCGACGACGCGTTCCGGAGTCATTTCAGCCTCGAGTACCCGCGGGAGGGCGGCGCCGAATTCTGCTTCATCGGCGCCCATGTCCGCGGCGTCATCGAGGCCATTGCGGGCGGGCGCACCGAGGACTACCCGTGGGTTGCCCGGTGGCTGAACCGGCAGGACGCGCGGCAGTACAAGCTGGCCCAACTAGAGAAGAGCACCGAGGGTGGCGCAGGCCAGTTACGGCAGCTCGGCCGCCTGTCACTGTTCTCCCAGATCCAACTCGATCAGCGCCTGCCCGGACAGATTGCCGAAGCGGTCCGGCAGATCAGCACCGCGAACGCCGCCGGCCAAAAGCTCACAGTCGCGGTGGTTGGTTCGCTGGCTGGCGGCACGGGCTCTGGAACGCTCTACGATCTCGCCGTGCTTGTCCACAAGTACGCCGGTCAAATCGTCGGCGGCAACTTCGAGATGATCGGGTATGTCGTGCTGCCCACCGCGTTCTCGCGGCACGCCGGACCGGCCAGCGTGGAGAGTGTGCGGATGGAGGCCAATGGCTTCGCCGGGATGCGCGAACTCACCAGGCTGGTGACGGCGCCCGACAGCTACGAGTTCTCCTACGGCGAGAACCTCGAGTTGCGACTAGCCGACCCGCTGTTCGGCGTGACGTACCTGGTCGAGGGGAGTCGGCACGGCGCGTACGACCTAGCAGGTGTCGCACCGCAGAACGGGATCTACCCTCTGGTGGCTGGGGACCTGTTGCTGCACGCCACGTCCCGGGTGGACTACACGAACCTGCGGGCCACCATCGCGCAGAAGCCACGCGGCGCGTTCAGCACGGTCGGGTCGACACTGTGGATCTTCCCAGCCGAGGAGATGATCTGGGAGCACGGCCACGTGCTCGCGCGGCTGGCCCTGGAGTCGCTGCAGTACGGCCGGCAGCTCGACCCGGATGCCGACCAGCGGGCTGCGGCCCAGGCCGCGGGCGGGTCGACGAGTGCCGACCGGGACGCATTCTACGAGTCGGCCAGCTCTGCCAGCAGCGCGCTGGTACGGTTCGTGCGCTCGTTCATTCTGGAGGGCCGCAAGCGCCCGCTCCGGACGACTGCGATGATGCAGGCGCTGCGGTTCTCGGACAAGGAAATAGACCGCGACATCCCGCTGGTGAGCCTGACTGACGACGTGCCCATCGCGAGCTGGGGGAGCAAGGGCGATCCGGTCGCGGTCCGAGACGAGGCGGACCGCATCGTGCGCAAGGCGCTCGGCTCACGGGAGGACAAGGCGGCCAAGGGACAGTGGAGCATGCACGCCACGCTCAACCACTACCGCACCATCCACGACGAGCACTTCGAGCGCTACCTGCGCAACACGCTGCTCGCCGCGCTGAATGACGACATCGGCGGCACCCCTCGGGTCGCGTCGGCCGGGCCAGCGTACGCCATGGCTCTGCTGGCGGCCCTCGTTGAGTACCTGAACGACTTCCAGCGGCTGTTCGTCGAGATCTATGCGGAGCAGCAGGCAAGTGTCAACGGCACACGTCTGGACGAGGCGACGCAGAAGCTGCATGCGGCCGAGGAACAGATGCTGCATGACGACGGCATGCGGGAACGGCTGACGGCGCACGGCAAGCAGCAGGAGTACCTGCACTGCCGGCAGCAGCACCACGACCTAGTGGTGCAGGACGAGGTGCACTCCGCGGTGGTAGACATCGTCGACGCCTGGATCCGGCGCATCGGTCAAGTGGGTAAGCAGGTCGACGGCTGGGCTTCGATGCTGCAGGACAACATTGAGGCGCTGCGCACGCGCATCGGCGACATTCAGCGCCGCCGCCTCACGGCCGATTCGGTCAGCACGCACTGGTACCTCACCAAACCGAACGACCGGATCGAGACCGAGTTCCTGTCCGAGGCGCTGGGCGCACGGGCCGGCGATGACCTCACGAAGGCACCCACCGTGCAGGACATCCTGAAGCCGATGAGCTGGAAGTGGGACGAGACCGGCCGTCGGCTGCTACTCCTCACACCCTCTCCCGCGGGCGCGGAGCCAACCCGGAGCGTCAGGGACTGGCAGGCGTACCTACCGGAGTTCGTCACTTGCTGCTTCCCGCCGCTGGCCGGCATCCGGAGCATGACGATCTGGCAGGTTCTGCACCGGCTCGGCGAGACCGCCGAGAGCTGCGCCCAGAAGCTGGTCAGCCAGCTCGCACCCGTGACCGCGCTGAACGAGACGGAGCAGCAGCGTACGCCGGCCATTGCCTTGGACGAAAAGAGCTTCGCGCTGGCCCGCTGGGAGAACCCGCAGTCGGGAGACGGCACCGACTCGCCCCGCCGGCTCAGTGCTGAGCTGCGCAGCCGGCTGCCCTTCGCGACCGACTGGGACGACCCACACCGGCTGCTCGCGGTCGGGCACACGCACCTGGTCAAGGCGAGCGCTGTCGCGTGCATGCCGCGGATGCGCGAGTCCTACGAACGCCTGCTGACCGGCAAGGAGTCGCTGGACGGAGTGGCTGATCGGGTCCCGCTGCACCTGTTCCCCGGGGAGTCGCTCGCCGCCGAACTCGAGCTGAGTTCCGTCGACCTACTCAACGAAAGGGTCGAGCTGCCGCCGAGCTTGGTCGCCCTGCTTGAACACGAACAGGACTTGTTCGAGCTGGCGGTGGCGATCGCCTACCAGCAGGTCTGCGGCGGGATCGACAAGCTGGATGGTACGTTCCGCTGGCTGGCCGTCGGAGCCGACCTTGAGGACGGCGAGGTACGTGACGTGAACCTCGGTGGATCGATCGAGGAGGCGGCCCGGCGGTTTCTGACACCGGACACCCGGGTGTTGAGGCAGGCGCGGGCGTCGGTGCACGAGGCGATCGAGCGCAAAGTGCTGGAGGGGTTGGCAACCGACGACTTCACCAGGGAGCTTCGCAGTATGGCCCGCACGCCGCTCATCCCGGACACCGACCCGACCGATCCGCCCGACGTGCGGCGCGGGTACGACCGGTGCCTGCGGATGCTGCTGCGCAGGCACGCCGACAGGCTCGGCATAGCCCCGGTGCGGCACGTCTAACCCGTGGCCTGTCGCGGCAGACACCGTTGAAGCGGTGGAAGTGTCGCTGTGCGGTAAGCACATCGGGGAGCTGCCGTCATAGCAGCCACCCCCGGTGGAACATCAGCGAGCCGTTGTGACCGGAGGTGGCGGAGCAGCTCCGCCACCTCCGGTCACCCAGCCCTGGCGAGCTTGTCCCCCAGAATCCTATGCATTCCGTAGTGGCTGACCAGCAGGCTATCGGTGCCACTGATAGTGCTCGAGCAACGAGCGAGATCGCCGCGCAGCATCAGCTCCTTGATATACAGGCCCGCCATGATTGTCTTTCCGCGCCGGGGTCGTCGGCGAGCAGGAACCGCAGCGGGGTGCGGGGTAGCAGCTCGCCGTAGACCGCCGTGATTTGGTGCGGCAGCGGCTCCATGTCGCTGGAGGCAACGGCGAGCATTGGATCGAACAGTGCCGCGTACTTGATGCGCAACGCCTCAGCGGCCAACCGCCAGGACTCCGCGTCGCCGTCGAGTGCATGCGAACGCGATGCACTCCCGAGCCGGATGCGAGTCTCGTCATCACGGCGAAGGACGGCCTGCCCGGTCGCACCGTGGGCGTTTTGGTAGGTGACCGCCAAGAAGGTGGCGCCATGCCACCTAGTGGATATGACCTCGACCGGACCGGTGCCGGCGATGCCAGTGGCACGCGCGCCGGGGGTCAACTGCTCAAGCCTGGTCCGCATGGCGTCTTCGAGGGGAGAACCGCCCAGCGTCATGTCTGCCACTTACTCAACCCTCGATGGTGCTCGGCCATAGTCATCTGGACTCCCCTGGTGATCAGCGGTGCTCGCCAGTGGCATGCCGCTCCCGACACCGGCCACCGCAAGTGTCCGTTATCGTTCCCGCAGAAACCGGCTAAACGGCAAAATCGCTGCCGACGTCGCCCACTTGAGCGCTTAACCGCTCATCATCATCGGCGGGCATGCCGCCGGCTGCGTGACCGGACCATGGGGAAGGTATATGCCCCCGTATGATGGCGTTCGGGGGGTGGGCTGGGCTAGCGTGGCCCGACATGAAGGTACGTTCGTGCTTCGCGGGGCTAGCCGCAGGGCTTCAGGCCGATTTGGTCGAGGGCAGCGAGTACCGCGATCTGTTTGACTACCACCGCGGGCGGATCGAGGCGGTCTTCGCCAGCCAGCCGACCCTGCCGCTGCACCAAGACACCGTGGCTGGGTTCCTGCACGGATTTCTGTACACAGGTGCGGCGTTCGTGCCGATGGGCAGCCTGGAGCAGGAGTCGATGTTCCCGGTGTTGGGTGGGGTACTGCTGGCCGGCCAGGACCTGCCCATCGACACCGGACCGGTCAGCGCCGGGCTTGGGTTCATCGAGCAGGCCGCAGCGACGCTGGTGGGTCTGGATCTTGTGGAAGCGGCGGTGGGACTGGTCCGGGAGGCCTTCGCCGCGGCCGGGGACGTACCGATGACCTGCGCGTCGCTGGGCGGGTTCTGCCTGGGGGTGCTGTACGCCGCTCCGTACCTGCCCGAGCACGGTATCGACCCCGCGCCGCTGATCGTTGCGGCCTGCCACCTTGCCCTCAACCTGATCTGAGCCACCCCACCACCATCACCGCATCCGACCTGGTTGCCGCCCCCACCCGGTGAGTCATGGCGCGGGTTGCCCGTGCTGCTCTGACGGGTTGGGCCCGCTGTGCTGGCAGGTGCACCACGCCAGCCCCATGTACCCACGGGGGACA